>Ga0272446_1003983_pt1 | contig 17921 bp, 14 predicted proteins | sample YNPCB0061_FD_194587 | JGI IMG/M metagenome (GOLD analysis project Ga0272446, IMG submission 194587) | Hot spring microbial mat communities from Yellowstone National Park, WY, United States - YNP-CB-006-1 | ecosystem: Environmental > Aquatic > Thermal springs > Hot (42-90C) > Sediment | place... | reverse complement strand
CGTCCCCCCGCCGAACTGGGCCGAGTCGAGGTTGACGGCGCAGCCGGTCACGAAGGTGAGCGCGCCGCCGCGGGAGGCGCGGTTGACCTGCTGCCGGCTCTTGCGCTCCGCCTCGAGGGTCAGCGCGCAGGTGTTGATCACGTGGACCTCGGCCTGCTCGGGGGGGACCTCGACGTGCCCGGCGTCTCGGAGCGCGTCGCGGATCAGCGTGGCATCGGCGAGGCTGACCTTGCAGCCGAGGAAGCGGACGGCGAAGCGCGCCATCAGCCGCCGGCGGCCCCGCCCGCCCGGTCGCCGTCCCCGAGCGCGCCGGCCGCCTGCAGGGCGAGGCTCAGCGCGACCAGCGCGGCCGTCTCGGCGCGGAGCGTGCCGGCGCCCAGGCGGCAGACGGCGAGGCCGGCCTCGCGGGCCGCCCGGACCTCGTTCTCGGCGAAGCCGGTGTCGGGCCCGACCACGACCCGGACGGCTCCGGGTCGGGCCGTCGTCCCGGCGAGGGCCGCGCTCAGCGACCGCTCGCCCCGCGCGTCGAGCAGGAACCCCGTGCCCTGGGGGATCTCAGCGAGCACGGCGTCCAACGCTAGCAGCCCCCGAACGCGTGTCAGGTTGCCCCGGCCGGCCTGCCGGGCGGCCGCCTCGACGACCCGGCCGAGTCGCTCGCGCCGGCGCCGCCAGGCGTCCGGAGCCGGCACGCGGCGGGCCCGCTCGGACGCGAAGAGCACGACCTCGCTCACGCCGAGCTCGGCGGCCTTCTCGACCAGCATGTCGACGCGCCCCCACTCCGCGAGCCCCTGGTAGAGCACAACCGGCGCGGCCGGAGGCCCGAGCTCAGCCGCGGCGGCGACCCGGACCCGCGCGGGCGGGCCGGCGTCGACCACCGTCGCCGGCCAGAGCTGCCCCTCCGGGTCGATGAGCTCGACGCCGTCGCCCGCGCGCCGGCGGACGACCTTCACCAGATGGTGCGTGTCGGCGTCGGAGAGCGCGAGGGTCTCTCCCGGTCCCGGGACGGTGCGCACGAGGTAGCGGAAGACGTGCCTCACCGCGCCACCAGCAGCGTCGTCCAGCCGTCGCGGTCGATCCGCGCGGCCTCGCGCAGCCCGAGCGGTGCGAACGCACCCAGGACCCCCGGCGCCTCCGCGGGACGCAGGCCCGAGAGGATCGCGCCCTCCGGCGGCGCGGCCGCAAGCTCCTGCGCCAGCTGCGGCATGACGGTCGCGGTCAGGTTCCCGATCACGTGGCGGGCGGGCGGCAGGCGGTCGCGCCCCACGGTGCGGCGGGCCACCGTGATGCCGACGCCGTTCGTCCGCGCGTTCGCGATCGTCGCCTCGACGGCGAGCGGGTCTGCGTCGACGGCCCAGACGGGGTCGTGGCCCAGGCGGCGGGCGGCGATCGCCAGGATCCCGGACCCGCACCCGACGTCGAGCAGCGAGCCCGGGGGCAGGTCGGCGAGCAGCTCGAGGCAGGACCGGGTGGTCGCGTGCTGGCCCGTCCCGAAGGCCATGCCGGGGTCGATGACCACATCGGCCAGACCGGGGCGCGCGGGCTCCCAGGGCGGGCGGACGAGGATTCTCCCGGCGATCTCGACGGGGCGGTGGAAGGCCCTCAGCGCCTCCTGCCACTGGTTCCCCTCCGTGGCCTCCTCGACGCCGGCCACGATCCCGGCGCGCTGCAACCGCTCCCGGGTCTCGTCGACCCGCCCCGGCGCGGGCGCGGGCAGCCAGAAGTCGAGGGCGACCCGGCCCCCGGGCAGGGCCCGCTCGCGGCAGCCGGCACCGAGGACCTCGGACGCCTCGGCCAGCGCGAGCGGGGCGTCGGCTGCAGCAACGGTCAGAGACACACGGGCGAGCGTCTCGACGCCTCCCCGGCGGACCGCGTCAGCGGAAGGCGTGCCTGATGCGGCCGAGCAGGCCCTCCTCGCCCCGGTAGTTCTTCTCGGTGAGCTGCTCGGCCAACCGCGCGACGGCCTCGCGGCCCGCCTCGCCGGTGACCCGCGGGATCTGGACCTCGACCACCACCCGCTGGTCGCCCCGGCCCCGGCCCTGCAGCGACGGGAATCCCTTGCCCTTGAGGACGATCTCCTCGCCGGGCTGCGTCCCCGGCCGGAGCTCCACCTCCTGCTCGTCCTCGACGGTGGGCACCACCGCCGTTCCGCCGAGCATCGCGAGGGTCACCGGGATGCTGAGGCGAGTGACGACGTCCAGGCCCCGCCGCTCGAAGCGCTCGTCCGGGGTAACGCGAACCTCGACGTACAGGTCGCCCGGCGGCGCCCCGGGGGCGCCCGCATGCCCGCGGCCCGCCAGACGGATGCGCTGGCCGTGGGCGATGCCCGCCGGCACCTGGACCTGGAACTCGCGGGAGACGACGGTGCGGCCGCGACCCGAGCACTCCTCGCAGCGGTCGAGGACGATCTCCCCCTCGCCGCGGCACTCAGAGCAGACCTCCGTGCGGAGGAACTGGCCGAAAGGACCCCGGGCGACCATCCGGATCTGCCCCTGGCCGCCGCACCGCGGGCAGCGCTGGACGCGTCCGCCGGGCTGCGCGCCGGTGCCTGCGCAGGTCCCGCAGATCTCGACGATCTCCGCCTCGACCGTGCGCTCGACGCCGAGGGCGGACTCAACGAAGGAGATTTCGACGGGGACGAGGATGTCGTCCCCTGGGGGCGAGCGGCGGCGGCTGCTGCGCCCGCCGAAGATGTCGCCCCCGAAGAAGGCGTCGAACAGGTCCTGGAAGGAGCCGAAGTCGGCGACGTCCGGCGCGGGCCGCCCGCGCAGGCCGTCGTGGCCGAAGCGGTCGTACAGCTCGCGCGACTCCGCGCTCGAGAGAACTTCGTACGCCTCGGCGACTTCCTTGAAGCGCGACTCGGCGGTCGGGTCGTCCTGGTTGACGTCCGGGTGCAGCTCGCGCGCGAGCCGGCGGAAGGCCTTCTTGATCTCCGCCTCCGTGGCGTCGCGCGACACGCCTAGGATCTCGTAGTAGTCGCGCCGGGTCCTCGCCATGGGAACGTCGGGGAGAGTAGCAGGGAGGGTCCGCCCCCCAGCAGCGTCATCGACCCGCCGGGGCCGCCCCTGAAGCCGCCGTGCGCGCCGGCGCCCGGGCCCACACGCACACGTGCCGGGGGCCGTCCGCCCCGATTTCGGAAACGGCCGTTGCCAAAACCCTGGGCGGAGGTTATCTTCCGGCCACCTTGGCCACGAACTTAGGGCAACCGAACATCGAGGACCGCAGCGAGGCCGCAGACGTCATGATCCGCGTCGCCGGAGCGGCGAAGCGGTTCGGCGCCGTCTGCGCGGTCGCCGGCGCCGACCTCGACGTGGTCCGCGGCGAGATCCTCGCCCTGCTCGGGCCGAGCGGGTGCGGCAAGACCACCCTCCTGCGCCTGATCGCAGGCTTCGAGCACCCCGACGAGGGCTCGGTCGCGATCGACGGCCGGGTCGTCGCGGGGCCCGCTGAGTGGGTCCCACCCGAGGCGCGTCACGTCGGCATGGTGTTCCAGGACTACGCGCTTTTCCCCCACCTGAGCGTGGCGGCGAACGTCGGGTTCGGACTTCCCCGCAGCCGGCGCCGGGGGCGGGTGGCCGAGGTCCTCGACCTCGTCGGGCTCGCGGAGGTCGCCTCCCGGTATCCCCACGAGCTCTCCGGGGGGCAGCAGCAGAGGGTCGCGCTGGCGCGCGCCCTCGCCCCGCAGCCCGCCGTCGTGCTGCTGGATGAGCCATGGAGCAGCATCGACCCGGTCCTCCGGGGCTCGGTGCGCGAGGAGGTGACCGCGATCCTGCGCGGCGCGGGCGTCACCGCACTGCTCGTCACCCACGACCGGGAGGAGGCCTTCTCGCTGGCCGACCGCGTGGCCCTGATGGCGGAGGGGCGCGTCGTCCAGTGCGGCTCCCCCGAGACCCTGTACTTCTCACCCGTGAGCCCCTGGGCCGCCGAGTTCGTCGGCGCCGCCAACCTCGTCCCCGGGGAGGTCGCCGGAGGCCGGGTCGGCACCGCCCTCGGCGCCTTCCCCGTGAGAGGCGGCGGCGGCCAGCGCTGCGTCCAGGCGCTGATCCGTCCCGAACTGATCGAGCTTCACCCCGACCCGACCGGAACGGCGATCGTCCTCGCCCGCGAGTTCCGGGGGCACGACGTCTTCTACCGCGTGCGCCTCGACGACGGCACGGTCGTCTGCTCGCAACGCCCATCGACCGAGACCGTCCACCTGGGCGACCGGGTGACGGTGAGGCCGCATGCTCGACCCGTCGCCGTCTTCCCGTAGGACACCCGGCGCCGGCTGACGGCGCCCTCGGCCCCCGCCCGCCGCGGCGGGCCGCGAGAGCCTCCCGAAAGAGAGGAAGAGATGAGACGACGATTCGCGAGACGATTCGCGCTGCCCGCACTGGCGGCGGTGGCCGTCCTCGCGGGCCTCGGCGCCGTGGCGGGGTGCGGCGACGACGACACGCTCACCGTCTACTCCGGCCGGGAAGAGAGGCTCGTTGCGCCGCTCTTCGAGCGCTTCGAGGCCGAGACCGGGATCGACCTCGAGGTGCGGTACGGCGACAGCGCTGAGCTGGCCGCGACGATCCAGGAGGAAGGCGACAACACTCCCGCCGACGTCTTCTTCGCCCAGGACGCAGGCTCCCTGGGAGCGGTCTCGGCCCGCCTCGCGCCGCTCCCCGAGGCCGTCCTGGAGCGGGTGCCACGGCGCTTCCGCGACCCGGACGGTCGCTGGGTCGGCACCTCGGGCCGGGTGCGCGTCGTCGTCTACAACACGGAGAAGTACTCCGACGACGACCTGCCCGACACGATCTTCGGCTACGCCGACGCGCGCTTCCGCAACCGGCTCGGCGTGGCGCCCACGAACGCCTCCTTCCAGGCGTTCGTCACCGGCATGCGCCTCGCGGTCGGAGAAGAGCGTACGCGCCGCTGGCTCCGGGCACTCGTGCGCAACGGGGTGAAGCGCTACGAGAAGAACCTGCAGATCGTCGAGGCCGTGGCGAGCGGCGAGATCGACGCCGGTCTGGTCAACCACTACTACCTTGCCCGGGTCAAGCAGGAGCAGCCCGACGCCCCCGTCGCTAACCACTTCCTCCGGCCCGGCGACCCCGGCGCCCTCGTGAACGTCGCCGGGGTCGGCGTGATCGAGGGCTCCGACCGGTCCGAGGCGGCCATCCGCCTGGTCGAGTTCCTCCTGTCCGAGGGAGGTCAGCGATTCTTCGCCGAGGAGGTCGCCGAGTACCCGCTCGTGGCGGGGATCCCCCTGCCGCAGGGCCTGCCCCCCCTTGCCACCCTGCGCGGCCCCGCGATCCCGCTCGAGGCGCTCGGCGGCGAGCTCCAGCCGACGCTGGAGCTCCTGAGCGAGGTGGGCCTCACCGCGTGAGGACGGCGGCGGGCGAGCGGGGCGCCGCGATCGGGGCCCGGCGCCCGCGCCTGCCGCTCCTCCTCGCCGCCCCGGCCCTCGCGGTCGTCGCGCTCCTCCTCGCGCCGATCGTCTACCTGGCGATCCGCGCCGGCACGGGCGGAGGGGACGCCTGGGAGGTGCTCGCCCGGGCGAGCACGGCGCGGCTCATCGGGCGGACCCTCGGCCTGGCCGCGGCCGTCAGCGCGAGCTCGGTCGCGATCGGGGTGCCCCTGGCCTGGCTCGTGACACGGACCGACCTCCCGGCGCGCCGGACCTGGTTCGCCCTGGCGTCGCTCCCGCTCGTGATCCCGAGCTACGTCGCCGCGCTGGCCCTGATCGGGGCCTTCAGCCCCCGGGGGCTCCTGCAGCAGGTGCTGGAGGGCCCCTTCGGCGTCGAGCGCCTCCCTGAGATCTACGGCTTCCCGGGCGCGCTCCTGGCGGTGACGCTGTCCACGGTGCCGTACGTCTTCCTCCTCGCCGCCGCGGCCTTCCGCCGCGTCGATCCGGCTCTCGAGGAGGCGGCCCGCGGGCTCGGACGCTCCCGGCTCTCCACGTTCGCGACGGTGACGTTTCCCCTGGTGCGCCCCAGCGTGGCGGCCGGCGCCCTCATCGCGGCCCTCTACGCCATCTCGGACTTCGGGGCCGTGTCGCTCATGCGCTACGACACGCTCACCCGCGCGATCTTCACCCAATACCGCTCGCTGCTGGAGCGCGAGCCGGCCGCGGTGCTCGGCCTGCTGCTCGTCGCGATCACGTCGGCCATCCTGGCCGTCGAGGCCTGGGCCCGGGGACGCGGGCGCATCCACCGCACGACCCCCGGCGCCGGCCGCCGCGCCGCGCCGGTGCCACTCGGCCGCTGGCGCTGGCCGGCCCTCGCGGCGGTGGCCGCCGTCGTCGCCGTCCTCGCGGCAGTGCCCGTCGCCGTCCTCGGCTACTGGCTCGGTCGCGGCCTGGCCCGGGGAGAGGACCTCGCGCTGCCGGTCGGACCCGCAGTCTCGTCGGTGCTGGTCGCACTCGCGGCGGCTGCGCTCGCGCTCGCCGCCGCCCTGCCGGTCGCGATCCTGGCGCAGCGCCACCGCTCGCCCTGGACGCGCAGCCTGGAGCGGGCCTCGTACGTCTCCAACGCGCTTCCCGGCATCGTGGTCGCTCTCGCGCTCGTCTTCTTCACCGCGCGCTACCTCCCCGTCGTGTACCAGACGATCCCGCTCCTCCTGGTCGCCTACCTGATCCGGTACTTCCCCCAGGCGCTGGCGGGTGCCGACGGCGCGCTGCGCTCGGTCGATCCCCGCCTGGAGGAGGCCGCGCGCGGGCTGGGCCGCGGGAGCCTGGGGGTGCTCTGGTCGGTCACGCTCCCCCTGATGCGCGCGGGGCTCGTCTCGGGCGGAACGCTGGTGGTTCTGAGCGTGCTGCGCGAGCTGCCGGCCACGCTCGTGCTGCGACCGATCGGCTTCGAGACGCTCGCCACCGAGGTCTGGCGCGAGACGTCGGTCGGCGCCTACTCTGCGGCGGCGGTGCCGGCCCTCGCACTGATGCTCGTCGCGCTCCCGGTCCTCTACGTCGCCTCCCGCCTGCAGGCCGCGGGGGAGGGCCCGGCGCCGGGAAGCTGAGGCGCGGCCGGGAGTAGAATTCGGCGATGGCTCACGGCCACACGCACTCCGTCGCCGAGTACCTCGAGACGCTCTACTTCCTCGCCTTCCCGGTCGGGGAGTACGGCCCGGTCGTGAGGGACTCCCCGGCGCTCGCCGCGCGCGTGGCCGAGATGCTCGGCGTGTCGGCGCCGACGGTGAGCGAGATGCTCAAGCGCCTGGAGGCGGAGGGACTCATCGAGCGCGGGCGCAGGAAGGAGGCCATCCTCACCGAGCGGGGGCGCGCGGAAGCCGAGCGGGCGGTCCGGCGGCACCGCCTGATCGAGGTCTTCCTCACCGAGTTCATGGGCTACGCGCCCGCCGACGCGCACGAGCACGCCGAGGCGCTGGGCGCGGCCTTCACCGACGAGATGATCGAGCGCATGTCCCTCCGTCTGGGACGGCCGGAGCGCTGCCCGCACGGCTGGCCGGTCGACACGGCGCTGGAGCAGGCCGAGAACCAGGAGCTCACCGCCCTGGCGGAGGTCCCTCCGGGCCGGAGCGCGACGATCGTCCGCCTGGCCGAGCACGACGGCCCCCTCCTGGCGTGGTTCTACGCGGAGGGCCTCGTCCCCGGCACGGAGGTGACCGTCGAGCAGGTCGAGCCCGCCGCCGGGCAGCTGCGCGTCCGCGTGCGGGGAGTGGAGCGCGACATCAGCGAGAAGGCTGCGGCCGGCCTGTACGTACGCCCGGCCTGAGGTCGGTCCGGACTACTCGCCCTCTCGTTCCTCCTCCTCGCCCTCCTCGTCGACGGGGTGGGTCGCGAGGTTCGCCCGAGCAGCGTCGATCAGCGCCTTGGCGTCCGCGAGCGTCTTGGCGTCGAGGAGCAGGCGGGCGAGGCTCCGCGCGTCGCGGGCGGCCAGGTGGTCGACGGCACCCTCCTCCAGCCAGAAGGGGGCGCTGTCGGGGTCCTGGCGCAGGAGCTCCACCGCCTGGTGGCCGCAGTCGAGCGTGTAGGTCGCGATGGCGTAGGCCCGATGGCTGGGCGGGCCCTCGGGGTGCCACGGCACCAGCGGGCCGGACCGCAGGCCGTTCGGCTCGATCACCTCCGGCGCGAGCTCGATGTCGCGCCACGTGAGCTCCACCGGCACGCGGAGGTCGAAGAGCAGCGACTCGGCCTCCTCCACCGTGCTCGTCGCCGAGGCGAGGATCGCCGCGAGCCAGTGCGCCTCCGCGAAGGAGAGGCCCGTGAACAGATCGCCTTCGTCGCCCATCGGATAAAGGTGCGCGTCGGCCTTGGTCGTGATGCCGACGGCGTACTCGTCCGGCCCGACCGCGCCGGCCTCGGCGCGGGCGAGCACGCGCACGGCCGCACCCGGCTCGTTGCGCAGCGGCTGGCGCCAGATCTCGATGACCTCGTAGCGATCGTCCATCTGACCCGACCTCACCGACCCTCGCGCCGCGGGACACACGCCTGCGCGCGGCCGCGGCCCGCCCCACCGCGCACCACTACTCGTAGACCCCTTCCACGTACTCCGACAGAGCGCGCGCCGCCTCGCGCACGGTGGCGATCGCCAGCCGATAGTCCATCCGGCGCGGACCCAGGAGCGAGACCGTCCCGAGGTTGCGGCGGGCGACCCCGTAGTTGGCCGCAACGACCGACAGGCCGCGCAACTGCGGCTCGGCGATCTCGGCCCCGATGCGCAGGAAGAGCTCGTTGCGCGCCAGAGCCCCCCGCAGCAGGTCGAGCAGCACCGCCCGCTCCTCGATCGCCTGCATCAGCGCGTCGATCTCACGCAGGTCCTGGTCGCGATACTCGGCCAGGAAGCGCGCCTGCCCAGCGACGTAGACCGACTCGCGCTCCTCCTCGTCCAGATCGGTGAGCGCCGAGGCAAGCGCGGCGACGAACTCCCGCTCGCGCCGGGAGAGGGAGGGCTCCTCCAGGCGGGACTCGATCATCCGCGCGCCGACCGAGAGGCCGCGCACGCGCTCGTTGAGAAACGCCGCGGCCCAGTCGGCGAGCCCGGGGTCGACCGGCTCCTCGAACGCGTAGACGCGCTTCGTGACCGCCCCCGTGGAGGTGATCACGACCACCATCACGAGCTGGGGCTGCAGCACCAGCACCTCGACGTGCCTCACGGTGGCGGACGCCGGCTGGGGCGCGGTCACGATGGAGAGCAGGTTCGTGACCTGCGCGAGCACGTCGACCAGGCGGCGCAGGGCCGCGTCGACCTCGCGCCGCATCTCCCCCAGCTCGAGCGCCCGGGCGATGGCTCCGCCGGAGGCAGGGTGCGGCGGCTCGTGGGGCAGGATCTCGTCGACGTAGTAGCGGTAGCCGCGGTCCGTGGGCACGCGTCCGGCCGAGGTGTGCGGGTGGCTGAGGTAGCCCAGGTCCTCGAGGCGCGCGAGCTCGTAGCGGACGGTGGAGGAGGCGACCTCGAGGCCCTGCCGGCCGGCGATGTGCTTGCTGCCCACCGGATGCCCGGTGGAGACGTGCTCCTCGACCACCGTGCGGAGGATGAACTCCTGGCGCGCCGTGAGGGGGGGCAGCGGCGCCCCCGGCCCCCGCGCAGGGGCAAGCGACTCGCTGCTCACCACGCCTCCATCAGCTCGTTGAGCACAGAGCTCTGCAGGAACCGTCCCCGGCGCGTGAGCGCTACGGTGCCCGCCCCGGCGGTCACGAGGCCGAGTTCGGCCAGCCGGTCGATCGCCTCGGGGCGGTCCGGCGGCCCCGCCCAGGCGAGGTCGAGCGGCCGGTCCAGCCGCGTCCCGAGCATCCAGCGCTCGCGGCGTCGCGTGTCCTCGTCGAGGGGCTCGTACGTCCGCGGGGGCGCCTCCCCACGCCCGAGAGCCTCGATGTAGCGCGCCAGTCCCGCAGCGTTGCGCCGGCGCACGCCGTCGATCGTGCTGACCGCGCCCACCCCCAGGCCCAGGTAGTCGCGCGCGGTCCAGTACGCCAGGCTGTGGCGGCACTCGTGCCCCGGCCACGCGAAGTTCGCGATCTCGTACCAGCGGTAGCCGGCCGCCTCGAGCCCCTCGACGACCCGCGCGTAGGCCTCCTCGGCGAAGTCCGCGTCGAGCGCGAGGTCGCCCCGCGCGGCGAGCGCGCTCCCCGGCTTGAGCTCGAGCTCGTACCAGGAGACGTGATCGGGCTCCAGCGCGACGACCTCCTCCAGATCGGCGGCCAGGTCCTCGACGGTCTGGCCGGGGATCGCCAGCAGCATGTCGACGCTCACGCTCGCGAAGCCGAGACCACGGGCGTAGAGGACGGCGCGGCGGATCTGGTCGGGCGTCGCGACGCGGTCGAGCGCAGACAGGAGCCGCGGCCGGAACGACTGGGCGCCGAAGGACATGCGGGTGACGCCCGCCCGGTAGAGCGCCCGGAGCAGGTCCGGGTCGACGGTCTCGGGGTTCGCCTCGACCGTGATCTCGGCGCCATCGGCGAGGAGCGGGCGCAGGCGCTCCAGCAGCGCGACGATGCGGCGGGCCCGCATGAGCGTGGGCGTCCCGCCGCCCAGGTAGACCGTCTCGAGGGGCCCGAGGCGCGACCGCTCGAGCTCCAGCTCGGCGAGGAGCGCCTCGAGATACGCGTCGCGCCGGTCGAGCGCGCCCACCGCGACGACGAACGCGCAGTAGCCGCACCGGGAGACGCAGAAGGGGAGGTGGACGTATAGGTGGCGGACGCTCACCGGCGCACCCCCGCCGCGTCCCCGATCTCGAGCACGGCGAGGAAGGCCTCTTGGGGCACCTCGACGCGCCCCACCTGCTTCATGCGCTTCTTGCCCTCCTTCTGGCGCTCGAGCAGCTTGCGCTTCCGGGTGATGTCGCCCCCGTAGCACTTGGCCAGGACGTCCTTGCGCCGGGCCTTGACCGTCTCCCGGGCGATGACCTTGCCGCCGATCGCCGCCTGGATCGGCACCTCGAACAGCTGGCGCGGGATCGTTTCCCTGAGACGCTCGACCAGCACCTTGCCCCGCTGGTACGCGTGGTCCCGGTGGACGATCAGCGACAGCGCGTCCACGGGGTCGCCCGCAAGCAGGATGTCCAGCTTGACCAGCGGGCTCTCCCGGTAGCCCACCAGCTCGTAGTCGAGCGAGGCGTAACCGGAGGTGCGGCTCTTGAGCTGGTCGTAGAAGTCGAGAACGATCTCGGCGAGCGGCAGGTCGTAGACGATCTGCTGACGCTGCTCGATGGGCTCCATCGTCACGAAGGTGCCCCGCCGCTCCTGGCAGAGCCCCATCACCGCCCCCACGCCGTCCTGCGGCACCAGGACCGTGCAGCGCACGTACGGCTCCTCGACGCGCTCGATCGCGCTCGGGTTGGGGAGCTCCACGGGGGAGCGGACCGTCACCACCTGCCCGGTCTTGGTCGTCACGCGGTACTCGACGTTGGGGGTCGTCGCCAGGAGCTCCAGGCCGTACTCGCGCTCGAGCCGCTCGCGGACGATGTCCATGTGGAGCAGGCCGAGGAACCCGCAGCGGAACCCGAACCCGAGCGCCTGCGAGGTCTCCGGCTCCCACTGGAGCGAGGCGTCGTTGAGCGACAGCTTCTCGAGCGCGTCGCGCAGCTCCGGGTAGTCGTCCGAGTCCACGGGAAAGAGCCCGCAGAAGACCATCGGCTTGACCTCGCGGTAGCCGGGGAGCGGCTCGGGCGCCGGGGAGGCGGCGAGCGTGAGCGTGTCGCCCACCCGCAGATCGCCGATGTCCTTGAGCCCGGTGATGATGTAACCGCTCTCCCCCGCCGCCAGTGACCCGGTGGGCGTCATCGCCGGGGTCATGACGCCGATCTCCTCGGCGGTCACGGAGCGCCCCGTCTGCATGGCCACCATGCGATCCCCGCGCCGGAACGCGCCGTCGACGACGCGGACGAACGCGACCACGCCTCGGTACTGGTCGTAGACCGAGTCGAAGATGAGGGCGCGGGGGGGAGCGGCGGGGTCGCCTGCGGGGGGCGGGACCCGCTCCACGATCGCCTCGAGCACCTCCTCGATGCCCAGGCCGGTCTTGGCCGAGATGCGCAGCACCCGCTCGGGGTCGTCCCCGATCAGCTCGGCGACGGCCCGGGCGTGCAGGTCGGGGTCGGCCGCGGGGAGGTCGATCTTGTTGAGCACCGGGACGATCTCCAGATCGCTCTCCACGGCGAGGTAGGTGTTCGCGAGCGTCTGCGCCTGGATCCCCTGGCTCGCGTCCACCACGAGGAGCGCCCCCTCGCAGGCGGCGAGGCTCCGCGAGACCTCGTAGGAGAAGTCGACGTGACCCGGGGTGTCGATCAGGTTGAGCTGGTAGGTCTGCCCGTCGCGGGCCGTATAGAGGACGCGGACGGCCTGGGCCTTGATGGTGATGCCCCGCTCGCGCTCGAGATCCATCGAGTCGAGGACCTGGCTGCGCATCTCGCGCTCGTCGATCGCCTCGGTCGCCTCGAGAATGCGATCGGCCAGCGTCGATTTGCCGTGGTCGATGTGGGCGATGATGCTGAAGTTGCGGATACGCGACTGCTCCACGGGAGTTATCGTAGCGGCCGCCCCAGGCGCGCCAGCTGGCGCAACTCGGGCATGTCGAAAGCCTGCGCGGCGGCCAGGAAGGCGGCCACGGCCGCGACGGCGGCGGCTCCGACGGCGAGCACCTGGGCGGGGAGGCTGCGCCCGAGGGCCTCGTCGACCACCCTCCAGGAGGACCATGCCAGGAGCGCGGCCACAGCAGCGGCCGCGAGCGCGCGGACCGCTCCGTCGAGGATGCGCCGCGCCCCCAGGCCGTCCAGCTCGCGGCGGAGGAGCTCCGCGAGGATCAGGAACGTGGCGATGCTCGTGAGCGAGGTGGAGAGCGGGATGCCGCCGACGCCGAGGGGCCGGTAGAAGGCGAGGTTGAGGAGCGCGTTCAGGAGCGTCCCGGCGAGGGCGACGAGCGTGGGGACGCCGGGCTGCTGGAGGCTGAAGAACGCGCGGATGACCAGCAGGCTGGCGCCATTGAACACCAGCCCGATCGTGAAGTAGAAGAGGGCCGTGGACGTGAGGTCCGTGCTGAGCGCGTCGAACTGCCCGCGCTGGAAGACGAGCCGCACGACCGGCTCGGCGAGCACCATCAGGAACGCCGACGCCGGGGCGAGCATGAACACGATCTGGCGCAGGCCCGACGAGATCGTCGCCCGCATCCCCTGGACGTCGTGGCGCGCGGCGAGACGCGCGATCGTCGGGAAGAGGACCGTCGAGATCGCGACGCTGAAGACGCCCTGGGGGAGGATGTAGAGGCGAAACGCCGCGTCGATGGCGCGCGGGGCCTCCTCGCTCACGAGGGTGGCGAAGACCGAGTCGACGAGGGCGTTGACGTTGATCAGGCCGAGGCCGATGGTGACCGGGCCCATCAAGAGGAGCACGCGCCGGAGGTGGCGGCTCCCGCGCCCGAGCGACGGCGGGAAGGGTCCGAGCCCCCGCAGGTGCGGCATGAGGTAGAGCAGCTGCGCGAGGGTGCCGGCCAGAATGCCCGCCGCGTACACGTAGATCCGGACGTCGTCCGGCGCCAGGGGAGCGCCGACCACGAGGGCCACCAGGATCACGACGTTCCACAGCACCGGTGCGAACGCCGACGGCCCGAACCTGCCCCCGGCCTGCTGGATCGCCACGACGATCCCGGTGACGCCGAGGAGGACGACGATCGGGAACATCACCTGGGACAGGAGCACCAGGTCGTCCCGGAGGTCGTCGGGCAGACCCGGCGCGAAGAGGGGCATCACCCATGGGGCGACCGCGATGGCCACGACGGTCAGCACGCCGAGGCCGAGCGTCGTGACCCCGAGGAGGGCCCCCGCCAGCCGGCGGGCTTCGCGTTCGCGGCCCGTCTCCTGGAGCTCCGTGAACACCGGTACGAAGGCGGCCGACAGAGCCGAGTCGGCGACCAGACTCCGCAGCACGTTCGGCGCCTGGAACGCGATCACGAAGGCGTTGATGGGTCCGCGCGTGCCGAACAGGGCGGCGGCTGCGATCTCGCGGGCCAGCCCCGCGACCCGGCTCACAGCCGTCCAGAGCGCGAAGACCGCGGTCGAGCGAGCGACGCTCGCGGGCGCCCGGGGCCGCGTTGCGGCCCGGGCGGGGGAACTCGTCACGTGGCGGCGGCGTCCGTCCGCATGGCTGCTAGGATACGCGGCCGTTCGGACTCGGAGGACGCTCGACGTGGCAAACATCAAGCAGCAGAAGAAGCGCAACCGGCAGGCGCTCAAGCACCGCGCGCGCAACCTCCGCTACCGCTCCACCATCAAGACGCTCTTCCGCCGCGTTCAGACGGCGGAGGGCGAGGAGCGCGAGGTCCGGTCCCGCGAGCTCCTCTCGCTGATCGACAAGGCGGCCGCGCGGGGCGTGATCCACCGCAACAACGCCGCCCGCAAGAAGCGCCGCCTGGCCCGTATCCTGACCCGGGTCTCCACGGGCTAGCCGCCTCCCCGGGGCCGCTCCCGGCCCCGGCCCGGGACCCCTGCCTGCACCGCCCTGCACCGGAGGCCGCCTCCGCCCGCCCCCGCGGTGCCGTCTCCGCGACGACCGGCGGCCCTCAGCGCGCCGCGAGCGCCATCAGGTCGCGCGCCGCGAGCTCCAGCACGAAGCGTTGCCCGTCATCCCGGGTGCGACCGAGACGCGCGAACGCCGACGCGCGGAGGTCGAGCTCGAGCCGCGCGACCCGGGCCACCGCCCTCTCCCCTGCGCCCTCGGGAAGCGCGCGTGCGTGGGCGATCGCCTTCTCCGCGGGGAACGGGCTGAGGTCCGCGAGCTTCCCGACCGCCGCGGGCGATGCCTCCGCCCCCAGCGCTTGCGCGACGGCCACACCGCGGTAGTGCCGGGCCAGCGCGAGCACGATCGCGATGGGCTCGCGCGGATGGTCGCCCGTCGCGAAGTCCTGCAGCACGTCGTAGACCCGCCCCGGGTCGCCGGCCGCCAGGGCGTCCGCCAGATCCCAGAGGGCGGCCTCCGGATGCGGCACGAGCACCGCGTCGACGGTCTCCCGGGAGATCGGCTCGCTCCCGGCGTGGAGCACCAGCTTCTCGGCCTCGCTGGAGAGGGCCGCCGCGTCCTCCCCCACGCGGGCCACCACCTCGCGGGCGAGCGCAGCGGGGATCGTGCCCCCGCAGCGGCGGACCTCGGCCACGAGGTACTCTACGAACCAGCGCGTCCGCTCCCGGGGCCTGGCCTTGGGGTCCGGGCCGAATTGGAGCACGTCGCCGGCCGCGGCCACGGCGGCGGCGAGCTTCTGGGGGGGAGGGCCCTCGAAGACCAGCGCCAGGCAGGTGCCGGGGTTCGGGCTCGCGAGGTAGGCGAGAAGCGGTGCGAGATCGCCCGATCTCCACGTGCCCGCGTCGAACACGATCACGAGCCGCACGCCGCCGAACGAGAGCGACTCGCAGGCTGCGACGACGTCCGACGGGGTGACCTCCGCCGCCGACAGCGTCTCGCCGGGCATCCCCCCGTCGTCCACGACGCGCCGGGAGAGCCTCCTGAGGGCCCGCTCGACCTTCGCGCGGTCCTCTCCCCAGATCGCATAGACGGGCTTCAGCGGATCGCGCTGCCGAGTCACGAGGGGAGATCGTAGCCGGAGGACCCCGTCGGGCCGTAGAGCGCGGGCGCCCCACCGGGATCAGGCTCACTCACCCCTCCGTCTGCACCGCGAGTGTCCCGGCGGCGCCGCTCACGGTGACGTCGCCGTCGCGGTCCGTGCGCCACGCCCGGGTTCCGCCCGCGCGGAGCGCCGCGAGCGTCTCAGGTGCAGGATGGCCGTAGCGATTGGCGCTCCCCACCGACACGAGCGCCACCCGGGGCCGGATGCGCTCGAGCAGGTCCCGGAGGCCGGGATCGGCCGAGCCGTGGTGCGCGACCTTGAGCACGTCCACGGGCGGGAGGTCGACGCCTTGGAGCGCCGGACTCTCCGCATCGGCGGTCAGCAGAGCGTCGAGCGACCCCGCAGTCGCGAGCACAACCAGGCTGTGGCCGTTCGGGTCGGCGCCCGGAGGGGGCGGCCCTCGCGGGCCGACGACCCGCAGCAGCCACTGCCCGGCGCTGATCCGCGCGCCCTCCGCGACCTCCCGCACCTCGACGCCGCGCGCCCGGGCCGCCGCGAGCGTCCGGCGGAGGTCGGCGGAGTCTGGGGCCAAGGGCGGGTGGACCAGGAGCCCGACGTCGTGGCGGTCGAGCACGGCGGCGAGGCCGCCGGCATGGTCGTCCTGGTCGTGGGTCACGGCCACCAGGGCGAGGCGGCGCACGCCGGCGCGCCGCAGCGCCGAGAGCACCGGCGCCCGGTACGACGGGCCGGTGTCCACGAGCACGGCGGCCCCGTCGGGCGACCGGAGCAGGATCGCGTCCCCCTGCCCGACGTCGAGAGCCGTCACCGCCGGCGTGTCCGGCCACGGCGGCGGCCGGTCGCGGACCGCGAGGTGGCCGACGGCGAGGACGGCGGCCACCCCCAGGGCCAGCACCGCCGCCGGCCGCGGCGCGCGTGGCCTGCGGCGCCTGGACTCGCGCGGTGGCCGCGCGAGCCACCGCGCCACGAGCGGAGGCGCGAGCGGCAGGGCCGCGAGCGGGAGAGTGGTCCAGGCCGGCACCTCCACCGTCGAGCCCGGCACCGCCGCCGCCGTCCGAGCAAGGGCGAGGAGGGCCTCGCCCCCCAGCCCGGCCGGCCAGGAGAGGGCGATGCCCGCCGCCGGGAGAACCGCCCCCGCCGGGATGGCGGCCAGCGCGAGCACGACGACCGGACCGGCGAGGGGTACGGCGACGACGTTCGCGACGAGGCCGACGAGAGAGAGCCGGCCGAAGTGCGCCGCGAGTACCGGGGCCGTGGCGAGGCCCGCGCCCGCAGCGAGCGCCGCGAGATCCGCGACCCGCCGAGGCAGCCACCCCGCGAGCCACGCTGCCAGGGGCGGGGCCACGGCGAGGATCCCGACCACCGCGGCGAAGGAGAGCTGCAGGCCGGGGTCGGCGATCGAGCGCGGCTGCGCGGCGAGCAGCGCCGCCAGGGCCACGAGCAGGAGGTACCAGCGCTCGCGCGCAGATGAGCGGAGCTCGGCCAGCACCCCGAGCCCGCCCACGACCCCCGCGCGCGCCACGGACGCGCCCCCGTCGCACGCGAGGCAGTAGGCGGCGATCATCGCCCCGGAGGCAGCGACGGCGGGCCTGCGCCGGACGCCGAGCCCCCTGAGCCCCGCCAGGACCGCGAGCGCGACCACGGCGACGTTCTGCCCGGAGACGGCGAGAAGGTGCCAGAGCCCCGAGTCCCGGAACGCCCTCGCCGCCGGTTCCGACAGGCGCGAGCCGCCGCCGAGCGCCATCCCGCGCACGACGGCGCCGCGGTCGCCCGTAAGACCGGCGGCCGCATGGGACGTGACCCACTCCCGCCAGCGGTCGCGCAGCCCGGCGACTCCCCCGCGGCGCCCGTCGGCGCGGGCAGACCGCGCCGCGAGCCGCGCGGCGACCCCTTGCCGTTCCAGGTAGCGCCGCCACCATCCCGGGGAGCGGCGCTCCGCCGCAGGGACCAGGCGCCCGGTGACCCGGAGCCGGGTACCCGGCGGGGCGGCCGGACCGTCGCGAGGAAGCAAGAGCAGCACGCGGGTGCCCTCGGGCACGAGCCGCCCCCCGGCCGCCAGGCTCGCCGCCACGGCCCGCACGCTCCGTCGGCGGCCGCCGACCTCCGCCGCCTCCTCGACGATCACGCCGCCGGCGGCCGCGGCGGGGAGGGCGAGCCGTGGGGGATCGGTCGCCTCGAGCCGCGCCGTCCCCCAGGCCAGACCGGCCAGCGCGGCGGTGCCGACGAGGGCGGTGAGCGCGGTGGCCGCGCCGCCCCGGAGCAGGAGCGCCGCCGCCAGGACCCCGAGGGCGGCGGCGGGCACGACCCCCGCCTGGGCGGGGGGGCGAACGAGCGCCGCGGTCAGGCCGGCGGCGAGCGCCCCGACGACCGCGTGCGGCGCGAGGCGCGCGGGCGCCGGCGCCCGGCGCCATCGGCCCTGATCTCCGTCGCCGG
>Ga0272446_1003982_pt1 | contig 17927 bp, 16 predicted proteins | sample YNPCB0061_FD_194587 | JGI IMG/M metagenome (GOLD analysis project Ga0272446, IMG submission 194587) | Hot spring microbial mat communities from Yellowstone National Park, WY, United States - YNP-CB-006-1 | ecosystem: Environmental > Aquatic > Thermal springs > Hot (42-90C) > Sediment | place... | reverse complement strand
CAATCGAGGTATGCCCTAAATCCGGCTGTATCCTTGACCAACTGCTCGTAGTCAATTCCTTCAGCAATGGGCAGACAAATCGTTTTGTCCCCTGCCGTGCCTCTTTTTTTGCGGTCTACCATTGGGTGCCGCCTCCTTGACGTAACCCCTTGCTCTTATTTTACGCCTCTTCCCCTATAAACTCAAAATCAGTTAGAACCAGGGATGTTTAGCTCTATGTCTTCAAAGGTTTTGAGGCGTTGGGTGTCACTGTTGCGCAGTAGGATGTCAGAAATCCCTTTGAGATGGGCATCAAGCTGCTTCTGTTCTTCTGGAGATAGGCACTGCATGGCGTTGTAGAGGAGGGAGTACCTACAGTGTGGCGGTATTTTATCTCGTCGCGTTTGAGATGCGCCCAACAAATCTGGCGTCGCTCCAACGGCACCGCGTTGTAGGCACTGTACCGGTCGCTACTGCCAATGCCTGCAAACATCGTGCCTAAGAGATTCTGGCAAACGCTTTGAGAGCGCGATAAGCGCACTGCAAAGAACTGACTAGAGGGGTGACCATCACCCATAACCAACCCTTGCGATGGTTCGGATTGTTGCCATCCCCATTGCCTTAGGCAAAGCTGGTCTGTCCATATTCACGTTGCCCTGCGCTTGCACATACTCGTAAGCCGCTTGCACCGCATCGACCACCGCTTGGGAACTCTCCTGACTGAGTCGATAGATGCTGCCCGTCGAAATCTGGACACCAAACAAGTCATGCAACAGCGTTTGCACCATTTGATGCGATTGGCGATACTGTCCACTCAGCACGGCCACATGCGCTGCCAGTCGTTCTCCATAGCCACTGCCATTGATAATGGCATCATCCCAACTACGAGTCAGCGCTCCACACTGCTCGCATTGGCGACAGTGAAACCGTCGATGCCCGGATCAGATTCGAGCGTCTCTATCCAATCCCAAGCTTGTCATAATCCATGTGGCAAGCTACTAGTAGTGCTAGGAGGAATCTGATCCAAAGTAATTAGAGACTCCATCACAGTCTTCACAATTGGAGCTGCGACCGTTGAGCCAGCGGCAGAGGTACCTCCCTGGGGTTCATCTACCACAGCAAGCACCACATAGCGGGGATTATCGGCGGGTAAGATACCAACAAAACTGGTAATCTTGGCCGTTTTGGAGTAACCTCCAGCCACAGCCTTTTGGGCGGTGCCGGTTTTACCCGCAATCCGATAATTGGGAATTTGGGCATTTTTACCGGTGCCGGTTTTCACGGCTGCCTCCATCATTGGCAGCACTGTTTTGGTGGTTTCAGCGGAGAAGACGGTTTGGGGCGATCGCAGGTTCGGTTGCCAATAGGGGTTGCCCTGGCTGTCATACAGGCCATCCACCAGGTGCGGAGTAACCAGTTTACCGCCATTGGCTAGGGCGGCATGGAGTTGCACCAGTTGTAAAGGTGTCAGGGAGAAACCTTGCCCAAAGGCCGTTACGGCTGGTTCAATCCGCGATCTGGTAAATACTTCCTTTGGCTTAAACTGCCCCCCGATTTCCCCTGGCAGATCAATGCCAACGGGGCTACCCAGACCAATTTTCTTTAGCCAGTCGTAGTAATCGGTGGATTTCATTTGCTGGGCAATGCGCACCATGCCAATGTTGCTAGAGTACTGAACAATGTCGGTGAGGCTCATGCGTCCGTGGTTACTGCGATAGGCATTACCAATCTGGTGTCCATCTACGGTGATGCTCCCTGCATCATTGAAGGTGCTGTCAGGCTTAATCGCCTTTGCCTCTAGGGCGATCGCTACAGTAATTGGCTTAAAGGTCGAGCCTGGCTCGTATAAGTCACTCAATAGCCAGTTCTTAAACCGCTCAATCGGTACAGAGAAGTACTGGTTAGGGTCATAGGATGGTTCAGAAGCCATGGCAAGAATCGCCCCGTTGCGAACATCCATGACAATTACACCGCCCCGTTTTGCCTGAAATTGCTTCACCTGCTGGCGTAAGGCCGCTAAGGCGACCCGCTGAAGCCGCGTATCTACAGTTAAACGCAATTGCAAGTCATCCACATTCAAAAAACCACCCGGCACCTGATCAGGCATCAGGGAACCATCTCCCATGCGAGTCAACCGCAGGGCTTTTACTTCCCGCTCCAGCAGCTTTTGCTGACTTAACTCGATTCCAGCTTGGCCCCGGTGATCCATATTGGTGTAGCCCACAATTGTGGCGAGAACATCCCGTTGAGGATAGAACCGTTGCTGGTATTGAATGCGTTCCAACCCATCTAGCTGGAGATTATGAACTCGCTCAGCGACATCCTCGGCCATGGCGTGCTCAAGCCGAATGCCACTCTTGCGCTCATTGAACGTTTTGACCAGTTCGGGGACGGGCCGATTTAAGATAGGGGCTAGCTTGGCCGCAATGTCTTCTTTAGATTCTTTAAATAACTTGGGATGAACGAATAGGCTATAAACCGGGCGATCGAGGGCAACTGCCGTGCCAGTGCGGTCAACGATGTGCCGCCGTGGTACAAAGGGGCGCAAAAATATCTGTTGCTGCTGCCGTGCCAGCTCTTTTAACACTGGCCCCTGACGGACTTGCACATAAAACAGGTTAATTGTTAGCAACCCCAAACCACCGACTAATACTCCCCAAACCAGTAATAAGCGATTAACTGTTGGCTCAACGACGGCAGCGGGGGGGGCCTGTTTGCGCTGACCACTGTGCAGAGGCCATGGCTTGGTTGTTGATCGTGGCAGCAAATTGTGTGGGCGAGAGGAGGAAGCAATGCTGCGGGGGGGGATGGTCATAACCGTTATCAGTAGCCGAGCGGGAGTCCAAGGGCGGGAGCAACTTTAGCAGGAGTAGGAACAGCAGATGGCGTTGAAGCGGCGGGTGGAGGCGGAGTGGGGGCGGGCGGCACAAAAATTAAGCGCTGTGGACTCAGTTGGCTCATTCCCGTCTCAGGGGCTTCCGCCTGTTGGGCCATCTGGTCTTTGAGCACTTCTTTGACTGTGGTCATTTGGCGTTGATTGCGTTCTAATTGCTTTAGCGTTCGGTACTCCTTAGCCCAAAGCTGTTGAATATAGACCGTGCTGCAATAGGCGATTGATACAGCGATCCCCAGTCCAATTGCCACAATCGCCGAACCTTTCTGCAGGTGGATTAACCAGCGTAACCAGAGGGGGGGAGAGGCCTGACGGGGTAGCCGCCGTACTTTGGCCTCCCCTCTTGCAGGCAGATAAGTCCTTACTGCAGGCGTGTTAGATATCAGATGAAGATTTGATGGAGCGGGCGATCGCCGGGGGTGACCAGCTCTTTGCAATCCAGAAGCCATGGGTTTTATCAAAAGGAACGCCAGATCCGTTGAAGACGGAAAGACTTGGATAGGATATTAACCGACGAAAGGCAAAACTGCACGAAAATAATTCAGCTTGGTCAAAAAATGACTAGAATCCAGACCTTAAAGGAGCGAAGGAGCGAAAATTTTCAGCTAGCACCCAATATTTCCTTCGCTTCTTATGTCTGTGGCCAGCCCGCCGAAAACTCAGGAGGTGTGTAGCAAATCAACACTCGGCTGGCTTTCTCTCTCTGGGAGATCCAACAGACACGACGACGCTCGGCCAATTGTGCTCTCAGTGTCGTCTAAGGGCACTCTGTTGCAGGGTCGCATCTTTTCTGGAAATCGCCTGATCTAATGCTAGTGGTCTGCTACCATAGGTCTCTTTGTCACCTTGGCGACTGAAGTCGCGGCTATGGGGCGAAAACCGGCCAACGCAAGTTAGTAAAAACCTGGATTTGCTTGAGCCTGCGTCGGCAGACTTTGGGAGTGTCGTCGCGGTTTTAACCGCCGGATACTTTTCAAACGTTCTCTGAGAAATGTGGCGACCGTGAGTCAGAAAGCCTACCCAGCATCGACGTTTGGGCTTTTGACCGTGTCCTCAGCTTCCTGACCAAGGCGATAATCATGCTCTTTAAGGAAAGGTCGGTTGAAACGGCGATCGCTCTGCACCTATCGATCCAACTCCTTGATTACATTTTCGTTGATCAAGCAGCGGATACCAGCGTGCCTTGCCAGCCCTGAATTTGTTCGATGAGTTTCTGGGCCTCTGTGTCATCCAACTGAGAGAGCATCTCAAGCGATCGCTGGTAGTCTGCGATCGCCCAATTCCAATCTCCAGCTAGGTGATGAACCCGTCCGCGTTCTCCATAAACCCTTGCCTGAAACCGCGACTTACCGGGTTCTGTCCCATCTTGAAACCGGCTAAAGTGTAGCACAGTTTCCAGGGTGTCGAGGGCAATGTCGTACAGACCCATCTCACGAAACGTCACCCCCAGATTGAGCCGAGCGTGGAGATTCGCAGGGTTCAGATCGAGAGCCGTTTCATAATCAACAACCGCCGCTTCCAGCGCTCCCAGCGCCGCAAAGCAATTTGCGCGGTTATTGTAAGGCTGAGACAGACGGGGATTGAGGGCAATCGCCTGGTCATAATCACTCAAAGCCCGTCTAACGCACCCCGACTGAAAGAATAACAATCCCCGGTTATTGTAGTGGCTGGCATTGCCAGGATTCGTTACAATCAATTGGTCAAATAGGGCGATCGCCTTGGCATATTCTTTATTCCTTGCGAAGGCAAGGGCTTGTTGCCGTAACCAGCGCTCCTGGCTATGATCACCCAGTTGTTGTGGCTCTAACGCCTCAGACAAGCGTAAGTATTTCCGAGATGAATCATCCTGAGACGAACAATCTGTCTTCTTTTTCTGTCCAATGCGCTCAGCTCGTGTTGACAAAGGGCGATTTCTAGTAGCCTTTCCGGTTGGTGCTGATGATGGGCGACGAATGTTCATAGCAACTCTGCTGTTCCTGATGATTAGATTAGAGAATCTGCTCTGCAAGCGGCTTTATCACTGTGTCACTTGTTGACTTGTCCCGTCGGGAAGAAAATGGAAAGTTTAAAGAATTGTCCTCAAACTGCTGAAAATGGTAACGTTTAGACTCAAAATAAGCGGTAGAGGTTCATATCATTACGATGAGTGTTCAGAAGGTTTCTGTGCACACCGTTGCGATTGAACCTTGTTCAAGGCCCGACCTAAAAATTTGCCCGTAAGGAAACGATAGGTTTCGCGTTGAACGTTGAACTCAGTTTGACTACATCCACAATGCCGACAATTTCTGAAGGCGAGGTGAAATCCAAGGTAGGGAAAACCGACCCTTTGGGAAAGAGCAGATTGTCTGGCCCAGCCCCAATCGATAGCTTTGGTCAGAAAGCTTTGGTCAGAAAGCTTTGGTCAGAAAGCTGAGGACAAAACTAGGTGCTCAACCACCAACGCTGGGTAGACTTTCTGACTCGCCATCGCCCTGTTTCTCATGACGATATCGATATAAATGACCGCATTCTCCGAATTGATTTACGCAACCTCAACTATGACCACTGCACCCACTCTTTCGAATGCTCCCGATCTCACTACCGCTGACTATGTGGTTTTAGGTCTGGCAACCTGCTTTCTACGCAATGAGGATGGCGTTCATGCGATCGAGGTGGTAGAACCCATTCCCTCGGCGGCGTTGGAAGCCATTGTTAAAGGCATTCCGACTTCCTACCGTTGGGCGATCGCCACCCCATTGGGGGCAATCTTATCGGGAGAGACGATGAATCTACCGGCTGAGTTCCCAGAATCTAGTCAAGTTTGTGACAACTTTGCTGATCGGGCGATCGCGGCTGCCCGCACCTACAAAGCCCGGACAAAGGCTCAGGCGTTGATTCCCTTAGGGAGCACTCGCAGAGATTTTAACTACTCCACTGAACGCAAGCGCGTCTTAAATTCTGTCCGTCTGGTTCGTACAGAAGATAATGTGAAGCAGCACGAACATACCCATAAGGTGCTTTAGTGAGTGCTTTAAAGCACTTCTATCTAGAGCGATGCTGCGGTCTCTTTCACTTCCTTCCTCCTGGGGGAGGCATTCAGCTTGTAACGAACGGATCGTTGCTTCACCTTCTTACTGGAAATTTCCTGAAGTCAGCCCGTGCTTTAGCGAATTGATTTCCGTTCCCTTTTGGGGATGACATGTACCCAGCGATACAATGACAACCAAGGAGTCACAATGGCGCTGAAATTATATGCAGGAGCGCGGAGTCGCGCCTCTATTGTTCATTGGTATCTAGAAGAATTAGGAATTCCCTACGAAATGGTCATGCTGGATATGCAGGCCGGAGAGCATCGGCAGCCTGCGTTTCTGGAAATTAACCCGATTGGTAAGGTGCCTGCTATTGTTGATGGCGATTTTAAGCTTTGGGAGTCGGGAGCGATTTTGCTTTACCTGGCGGATCAGTATGGAGGGGTTACCAACTCTGAGCAGCGAGCGACCCTTAATCAGTGGATTAACTACGCCAATGCCACCCTGGGGCCAGAGGTCTTTTCTGAGGCCAGTCGTGAAAAAGCATTGCCTCGTCATATGGGGATGCTCGATCAATGGCTGAGCGATCGCCCGTGGATTTTAGGAGACACTTTTACAGTGGCCGATGTCGCCGTTGGGGCAATGACTGGCTACATCCCGTTGATGCTAAAAGTGGATCTGAGTCCCTACTCGATGGTGATGGCTTACCTCAAACGAATCGGTGAACGACCCGCTTTCCAGAAAGCACTTGGAAACCGTATCAGCGCTTAGTCATACCGGGCAGCATTCAAATCCAACGGGCAAGGTGAACCCTTCTCATTGCCTTGTTGATTCAGGCTTCCTGCCTGATTATCGTCGTCGCGTTCCAGAAAAATGGACGAACTCGGCGGCTAAGGAGCAATCATCTTATTGGATGGGTTTTCTCCCTTTAGTTAAGACAACCCTGCGGCATCCAGCGAGGGCCGTAAAACTTTCTGGCTGCCAACGGCTGCTATGCTTCACGGCTCATTCTCAGAAGGCTACCACCAGCGCAGTTGCCAATGGCTACGGTCTGGTTGGGTGGACTCATCAGTGATCCACTCGACGGGTTTGTAGGTGCCAAAAACACGATCCCACCAGTCTACTGCTAGACCAAAGTTGTGATACCACATGTTGTACTTGTGGTGGACATAGTGAACGGGCATTGGCATCCAGAAGCACTTGGTTGGGTTTTCGTGCTGGAGCTGGTGCGCATAAGAAGAAAAGGCCGCAAAAGCGATCGCCCCACTCATCCAGCCAAGCCCAATGACGGGAGAAATCAGAAACGGCACAAGCATCATCACCAGAGTGCCCTTAACATAGTCGCGAAACTCCCACAGCACGCCCTGGCCTTCATTGCGACGGTGATGGTCACGGTGGCGCTTACCAAACCCCGGCGATTTGTGCATCCACCGATGCACCCAATATTCCACCAGGCTAGCAAAGATAAAAGCCACTAAAAAGCTGCCGGCTCCGACCATCAACGTTTGCATGCTGAGTTCCTCTGTATTGACTCCTCTGAACAAAAAGCGTAACGGAAATTTCGGCTGAATGGAAAACCCAATCGGATGAAATCGCCAGGATCGCGATCGCTCCATCTAACGAGGGTTTTGATACCGCTCTCGCAGAGTGGAGCCAGTATGGCCAGTTAACAGCCACAATACCGATCGCCCCGCATCCCGCAAAACTTTGAGTGTTGGCTCTGAGGGCTGCTCTGAGGGCACCGTCACCGGTTTGAGTAAAATGCCCCGGCTACCAAAAACAATTTCGCCGACGACTCGTGCCCGCTGCATGTGGTAATCCGAGGTAATCAAGTAAACATGATCAATCCCCTGGGTTTGAAATTCATCCACCAGAGTCGTGAAGTTGGTCACCGTATCAACCGCTCGCCGATCTAGTTGCAAACGATCCAGATCAATTCCAGCTTTAGTAAAGGTGGCTTGGGTGGAACTGGGCCAGTCACCACTAGAAACCCAGATCGGCAAATCTGGATGCTGTCGGGCAAACTCAGCAGCAAACTGCTCCCGCTGGGTTGCTCCCCCCAACACCAAAATCGCCTTTGGTTTGATCACAAAACTCTGAATCTGGCGGTAGGCAATCCACGCTCCTGGCAGCAGGATAGAAAAGAGGAGCAAGCCAGAGCAACACCTGGATAAAGTGATTTTTCCTGGCTTTCGCCGGGAGCGAAGGGTTGGCTGTGTCACCTTTGTTGTCGTTGCCTTGAGAGGCATAACCTACCTATCAGCGATACCAGAGGGGAGCATAACACAAGATTCCGGTAGGAGACGTTAGGGTTACAGTTTCTCTGAAATTATTGCCTTGATCAGAAAGCTTAGGATACTGCTGGCTAGGCTTTCTGACTCGCCGCCATCATGAGCAACCTAGCGACGGCTATAACTGGGTGAAGATACAGGAAAAAAGCGAACGTCCATTTTCCTATGTCTCCTATGCTTCATAACCATCAGGACGGTATTCGAGTTGCTCTGCGTAGCACTCACTGGAGCTTATTCCGCTGCCCGGTTCCGAGTGGGTGCATTGCCTCGTGTCTGGGCAATGGAAGCTTTCATCCTGGGGGTTTCTAGAAACACCTTGGCATCTTGCATTAGCCGATCGCCCCAGAGGTTATCCTTCAAAAACTTTAACTCGGCGTAGCGACTATCCAGCTCGACAGCAGCCTCACCGAGGGCCAATCCCTGCTCCCGGTCACCCTTTTTATAGAGCGCAACCGCGATCGCTAAGCGTGGCTCTGCTGCTTTGGGATCAAGATCTGCCGCTTTGCGCCAACTCCGCACAGCCGCATCTAACTGCCCCCGTTCATATTCTACCAAGCCGATATTATTGATGGCTGGCCAGAACTTGGGGTCTTGCACCATCGCTTTTCGATACTGGGTCACCGCTTCATCGTAACGACGCAACATCAGATAGGCATTACCCAGGTCAAACAATGCCCCAGGGACATCCGGCTTAATTGCTAGCCCCTTTGTTAAATAATCCACCGAGCGGTTGTAAAGCCCTTTTTGAAAATAGGCTGATCCCAAAGCAAAGAGAACCGATGTGTTCTTTGCATCTAACTGATGCGATCGCAGCAGCGCTTCAATTCCCCGATCCGTCTCATTGGTTTGCAGGTAAAGCCCGCCTAACAATGACCACACCTCAGGATTTTGCGGAATTAACTGGGAAGCCAAAGCCACTCGTGGCAACGCCAGGTCGTATTGCTGCAACTGAGCCAACTGCAATGACTCTTGGAGGAGAGTGGCACCAATTCCTTCTAACTGTTTTGTCTCTATCTGTAAAACATGGGGGGTTAAGGCCTGCGCCTTTACAGGAAGTTGGCCCCAACTCCCTAAACCCAAAAGGGCAACCACAGAGACGAATGTCAGGTGTTTTAGCACGGTAGTTACTCTAGCGCTAGACTCGATTGTTTGCACAGCTTAACCTATTTGCATTCTATGGTGGCACAAATCCTGTAAAAGATGGCTGAATTTGTGCCAGAACCTCCGAACCTGCCGGCCTTACCCTCACAAGTTTTGCAAATTGTCTTTCTACCCTAATGAGTAGGGCAAGCGATTTGCCTTGCATGACTTTATGACTTTTAAGAAAAGCCAGCTATAGCTTTGGATAGCGCCTCGACAGTGCATTAGTGTGCGGGACAGAGGAAAATCAGGCACTGTCGTGACAGGGTTAAATGCCCTTCTCGACCCGATTGGCTTGTTGTTTTAACAGTTTACTTTAAGAAAAACGCGACTAATTTCAGTCTTAACTCCGTCTTTTGCCCTTGATTGGCCGACTTGAAACTGGCACACTGAACTCAAGCTTAAACAACATGACTCTATAGGGAAAAAACGAGACTCAATTTTTTCAGCTTTATGAAGCCAGTGGGCTGCTTTTTGCTTCATATCCAGACATGAGCTTAGAAAAGCCACAAATACAAATATAAAAGGCTTCCAGTCCTCAGTTGCTCGTGGTTCAACTTCTTCAAATGTTTTTAATGCTGTTTCAATCTCCCCTAACTGCATTTGACATAAACCAATATTAATTAATGATTCATTGCCCTGACGTTTCAAGAAAATAAATTCATCCGTATCGTTAAATTCTTGAAGATTCAAATACTGATCTGATATTTCTTTAGCTTTTCTGTGACAGTCAATTGCTCGATGCATTTCCCCCGTAATTCGATAAGGGATACCTAACAGGTTGTAAAGCCCACTGAGCTTGTATCCATTTAGCTTTTCAGTTAGCAACGTGATTGCAGGAATAATATGTTGAAAGAGCCCAAGATGATAAAACGATCGCCCCAATCGCTCATTTCGTTTATTTAAAATAACTGCCGCTGCTGCTTCGAAATCGCTAATTTGCCAATAATGATGATAGGCTTCAAACGCCTTGAGAGCGTCTTCCACAGTTTCAATGCGATCGACACTCGCCGTCCAAAATTCCGCAGCTTTACGGTTAGCCATTTCCCAATCTGCACTGGTTCTCAGGTGATCGATAGCGACCGCTCGGATTACAGGATGTAACCAAAACGATTGCTGTTCCCAAGCCACCAGCGATCGATCTTTTAATGCTTCTACCACACGCCGTTGCTGAACCAAGGGAACATCCCACAGCAAGCATAACAAGCCCTGGATACCTACAGTCGCCAGAGTGCATCCGAGTTTTGCAAAACAGCCCTCATCCCCCAGCCCCTTCTCCCACTTTTGGGAGAAGGGGAGCTAGATCAAAGTCCCTCTCCCAAAATTGGGAGAGGGATTTAGGGTGAGGGCTACAAAAGTGGGATACCTATAGTCGCCACATCTTGATAGCGATAACAGCCCAATCGACAAAGTAAATTGTAGGCATTGCAGTCAAGCCGCTGTAATCGATCAAACTGAGTAATGACTAGATCTTCGAGGTCTCGTTCAAAAAATAACTCGCCTTGTGTCTGGCAATAAGCTGTCAAATCTCCTGCAAAATCTGCCTGAATTGCACTGCGGAGGATTTTCATCGCCTTGGCGTTGCCATTGTAGGTGGTGTGCAATTTCTGTAGTGTAGAAGGATCAGATTGGATTTGATGGTAATTAAAAAACTGCTGCCACGCATCCTGGTCCAAACTTTTTAGCAGGTAGTGCTCCAGATTGTGTATACCTACTTCCCGCAGGTGCTCACGACTGGTAATTAATGTTACAGCATTTACTAGTGGATCTGTCAGGACTCGCAGTAACTCTACATAGCGACGATGGTCTTGCACAAACCTACCCACTTGATCTAATGCAGACTCTAGGTTGTCTATTAAAATTCCAACGCGTTTGGGTGAGTCGCGTAACTTCTGTCGCAGTCGCCCTAACGTGCTACCTAACTCTCGCCCTGCTTCCTCCTGAAAGTGTCGCTGTAGCCATTCTTCAAGTACACTCTCAACCGGAGTCAGGTTCTGAGTCTCCTTTGCCATCCACAAGTCCAGCACCTGGTTAAACCCCTGGCTTCTCAGGTATTGCATGCCAGCGTCGTTTTACCAACTCCCCCTTCAGCTTGAATGACGATGACTTTTGCTCCCTGACGCACCAGCTTATTCAAGTCTGCGATCGCTGCTGCTCGCCCAACAAAATTGACATCTATATCTTGAGTCTTTCCAACATGATCACTGTCCTGCAACGTTAACCCAAATGCTGTAAAACAGCGATTGATTGAGCTTCTATCTGATCCTCTGCAATCTAACACTGCTCCAATAGTCCCTGGATCGAGCCCGATTAACTCCCCCAGTTCCTCACGCGTATATTTACGTCCAAAATTATCCTTAATCTCCTGCTCGCGAATGCGATTACAGAGTTTCGTGAGTCCCTCCGCTGTCAAGACGCGGGCACGGGTTCGTCTTTGTGGATTCATAGGGGATATAAACAATGCTCCAGGGTAGTGCTCCTTATTAAAGGACAGAGAAAAAGAGGAGATCTTCCCTGTCTACCAGCTTCTTTCTGACTTGGCGATTGTAGTCATAGATGCACATCCAGATCGTACCCAATGCGATTCTCTAGCTTCTTAGAGAACGACAGGAACTTCCTCACTAGTCGGGAAATCCGCCGCCTCAGCGTGTCGTTCAGGCGCTCAATGTAACTCGTTAAGTCGCTGTTCTGACCGACGGCTTCATGCCGTTTGCAGGGAATGGCCGTGACATAGACCTCCCAGAAATCGGTCATCTGCACGCTCAGCTTGCCTTTAGCCTTGGGGATGACCTCTGCCGCTTTAGGCACGGCTCCATAGCAAGCGTTGGCATAGCCTTGTAGCCAACTATCAGAGACCTGGGTGGCCCTGGCGATGGCGGCTAGGGGAATCTTCTCTAACAGTAGCCGACCAACGAAAGACCGAGTGTCTTTGTCTTTCAGCTTCCACTGGGGAACCTCGACGAATTGTCGGTTGCAGTCTCGGCACTTGTAGTTTTGCTGACCGCGCCGGGTGGTGCTGTTCTTGGAAAGGTCGTGAGACCCACAGGTTAGACAGGTCATCTCAATTTCCATGTGCCCTACTTCCTCAGAATCTAGCAATGCGACGGCGATGCCTTATTTCTCTCTATCCCTTACGTTAATCTACTACCTGCTCCAGGTTATAATGCCACCTCTAAAACTGAAAAGCTAACGGTGAAGTTGTGTGGCAGCAGATAACCTTTAACTCAGCAACATTAGCTTTCGACCGCCCGCTGCCATGACGGGTTAGCCCTCGCTTGAATGATTAGCTTCCAGCTTCTCGATAGAAAAGGTAAGTGAGAACTATTCATACCTTTTCTGATGCTGTTCTCAATATCAAAAATCACCTTTTGAATGCCATTTTTCTCGTCACCCAAAATATCTCTTTTCATTAGATTGAAATAGTCTTTAATTCCAGTTTTGCGATTTCGGGACAAAGAACACGATTTGTAAACTCTTGAAGGACTTCCTCCTGAATTTTCCCTTTGGCAGTTGGGAGATTTTTATTAAAGATTCGCTTTCCAGCCTGCAATGTTCCATCACGAGTGGCTGCAGATATTACAATAGAGTCAGACGATAGCGTTCGAGAAGAAGCGAGGGAATTGACAGCAGAATAGCGCTTCCACGATGAGCATCTGTAAAAGATGGTGCATCAACAAGCCGTTGATGAAATCAGTAAACCATAGGAGTCAGCTCTTTCCCAGAGAAACGATCCGATGAAACTTAACAGAGGCGGCATAGCAACCATCTCCTCAATGATTGGGAACTTTTCATGGGTAAGGACATGAGCACCTTAGCCGCTATCGGGTGCAGTGTGTTCGTCCTAATCTATTACTCCCAATCTATCGCTATAGCGATGAGCCACATGGCTATGGCGAGCTAGGAAGCCTATCCAGTAGCAATGGTTTAGCACTTGGTTTTGTCCTAACCTTTCTGACCAAAGCTATACTTAACTTTGGCCAAAGCCATTTTCCTCCACAAAGGTCAAGCCAGGCGCTAACCACCCTAACTCAATTGCTTTACAAACCAACTAACTAGTGGAGCAAACATAAAGTTTCGCAACGTTAGCAGTAACGATTTTAGTCGTTGCAGTCTAAAGCCAGCATTACAAACGGTGCAGAACTTACTTTTCGAGCGACTAGCGCCTGATCGCTCTCCTGTTAGGGGAGTGCTATAAGGGGAGTGCAAATGTTGTCCCGAATGGTTTGATTGATGAATGGAACCAATTGAGATTCCCCTATCTATTGTATTTCTCTCAGTTTAGGAGGGAATTGAAGCAGATCGGTTTTTGCGAGGTTATTGCCGGAGGTCATTCCTATGCTAAGGCATCACTTTCCTGGGGCCTATTGGTGGATTTTATTGTGGGTTATTTTAGCCTTGTTTCTCCTGATGGCAGAGGCCATGTTATTTCCTCAGCCTCTAATTGCAGTCATTCTTTGACGGTGGGTTGTCGCTGACCACTTTGCTCAGCAGGCGTAAAGCAGGTCAATGGTTAAGCGACTGCGGCTGACCAGGGGGCTTTTTGCCTGGCAGGGGAGCTGTATGCAAGTTCCAGGAGGGCGCTTGGGGAGAAGGAAAAGCCTCGATCAGGCCAGCCAGGAGGGGGGTTCTGGGCTTCATCATCCTGACTGGCTGTGGCGATACCTTCTCAGGCTAACCCCGGCTCCCTGCGAGAACTTGCGTGGTCAGTTGGGCCAAAATCGCGTCCACATTTTTACGGGCATCGCCAAACAACATGCGCGTGTTCTCCTTGTAGAACACGGGATTATCGACCCCAGCATAGCCACTGGCCATGCTGCGCTTCATCACAATCACGGTTTTTGCTTTCCATACTTCCATGACGGGCATCCCCGCAATAGGACTGTTGGGATCTTCCAGGGCACTAGAATTGATCGTGTCATTGGCACCAACGACTAGCACCACATCCGTTTCTGGAAAGTCATGATTGATTTCATCCATTTCTAGCACGATGTCGTAGGGTACGTTGGCTTCAGCTAACAGCACATTCATATGTCCTGGCATTCGTCCTGCGACGGGGTGAATGCCGAAGCGAACTGTGATACCGCGATCGCGTAGCTTTTTAGTAATTTCAGAAATGGGGTATTGGGCCTGGGCAACCGCCATGCCATAGCCTGGCACAATCACGACGCTGCGAGCATCCTCCAAAATCTCTGTGGCTTCTTCTACCTGAATCGGGTTGACCTCTCCCGTCGGTTGGCTGGCGGCTCCTGTTGCTTTACTGGCACCCGCACCAAACCCACCTAAAATCACGCTGATAAAGGAGCGATTCATGGCTTTACACATGATGTAGCTGAGGATAGCCCCACTACTCCCCACCAGGGCACCAGTGATGATTAACAGGTCATTTGAGAGCATAAAGCCTGCCGCTGCCGCTGCCCAGCCGGAGTAACTGTTGAGCATCGAGATCACTACAGGCATATCGGCCCCCCCGATCGCCATGACTAGGTGTAGCCCTAAAACACCCGCGATCGCGGTCATGGCCAGCAATGCCTGGAAGCTAGTTAACAGGGGGCCGCCCATAAACTCATAGCCTAACCAGAGCGTGGCAGCCACCATCCCCAAGTTGAGAAAATGGCGGGCTGGTAACATCAAGGGTTTGCTGGCAATGAATCCCCGCAGCTTACCAAAGGCGATGATTGACCCGGTAAAGGTGATAGCCCCGATCAAAATGCCCACGTAGACTTCGACTTGGTGTATCGTCTCTTCAACACCGACTAACGCTGTGTCAGGGTTAAGAAAGTTGGCAAAGCCCACCAACACAGCAGCCAGACCCACAAAGCTATGCAAAATTGCCACCAACTCTGGCATCGAGGTCATGGCCACCCGTGAGGCAACAATTGCGCCAATGATGGTACCGGGTAAGATCACTGCACCGAGCAGACCGTAGGCATTCATCTGCACACTGGCGATCGCCGTAGCGATCAAGGCAATGACCATCCCAGCAATGCCAAAGACATTACCCCTGCGAGCGGTTTCCTGGTTGGATAAGCCCCCCAAGCTGAGGATAAACAAAGCACTGGCAGCAATGTAAGCTACCGTTAAAAGATTATTGGACATAGATCAAGTACAGAGTAAGAGAGTAAAGAAGTGGAGGGGTCAGGCGAACAGCTAACTACAAACAGCCAACCGCTACTTTTGAAACATCTTCAGCATCCGTTGGGTAACGAGAAACCCACCACTGATATTGATGGCACCGATGAGGATGGCGATCGCCCCCAGAATCGTCGTAGCCGAGGGAGGTGCCCCAGAAATTTGCAACATGCCACCGATGATAATGATGCCGCTGATGGCATTGGTCACGCTCATTAAGGGTGTATGCAACGCTGGGGAGACATTCCAAATCACCTGCCAGCCGACAAAGCAGGCCAACACAAAGACCGTGAAGTGGGATAAAAAGGAGGGCGGGGCGACAGATCCCAATCCTAAGAGGGCTAGACCCGCTAGTACCAGAGTCATCAGTCCCCAATTGATTTGATGAGCCGGAGACGCCACGGTCACCTCAGCCGTCACGGGAGCTGGCGCTGGGGTTGGAGCGGTTGGGGGCACAACTGGCTTTGGGGGTGGATAGGTGACCTCACCGTTATGCAGCACCAAGGCACCGCGAATGACTTCATCCTCCAGATTGACCTGATATTCCTCAGAGCCACCCATGTCTTCTAAAAGGTGGCAGAGATTGCGGCCATAGAGCTGGCTTGACTGGCTAGCCATCCGACTGGGGAGATCGGTCAACCCAACAATGGTGACTCCCTGGTATTGATAAACCTCTCCAGGCCGGGTTACCTCGCAGTTACCTCCCTGCTCGGCAGCCATATCTACCACAACCGAGCCTTTTTTCATGCTCTCAACCATCTCGCGGGTGATTAACACGGGGGCCTTTTTCCCAGGAATTAAAGCCGTAGTAATAATGATATCGACTTCCTTGGCCTGGGCGGCAAACAGAGCCATTTCTGCAGCGATAAACTCCGGACTCATCACCTTGGCATAACCACCTTGGCCGGTGCCATCTTCTTGAAAGTCTAGTTCAAGAAACTCAGCTCCTAAGCTTTCCACTTGCTCCTTCACCACAGGTCGAGTATCAAAGGCCCGGACAATCGCCCCTAAGCCTCTCGCTGCACCGATCGCCGCCAGACCCGCAACCCCTGCGCCAATAATCATGACCTTTGCTGGTGGCACCTTACCCGCCGCCGTAATCTGGCCAGTGAAGAAACGCCCAAAGTTATTTGCTGCCTCAATGACCGCCCGATAGCCAGCAATGTTGGCCATTGAGCTAAGGGCATCGAGCTTTTGCGCGCGGCTAATCCGGGGTATGGCATCCATAGCCAAGACGGTGGCCTGGCGATTGGCCAGTCGGGTTAGCAGTTCTTGGTTTTGGGCTGGATAGATAAAACTGATCAGAGTGCCACCTTGAGGCAACAATTCAGCCTCATGCTGATTTAACTCCGGATGCATGGCTGGAGGCCGCACCTTCAGCACGATATCTGCCGTTTTCCAAAGGCTGGCGGCATCGGCGATAATCTCACAGCCAACATCCTGATAAGCCTGGTCAGAGAAACTTGCCGCAGCACCAGCACCAGCTTCGATCAACACATCAAAGCCTAACTTTTGCAAAATCTTGGCGGTATCTGGAGTCGCGGCCACTCGACGCTCATTCGGAAAAATTTCTTTAGGAATACCAATCCGTTTCCGACGGGCTGGTGCCTCTGTTTGGCATTGCCCATCAAGCTCTGTCTGTTTATCAATCGCAATGGTCATGGGCGTTTACGTCTGTATTGTTAGATTAATAGGGTTTTGATTGTTCAGGTGCACACCTCTGCTTGATCGGCGCATAAGAGCCAATTCCCAAGCACCTAGAATTCGTGGGCCTGTAGCCGCCACAAAAACCTGCCCAGCTTTGATCAGGATCAAGCTCGGGAGGTGGTTGTTCGTCGCAAGTTTTCTCAATCTAGGGGAATCCCAGGAAGAAATGAGTCTTCTTTACCTTGTTTTATGATTTCCCCTTATGTATCGTTACTTAATAGATAAAAGATACTTAGCAATAGTTTGAAAAACGCAGCATATCGTAACCTGGTGGAACCCTCAGGTCGATGTTTGCGTCTGCTCCGTAGGACAGTTCGAAAATTCTGCTCTCCGGATGAGGCGTGACCTGTTACAGTCGTAGTAACCTTTTGCCAATTTGTGCAGCCAGTATTTCGACACCCTTTCTGTTGCCGTTGTTGTGAGTGAGTTACCTATGTTTTCCATAGCTTTTGCAAAGCGTGTTCTGCGGGGGTTGGCGATCGCCACAGCCCTGACAACTGCCGTACCTGCGATTACTCTGGCCCAGGGAGGTTCTGGGTTGGTGATTTTTGGTGGAGTTGACCGAGAAAACATCCTCAACTATCACTTAGACTTTGGCGGTCGGCGGGGGCAATACGAGCGTTATCGGCTCCGCATCCCCCAGCGCAAGGTCAAGCTGGCGATGAACCAGATCAACATTTCTTACCCCGATTACTACAAGGGGCAGATTGATCCTAAAAACATTGAGGTCTTTGTTCAGGGCGATCGCAAGAAGGTTCCGATTCAAGAAGTCGTCTGGAA
>Ga0272446_1003981_pt1 | contig 17936 bp, 11 predicted proteins | sample YNPCB0061_FD_194587 | JGI IMG/M metagenome (GOLD analysis project Ga0272446, IMG submission 194587) | Hot spring microbial mat communities from Yellowstone National Park, WY, United States - YNP-CB-006-1 | ecosystem: Environmental > Aquatic > Thermal springs > Hot (42-90C) > Sediment | place... | reverse complement strand
CAGCAGATTGAAAGCTCTTTCCAACAGATCGAAAAAAGCCCTGAATGGCGCGCCGCGTCTGAGGAAACCCGCAGCAGCATCCGGGCTGAATTCGACAGGCTCAGAGAGCAGAGCGAACATACCCGAAGTTTTGGTGCAATCCGCGATATAGGGTTGACCAAGGCCAGAAAAGTTTATGATTCTGCGCTCCGCCAGCTTGCCCCACCCACTGGCCCTTACACCGCGCCACGAGAGCAGTATGCCACTGCCGAAGAACAAAAAGTCCCTTATGGGAAGCCCACGCTCAAAACCGAGCAGGATGTCGTTGAGTACGCCGCGGAACTCGCTAGAAGGTGGAAAGAGCTGATACGGCAAGGTAAACACATAAAGCTGTAGCATCGCGAAGTGGATTAAATGTTCCCAATTTGGGAATATTTAATTTGACAGATAAGTGGGAATATAGTAATATATATGAGGATTATCGCGAAAAGCACCTTGGAATCTTTCTGGGAAAAATATTCCAACAGCGAGCAGCCCCTGAAAGCATGGTACAGGGAGGCGAAAAATGCGGTTTGGAAAACGCCTGCAGACATCAAAGAGCAATACCGAAATGCATCCATACTTAAAAAAGGCAGGGTTGTTTTCAATATCGCCGGCAATAAGTATCGCTTGTTGGTTGAGGTGGTGTACCAGATCGGGGTCGTCTATGTGAAATTCGTCGGTACCCACAAGCAATATGACGCGATAAACGCGGAGGACTACAATGGAGACCCAATTCAAGGTCATAAAGACTGAAGCTGAATATCGTTCTGCGCTTGCAAGATTTGAAAAACTGCTCGAGGCTGATGAAGAACATCGTGCATATGATGATATGGAACTGCTTTCAGTACTCATTGAAAAATATGAGGATGAGCATTATCCCATCGATCCTCCAGACCCAATAGAGGCAATCAAGTTCCGAATGGAGCAGGACGGGCTGACCCAGAAAGATCTCATCCCCTATATTGGCTCGCGCTCGAAGGTGTCGGAGGTGCTTTCCGGCAAGCGTGAATTAACCTTGGCGATGATCCGTGCTCTGAACAAGCATTTGGGGATCCCCGCTGAAGTACTCATTCGAAAGCCTCAGAAGCCGCTTCCCAGAGCCTTGGCTGATTTGGACTTTTCCAAATTTCCTATCAAAGCAATGGCTAAACAAGGGGCTTTTATTGGTTTTAACCTAGGGAAAAGCAGGATTGAGGAGAAGGCCGAAGAAGCAATACGCTGGCTGGTCGACTGCATCGACGGATTTTCCACCATTCCCAAATTCGCATTGCGAAAGACCGACGGGATGCGCCTCAATGCCATGCTGGATACCTATGCGCTTATCGGGTGGAGCCTTCTGGTGCTTCGTGAGGCTTCCGAACACAACATGAAAGTCCGATTCAAGCCGGAATTTCTCACTGAAAAATTCATAAAAACGCTCGTTTCTCTGAGCGTTCTGGATGATGGGCCGCAGCACGCGGTAGATTATCTTGCCAAAGCTGGTATCACTTTGATTATCCAGCCGCATCTTCCGCATACCTATCTGGATGGCGCGGTCTTCCTTATGGATGGCGGCCGCCCTATAATAGCCCTCACGCTCCGCTACGACAGAATCGACAACTTCTGGTTCGTCTTGCTTCATGAGCTTGGACATCTGGCGTTGGGGCATCTTGCAGATGAAAAATCCTGGATTGCTGATGATCTTGACCTTTCTTCTCAGGATTCGCCTCAGGAAATTGAAGCGGATCAATTTGCTTCGCGAATGCTGCTTCCCGAGGACTTTGATCTGGACCGCAAAGAGCGGGTCACTCCTATGGAAGTCCTCAGCTATGCCCGTGAAAATGGGGTTCATCCAGCAATTGTTGCAGGCCGAATCAGGCATACTAGAAAGAACTATCGAATTCTATCCGACCTTGTCGGAATTGGATACGTACGGAAACTTTTCCAGAAAGATGGCAAGTCCTGGGATGGACTGAAAACCAAGGAGACTATTTCATGAACCTTAGCACCCTCAAGAAATTCGCCCAGGAGATGCGCCGGGACTTCATGGCGCAGGTTTCCGCCCGGCTCGACTATGTGCTGACCCACGATGACGAGTACCTCCGCGCCCACGCCGCAGAAAAGCGCGCCATCATCGAAAGAATGAACAAGCTTGGCGACGAAGCCCTGGTCGAAGAAGCGGCCTACCTCTGGTTCAACCGTCTTGCGGCCTTCCGCTACATGGACGCCCGTGGTTTTACCAGCCCCCGCATCGTCTCACCCCGACCGGGGGAAACCCAGCCGGAACTGCTCTCAGATATCAAATCCGGTAGAATCCCTCCATCGCTTCAGCATGTACAGGAACGCTTCGACGGCCTTCTTTCCGGCAGAATACGCTCCGGCCAGCCTGACCGGGAAGTGTACAAGGAAGCCCTCCTGGCTACCTGCAACGCTTGGGCAGCCTCCATGCCCTGGCTCTTTAAAAAGGTTGATGATTGGGCAGGGCTCCTCTTACCCCAGGACATTCTTTCTCCGGATTCTCTTGTTGTGCGCATGGTGGAGGGCCTGCCGGAAGAGGATTGCGCCGAGGGAGTGGAGATCATCGGCTGGCTCTACCAGTTCTACATTTCCGAGAAAAAGGACGAAGTATTTGCGGCCCTCAAGAAAAACGTCAAGATCACCAAGGAGAACATTCCCGCCGCAACCCAGCTCTTTACGCCCCACTGGATTGTCCGCTTCATGGTGGAAAACTCCCTGGGCCGGCTCTGGCTCCTCAATCATCCCGAATCGCGCCTCAGGGAGCGCATGAAGTACTATGTCCAGTCAGACCCCGAGCCGGATTTTCTGCGGGTGAAGGACCCTGCGGAAATAAAATGTCTGGACCCCTGCTGTGGTTCAGGGCATATTCTGGCCTACTTCTTTGAACTCCTCTACGCCATGTACGAGGAAGAAGGCTATGCTCCCCAGGAGATACCCTCGCTCATCGTACAGAACAATATTTTCGGGATCGATATTGATGAACGGGCGGCGGAGCTTGCGGCCTTTACGGTGGCCATGGTGGCCCGGGAAAAGGACCGGCGTTTCTTTGAGCGGGGCGTGGTGCCCCATGTTATCGCCATGAAGGATATCCAGGTGGATCTGCGCAGGCTGAACGTGCGGCTGTCCCCTGATCTGCAGGAAAGTGTGGAGCTTCTGAAGGAGGGAAGAAATTACGGCTCCCTCATTCCGGTACCGGCAGGAGCCGCCGGAGAAATCGCCGAGGTAGAGCGTGCCCTTGCCGAACACCGGCTGGACAGCCTCTTCGACACCGCCGAACGGGACGACCTGACCGCCGCCTTCCGCATCCTCGAATACCTTGAGCCCCGCTACCATGTGGTGGTGACGAATCCGCCGTATATGGGGATGAGCAACGCAAATCCTGAGCTCAAGACCTTTGTAGGAAAAAGATTTCCAGATTCAAAAGCCAACCTTTCTGCGGTGTTCATGGAACGCTGTCTCATGGCACTCTTGCCAAAAGGCTACATGGGGATGATCAATCAGCAAAGCTGGATGTTCCTGTCGAGTTTTGAAGCTCTCAGAAAGAAAATAATCAGCAACGATACCATAATTGGGATGGCTCATTTGGGAACAAGAGCCTTTGAAACGATTGGCGGCGAAGTGGTCCAATCGACCATGTTTGTGGTGAGCAAAAAGCCAGCGCTAAATTATAAAGGAAGCTTTATTCGGTTAGTCGATGAAAAGAACGCAGAAAGCCAGCAGAAAAAAACCGAAGAAGCCCTCGCCAATCCAAACTGTGGGTGGTTCTACCGCACCGACCAGCGCGATTTTAAAAATATACAAGGAAATACTATCGCATATTGGGTTAAGAGCTCGGTGATTAAGAAATTAAGAAATGCAATGACTTTGGAAGAAGTAGCACCAACACTTCAAGGCATAGCAACTGGAGATAATAGAAGATTTGTTAGAATGTGGACGGAAGTAAGTACCAAAAAAATTGGAATTAGCTTAAAGAATGTCGAAGAAGCACATATATCTGGAAAAAAATGGCTTCCTTTTAACAAAGGTGGAGAATATAGAAAATGGTATGGTAATCATGAGCATTTAATTGCTTTTGATAAAAGGAGTAGAGATGCTTTAAAGTTAATTGGCAATCATCTCCCTTCAGAAAGGAAATATTGTATCCCTTGCCTCAATTGGACTGCTGTTACTAATGGATTGTTTTCAAGCCGATACCTACCGCAGGGATTTATTTTTTCTAATAAAGGAATGGTCGCAATGGCGCATGAGAAAAATATTCAATCAGTTCTTGCTTTCCTTAATACACATTCGTTTCAATATTTTGTCTCAATATTATCACAAACAATAAATTACAATGCTGGTGATATTCAGAAGGTTCGCTATTTAGAGAATGATATCAATTGTAAATCATGTATTAGTATATCTAAAAGCGACTGGGACCTCCGTGAAACCTCCTGGGACTTCCGCCGCTCGCCCCTGATCACCGACTATACCGACCCGCGCATCGAGACGGTCATCGACGAAAACCTGACCGACTGGAGCTGGCCCAGCACTTTTGCGCCCGGAGCCCGGATCAAGCTCCGAGACCAGGCTGAATCCTTTAAGCGCCACTGGACGGAACTTTTCCTGGAGCTCCACCGCAACGAAGAAGAAAACAACCGCATCTTCATCGACCTCTATGACCTTCAGGACGAGCTCAGCCTCGAGGTTCCCTACACCGAGATCACCATCCTGCAGGATGAGCTTGTCGAATCCGCCCGAAAGGAAAGCCGCATCGAGTTCGACGAATCCGTCCTGGCCCGGCAGTTAGTCTCCTACGGTGTAGGCTGTCTCATGGGCCGCTATTCGGTGGAACAGGATGGTCTCATCCTTGCCGACGCAGGAGCCACCTTGGACGATTTCCGCGCCAAGGTCCCCAACGCCCGCTTCATCCCCGACCCGGACGCAATACTCCCCCTCACCGACGAAGAGGACTTCCCCGATGACCTGCCCACCGCCTTCAAGGCCTGGCTCCGCTTCATCTCAGGCGAACACTACGAAGACAATCTCCGCTGGCTAGAGGATCGCCTGGGCAAGGACCTCAGAAGCTATTTCATCCGCGACTTCTACAAGGAACACGTCAGGCGCTACAAGAACCGCCCCATCTACTGGATGGTCTCTTCTCCCTCAGGTGCTTTCCGCGCCCTTATATACCTGCACCGCTATACCAAGGATAGCGTCGGCAAGCTCCTCAACGACTATCTCCGCCCCTACCGTACCAAACTCGAGCAGAAACTGCGCTCTCTCGCCGCCGTCATCGATGATACGTCGAGCACCCAGAGCGAAAAGACCAAAGCCCGCAAGCGCTACGCCCAGCTTCAGAAATACCTTGCCGAAATCGACCTCTGGGAGCAAGAAACGGTGTACCCCCTCGCACAAAAGCGCATCGAGATCGACCTTGACGACGGCGTTAAAGTGAACTACCGCAAATTTGCAGGACTTCTTGAGCCGATAAAACAACTTGAGGCAAAGGAAGAAGAATAAAAAATGGTTACAAATGCAGAAATAAAAGAAGGAAGCCGTGTTCGGTTACGTTCAGATCCTGGAAGAATTGGTATATATACGGGTCGTAAAAGAACTGCCGGCGGGTTTTTACTGTTAGAAATAAAATTTGGTGAAAATGATTATCAAAATATACGGTCTACACAGCTTGAATTGGTTCCTGAGCATGAAACCATGTACGATCTGTTCGACTCAGGAAGATTCGGCGGACCCGGCGATCTGGCAAAAATAATCACCACAACAAAATTAGCTGGCGATATAACAAATGTTTTTTACTCGATGGGTATTGGCAACACTGAGTTTTTCGCACATCAATTTAAACCTGTTCTTAAATTTATAGAATCCCCTCGAGGACGGCTTCTTATTGCTGATGAAGTCGGTTTAGGAAAGACTATAGAAGCTATTTATATTTGGAAAGAATTACAAGCCCGTGATGGGGCTCGCAGACTTCTCATCGTCTGCCCATCCATGCTTTGTGAAAAATGGAAACGAGACTTGGAAGTCCGTTTTGGAGAAGAAGCTGAGATTGTCAAATCCAAAACACTTTTTGAAAAATTACAAGAAGCTTCTCGCAGTACGTTCACACGTTCTTTTATGCTTATTACGAGCATCGAGGGAATACGTGCGAAAGCTTCCGATGGGGATGTTTATTCTTTAAGTGATCGGGCAAAACTTCGCGGATTTCTTGAAGAAATGGCAGAAAACAGCTCTAAGCCCATTTTAGATTTGATAGTTATCGATGAAGCTCATTACTTGCGGAATTCTGCAACTGCAAGTCACCAGACCGCAACCATTCTTCGTGAAAACACAAACAATTTATTGCTTCTTTCTGCAACACCAATACAGACATCTGGTGAAAATCTGTATAATTTGCTTAAATTATTATCCCCAGAAGAATACGGAAACCAGGAAATCTTTGAAGCATTATTAGAATCAAATTCCGGCCTTATAGAACTAGCAAATATTATCCGATATCGACCAATAGAACAATCTGCTGAATTAATAACACACATTTTAACCAATTACGAAAATGTCATAGGTATAGATTTGGTTAATTTAATTCGAAATACCATAGAGAAAAAAGTCTTAACTCCAGAAGAACGGATCGATCTTTCACGCCGCATCAGCGAAAGAACATACTTTAACCAATATATTAATCGAACGCGGAAGCGTGACGTCATAGAAAATCGTGTTATTCGCGTACCGAAAACCTTTGTTTTCAAATTTAATGATTATGAAAAATACCTTTATGAATCTGTTACCAAGTTTTTGCGTGAAAAAGCCGTTCAAAACTCAACATTATCAGCATTCGTCATGATCGCACGACAGAGGCAGATGACAAGTTGTTTACCTGCCGCATTTAAACATTGGAAAGATCACAATTCAATGAATGAACAATTATGGGACGATTTAGGTATTGATGTATTTGAAGAAGATGCACCCCCTACCAATATAAAAGAAGACCTAAATAATATACCATTGGATTTTAAACTTGAAAAATTGGAAAGATTTGATTCAAAATATACTGAGTTGAAAAAGCAACTTGGTATATTTTTAAAACAGTATCAAAATGAAAAAATCATTATTTTTTCTTTTTATAGGGGTACAATCTCCTATTTATCCAGAAGACTTTCTGCCGACGGTTTCAGAGTAGTTTCTATTGTTGGTGGTATGAATTCAGAAAAATATGATATTATTGAATCATTTTCCAAGCAAGATGGTCCAAATATTTTAATATCTTCAGAAGTAGGAGCAGAAGGTATAGATCTTCAATTTTGTCATATTCTTATTAACTACGATCTGCCCTGGAACCCTATGAAACTTGAACAAAGAATTGGACGCATTGACCGTATAGGACAAAAATCAGACAAAATATTCGTTTATAATATTACTTGTGATGATACGATCGAAGATCGTGTATTATCAAGGCTATATGAACGCATTAATATTTTTAGATCTTCTATTGGTGATTTGGAAGATATTTTGGGTGAAATAGTAGAATCTTTAGCATTTGATCTTATTGACCCTTCATTAACTGATCAAGACAGACTGAATCGTGCAGAACAAAACATACTCGCTATCGAAGAAAAACGGAAACTTCGAAATGAACTGGAAGACAAAGCTATAGATCTTTTTGGTTTTGGCGATTATATAATTCGCACCATAAATGAAGCTCAGCAACTTGAACGATTTGTAGGTCCATTAGACACTTTACATCTTGTCCAAAATTTCTTTTCATCCTATTATCCTGGTACAAAAACAGAAAACTATAAAAATGGACCTTCACTTCTTATAAAATTATCTCCAGAAGCAAAAGCATCATTATCATCGTATTTAGAAGAAAATCGTCCGATTATTTCTACACAGTTAAACCGTTATGAGAGTGAAATACTTTGCATTTTTGATCCTAAACTAAAAATTGAAAAAACAAAATATATAACAGAACGAATTGATGCCATACATCCACTCATCAGATGGATCATCGATGAGAATAAAAAAAAGCAAAATGATCTGCAACCTTGTTCCGCAATTATTCTTAAATATCCTGATTTTAAGGATTCTCATGGTATATACACTTATTTTGTGAACTTATGGCAAGCTGAAGGCTGGAAAATAAAAAAAGAATTACATTTTTTCGCTGCTCCTATTGGAGGCTTACCAATCTCTTCAAATGAAGCTGAGAAACTGATCGTAAACGCTTTCCGAAAAGGGAAAAAATGGTCTATTTGGGAAGAATATGTTACCATTTCAGAAGCCAGCAAAACTCTAAATTCACTTGTCGATAATGCCTATGATGAATTTATCAGATTTGAAAACTCATTCAGAGCTGATAACGCACAACTCTGTTCAAAACAGGAAGAATATGCCATTAAGACTGCAAAAAGAAAAGCCGATGAAACAGAAGAGCTAATTAAACGACTGGAATCAGAAGGAAAAACCAAGGTAATACCAATTCATAAAAAAAGAATTATCAAAATAAATGAACAGTTTGAGTACCAAATGGCCCGCATAAAAAAATATAAAGAGCCTTTTACAAATAATATAGATTTAGCAATTGGTATAATAAAGGTGGAGTAAACAAAATGAACAATAAAAGCATTGAAATTAATATTGGTATAGATTTTGGAACAAGTTTTACAAAAGCCTGTTACTATATTCTTGATAAAGGAGAAAGAAGCATCGTACATTGGAAACCAATTTGGCAAAAAGAGAGCAACCCTTTACTTCCGAGCAACGTATATTTAGATAATAATGATAACATTAGTATGTTTTTACTAGGTACAAATAAAACTAAAAATATTAAATATTTTAAAATGGCTGTAGCAGGACAACCTATTGGTGATAAGATATACCCAAATAAAATTACAAAAATACCAGCCTATCAACTCTATTCAGCATTTTATTTATCCAGGGCTCTGTCTTATATAGAATATGATATAAAAATTAAATATCGCCAATTATTGCACGGGAAAGATTTAGTCCTGTCTGGAAACTTGGGAATTCCGGTTGCTTATTATGATTCTGAATATAATATAGTTTTTAAAGAAATATTATCTGCTGCGCGATATATGCAAAACAGCATAACAGACATAGAACCTATATCAAAAATTGATGAATTATATTCAGCTTCTTTACAAAAAACACCTGATCAATCCTTTAATACTGTTCCAGAGCTTTATGCTGAGGCCACAGGACTATTTTCAGATAAACAAACAAACAACGGTATTTATACATTATTTGATATTGGAGGCGGTACAGTCGATGGTGCTGCTATACAATATTGTCGAAATGACGGACGAGCACATGTAAACTTTATTACAGCTCAAGTCGAACCACTTGGTGTTGAGGTAGCAGCAACCGAGCTTGTCAGTGCACATTTTGCACACACTCTCATTGAGGCTCGTAATCGTTTATTAGAACCAAACGGTATATATTTTAATGAATTATCATCTTTAAAACATAAATTAGAGTGTCAGACTGCGTATATAATTGTACCAATTAAAAAGAAAGCTTGCTTAGCTTTTAGTGCAATAAAAGAACTGCCAATTTTATTATACGGTGGTGGTCATACTTCCGGATGGTATAGAGAAAGCATTATATCAACTTATACCGATTTTAAACATAAAAAGTGCAATATACCTCAGTATAAGCTACATAATACACCATTATTTGGCGGAAATATCAAAGATATTCCATCTGACCAGTTACATCGATATTTAATTGCTATTGGACTTTCAATTCCCGCAGGGTATGGACCAGATATAGAAGGTTTACCCAGACAAAACCCTGACATCCAAACAAAAAACAGTAATAACATTAATGATCTTGATGACATTCAGCGGGAGAAATACGGTGACTACTGAACAATCATTCAATTTCTTGACAGTAAAGGAAGTTGAAGCTAATCTAGTAATAATATGAATGATAGAATTAATTCTTTGCTTAGAGATATTTTTAAGCAACATAGAATCGTTTTCTGGTATGATCCTAATGGTGAAATGCAGGAAATCTTTAACTCATTTTCTGATGTAAATATTACAAAGATTATACTCGATAATAACGAATTTACAGTAAAATACAGGATTTTAAAACAAGAACCTGAACAAAAATTCCTTATTTATGCAATAAAACCTCGCCCTGATCCTGAAAACAACTGGCTTTTGGATATTGAATCAGGAAATACAGTATTTTCCACAGATCCGGCAGCAATAATAGCCCATGAGCTTAATATCAATAGTAGACTTAAACCGATTATACAGGAACGTTTAGGATTTTTTAAAAATCGTTTAGAAAGACTTGAACCTTTAGCAAAACTTATATCTTCAGACTCTCAAGAAGAAGATTTGCTTTATGCCATGCTTTCTATTGTTGCTTCAAGAACAAAGAAAGAACGAGAAACAGTCCTTCCTCTCAGCACTATCATTGTGTCGCTCTGCACTGGAATGGATGCAGAGGAACGTTGGAAAAAGATATCTGAATGGAAGTTAGATTTACACTTTTTTAAGTGTGTAGAGCGTGAATATGCAATTCGCCTAAGTGTCCCCGAACCTCGCGGAATAATTCTTCAACTTTTCACCCGTGCTTTGCTATATCAGTCAGGCGAAGACAAAGTAAAGGAGAACAGGCTGGCATTTATTTTTATTGAAACTTGGCGGCAAAACAAACACGAAACTGATCTTTATCGTGCAACGGCAGAAGCTGTAGAGAATGAACTTAATATTAAAGAAATATTCGACACTTTAAACTATCAACAACTTACTGCGATTGATATATTCCCATCTGTGGACAAAGAACTCTTATTACGTTTTTCCTCTGAACTCTCGAACCAGAATATTGATCTCGCTCATTTAAATGAATTAGTTAGACAACGACTGACAACATACTGGTACTTATATGATTGTGAAGAACAGTTAAAAAACTGGTACAATGCCATTAGTACTGCTTGTAGCTTGCTTTTAGAAATTTTAAACTTTAAACAGAATACTTCATTAAGGGCTTCTTCAGCAAAAGATCTTTGGGAAGATTACACAACACGATTTTACCGCATAGATCAGCTATACCGTATTTTTATAATGCAATATCAAAATGCAGGCCAACCGTCTAGCCTTGCAAACAGCTTAAATAAGATTTCTGCAGTATATCTTTATGATTACTTAAAACCGATTACTGAACGTTGGCAAACTTTACTGGATTCCAGTAGAACATACGATTTTGCAGAACCACAAAACACCTTCTTTTCACGCTATATAAAGCCATTACTACTGGAAGGCAAACAGGTATTCGTTATTATATCTGATGGTTTAAGGTGGGAAGCTGGGTCAGAACTTGCTGATCGTCTAGTAGCTATAGGTAAATGCAATGTGTCTGTTATTCCTATTCGAGCGGTAATACCAACAGTCACATCCCATGGTATGGCTGCCTTGCTTCCCCATAACACAATACAAAGGGATCCAGAGAAAAACGAAGTACGAATTGATGGGCAAATAATTTCTGGCGTTGAAGGTCGCAGTAAATACTTATCAAAAACTATTTCTATAATTAAAGAGGGCATGAAAAGCTCTGCCCTATCATTAAGTGACTTTCTCAAACTTCCTTCAGAAAGCTTAGTAGAACAAGTTACCGGTTTGCAACTTGTATATCTATATTCATCAAAAATTGATACAGAAGGCCATTCTTTTGATGACGGTTTACCTAAAGCTGTGAATGAAGAATTAAACCAAGTAGTAGATACAGTAAAACGTATTGCACGTTTAAGTAATGCACGTATATTTATAACAGCTGATCATGGTTTCCTATTCTCTGGTGACGCACGAGATGAAGAATTTATGCTTGATATAGATGCTCTTCCTGGTGAAACATGGAGGGATCAGCGATATATAATTGGACATAATTTAAAACCTCGTCCCGGACTAATGCTTGTGCCGTCTGAAGAATCAGGTTTTTCATCGGATATTACAACTCTTGTTGCAAAGGGATTAATGAAAATATCTCGTAGAGGTGCAACGGGGAATTTTATACATGGCGGTACTACAATTCATGAATTGTGTGTTCCTTTAATACAATTAATAATACAAAAAAAAGAAATAACTCATAAAGCTAAAGTCATTGTTCTAGCAAGCAGCGAAATTACTACACCATCTTTTACAATAACATTATATCAAGAAGAGCCCGTTGGTGGAGTCATATTACCACACAGATTACGTTTATGGTTCGAAGGTGATGATGGAACTATTATTTCAAATAAAGCAGAATGTTATTGTGATTCTTCTGATACAGAAAAGGTAAATCGCAGTTATAGAGTTTCTTTTGAATTTCTGTCAAATTCTCATCAATTTAAAGGTAAATTTGTTTATTTAAAGCTCTACACAATTGCTGAAGGTGAAACATTAATACACTTTCATACTCAGGAATTCAAGCTAAAACAAATTGCATATGATATTGATATATTCTAAAGGGGATATATATGATTAATGAATATAAAATCCATGAATTATTCAGCGGATTTATTGTTAGAAAAGACTTGTCTAAACTCGTTAAAGGAAATGCTCTTGTACCAACTTATGTGCTTGAATATTTGCTAGGACAATATTGTGCGACTAATGATGAAACAACCACAGCACAGGGCATAGAAAAAGTAAAAGAAATTCTTGCTAAACATTATGTTAATAGGAGTGAAAACCAGCTCGTTCTTTCTTGGATTAAAGAACGTGGCCATTACCGGATAATAGATCGTGTTACAGTAACCTTGAATGATACAAAAGGTACCTATGAAGCAATATTTGCAAATCTTGGAATAAAAAAAGTTATTATAGAATCAGACTATATTAAAAATTTTCCAAAATTACTGGTTGGTGGTGTTTGGTGCATTGTTGATCTTGAATACCGCTATGAAGAAGACCGAGATCATGTTCCATGGATCATTGAAAACCTTAAACCAATTCAAATTGCCAAAGCAGATTTAGAAGAATTTATAACGGCAAGAAAAGAATTTGATAGTGAGTCTTGGATTGATTTTATTGTCCGTTGTTTAGGGTTTAATCCTGATGCTCTTTCGGAAAGAAATAAATGGTATCAGCTTATAAGACTCATTCCTTTCTGTGAAAATAATTATAATCTTATAGAACTTGGACCTAAAGGAACAGGAAAATCTCATGTTTATTCAGAGTTTTCACCACATGGAATACTTATTTCTGGCGGCGAAGTAACACTGCCAAAATTATTTGTTAACAACTCTACGAATAAAATTGGTCTTGTAGGCTATTGGGATGTGGTTGCTTTTGATGAATTTGCTGGTAAAAACAAACAAGTAGATAAAACTCTTGTTGATGTAATGAAAAATTATATGGCTAACCGATCTTTTTCACGTGGGACCGAACAGCTTACTGCCGATGCATCTATTGTCTTTGTAGGGAACACATCTAAAAGTGTTGCCTATATGCTGAAACATGAAAATCTCTTTATGGACCTGCCTGATAAATATCTTGATTCAGCCTTTATTGATAGATTGCATTTTTACATTCCTGGGTGGGAAGTTGCAATCATACGGAATGAAATGTTTACATCAGATTTTGGATTCATTGTAGATTACTTTGCACAAATATTAAAAATGCAAAGATCTCTTGATTATTCTGATGCTTATAGAAAATATTTTGAACTTGATCAGACCTTATCAGTTCGAGACAAATTAGGAATTAATAAAACCTTTTCAGGTCTTATGAAAATAATCTACCCTCATCGCGAAGCTACAAAAGAAGAGATTGAAAAATTATTACGGTTTGCAATGGAAGGTCGGAAAAGAATAAAACTAGAAATAATGAAAATTGACTCTACATTCGATACTGTACGATTTTCTTATAAAGATTTAGAAACCGGAGAAATAAAGGACGTTAAAACAGCAGAAGAACTTAAATATCCAATTCTTTGTCGAAATGTAATACAAGAAGAAACACAACCCGTAGAATCATTTGTAAACAAAGCCCAAGAAAATAATAATGACGTAGTTAAAATTGAATCAGTCAGCAATATAAATGACAAACCAGTTCATATTAAAATTTCAGAAAACCAAACCGGCATTTCTTATAGAGATTTATTTAGCCACTATTTAAAAGGGGCCCATCAAATAACAATTATAGATCCATACATCCGAAAACCATATCAAATGAGAAACTTACTTGAGTTTATGCAGGTCCTTCTTGATATAAAACCGGAAGGCGATGAGGTCGCGGTTCATCTTATAACCGATTACGGAGACAGCAGCCCTACTGAAATTGATGAAAATTTACGTTATATAAAAGATGAATTACAACAGGTAGATATCGAATTCACTTATGAATTTGACAATTCACATTCTATTCATGCCCGTAGCATCAGTACTGACACTGGTTGGAAGATATTATTAGACCGCGGACTTGATATCTTTCAGCGGTTTGAAGGTGGTTTTTTATCTCTTTCCAGTCTTGATCAGCGAGCTCGTTTTTGTAAAGCCTTTGAAGTGACTTATATAAAAGAAGCAAAATAGTAATATTATTTATTAGGAGGTTAAAAAAATGGAAACAAATAATCAAATAATAAAAGAAGCAATAGTGCAAATATACACAAGAATAAATAATAAACTTCAAAAGCCAACTTTCGGCATTTTAACAAAATACAAGAATAAATATTGGGTAATTACAGTTCATCATAGTATTTTTGATAATAATAAATATTTTTGCAATTCTGTAGAAATATGGTCTGGTGTTCATCCAGATGTTGCAAAATCATATAATAAAAATACAAATTCTCAATTAATTACAAAATATTTTTTACCCAATGACATTAATTCTTTTATTATAGATATGGATAATGATCTAATTGCATTTCCAATTAGTCAAACTTCTTTGTATGCATATAACCTAGATGGTTATATTGATCCTATTAAAATAGGAGATTTAGCATTCATTGCATTCTTAGATTATGCAGATGAAAATAATGTTTTGTCAAAATATTTAGATGGTATTATAGGAAATGTTTCAAGAATTAATAATGATTATGCCGTTATTTCAGCAAAAGGATCGGCAGGAATGTCAGGTAGTCCTGTTTTTAAAATAATAAATGATAAATTCTATTTATTTGGTATATATACAGGTACACCTCAAACTACTCCCGTAACTATGGAAGCAGTTATTAATTTCTCTAAAGTATCATTCTTAAATAATGTTTTTATTGATAAATTAAAATAAATATTAATTTTATATAGCTGATAATAATAATTATCAGCTATATATTAACCAAGATATTGTATTATTATTTATTTAAATCTCTTAATAATTTTTGTACTAATTCAGCATTTCTTATAATAGGTTCTTTTGTTTCGCATTGTTCTAAATATTCATTTGTGATACTTATTGTTTTTAGTAATTTTTCATTTTTATCATCATATACTAAAAATTTTATTATTCTATCTTCTTTCTGCATAGAAACATAAAAAGTATAGAGACCATTTATGATTAATATATAATCAATTAATTTAACCAAATCATCATCGATAATTTTATTTTTATTGAATGCTATTTCATATAATTGATTTAATCTTTGTTTTTTATCTAACAAAATTAAATCTTTATATTCTTGTTCATTTAATATTACCTGAATCCGTATAAAAAATAAAGTAACCCAAGCCAACCTCATGGTGTATAATGAATTGATAAAAAACAAAATGCACCCAGGAGGTGAAGCTTGGATTACGTCATCAATACTACCACAGAAAAATTAAACAGCATAGGCGGAATGGCGCTGGTAGGGAAAATACTCGAAAAAATTGGCTTTTGTAAGAATAGTGGAAGAGCTACACCCCGCCATCCCCATGTCTTGAAATCAATCATTGGACTTTTTACCCAAGGCAGGACCCGTTTTGAAGAAATGGATATGGTTCGCAACGACAGCTTTTTTAAGGAAAGTCTGGATTTAATGTATGTTCCAGCCAAGGAAACAACCAGGTTATATCTGGAACACATGATTCCTGAGCAAGCAGTGATAGATGCAGAAATAGAAACATCCACCATAGGGCTTTTAAAATCCGCTCGTCTCACTCCTATAGACATCGATGGTAGACCGTATATACCGGTCGATATCGATACCTCGCCACTAGATAATTCCAAAAGCCACAAAGAGGGGGTGAGCCGTACCTATAAAGAGTTTGACGGCTATCACCCCATTTTCGCGTATATCGGACAGGAAGGATACATGCTGAACACAGAGCTGAGAGCAGGGAAACAGCACTGCCAAAAGGGTACGCCAGAATTTCTTGAGCATATCCTGACGTTACTAGCGCAGCTAGATATTACAAAGCCCATAATATTTCGTTTTGATGGAGGGAATGATTCCAAGGACATTCTCAAAGTCCTTGAAGCAAGCGGGCATTTCTATATCGTGAAAAGGAATCTCCGCAAGGAGCACGTTGAATATTGGCATGATGTCGCACAGGCTGAAGGCGAAATAACCTATCAGGATGAAACAAAAACCGTGTATACCGGTATTCATACGGGGAAAAAGCCTGCTGGAGATACCTCGCTTCCCGATATTGATATTATTTTTCAGGTTACTGAAACACGTATAACCAAAGAGGGAACACCCTTACTATTTCCGGAACTAGACATTGAAACCTTCTGGACGAATCTCTATGAAAGCCCTGAAACGGTGCTGAGGCTCTATCGTGAGCATGGCACCTCGGAACAGTTCCACAGCGAGTTGAAATCAGATATGAACGTTGAGCGTTTGCCATCAGGGAAGTTTGTGGTGAATGCCATCCTGCTGCAACTCGCCATGCTGTCGTTCAATATCTTACGGTTTATCGGCCAGACATCGCTCGCTTTCCCGGATGCACTTCCCTATAAAACAGATTCTAAAAGAAAGCGTCTGAGAAAAGTCATTGATGACTTGATTCGAGTAGCCGTGAAAATTGTTACTCATGCCAGACGGACCTGTATCCGATTGTGGGAAAACGATCCCTGGCTTGCTTGTTTCCAGCAAGTCTATAGCGTCTGCTGCAATCTATAATTTTTTGCAAAACGTGCCGTTTACAGGATAGGATACCTATGCCCTAAAAAACCACGAAAAGGAATATTCGCATTTTTCATGCTATCTTCTACCTGAATTCCGGAAGCAGCCCCCGCTTGAAAGATTCCATGCCTTCTCCTGGGTGCTGTTTTTATGCTTTTTTTCCTTGGCTACTGCTAACTTGGATGGATTTATACGGATTCAGGTATTAGTAATCCTTCTTCTTTTCTATCATTGATAATAACGTATATTGTCATGTTTCTATAATTTTCTTGTTTTAAAATATCCCAATTTTCTTTTTGTAATACTAATTTTAATTCTTCAGTAACATCTTTTATAATAAAATATGGTAATTCAATCGAACGCAATAAAATTTCAATGTATTTCTTATTTCTATCATTTTCTTTCTCAGACTGAAATGATACAATCATCGAAGTAATTATTGATAAAAAAACAATAATAATTAATATTATATTACTCAATCTTATTTCTTCAGTAATTATCAAACTACCAAGACTGGCTGCACCGGTTAATACGTCCAAAACATAAATTGGCTTTACTTCCTTCATATAAACCCTCCTTAAGTATATTAATAAGCTATTGTGTATTCCATTGAAACCTGCCAGGGCAGAATCTGTCAATATAGTTTATGCCAGTTTTTATTTGCTAGTTCTGCCAGAGCTTTTTCTTGTTTCTTGAGCTCCCGTTGCAGTTGTTTATTCGTCTTTTTAAGGGCTTGGTTTTCATTTTTGAGTTCGGTTTGTTTGTCTTGCACCATGCTTACAAGCTCCTGTTCCCATAGGGTTAAGTGTTCGGAGTGTAAGCCCTGTTGGCGGAGCCATTCACCTTTGGCTTCACCGCTT
>Ga0272446_1003979_pt1 | contig 17938 bp, 12 predicted proteins | sample YNPCB0061_FD_194587 | JGI IMG/M metagenome (GOLD analysis project Ga0272446, IMG submission 194587) | Hot spring microbial mat communities from Yellowstone National Park, WY, United States - YNP-CB-006-1 | ecosystem: Environmental > Aquatic > Thermal springs > Hot (42-90C) > Sediment | place... | reverse complement strand
TTCGACAGCAGCACCTCCACCTTCGCCTTGCGCAGGCGGCCGGACGAGTTGTGGATGGCGGTGGCGATCGCGTCCTGGCGCACGCCCTGGGCGATGGCGGCGCGGCCCGTCGAGCGCGTCACGCCGAAGTCCTCGAGCACCACGCCTTCGGGCGCGGTGGGCTGGGCCCGGGTCAGCTCGTAGGGGTTGAGCGAGGCGATCTCCTCGATGGTCAGCCCCCGCGTGGCCGGCACGAGGAGCCCCTGCAGCGGCCGCTGGAAGCTGCGCACCGTCGGGCCCCAGTTCGCCTTGTAGCCCTTGCCCTGCTCGTCGGCGGTGAGGTGCACTTGGGTGTCGCCCGAGACGATCCACGCGGCCCACAGCACCGGCTGCGCCTGGTCGATGCGCGCCAGCGCCGGCAGGTCTCCAGGGGCGAAGAGGGGCCTCTTCATCAACCACGCGCGAATGGCGGAGCGCGCCTCGTCGGCTCCGACGTCGAAGGGGACGAACTCGCGCGCCTGCTCGATGGGATCCGTCGGGCGCTCCAGCTCGAGCTTCGCGCCGCAGAACGGGCACGCCGCGGCCTGGTGCTGCACGTCGTAGCGCATCACCGCGTTGCAGTCGGTGCAGCGCAGCACCTGGGCCTGGGCGACGTGCGGCACCTCGTAGTCGGCGGCGCGGCCGGCGGCGCAGACCGGGCAGCGCAGGTCGCCCGCCTCGAGCTCGCTTTCGCAGCGGTGGCAGAGGGCCTCGGCGCTCACCGGTGCACCGCCCCGTGCTTGCGCAGCAGCACCCACGCCACCACCAGCGCCACGGCCGCCAGCACCGCCAGCGTCACCTTCACCCAGGACACCGGCGCCTTGCCCCACACCCGGCCTGTCTGGCCGTTCACCAGCACGCGCACGCGCGGCCGCGTGGGGCTGTAGCGCACCAGCATCGTCCACACCGGCACCAGCAGGAGGTCGACGTGCTCGTCGCGCAGCGTCCACGACACCTTCGGCTTCGTCGTCTCCTCGCCGGGCACCAGCGCGCCGATGCGCTGGGCGAGCTGCGCGTCGATCTCCTTCGTCAGCTCGGCGTCGACGGCCTGGGGCGTGCGCGCGGCTTCCTCGGCGGGCCAGCCGGCGATGGCGGCGTCGCTGTAGCGGGCGAGGCGGCCGTAGTCGTACGGCTCGATGCGCTCGAGCTCGTCGTTCTTCACCTGGTGCGAGGCCGACACGAGGACGTTGAAGAGCCGCAGCCGCGCCTGGCCATGGACGTCGTGCCACTCGGTGCGGGTGCGCGTCTTCTTGCCGCTGCGCTCGGTGTAGCGGTACCCGGAGCGCGCGCGCCACGACACGTCCGCCTCGCCGACGAAGAGGTACGCGGGCACGTAGACGGGCTTGAGCAGCTCGACCTGCAGCCGGTTGAAGCCGCGCGGCGTGTACCAGGGCAGGCGCTGGCCCCAGCGGGCCACCAGCGCGCGCACCTCGCTCTCGGGGCGGGCGAAGCCGACGACGAAGGCCGGCGTGGGAATGCCGGGCCGGGGCGGTCGCTTCACCACGTTGGTCGACGCGCAGTACGGGCAGGCGACGGTCTTGTCGAAGCGCCGGAGCTGCAGCGCGGCGCCGCACTGCTGGCACTGGAGGCGCGCGTGGTCGGCGTCGACGGGGGCGGCAGAGGGCGGGGGCATCACCGGGCGGCCGATGCTACCGTGTCCGCATGGCCGAGTTCGAAGTCAGCGCGATGAACCTGGCGGCGATGGTGCGCGCTCTCCAGCCCGGGGGTCTGCTCGAGCCGGTCCGCGCGCAGCTGAAGCCCGCCACCGCGGCCGCGATCGACAACCCGCATGGGTCGAGGTGGCACCCCGGCGACGTGGCGGTGGACCTGTGGGAGACCATCGTGCGCGTGCACGGCCCGGAGCGGCTCGAGGCGATGAACCTGAAGCTGACCGCCGACTCCTTCGGCCCGGTGGTGCGCCCGCTGGTGATGGTGGCGCTGGCGCTGGGAGGCCGCTCGCCGGCGACCGTCTTCTCGCGCCTGGGCGACGCCAGCAAGGTGGCCACGCGGGGCGTGGAGGTGACGTGGGAGCCCGACGGGCCGAGCGCGGGCCGCGTGTCGTTCGCCTACGGCCGGGAGATGCCGCCGGTGGTGGTGGAGTACGGCTGGCGCGGCGTGATGCGCTTCGGCGAGGAGCTCACCGGGAAGATCTTCGCCTTCCGTTTCGAGCCCCAGTCCGACCGGCGCTTCGTCTTCCACGTCAGCTGGTGAGGCTGCGCGAGGGCGGCCGGAGCGCGCCCCCGCGTGGATGCGGCAGGGACGGCGTTACTTCTTCTTCTTCTTCGCAGGCGGCGCGAGGGCCTCTTCCACGCCGGCGGCAGCCTTCTTCGCTTCCTCGAGGAGGGCGCTCAGCTTCGTCGACAGCTCGGCGAAGCCGGCGGGATCCGCCAGGCCGGCCAGCGACGCCTGCGCCTCGGTGAGCGCCTTCTTCGCGTTCTCGTACGCGGTGATGGCGTCCTCGCCCTTCTTCTTGGCGGCGCCCTTCAGCTTCGCCACCTTGCCCTTGAGCTCCTCGACCTTCTTGTCCGCCTCGGCGAGGCCGTCGGTGAGCGACTTGGTGAGGGCTTCCTTGTCGGCGTCCAGCCTGGCCTTGGCTTCGGCGGCGGCCTTCTCGGCCTCGGCCTTGGCCTTCGCGGCCGCGGCGTCAGCTTCGGCCTTGGCCTTCGCGGCGGTGGCTTCGGCGGCGGCCTTGGCCTCGGCGGCCTTCTTCTCGGCGTCGTCGCAGCCCGTGAAAGACAGCGTCAGCGCCACCAGCAGCGCAGCACAGAGTGACTTGCACATCGTGTGTTTCCTCCCCGTGGGTGGACGGCGACCCGAAGGCATCCCACTTCACCGACGGGGACGCCACGGCTTTCCAACCCGACTCGTCAACCCCGAGTGCACGCGGTGGTTGACAAGGTCCTCTGAGGCCCGCAAATAGCGACGGATTTCAACGCGATAGCCGAAAGGACCGCCATGTCTGCCTCGTTCACCGGCCACGGGTGCTCGGAGCACCCGCACAGCGCCGCTTCGCCCCCGCCCGAAGTCCCGCTGCGCCACGACTGGACGTTGGCCGAGGCGAAGGCGCTGTACGAGCTGCCGCTGCTCGACCTCGTCTACCGCGCCCAGACGGTGCACCGCGCGGTGTGGAAGGAGAACAAGGTGCAGCTGTGCAGCCTCCTGTCCATCAAGACGGGCGGCTGCTCCGAAGACTGCGCGTACTGCCCGCAGGCCGCCCGCTACGACACGGGCGTCGAAGCGCAGAAGCTGATGGCGGTGCCCGAGGTGCTGTTGGCGGCAAAGCAGGCCCGCGAGGCCGGCGCGACGCGCTTCTGCATGGGCGCGGCCTGGCGCGAGGTGAAGGACGGCCCGCAGTTCGACTCGGTGCTCGAGATGGTGCGCGGCGTGAAGGCGCTGGGCCTGGAGGCCTGCTGCACGCTGGGCATGTTGTCCGATTCGCAGGCGCGCCGCCTCAAGGACGCGGGCCTCGACGCGTACAACCACAACCTCGACACCAGCGAGCAGCACTACGGCGACATCATCTCCACGCGCACCTACCAGGACCGCCTGGCCACGCTGGCGCGCGTGCGCGACGCGGGCATCGGCGTGTGCTGCGGCGGCATCATCGGGCTGGGCGAGTCGGTGGACGACCGCTGCCAGATGCTGGTGACGCTGGCCAACCAGCCGAAGCACCCCGAGTCCGTGCCGGTGAACGCGCTGGTGCCGGTGAAGGGCACGCCGCTGGGCGAGCAGCAGCGCGTGGACCCACTGGAGATGGTGCGGATGATCGCTGTGGCGCGCCTCATGCTGCCCGCGTCGATGGTGCGCCTGTCCGCGGGCCGCGCGCAGATGACCGAGGAAGCGCAGCTGTTGTGCCTCATGGCCGGCGCCAACTCCGTCTTCTTCGGCGACCGGCTGCTCACCACCGGTAACCCCGAGTACGAGCAGGACATGGCGCTCTTTCAGCGCGCGGGCGTCGCGCCGCTCGAGCCGAACGTCGACAAGCCGGTGGCGCAGTAGGTGAGTTCGCCGGTCGACAGCTGGGCGGAGGACGAGCTGCGCGCCCTCGACGCGAAGGGGCTCCGGCGCCACCTCGAGCCGCTCGAGTCGCCGCAGGGACCGCGCATTCGCGTGGGCGGGCGCGAGTACATCAACTTCTCGTCGAACGACTATCTGGGCCTCGCCAATGACGGCGCGGTGCGGGTTGCGGCGGAAGCGGCGCTGCGGCGACACGGCGTGGGCGCGGGGGCGTCGCGGCTCATCGTCGGCGACTCCACCGCGCACCAGTCGCTCGAGCGCGCGCTCGCCCGCTTCGAGGGCACCGAGGCGGCGCTGCTCTTCAACTCGGGCTACGCGGCGAACGTGGGCGTCTTGTCGGCGCTCCTGGGCCCGGGCGACGTCGTCTTCTCGGACGCGCTCAACCACGCGTCGCTCATCGACGGCTGTCGGCTGGCGAAGGCCGCCGTCGTCGTGTACCCGCACCGCGACGTCCCGGCGCTCGCGGTGCTGGTGGCGGGGCACCCGGGGCGCCGGCGCCTGGTGGTGACGGACGCGGTGTTCTCCATGGACGGCGACGTCGCGCCGCTGGCGGCGTTGTCTGCGCTTTGCCGCCGCGAAGGCCTGGGCCTGCTGGTAGACGAGGCGCACGCGACGGGGGTGCTGGGCGCGCGCGGCGCGGGCCTGTGCGAGGCGACCGGCGTGACGCCCGACGTGCTCATGGGCACCCTGTCCAAGGGCCTGGGCTGCGTGGGCGCGTACGTGGCGGGCTCGGCCGCGCTGCGCGAGCTGCTCTTCAACAGGGCGCGCTCGCTCGTCTTCTCCACCGCGCTGCCGCCGGCGATGTGCGCGGCGGCCGAGGCGGCGCTGGCTCGCGTGCAGCAGGACGCGTCGCTGCGCGAGCGCCTGTGGCGGAACATTCGCCACCTCGCGCGGGGCCTGCGGGCGCTGGGCGTCGACGCGCACGAGGACTCGGCCGTCTTCTCCGTCATCCTCGGCGAGCCCGAGCGCGCGGTGGCCGCGTCGCAGCGGCTGCGCGAGCAGGGCCTCCTGGTGAAGCCGATTCGCCCGCCGACGGTTCCGGTGGGGACGAGCCGGCTGCGCATCGCGTTGTCGGCGGCGCACGAGGTGGCCGAGCTCGATCTGCTGTTGGCGGGCCTCGCGGCGGAGGTCGCCCGCGCCCCTCTGCACGGAGCGCCGCCGTCCCTCCGTCCGGAGGCCCGATGAAAACGCAGTCGCTGCTGGCGCTCGACGCGGCGCACGTCTGGCACCCCTTCACGCAGATGCAGGGCTGGCTGGACGACGCGCCGCTGGTCATCGAGCGGGGCGAGGGCAACTGGCTCATCGACACCGACGGGCGCCGCTGGCTCGACGGCATCTCGTCGTTGTGGGTGACGGTGCATGGGCACCGCGTGCGGGAGCTGGACGACGCGGTGCGCGCGCAGTTGGACAAGGTGGCGCACTCGACGCTGCTGGGCCAGGCGAACGTGCCGTCCATCGAGCTCGCGGCGAAGCTGGTGTCGCTGGCCCCGGCGGGCCTCACCCGCGTCTTCTATTCGGACTCCGGTAGCACCTCGGTGGAGATCGCCGTCAAGCAGGCGTACCAGTACTGGCAGCTGGTGGGCCGGCCCGAGAAGCGCCGCTTCATCGCGCTCGACGAGGCGTACCACGGCGACACCGTCGGCTCCGTCTCGGTGGGTGGCATGGCGCTGTTCCACGAGCGCTTCCGCGATCTCCTCTTCCCCGTCGAGCGCATCCCCACGCCGCACGCGTACCGGTGGAAGGGCCGCGACGTGCTGGGCGAGGCGCTCGCGGCGCTGGAGCGGCTGCTCGACGAGAAGGGCGACACCATCGCCGGCCTCGTCATCGAGCCGCTCATCCAGGGCGCGGCGGGCATGCTGGTGCAGCCGAAGGGCTACCTGCGCGGCGTGGCGGAGCTCTGCCGGAAGCACGACGTGCTGCTCATCTGCGACGAGGTGGCGACGGGCTTCGGGCGCACCGGCACCCTCTTCGCGGTCGAGCAGGAGAACGTGACGCCGGACTTCCTCTGCGTCGCCAAGGGCCTCACCGGCGGCTACCTGCCGCTGGCGGCGACGCTGTCCACCGAGCGCGTGTACCGGGCCTTCCTGGGGCGCTTCGACGAGGCGAAGACGTTTTTCCACGGCCACACGTACACGGGGAACCCGCTGGCCTGCGCCGCCGCGCTCGCCAACCTGGAGCTCTTCGAGACGCGCCGCACGCTGGAGGGGATGCGCCCGGCGATGGACGCGCTGGCGAAGGGCCTCGAGCGCATCGCCACGCTGCGCCACGTCGGCGACGTTCGCCGCGTGGGGATGATGGTGGGCGTCGAGCTGGTGGCGGATCGCGCGACGAAGGCCGAGTACGACTTCGGCGCGCGCATGGGCTTCCGCGTGTGCCTCGCGGCCCGCCGGCACCAGCTGCTGCTGCGCCCGCTGGGCAACGTGGTGGTGTTGATGCCGCCCCTGTCGCTCACCGTGGACGAGGCGGAGTTGTTGACGCGCGGCGTGTACGAGGCCATCGCCGACGTCACCGGGCGCTCCTGAAGGCGACGACGCCGTGCCCCGGTCGAGGAGGCGCGGCGCGTCGGCACCGGGTACAGGTTCGTCAGGGTCGCGGGGGCGACGGCGGCGTCTCGGCTGCACCGCCGTCGAGGGCGAAGCTGCCGGCCGTCACGCAGCGGGGCTCGGGCTCGGGGCAGGGCAGGCAGCCGCCGTCGCCGTCGTCCTCGCACACCGCGGGGCACGCGTAGTCCACCGTCACCAGCTCGCAGCCGGGCGTCGAGAGGCAGGTGTCGGCGGTGCGCGCCTCGCACGTCGATGGAAGAATGGGCAGGCAGCGCGGCGGCGCGATGGGCGGCGTGGGGCAGGGCTTGCAGCCGCCGTCACCGTCGTCCTCGCACACCGCGGCGCACGCGAAGTTGGCCTGGTCTTCCACGTAGCAGCCGGGCGTCAGGCTGCAGCGGTCGAGCGGCACCGACTCGCACGACGGCGGCGCCACCGTCACGCAGCGCGGCGCGGGGAGGTCGGGGGGCGGCTCGCACGGCCTGCAGCCGCCGTGGCCGTCGTCTTCGCAGACGGCGGCGCACCCGTAGCCGACCGCTTCCAGCGCACAGCCGGGGTGCGAGAGGCACGCGTCGGCGGGCAGCGACTCGCACGCCGGGGGCAGGCGGTTGACGCACAGCTGGATCACCTGGCACGCGGGCGGCGTCAGGCAGTCGTGCTGCGGCGGCATGGTCGGATCCACGGGCTCGGGCTCGCGGACGCCGGTGCACAGCTCCTGCGTCACCACCTGGCACGCGGGCACCAGGCCGCACAGCACCGGCGGGAGCGCGCTGCAGTCGGGCACCGGCGTCGGCACCGGCCGGCACGTCTCGGTCGCGTCACACGGCAGGCAGCCGCCCAGGCCGTCGTCGCGACACACCATGGTGCAGTACACCGCCTCGGCCTCACAGCCCGGCGTGGCGAGGCAGCTGTCGTGGTTCAAGCCCTCGCACGCGGTGATGAGCCCGTCGTGGTTCTGGTCCCACGGCTTCGTGCCGTCTGGCGCGGCGTTGCAGCCGGCGAAGACGGCGGTTGCTACGACGGCGATCCACAGGTTCCGCATGTTCGTTGTCTCCCAGGCCGGTCGGCCCACCGGCGTCGGGCGCCTCCCGGTGCACGGGGGGTGCCGGGAGAGAAGCCCTGTCCGATCAAGCGTGTTGCGCACCGGGGGCCTCGAACTGCCGAGAGCGGCCTCGAACGGCTCCTCGAATTTCCGTGGACGGGCGCCCCGCAGAGCACCTTCGTCCTGCGCCTGCCGCGGGCGAAGTGAGAGCAGGGGCGCGCGGCGTGGTTTAAGGGTAGACCGTCGCGCCAGTGGACTTCTGGCGCACTCCCCGGGTCGGCTACGTGCTGCTGGCCAGCCTCTACCTGTTGTCTTTCCCGTACCACCCGGGCCTGCGCTCGCCCAACGAGCTCTGCCGGCTCTGGCAGTCGCGGGCCATCGTCGACGCGGGCACGTTGAACATCAACGCGACGCTGGCGCAGTTCGGCATGGTGGGCGACCTGTCGTGCACGCTGGTGATGCCGGACGGCCCGCTCAAGCCCTGCGTGGGCCCCGACGCGCCGCGCTCGGGCGCCGTGGCGCGCTACTTCTACCCGTCGAAGGCGCCGCTGCTGTCGGTGCTGGGCGCGCCCATCTACTGGGTGCTGTCGAAGGTGCACGCGCCGGTGTCCGAGCTGACGCAGGTCTTCTGGAGCCGCCTCCTCCTCACCGTGCTGCCGAGCCTGCTGATGCTGGTGCTGCTCCGCCGGTTCCTCGGCGCGTACGTGGGCGCGACGACGGCCGACGTGGCGACGGTGACGTACGGGCTGGGGACCATGGCCTTCAGCTACGCCGAGTCCTTCATGAGCCACCAGGTGACGGCGGCGCTGCTCTTCGCGGCCTTCTACGTGGCGTGGCGCGTGGAGCGCGGCGAGTGGAGAGACGCCGCCTACCTGGGCGCGGGCGCGCTGGCGGGGCTGGTGGTGGTGGCGGAGTACACCGGCGCGCTGGGCGTGGTGGGCGTGTCGACGTACGTCGTGGCCTCGCGCTGGAAGAAGTGGGGCGCGCTGGCGAAGGCGGTCGGCTTCGTGCTGCTGGGCTCGGCGCCGTTCCTCGGCGCGCTCATGGCGTACCACCAGGCGTGCTTCGGTGGGCCGCTGGTGAGCGGCTACAAGTTCCTCAACGACGCCGCGTACCAGGGCTGGCACCAGGGCGGCTTCCTCGGCATCCGGCTGCCGGAGCCGCACGCCTTCGTCATGTCCTTCTTCTCGCCGCTGCGCGGGCTGTTCGCGCTGTCGCCGTTCCTGTTGGCGGCCTTCGCCGGCTTCCGGGACGTGCGCGCGAAGGACCGCGCGGCCTTCGTCATGCTCGTCGCGCTGCTGGTGGGCAACGCGTACTTCACGTCGTCCTTCACCTACTCGTCGTGGGGGTGGACGGTGGGGCCGCGGCACCTGACGCCGTGGGTGCCGTTCCTGGTGTTGCCCGTGGCGCTGGTGCTGGAGCGGCTGCCGGCGTCGTCGCTGGGCCGCTCGGTGGTGCTGGGCCTGTGCGTGTCGAGCGTGCTGGCGACCGGGCTGGTGGGCTTCGTCAACTACGTGCCCGACGACGTGTCGACGTCGCTGTGGTCGCTGGCGATCCCCATCCTCGGCGACGGCTTCTACCCGGTGTCGTGGCTGGGCGCGTTCGTCCCCAACCCGGCGTCGGGGATGGTGCTGGTGCTGCTGCTGGGGGCCGTCACCGCGTGGCTCGCCACGAAGGCCGTGGAGGAGAAGGCCGTGCCGCTGGTGCTGGCGGTGGTGCTCGTCGTGCACTTCGGCGTGCTGCGGCTGGCGACGCGCTACGACGGCGCCGACGTGCAGGCGAGGACCTTCATCGAAGGGCAGTGGGTGGCGCCCAACGGGAAGACGCTGCCGTTCTGACGAGCGGGGCGGGCACGTCGCGCCGCGCGCCGTTAGAGTCCCCTCGTGCTCCGCGCCCTCGTGGTGTCGCTCCTGCTGGCCGTGCCCGCGTTCGCCGCCGACTGGCGCGTCGACGGTGAAGTCGACGGCGTGAAGGTCGAGCTGCGCGAAGTCGAGGGCTCGAAGTTCGAAGAGGCGCGCCTCACCACCACCGCCGACGCGCCGTTATCCGCGCTGTGTGACGCGGTGCTGGGCCGCACCGCGCGCCCAGCTGAGAAGGACGGCGTGAAGAAGCGCAAGGTGCTGAAGGACACCGAGACCGAGCGCATCACCTACGAGCAGATCGCCCTGCCGCTGGTGTCCGACCGCGACTACGTGCTGGACCTGAAGGTGGAGAAGCCGGCGTCGAGCGGCCGGTGCGAGATCTCGGTCACCACCATCGACGATCCCGCGCACCCGCAGGCGCCGGGCCACGTGCGCATGAAGTTCATCCACGCGTACTGGACCCTGGTGCCCAACGAGAAGGGCACGGTGGACATCACCTACGTGCTGCACAGCGACCCGGGCGGCAGCGTGCCGGCCGTCTTCACCCGCCTCGGGGCGAAGCGGGCCGCGGTGGACTCGATGAAGACCATCCTCGCGCGCGCCAGGGAAGCGCCCAGCGCGGCTGCGCCCGCCGCGACGAAGTAGCGGCTACTTCTTCAGGAACGTCATCGGCGGCATGGCGTTGAGGCCCTTGCCGGCCGGGTCGATGCCCGAGAGGTACAGCGCCGTCGCGTACACGTGACCGCCATTGGGCAGGAACGAGTTGGGGCTCTTCGTGCCCTGCAGCACGCCGGTCGTCGGGTTGTAGGCCGGGTCCAGCGTGCCGTTGGGCATCAGCGGAATGCCCTCCAGCGTGCTGGTGCCCACGCGGCCCCACTGGCGATCGCCCTGCACCGTGCCGCCGAGGAAGGCCACCGAGCTGACCTTCCAGTGCTGGCAGCAGTCCTGGTCCATGATGGCCGCGTACTTCGTCGCGTCCGGGTCCGCCGACGAGAGGATGGAGGCGACGTCTCCCTGGATGGTGCGGCCCATCTCGCTGCACAGCACGATGGTGGTGGCGTCGTAGTACGTGCGCCCCGAGCCGCCGGGCAGCGGCGTCGCCTTGAGCTTCGCCACGAACGTCTTCAGCGGCGTCCACAGGTCGCTCCGCATCATGTTGAGCTGATCGGTCTGCCCCTTGTTCGACATGATGCTCGAGCGCGAGCGATGCGTGTCGAAGCCGCGGATCTGCCGGTTCTCGATCCAGAAGCCGCAGCTGATGCCCTTGGTCATCAGCTCGTAGGCCATCATCGCCTGCACGTTGACGTTGGGCGTGTCCTTCGAGCGCGCGGGGTTGCCGTTGACCGACGTGGCCGTCGTCGTCTCGTCGGCCGTCTGCACGTTGAATTCGGCGCGCAGCGCGGCATCGGTGAACATCGTCGCCGGGTTCACCGTGATGCCCGTGCCGGTGGTGAGCTGCTTGTACATCTTCACCGCCGAGTCGAAGGCGCGCACCGACTCGCCTTCCTTGTCGCGCAGGAAGTTGGTGTGGAGGTTCTCGACGAAGGCGCGGATCCGCGCCGAGCGCGCGCCGGCCGTCACGTTGCCGAGCGACGCGAGGCGGTTGCGCATGTCCGTCGGCGTACGCCCGTAGGTGGTGTGCGCGTACGCGGGGCCCAGCTTCTCGTAGTAGCCGGTGCCTTCGGGGTAGTTCGCTTCTTCCAGCTCGCCGTCGGACAGCCAGCGGTGCCAGCTGACGTGCGCGAGCGGGTAGTTGGCGCCGTACGCCTCGCAGAAGGCCTGCAGCACGGTGCGCTCGTTGGGCCCGCGCTGCGCGGTGAGCGCCTTGTACTGGGCGTACTTGCCGTAGTGGTACTCCCAGCGCCCGCCGGAATGGAACGTGTTGCCCGCCGCCGACGCCACCACCGCGAGATCGGGGAACAGCTCGAGCCCGTCCTGCGCGAGGTAGCCGTAGGTGATGTTCCCCTGCACCTTCGGCGTGGCGAAGTGCAGCGCGTCGCTGCCGAAGTTCTTCGGCCGGTAGAACTGCTGGCTCCACGCCGGCGACGGGTTCAACGTGCCCGCGGGAATGGTGAGCGTCGCGTGGTTGGGCGTGTCGAGGGGGCTGAACATCGAGTAGCTGTCCCAGCCGCCCTCCTGGAACCAGTACACGAGGAAGCGGGGCTCGGGCGCCGACTGCGCGTAGGCCTCGGCGAGGCCCAGCGTCTTCGCCGTGCCGGGGACGCCGAAGCGCTTGAACCAGCCCAGCCAGTCCAGGACGCTGATGGCCCCGCCCGCGGCGGCGCCTCGGAGGAATGCGCGGCGATTCATGGCGTGGTCTTCCTCTGGAAGGTGTCGGACAGCGCGATGCCGCGGAGGATGGCCTTCAGGTTCCCGTCGGTGGCCGCCGAGAGATCCCACAGCGTCTTGTAGAGGACGCGCTCGTCGTCGGCCCAGCGCAGGTCGCGCCCCATGAGCAGCTTGAAGTGCGTGTTCAGCATGCGCCGCACGAAGGCCTCTTTCTTCACCGCCTTCGTCGAGAACGCCTCGAGGCCCTTGCCCGGGTAGGGGTAGCTCGCCACCAGGCCGCGATCGCTGTCGTCCACCGGGGCGCCGTCGGGCATCGTCGTGCGGTAGTCGCCGTTGTCGTCCCACGCGAGGCGCTGGTGCGCGAGCGGCGTCAGCAGCTGGTGGCAGCTGAAGCACACGCTGTTCGGATCCACGGTGGACGTCGCCGTCGCCGTGCCGCGCTGGTCGAACACCTCGGGCGGCACCTCGAAGACGTTGCCCATGAAGCCCGACAGCACGCGCGCCGGGTAGTTGTAGTGCGGCAGGCCCGGCTTGTTGTTGAGGTAGCCCTTCATGGTGAGCACGCCCGTCTGGCCGTGCGTCGCGGGCCGCGCCACCCGCTGGAAGTTCTCGTCGACGGAATAGTCGCCGACGAGCAGCTCGCGGAACGGCCGCTCGTTGACGGCCAGGTACGTCCACAGGCGCGCCGGCTCGTCGGACTCCGCGGAGCCGGTGGCCTCGATGCGCAGCCGCATGCGGTTGAAGTACCAGGCGCGGAAGTCGGGCGAGGCGAGCGCGTCGTCCACCACCGCGGCGAAGCCGCTGGCCGACAGCCTGGTGAACTCCGCGGCCGTCGGCGGGCGCCCGAGCAGGTGCTGGGTCAGCGCGACGGTGCGCAGGCGGTCCTTCGTCGCCGCGTCGGTGGTGGTGTCGAAGGACGGCGGCAGGAGGAAGAGGAAGTCGGGGTGCCGCACCAGCGCCTCGCACAGGCCGCTCCACGCGTCGGGCAGCGGGCCGAGCTGCGTGAGGTCCTTCAGCAGCGCGTAGCCGTCGGCCTGGTCCTGCGCGGTGGCCGGGCGGAACAGCACCTTCTGGTACAGCGCGTCGATGTTCGACTTCGCCAGCGTCTCGCGCGTGGTGCCGGTGCCGGAGCCCAGCGGCCCCACCACTTTGAAGTAGTCGAGGTAGATGTTGCGATCGCCGCCGTTCACCACGGCGTCGTTCACGAAGGCGATCGACACCGGCGTCATGCCCGCCTGCGTCACCGTCACCGTCGCGGTCTTCTCTTCGTACGCAGCGGCGTTGAGGAAGAGCAGGTTGGAGGCCGCCGTGACGGTGCCCACCTGCACGCGGATCTCCGGGCCGTCGCCGTTGCCGTCCAGGGTCGGCTTGCCGCGCACCACCACCTGGTAGTCGCCGGGCGCGGGCAGGTCGACGTTCACCGTGAAGGAGCAGTTCGTGTAGCAGAAGTAGCCGGCGGGGTTGCTCGAGGCGTTGCCGGCGCCGGTGGCGGGCGTGGGCGTCAGGGTCTCGATCTCGGTGGTGCGCGTGGAGGACGCCGGCACGTCGATGAGCGGCTGCGACACGTCGAGGTCGGCGAAGGGGCCGGTGTGGGCCGTCACCGCGGCGCGGCACACCTCCGGCGCCAGCACGTCGAGCCCCAGCAGGAACTCGGCGGTGGCGGCGCGCGCCTCGACGAAGTGCGTGGTGAAGTTCACGCCGCCGAACAGGCCGATGTTCTTCTCGAAGCGATCCTCGCCGCCGCGCACCCAGTCGTCTGCGAAGACGGCGCGCACCTTGTTCTTCAGCTGGGCGTAGTTGATGAACGTGTTGTCGTAGTTCGGGCTCGGCGCGCCGGTGTACGGGGTGAGGAGGTCCGGCGGGAATTGCTCGTCGGGCGGCGTGCCGCCGTTGGCCTCGTACGCGCGGGCCATGCAGCCGATGCGCGCCACCTCGATCACGTCGGCCGCGTCCCACGCGCCGGCGCCGCGCGGCATGCGCGAGGCCGCGTCAGTGGACACCAGGCGCGCCAGCAGCGAGCGCGGATCGTCGCGGAAGAAGCCCGCCGCCAGCGCCTTGTGGAACGTCTCGGTGCCCGACGCCGTGACGAGGAACGGCCGGCCCGACGCCACGCCGTGGCACGCGTCGCAGCCGCGATCCGTCGAGGTGAGCCGCGGGTACACCCGCTGGTCGAACTCGGCGGCGATGCCGTCCAGCGTCACGCTCGGGAACTGCGCCACGTCGCACGCCAGCTGCTCCGGCGTCGGCAGCGTCGGCTGGGTGGGGTCGACCGGATCCGGAGGCTTCTCGCCATCCAGCGCCCCGATGACGCCATCGCACGCCGACAGCAACAGCGCCGTCGCGGCGAGGTACCGCACGCGGTGGGACATGCGCCCTCCAGGAGAACTCCCATGCTCCGGCATGCCGTTGACCGAGGTCAAGGTGCGCTGGTCTGCCACCGTCACCGGCGCGCGCTGGCCGGCGTGGTAAATGGAGCGCCGTGGGGGACTCTCAGGCCGACGTACGACACAGCGAGCGGTGGGGGCCGTTGGTCGACCTCCTGCCCGTGCTGGCCTTCGAGGTCAGCCCGCGCGGCGAGCTCTTCTTCATCAACCGCCACTGGACGACCATCACCGGGCAGCCCGTGGCCGAGGCCCTGGGCTACGGCTTCAGCAAGCGGCTGGTGCCCGAGGATGTGCCGCACGCGCTGGCCTCCATGCAGGCCACGGCCGCGGCGCCCTCTGCCGCGCCGGTGCTGCGCGATCGCCGCATGAAGCTCTTCCGCGCCGATGGCTCGGTCGCGGAGGTGCGCGTGCTGGCGAAGCCCGTCCTCGAAGGCGACCGGGTCGTCTCCTTCGTGGGCATCGCCTACGAGGCCAGCGCCGAGACGTCGGGACAGCCCCTGGCCACCCAGCTGGCGCTGCTGCAGGCGGCGGCGCGCAACGAGGCCGCGCTGGCGGCGCTGCCGGACACGCTGTGCCAGGTCACTCGCGACGGGCTCATCCTCGGGTGCCAGGCGCCCGCCGGGGTGCCGCCGCTGCTCGGCCTCGAGGACGTGGCGGGCCGCACGCTGGCCGACGTGCTGCCGCCCGACGCGGTGGTGGCGGCGACCCGCGCGATGCGGCTGGCCGCCGAGACGAACGAGGTGCAGCGCTTCACGCTGAGGCTGCCCGGGCCTGGTGGCGTGCGCGAATTCGAGGCGCGCGTCGCCGCGATGAAGACGGGCGATGTGATGTGGGTGATGCGCGACGTCACCGACGCCCGCCGCGCCGAGGCCGAGCTGGTCGCCGCCCGCGAGGCGGCGCTCGAGGCCAGCCGGCTCAAGACGCAGTTCCTCGCCAACATCAGCCACGAGATCCGCACGCCGCTCAACGGCATCCTCGGGGTGACGCAGCTGCTGCGCACCATGACGCTGCCGCACGAGGCGGAGGAGTACCTCGACCTGCTGCAGGGCTCCGGCGAGTCGCTCGTCACCATTGTCGACGACGTGCTCGACCTCTCGAAGATCGAGGCCAATCGCCTCGAGCTCGACTCGGAGCCGTTCGACTTCGTCCACCTGGTGACGACCGCCGCGCGCACCTTCGAGCCGCTGGCGCGCAAGAAGGGCCTCGAGCTGCGCATCGAGCTGGGCGAAGGCCTCGAGGGGCCGGCGCGGGGCGACCCGACGCGCATCCGGCAGATCGTCACCAACCTCGTGTCGAACGCGGTGAAGTTCACCGACGCGGGGCAGGTGCGCGTGTCCGCCCAACGCACGGACCGCGCGGTCGTGCGGCTCGCGGTCAGCGACACGGGCCCGGGCGTCCCCGCCGAGGAGCAGGAGCGCATCTTCGACGCCTTCGCGCAGGCCCGGGCGCATGCGAGCCGGCGCCACGGCGGCACCGGCCTGGGCCTCACCATCACCCGGCGGCTCGCGCGGCTGATGGGCGGCGACGTGCGGGTGACGAGCACGCCGGGGCAGGGCAGCACCTTCGAGGTGACGCTGCCGCTGCCGGCCGCGCTCGCTGCGCCGACGCTGGGCCCGGCCTTGTCGCGCCCGTCGCCGCCGCCCCGGCCGCTCAAGGTGCTGCTCGCGGAGGACAACGAGCTCAACGCCACGCTGACCGGCGCCTTGCTGCAGAAGCTGGGGCACCACGTCGACGTGGTGAAGGACGGGCGCGCCGCCGTCGACGCCGTGCAGGGCGACCACTACGACCTGGTGCTGATGGACGTGTCGATGCCGGTGATGGACGGGCTCGAGGCGACGCGCTCCATTCGCGCGAAGGAGCGCGGCGGGCCCCGGCACATCTCCATCGTGGCGCTGACCGCGAACGCGATGAAGGGCGACGACCTGGTGTGCCTGTCGGCCGGCATGGACGCGTACCTGCCCAAGCCCGTCACCGTCGAGGCCCTGCGCGACGTGCTGACCTGGTTCGGCAGCCAGCGCTGAACGGTTGTCTCGCAGGGCATTCCGTGCCACGACGAGCGCCGTTTTTTGGCCGTCACCCGGAGGTCCACGCCCGTGTCCACCGACGCCGCATCGCTCCCCACCGCGCCGAAGGGCCCGTCGTCCCTGTCCGAGGCCCTGCTGGGCAAGGAGCTCCTCGCGAGCCCGATGCTGAAGAAGATCCTCGCGTGGCCCGCCGAGCTGCGCGCCGCGCTGGTGGCCAGCTTCCTCGCCGCGCTCGTCTTCGTGCCCTTCCTCGGCTCGGTCGGCCTGTGGGACTGCTGGGAGACGCACTACGGCGAGGTCGCGCGCGAGATGATCCAGCGGCGCGACTACGTGCACCCGTACTGGGAGAACGCGTACTTCTTCTCGAAGCCTGCGTTCACCATGTGGATGCAGGCGGTGGGGCTGCAGGCGGCCGACGTGGGCCCGATGCTGGCGCTGGTCCTGGCAGCGCTGCTGGGCGGCCTGGGCTTCGCGCTGTACACCAGCAAGCTGGGCAAGCCGTCGCAGGTGAAGGAGTTCTGGGGCGCGGTGGGCCTGGGCTGGGCGGTCATCTTCGGCGCGCTCTTCGCGTGGGCTTCGGCGGTGAAGCTGCCGTACACCTTCGGGCGCGTGGCCGACGGCGACGGCGCCCTGCCGCTGTTCACCGAGTGGGGCTTCCGCCTGCCCTTCGCGATGTTCTCCATCCTCGCGGTGGGGCTCCTGGCCTACGCGATGACCATCGCCGTCAACGCGCGCGCGGCGCTGGCGACCAGCGTGGTGCTGGTGACCATGCCGCTCTACTTCCTGTTGTCGCGGCAGGCGGTGACGGACACGCCCATCGTCGCGGCGACCATCGCCGGCATCGCCTGCGCCATGGTGGGCCTGTACGACAAGGACACGCGCTTCAAGAGCGAGTGGTGGTACGCGAGCTACGTCTTCTTCGGCTTCGCCACGCTGGCCAAGGGCCTCTTGGGCTTCGGCGTGCCGATGGTGGTGTTCCTCTTCTACTTCGGCCTCGCGCGCATGACGTGGGACCGCAAGTCGCTGGGCGATCACGCGCGCTGGTTCACCGTGAACGCGGGCATGCCCATGGCGGCGGGCCTGGGCGCGGGCGTGGTGGCCGGCGGCATCGCCTACTCGCTGGGCAAGCAGTGGGGCACCACGTTCATGGCGGTGCCGATCATCAACAACAACGAGCCGATGATCTCCGCGCCGGCGTGGCTGGGCATCATGTGGGGCTCGCTGGCCTTCTGGGCCGTCGCGACCTTCATGCTGGGTCAGCGCGCGAAGCTGCTCAAGGAACGGCCGCCCGAGCTGTTCGCCATGGCCTTCGACATGCGGCTGGGCACGGGCATCCTGCTGTTCCTGGCTGTCTCGCTGCCCTGGTACTACGAGATGTTCACGATGTGGCGGGTCGACGACGAGTCGAAGCTGTTCTGGTTCCGCTTCATCATCCACGACCACTTCGCGCGGCTCGGCTCGGGCGTGCACACCACGACGCCGGGCGGCGACTTCACGTACTTCATCCTCCAGGGCGGCTACGCGATGTTCCCGTGGGTGGTGCTGATCCCCGGGGCGTTCGCGGTGGTGGCGCGGCTCAAGGTGCGCGGCGGCTCGGCGGCCGACGGCGTGGGGCTGATCGCGGTGCTGTGGTTCGCCTTCTCGTGGGGCCTCATCGGCGCGTCGGCCACCAAGTTCCACCACTACGTCTTCTCCATGCTGCCGCCGATGGCGGTGCTGATGGGCCTGTTCATCGACAAGCTGTGGGACGAGGGCCCGGCGG
>Ga0272446_1003978_pt1 | contig 17944 bp, 31 predicted proteins | sample YNPCB0061_FD_194587 | JGI IMG/M metagenome (GOLD analysis project Ga0272446, IMG submission 194587) | Hot spring microbial mat communities from Yellowstone National Park, WY, United States - YNP-CB-006-1 | ecosystem: Environmental > Aquatic > Thermal springs > Hot (42-90C) > Sediment | place... | reverse complement strand
GGGGACAACGTCCGGATGGAGGTGTCGCTGATCGCGCCGATCGCGATGGACGAGGGGCTGCGCTTCGCGATCCGCGAGGGCGGCCGCACCGTCGGCGCAGGCGTCGTCACCAAGATCGTCCAGTGAGCTGACGGCGGGGCACAGAGGGAGAAGGCCGCGCGCGAGCGCCTCGACCGGCGACGGCACCGGGGCGCTCCTCCACGCGGGGGAACGATGGACAACCAGAATATCCGCATCCGCCTGAAGGCATACGATCACCGCGTGCTCGACAACAGCACGCGGGAGATCGTCAATACCGCGAAACGGACGGGTGCCCAGGTGCGGGGCCCGATCCCGCTGCCGACGCGGATCGAGCGCTTCACCGTGAACCGCTCGCCGCACGTGGACAAGAAGTCGCGCGAACAGTTCGAGATCCGCACCCATCGGCGGCTTCTCGACATCGTCGATCCGACGCCGCAGACGGTCGATGCGCTGATGAAGCTCGACCTTGCCGCCGGTGTCGACGTCGAGATCAAGCTCTGAGGGCGGGGCGATGCGCACGGGTGTGATCGCACGCAAGCTGGGCATGACCCGGCTGTTCGCCGAGGACGGGACGCACGTGCCTGTCACGGTGCTGCTGCTCGACGCGGTGCAGGTGGTCGCGCACCGCACCGCCGAGAGGGACGGCTACACGGCCGTGCAGCTCGGCATCGGGCGGGCGAAGCCGAAGAACGTCTCGAAGGCCGAGCGCGGGCATTTCGCCAAGGCGAAGGTCGAGCCGAAGGCGAAGCTCGTCGAGTTCCGCGCCGCGGCCGACGCCCTGCCGGAGATCGGCGCCGTGCTCAGCCCCGAGCACTTCGTGAAGGGGCAGAAGGTGGATGTCACCGGCACCACGAAGGGCAAGGGCTTCGCCGGCGCGATGAAACGGTGGAACTTCCGCGGCCTCGAGGCGTCGCACGGTGTTTCGATCAGCCATCGCAGCCACGGCTCGACCGGCAACCGCCAGGATCCCGGCAAGACCTTCAAGAACAAGAAGATGGCCGGCCATCTCGGCGTCGAGCAGGTCACCACCCAGAACCTCGAGGTGGCGGGTGTCGATGCGGCGCGCAGCCTGCTGATGCTGAAGGGAGCGGTTCCCGGTGCGAAGGGCGCCTACGTGCTGGTGCGCGACGCCGTGAAGGCGGCGCTGCCGGCCGAGGCGCCGATGCCGGCCGCCGTGAAGGCGCCCGCGGAAAAGGCGGGGGCGTGACATGAGCGAGGCGATGAAGCACGACGTCATCACGCTCGCCAACCAGAAGGCGGGCGAGATCGAGCTGCCCGAGGCGCTGTTCGGCGCGGCGCCGCGGCCCGACATCATGGCGCGCGTGGTGCACTGGCAGCTCGCGAAGCGCCGTGCCGGCACCCACAAGGTGAAGGGCATGGGCGAGGTCGCGGGCACGACCAAGAAGCCCTACAAGCAGAAGGGCACGGGCCGTGCGCGGCAGGGCTCGCTCAGGAGCCCGCAGTTCCGCACCGGCGGCGTGGTGCACGGGCCTGTCGTGCGCGACCACGGCTATGACCTGCCGAAGAAGGTGCGCAGGCTCGGGCTGATCTCGGCGCTTTCGCAGAAGAAGGCCGAGGGCAAGCTCGTCGTGCTCGAGGCGGCCGCCAGCGAGGACGGCAAGACCGGCGCGCTGAGGAAGCAGGTCGCGGCGCTCGGCTGGACCTCGGCGCTCGTGATCGACGGCACGGCGGTGGACGAGCGGTTCCTTCGCGCGGCACGGAACATTCCGGGGCTCGACGTGCTGCCGACGATCGGCGCGAACGTCTACGACATCCTGCGCCACGACGTGCTCGCGGTGACGAAGGCCGGGCTCGAGACGCTGAAGGCGCGGCTTGCGATCGAGGAGAACGCGGCATGAGCGCGCAGTCGCAGCAGCGCGCGGCGGGGCGGCTCGCCCCGATCTCGCGCGAACGCATGTATGAGATCATCCGCAGCCCGGTGATCACCGAGAAGGCGACGGCGATGTCGGCCGCCAATGTGGTGGTGTTCCGCGTGCCGCTCGCCGCCTCCAAGCCGGAGATCAGGCAGGCCGTCGAGGGCCTGTTCGGGGTGAAGGTGGCTGGCGTGCAGACGCTGATCGCCAAGGGCAAGACGAAGCGGTTCAAGGGCCGTCCGGGTCAGCGGTCGGACGTCAAGAAGGCGATGGTGCGGCTCGCGCCCGGCTTCTCGATCGACCTGACCACGGGCCTGGCCTGAGGCGGGAGCGGGAACGATGGCGCTCAAGACGTTCAAGCCTGTCACGCCGAGCCTGCGCGGCACGGTCCTCGTTGACCGCTCGGAGCTCTGGAAGGGCAAGCCCGTGAAGGGGCTCACCGAGGGCAAGTCGAGCTCGGGCGGGCGCAACCACCACGGCCGCACGACCGTGCGGTTCCGCGGCGGCGGCCACAAGCGGAGCTACCGGCTCGTCGACTTCAAGCGGCGCAAGTTCGATGTCGCTGCGACGGTCGAGCGGCTCGAGTACGACCCGAACCGCACCGCGTGGATCGCGCTGCTCAAGTATGCCGACGGCGAGCTCGCCTACATCCTCGCGCCGCAGCGGCTGCGCGCCGGCGACACGGTGGTGTCGGGCCAGAAGGCTGACATCAAGCCGGGCAACGCGATGCCGATGGCCGCGATCCCGGTGGGCACGATCATCCACAACATCGAGATGAAGCCGGGTGCGGGTGGCAAGCTCGCGCGCGCGGCCGGGACCTATGCCCAGCTCGTCGGCAAGGACGCGGGCTACGCGCAGATCAAGCTCTCCTCGGGCGAGCTTCGCGTGGTGCGCGCCGAGTGCATGGCGACGGTGGGGGCGGTGTCGAACCCAGACAACAGCAACGTCCAGATCGGCAAGGCCGGGCGGCAGCGCTGGCTCGGGCGCCGGCCGCACAACCGTGGCGTGGCGATGAACCCGATCGACCATCCGCATGGCGGCGGCGAGGGCCGCACCTCTGGCGGCCGCCACCCGGTGACGCCGTGGGGCAAGCCGACCAAGGGTGCGAAGACGCGCCACAACAAGCAGACCGACCGGCTGATCATCCGCCGGCGCAACGCGACGAAGGGCTGAGGCAATGACCCGCAGCGTCTGGAAGGGGCCGTTCGTCGACGGCTACCTGCTCACCAAGGCGGAGGCCGCGCGCGGCTCGGGCCGGAACGAGATCATCAAGACGTGGTCCCGCCGGTCGACCATCCTGCCGCAGTTCGTCGGCCTCACCTTCGGCGTCTACAACGGCCACAAGTTCATCCCGGTGCAGGTGAACGAGAACATGGTCGGCCACAAGCTCGGCGAGTTCGCGCCGACGCGCACGTTCACGTCGCACGCGGCCGACAAGAAGGCGAAGCGGGGCTGAGATGGGCAAGCAGGCACAGCCGCGCCGGCTCTCCGACGCCGAGGCGCAGGCGATCGCGCGGAACATGCGGGTCAGCCCGCGCAAGCTGAACCTGGTCGCGGAGATGATCCGCGGCCTGCCTGCCGCGCAGGCGCGCGCGGCGCTCACCTTCTCGAAGCGGCGGATCGCCAAGCAGGTGCGCAAGGTGCTCGACAGCGCGATCGCCAACGCCGAGAACAACCACAGCCTCGACGTCGACCGCCTGGTCGTGCGCGAGGCGACGGTCGGGCGCAGCGTCGTGATGAAGCGCTTCCACGCGCGCGGCCGCGGCCGCGCCGCCCGCGTCGAGAAGTGGTTCAGCCACATCACCATCGTCGTTCGCGAGCGCCCCCAGGGCGGGGACGGCCGCGCAGAGCAGGGAGCCCGCTGAGATGGGGCAGAAGGTCAATCCCATCGGGATGCGGCTTGGCGTCAACCGCACCTGGGACAGCCGCTGGTTCGCCGACAAGGGCTATGCCGCGCTGCTGCACGAGGATCTCAAGCTGCGAAAGGTGCTGCGCGAGAAGCTCAGCCAGGCCGGGGTGGCGCGCGTCGTCGTCGAGCGGCCGGCCAAGAAGGCGCGGGTGACGATCTACGCGGCGCGGCCGGGCGTGATCATCGGCAAGAAGGGCCAGGACATCGAGAAGCTGCGGAGCGATCTCGCCAAGCTGACGGGCTCGGAGGTGCATCTCAACATCGTCGAGATCCGCAAGCCCGAGATCGAGGCGGTGCTGGTGGCCGAGAACATCGCCCAGCAGCTCGAGCGGCGGGTGAGCTTCCGGCGCGCGATGAAGCGGGCGGTGCAATCTGCCATGCGGCTCGGGGCGCAGGGCATCCGCATCAACTGCGCGGGGCGGCTCGGCGGGGCGGAGATCGCGCGCGTCGAGTGGTACCGCGAGGGGCGGGTGCCGCTGCACACGCTGCGCGCCGACATCGACTTCGGCCAGGCGACGGCGAAGACGACCTACGGCACCTGCGGCGTGAAGGTGTGGGTGTTCAAGGGCGAGATCATGGCCCACGACCCGATGGCCGTGGACAAGCGCGCGGCCGAGCAGGCGCCGCAGCGCTGATCAGGTGAAGGGAAGGGGGCGGCCGGCAACGGCGCTCCGGAGAGAGACATGCTGCAGCCGAAGAAGACGAAGTGGCGCAAGGCCCACAAGGGCCGCATCCACGGCGACGCGAAGGGCGGAACCCAGCTCAACTTCGGGAGCTACGGGCTGAAGGCGCTCGAGCCGGAGCGGGTGACCGCGCGGCAGATCGAGGCCGCGCGCCGCGCGCTGACGCGCCAGATGAAGCGCCAGGGCCGCGTGTGGATCCGCATCTTCCCCGACGTTCCGGTGTCCAAGAAGCCGGCCGAGGTGCGCATGGGTTCGGGCAAGGGCAGCCCGGAGTTCTGGGTGTGCCGGGTGAAGCCTGGGCGGATCATGTTCGAGCTCGACGGCGTGTCGGGCGAGATCGCGCGCGAGGCGCTGGCGCTCGCCGCCGCCAAGCTGCCGATCCGCACCAAGGTCGTCTCCCGCATCGGGCTGGAGGGCTGAGCCATGACGAAGATCGCGGAGCTGCGGGCGAAGTCGGGCGACGAGCTGAAGGAGATGCTGCTGTCGTTGCGCAAGGAGCAGTTCAACCTGCGCTTCCAGCGCGCCACCGGGCAGCTGGAGAGCACCAACCGGATCCGCGCGGTGCGGCGCGACATCGCGCGGATCAAGACGCTGCTCGGCGCCTCGAAGCGCACGGGCAAGGCGTCGGCCGGCGAAGCCGGCGCTGGCGCCTGAGGGAGAGAGGACGATGCCGAAGCGCGTTCTGACCGGCCGCGTGGTCAGCGACAAGATGGACAAGACCGTGACGGTGCTTGTCGAGCGTCGCGTCATGCACCCGATCTACAAGAAGTTCATCCGGCGCTCGAAGATGTACGCCGCGCACGACGAGGCGAACCTCTGCAAGGAGGGCGACGTGGTGCGCATCGAGGAGTGCCGCCCGATCTCCAAGCGCAAGACCTGGCAGGTCGTGGCGCGCAACGGCGACGCGGTGGCGCGCGCGGTCGGCGAGGCGCCGTCGGCACAGGCTTCGGCGTGAGGGGCGGGCGATGATCCAGGTCGAATCCAACCTCGAGGTCGCCGACAACTCCGGCGCGCGGCGGGTGCAGTGCATCAAGGTGCTCGGCGGCTCGAAGCGCCGCACGGCGTCTGTCGGCGACGTGATCGTGGTCTCCGTCAAGGAGGCGATCCCCCGCGGCAAGGTGAAGAAGGGCGACGTGCACCACGCGGTGATCGTCCGCACCGCCTTCCCGGTGCGCCGCGGCGACGGCTCGGCCATCCGCTTCGACCGCAACGCTGCGGTGCTGATCAACAAGCAGCAGGAGCCGATCGGCACCCGCATCTTCGGGCCTGTCGTGCGCGAGCTGCGCGGGAAGAAGTTCATGAAGATCATCAGCCTCGCGCCGGAGGTGCTCTGAGCCATGGCCGCCAAGATCAGGAAGGGCGACCGGGTCGAGGTGATCTCGGGCGCCGACAAGGGCAAGCGCGGCGAGGTGCTGCGGGTGATCCCCCGGGAGAACCGGGCGGTGGTGCAGGGGGTCGCGATCGCCAAGCGCCACCAGAAGCCGAAGGGCATGGGCAGCCCCGGCGGCATCATCGAGAAGGAGGCGGCCGTCCACCTCTCGAACCTGATGCTGGTCGATCCGAAGTCGGACAAGCCGACGCGCGTCGGCTTCAAGGTGCTCGAGGACGGCAAGAAGGTTCGCGTGGCCCGCGTGTCGGGTGAGGTGATCGATGGCTGAGACGACGAAGGCGAAGCCGCGTCTGCAGGAACACTACGAGACCGTGGTGCGCGATGCGCTGACGGCCGAGTTCGGCTACGAGAACCGCTTCGCGGTGCCGAGGCTCGAGAAGATCGTGATCAACATGGGCGTCGGCGAGGCGGCCGGCGACCAGAAGAAGCTCGACGCCGCTGTGGGCGACCTCGCGCTGATCTCCGGCCAGAAGCCGGTGAAGACGCGCGCGAAGAAGGCGATCGCCGGCTTCAAGATCCGCGAGGGCATGCCGATCGGGGCGAAGGTCACGCTCCGCCGCGCGCGCATGTACGAGTTCCTCGACCGGCTGGTGACGATCGCGCTGCCGCGGGTGCGCGACTTCCGCGGCATCTCCGGCAAGGGCTTCGACGGCCGCGGCAACTTCGCGATGGGGCTGAAGGAGCAGATCGTCTTCCCCGAGATCAACTACGACAAGGTCGACAAGGTGCGGGGCATGGACATCGTGATCTGCACCACGGCCAAGACCGACAAGGAGGCGAAGGCGCTGCTGAAGGCCTTCGCCGTTCCGTTCACGAACTGAGCACGGAAAACCGCCGGCCGCGTGCCGGCAGGTTCTGGAGGATTGCTGGATGGCCAAGACGTCGTCGATGGAGAGGAACCGCAAGCGGGAGCGCATGGCCAAGCGCGACGCCGCGAAGCGGTCCGCGCTGAAGGCCGTGGTGAAGCAGAAGGACGCCTCCCCGGAGGAGCGGTTTGCGGCGATGCTGAAGCTCGCCTCGATGCCGCGCAACGGCGCGGCCGTGCGCGTCCGGCTCCGCTGCGAATTGACGGGCCGCTCGCGTGGCAACTACCGCAAGTTCAGGCTGTGCCGCGTGGCGCTGCGCGAGCTCGCCTCCGCCGGGCAGATCCCGGGCATGGTCAAGGCGAGCTGGTAGGGCGGGGAGAGGAGCGAGGACGATGGCGATCTCCGATCCGCTGGGTGACATGATCACCCGCATCCGCAATGCGCAGAGGGCGCGGCGCTCGACGACGCGTGCGCCCGCTTCGAAGCTGCACGCGAACGTTTGCGAGGTGCTGAAGCGCGAGGGCTTCATCCGCCACTGGAAGGTGGTGGACATCCGCCCCGGTGTGCGCGAGCTCGAGATCGAGCTCAAGTATTCCGAGGGCGAGCCGGTGATCAAGGAGATCACCCGCGTCTCGACGCCGGGCCGGCGCGTGTACTCCAAGATCAAGGAGCTGCCGCGGGTCTACAACGGCCTCGGCATCTCCATCCTGTCCACCCCGCGCGGGGTGATGAGCGAGGCCGAGGCCCGCGCCGCCAATGTCGGCGGCGAGGTCCTCTGCCGCGTGTTCTGAGCGCGCGGGAGGAGGGTCGAACCATGTCGCGTGTCGGCAAGTATCCCGTCGCACTTCCCGCCGGCGTCTCGGTCGCCGTGGCCAACGGCGTGCTGACGGCCAAGGGCAAGCTCGGCGAACTCAAGATGCCGCTCTCGGAGGAGGTCACCGCCGCCGTCGAGGGCAACAAGGTCGTGCTCACGCCGCGGAACGGCGAGCGGCGCGCGCGCACCCTCTGGGGCACCACCCGCAGCCTCGTCGCCGGGATGGTCAAGGGCGTCTCGGAGGGCTACGCGAAGTCGCTCGAGATCAACGGCACGGGCTTCCGTGCGGCGGTGCAGGGCAAGGATCTGGTGCTGAACCTCGGCTTCAGCCACGAGGTGCGCTACCCGGTGCCGCCCGGCATCAGGATCACCTGCGAGAAGCCGACCTCGATCAAGGTCGAGGGCATCGACAAGCAGCGCGTCGGCCAGGTGGCCGCCGAGATCCGGGCGTTCCGCGGCCCCGAGCCCTACAAGGGCAAGGGCGTGAAGTACGAGACGGAAACGATCCTCCGGAAGGAGGGGAAGAAGAAGTAGCCATGGCGACGAAGCTCGATCTCAAGCACCGGCGCAAGGAGCGGCTGCGCTTCCAGCTCCGGCAGAAGGGCGGCGGGCGGCCGCGGCTTTCGGTGTTCCGCTCGTCGAAGCACATCTACGCCCAGGTGATCGACGACGGCGCCGGCCGCACGGTCGCTGCCGCCTCGTCGCGCGACCCGGCGCTGAGGGAGGCGCTGAGGACCGGCGCCGACAAGGCGGCGGCCGCGGCGGTCGGCAAGCTCGTCGCCGAGCGGGCGATCGCAGCCGGCGTGTCCGCGGTGGTGTTCGACCGGGGCGCCTATCTCTACCACGGCCGCGTGAAGGCGCTGGCCGATGCCGCCCGCGAGGGCGGGCTGAACTTCTGAGCGCGCGGCGCGAGGGGGCCGAGAGGCATGGCACGTGAACCGAGGGAAGGCGGCCGCGGCCGCGAGCGCGGCGACCGCGAGCGCGACCGGGACGGCGACGAGCTCGTCGACAAGCTCGTCGCGATCAACCGCGTCGCGAAGGTGGTGAAGGGCGGCCGGCGCTTCGCCTTCGCCGCGCTCGTCGTTGTCGGCGACAAGAAGGGCCGCGTGGGCCTCGGCGCCGGCAAGGCGCGCGAGGTTCCGGAGGCGATCCGCAAGGCGACCGACCAGGCCAAGCGCAGCATGATCCGCGTGCCGATGCGCGAGGGCCGCACGCTGCACCATGACGTGGTGGGCCGGTTCGGCGCCGGCCGCGTGATCCTGCGCTCGGCTCCGGCCGGCACGGGCATCATCGCGGGCGGGCCGATGCGCGCTGTGTTCGAGACCATGGGCATCGGCGACGTGGTGGCGAAGAGCCTCGGCACGAACAACGCCCACAACGTGGTCAAGGCCACCTTCGCCGGGCTCAGGGCGATGAACTCGCCGCGCAGCGTCGCCGCCCGTCGCGGCAAGAAGGTGAGCGACCTCATCGGCCGCCGCGACGCGCCGGCAGAGGGGGCAGCGAAGGAGACGGCAGATGCCTGAGGTGGCGAAGCGCATCCGCGTCACGCAGATCAAGTCCGGCATCAACCGGCTCGAGGACCAGAAGCGGACGCTGATCGGGCTCGGGCTGAACAAGCTGCACCGCACGCGCGAGCTCGAGGACACGCCTGCGGTGCGCGGCATGATCCGCAAGGTCGGGCATCTTGTGAAGGTCGAGGAGGTCGCGGGCTGAGGCCCGCGGCCAGGCGCCACCGCCCGCGCGGGCAGGGGGCAGGAGAGAGGCGATGAAGCTCAACGAACTGCGCGACAACGAGGGCGCGCGGAAGAAGTTCCGCAAGGTCGGCCGCGGCATCGGCAGCGGCAAGGGCAAGACCTCGGGCCGCGGCGTGAAGGGCCAGAAGGCCCGCACCGGCGTGGCGCTGAACGGGTTCGAGGGCGGCCAGCTTCCGATCTACCGCCGGCTGCCGAAGCGCGGCTTCACGCCGCTGAACCGCCGCGAGTACTCGCCGCTGAACCTCGCCCGGCTCGAGGCCGCGCTCGAGGCCGGGCGGCTCGACGCCTCGCAGCCGATCGACGAGGCGGCGCTGCGTGCTGCGGGGCTCGTGCGCAAGGGCAAGGTTGCGGGCGTTCGGCTGCTCGCGATGGGAACGCTCACTCGCGCCGTGCGCCTGACGGTGTCGGGAGCCTCGGCCGCCGCCGTCGCCGCCGTCGAGAAGGCGGGAGGGTCGGTGACGCTGCCGGCCGTCGAGGCGGAGGCCTGAGGGCGGGCCCGAGGGCGCGATGCCGATGCGCCCGCCCGCGCGCGGCTTGATCGTTCCGGCCCTGCGGAGGCAGGGTCACGGCTCACCCGTGATGCGCCCCTGGATGCGCTCCTGAGCGGAAGGACACCATGGCCTCGGCCGCGGAACAGCTTGCAGCGAACCTGAATTTCGGCGTCTTCGCCAAGGCGACGGAGCTCAAGAAGCGTCTCTGGTTCACCCTCGGCGCGCTGATCGTCTACCGGATCGGCACCTACATCCCGGTGCCTGGGATCGACGCCTCGGTCATGGCCGAGCTGGTGCGCAGCCATGGCGGCGGCATCCTCGGCATGTTCGACATGTTCACCGGCGGCGCGCTGGGGCGGATGACGGTGTTCGCGCTGAACATCATGCCCTACATCTCGGCCAGCATCATCATGCAGCTGATGTCGGCCGCCTCGCCGACGCTCGAGGCGCTGAAGAAGGAGGGCGAGCAGGGGCGGAAGAAGCTCAACCAGTACACGCGCTATCTCACGGTGGTGATTGCCACCTTCCAGGCCTATGGGATCGCGGTCGGGCTCGAGAGCATCCGCGGCAGTTTCGGCCCGGCGGTCGCCGACCCGGGCTTCTTCTTCCGCTTCTCCTGCGTCGTCACGCTGGTCGGCGGCACCATGTTCCTGATGTGGCTCGGCGAGCAGGTGACGGCGCGCGGGGTGGGCAACGGCATCTCGCTGATCATCTTCGCCGGCATCGTCGCCAACCTGCCCTCGGCGCTCGCGGGCACGCTCGAGCTCGGGCGCACCGGCGCGATCAGCACCTTCGTGATCCTGTTCCTGCTGGTGATGGCGGTGGCGGTGATCGCCGCGGTGGTGTTCATCGAGCGGGCGCAGCGGCGCATCGTTGTGCAGTATCCGAAGCGCCAGGTCGGCAACCGCATGTTCGGCGGCGATTCGACGCACCTGCCGCTGAAGATCAACACCTCGGGCGTGATCCCGCCGATCTTCGCCTCCTCGCTCCTGCTGCTGCCGGTGACGATCGCGGGCTTCTCGGGCGATGGCGGTCCGGAATGGCTGCAGCCGATCACGGCGGCACTCGCGCACGGCCAGCCTCTCTACATGGTCCTCTACGCGGCGATGATCGTGTTCTTCGCCTACTTCTACACCGCGGTGGTGTTCAACCCGGTCGAGACGGCGGACAACCTCAAGAAGTACGGCGGCTTCGTGCCCGGCATCCGGCCCGGCCAGAACACCGCCGACTATTTCGACTACGTGCTGACGCGCCTGACCACGGTGGGTGCGATCTACCTCGTGGTGATCTGCCTGCTGCCCGAGTTCCTGATCGCCCGCTACGGCGTGCCCTTCTACTTCGGCGGCACGTCGCTGCTGATCATCGTGACGGTGACGATGGACACCGTCGCGCAGGTGCAGAGCCACCTGCTCGCGCACCAGTACGAGGGCCTCATCAAGAAGGCCAAGCTGAGGGGGAGCAAACGGTGAACCTGATCCTGCTCGGTCCGCCAGGCGCGGGCAAAGGCACCCAGGCCAAGCGGCTGCAGGACACGCATGGCATCGCCCAGATCTCGACAGGCGACATGCTGCGCGCCGAGGTCGCCTCCGGCAGCCCGATCGGGCGCGAGGCCAAGGCGATCATGGAGGCCGGCCAGCTCGTGCCCGACGCGCTGATCACCGCGATGCTCGCCAGGCGCCTGCAGGCGGCCGACTGCGCGAAGGGCTTCATCCTCGACGGGTTCCCGCGCACCGTGCCGCAGGCCGAGGCGCTCGACGCGATGCTCGCGGATCTCGGCCTCGCCATCGATGCGGTGATCGAGCTGAAGGTGGACGATGCCGCCTTGGTCGACCGCATCGCCGGCCGCTTCACCTGCAAGGCGTGCGGTGCGGGCTATCACGATCGGTTCAAGCGGCCGAAGCAGGAGGGGGTGTGCGACTCCTGCGGCGGCACCGAGTTCGTCCGCCGTGCAGACGACAAGCGCGAGACGGTCGCCGCCAGGCTCGAGGCCTATCACCGGCAGACCGCGCCGCTGCTGCCCTACTACGCGGCGAAGGGCACGCTGAGGACGGTCGACGGCATGGCGGCGATGGACGCGGTGACGCAGGAGATCGAGTCCGTCCTGCAGGGCGTCGCCTGAAGGCGCGCGGCCGTGGCCCGCGCAGGGGCGACGCGCGGCCGCAGCGGTTGACAGGGCGAGGCCCGCCGCTATAGTCCCGCGCCTTCGGTGGCCCCCCTCGGGGAGGCCGCCGCTTGCGCTTGCGTGTCCGGCAGCGCCCTGCCCTCCGACCATGGGGGCCGGGAACTGGCCGGGGTGGATCGGCGGTGCGCCGCAGTGGCGGGCCGATCGGTGTGTTGGCGTTGTGGCCCTCGTGGCTGCTTGGCATGGAGTGACCCGTCGTGGCGCGTATCGCCGGTGTGAACATCCCCACGAACAAGCGCGTGGTCATCTCGCTGCGCTACATCTACGGCATCGGGCCGAAGAAGGCGGAGGAGATCTGCCAGGCGCTCTCGATCCCCGACGACCGCCGGGTGAATCAGCTGACCGACGAGGAGATCCTCCGCATCCGCGAGCTGATCGACCGCACCTACAAGGTGGAGGGCGATCTGCGCCGCGAGGTGGCGATGAACATCAAGCGGCTGATGGACCTCGGCTGCTATCGCGGGCTGCGCCACCGCAAGGGCCTGCCGGTGCGCGGCCAGCGTACCCACACAAACGCCCGCACCCGCAAGGGCAAGGCGGTGCCGATCGCCGGCAAGAAGAAGGTCACGAAGTAGCGCCTGCCGCTCCCTGACCGAACAGCTCGACCCGAAGGAACAGACCCGACCATGGCCAAGCCAGCCGCGCGCCCGAAGAAGAAGGAGCGCAAGAACATCACCTCCGGCGTGGCGCACGTGAACGCGTCGTTCAACAACACGATGATCACGATCACCGACGCCCAGGGCAATGCGATCTCCTGGTCGTCCGCCGGCATGATGGGGTTCAAGGGCAGCCGCAAGTCGACGCCCTACGCGGCGCAGATGGCCGCTGAGGACGCCGGCAAGAAGGCGCGCGAGCACGGCATGGAGGTGCTCGAGGTGGAGGTGAGCGGGCCTGGCTCGGGCCGCGAGAGCGCGCTGCGCGCGCTCCAGTCGGTCGGGTTCAACATCACCGCCATCAAGGACGTGACGCCGATCCCGCACAACGGCTGCCGGCCGCGCAAGCGCCGCCGCGTCTGACGAACGAGACACCGGCCGGCCGCGGTGAGGCCGGCCCGAGCCCCGGGGTGCGGGTCCGCGCCGGGGCGGAGCCGGGAAGGGCGCGGCAGCGCCGCCCCGGAATGGACCCCTGGAACGTAGGGCGAAAGGCCAACCCGTGATCCAGAAGAACTGGCAGTCCCTGATCCGCCCCTCCAAGCTCGAAGTCGAGAGCGGGCACGACCCGAACCGCGTCGCCACGGTGGTGGCGGAGCCTCTCGAGCGCGGCTTCGGCATGACGCTCGGCAACGCGCTGCGCCGCATCCTGCTGTCCTCGCTCCAGGGCGCGGCTGTGACCGCCGTGCAGATCGACGGCGTGCTGCACGAGTTCTCCTCGATCCCCGGCGTGCGCGAGGACGTGACCGACATCGTGCTGAACATCAAGCAGCTCGCGCTCCGGATGCACGGCGACGGGCCGCGGCGGATGTCGCTCACCGCCACCGGCCCCGGCGAGGTGACGGCAGGGCAGATCGCCACCGGCCACGACATCGAGATCCTGAACCCCGAACTCGTGCTCTGCACGCTCGACGACGGCGTGAAGCTCGGTATGGAGTTCACGGTGCAGTCGGGCAAGGGCTACGTGCCGGCCGCCGAGAACCGGCCCGAGGACGCGCCGATCGGGCTGATCCCGGTCGATGCGATCTACTCGCCCGTGCGTCGCGTCGCCTACCGCGTCGAGCCGACGCGCGTCGGCCAGGTGACGAACTACGACCGGCTGCTGCTGACCGTCGAGACCGACGGCACGGTCGGGCCCGAGGACGCCGTGGCGCTCGCCGCCCGCATCCTGCAGGACCAGCTGCAGCTCTTCATCAACTTCGAGGAGCCGCGCCAGGTCAGCGCCGAGGCGCAGCGCGACGACCTGCCCTTCAACCGCAACCTGCTCCGCAAGGTCGACGAGCTCGAGCTCTCGGTGCGCTCGGCCAACTGCCTGAAGAACGACAACATCGTCTATATCGGCGACCTCGTTCAGAAGACCGAGCAGGAGATGCTGCGCACGCCGAACTTCGGGCGGAAGTCGCTGAACGAGATCAAGGAGGTGCTCGGCTCGATGGGCCTCGGCCTCGGGATGACCATCCCGGGCTGGCCGCCCGAGAACATCGAGGACCTCGCCAAGAAGCTCGAAGAGCCGTACTGAGCGGCTCGGTACCGTATCGAACGACAAGGGCAACGTGTCATGCGCCACCGTATGGGCAACCGCAAGCTCGGGGTCACCAGCACCCATCGCGCCGCGATGTTCCGCAACCTCGCGGTGGCGCTGATCAAGCACGAGCAGATCACCACCACCCTGCCGAAGGCGAAGGCGCTCCGCCCCGTCGCCGAGAAGCTGATCACGCTGGGCAAGCGCGGCGGCCTGCACGCGCGGCGGCAGGCCTATGCGCAGCTCCGCGACGACGTGATCGTGGCGAAGCTGTTCGGCCCGCTGGCCGACCGCTACAGGGCCCGCCCCGGCGGCTACTGCCGCGTGCTCAAGGCGGGCTTCCGCCACGGCGACATGGCGGCGATGGCGGTGATCGAGCTGATCGAGCGTGATCGCGACGCCAAGGGCCTCGACAGCGGCCCGAAGCCCGAGGCGAAGTCGGAGGAGGAGGGCGCCGAGGCGCAGGCCTGAACGGGCCGGCACTGGTGGGACGTTCGGGGGCGGCCTCGCGGCCGCCCCTTTCCGTCCGCGCGCGATGAGGCACGACGCCGCCCGGATCACAGGCCTCTACCGCCGGCATGGCGCCGCCTGGGAGGCGCTGCGGCGGCGAAGCGTCGTGGTCGAGGAGGCCTGGCTCGTGCGCTTCCGCGCCGCCCTGCCGCGCCGCGCCTCGGGCCCGCGCGTGCTCGACCTCGGCTGCGGCGGCGGCTGGCCGGTCGCGGAGGCGCTCGCCGCTGCGGGCTGCCGCCTCACCGGCCTCGACACCGCGCCAGCGCTTCTCGCGCTGGCCCGCGCGCGGCTGCCGCGCCACCGCTGGCTCCGCGTCGACATGCGCGGGGCGTTGCCGCGGCGTCGCTTCGACGGCATCACCGCTTGGGACAGCGCCTTCCATCTCACGCAGGTCGAGCAGCGGCGGCTGATCCGAAGGCTGGCACGGCATGCCGCTCCGGGCGCGGCGGTGATGCTGACCTCGGGGCCGCGCCATGGCGAGGCGATCGGCCGGCTGGGCGGCGAGCCCCTGTTCCATGCGAGCCTCTCCGCGGCCGCCTATCGGCGCCTGTTCGCCGCGGCTGGCTTCCGTGTCGTCGCGCATGCGGCGGAGGATCCGCTCTGCGGCGGCAGGACGGTGTGGCTTGCCCGCGCGCGCGGCCGCTGGCGCGACCATCGCCGATACCCCATGTGTCGCTGATGCACGGCATGGCGCTCCCCGAACCGGCCTCGACGCAGGACAGGCTGCGCCAGGCGGTGACGGTCGCCGCCGCCCTCGCGCAGGCGATCCTGCCGTCCCTGCCAGCGCTCACCGGCTGGGGCGTGCCGATCGGCGAGCGCGCCAACGCGGAAGGCCCGCCCTTGGTCAGCCCAGCCGGCTACGCCTTCTCGATCTGGGGCCCGATCTTCGCCTGGTGCCTCGCCTATGCGGTGTGGCAGGCCATGCCCGCCCAGGCGACGGACCCGTTCGCGCGCCGCGCCGGCTGGTGGTTCGCCGCGGCGATGGCGGGCGATGCGCTCTGGGCGGCGGTGTTCCAGGCGGGTGGGCCGGCCTGGCTTACCGCCGTCATCCTCGCGCTGATCGCGGAGTCTGCGATCGGCGCGCTCGCCCGCGTGGACGCCACGCCCGTTCCCCTCCGGCGCGACCAGCTCTGGCTTCTCGCCGCGCCGCTCGGGCTGCTCGCGGGCTGGGTCTCGGTCGCCGCCTTCGTGAACCTCGCCTCGGCGCTGAACCTCGCCGGCATCGCCGCGCTGCGCGACCCCGCGAGCCCGCTGCCGCCCGCCTTGGTCGCTGCCGCGACCGCCGCGGCGCTCGCGGTGATCGTGCGCACGCGGCCGTTCCCCACCTACGCGCTTGCGGTCGTGTGGGCGCTGGTCGCCGTGCTCGCGCGCAACGGCTTCGACCCGACAGGCATCACCGCGGCGGTGGCGGCGCTGCTGGTCGCCGCGCTCGCCATCCGCTCGCGGCGGGTGGGCTAGTTCGCCTGGATGCCGGCCTCGCGCACGAGGCGGGCCATCGTCTCCCGCCCCTCGCGCAGGAAGCGTCCGAACGCCTCGGGGTCCGTGCCGACGGGCACGGCGCCGAGCTGCGCGAGCCGCTCCCGCACCGCGCCTTCCGCCAGCACCGCGGCCACCGTCTCGTGCATGCGCGCGATGATGGCCGCCGGCGTTCCGGCCGGCGCGACGAGGCCCACCCACTCGCTCATGTCGAAGCCCGGGAAGCCGCTCTCGGCGAGCGTCGGCACGGCCGGCCAGTTGGCGAGGCGCTCGCTCACCGTCACCGCCAGCATCCGCGCCCGGCCCGACTGCACGATCGGCCCCGCCGACAGCGCGGTGATCAGAACGCCGTCCACGGTGCCGGCGGCGAGGTCCCGCGCCGCATCCGCCCCCCCGCGATAGGGAACGTGGGTGAGCCTGATTCCGGCCCGGGCCTGGAACAGTTCGAGGGCGAGATGGCCGGCCGTCGCGTTGCCCTGGGTGCCGAAGCTGAGCTCGCCGGGGCGCGCCTTCGCCGCCGCAACCAGCTCGGCGAGCGTGCGGGCGGGGAAGGCCTCCTTCACCGCGATCACCTGCGGGAATGTCGCGACCTGCGAGCACGGCACGAACGCCGCGTAGTCGAAGCTGAGGTTCCTCAGCAGCGACGGGTTGACGATGTGGGAGGAGGCATCGAACAGCCACGTGTAGCCGTCGCCCGCCGCCTGGGCGACGGCGGCGGCGCCGATCGAGCCGCCCGCGCCGGTCCGGTTCTCGATCACGATCGTCTGGCCGAGGAGTTCCGAGACGCGCGGGAACACGGTGCGCGCGGCGCTGTCGGCCGCCCCGCCGGCAGCGAAGGGAACGACGATTCGGATCGTCCGCGCGGGCCATGCCTGCGCGGCCGCGCGGCCGGCGAGCGGCAGGGCGAGGGCGGCGCCGAGCGCGCCGCGTCGGCCGAGGGTCATGCGGTCACTCCCTATCGGTGATCGTCACTCGAGGGTGATGTTCGCCTCCGCGACGAGCGCCTTCATCGTCTCGCGCAGGTGCGACAGGAACACGACGAACTCGCCCCGCGAGGAGCCGACGGCGAGCGCGCCGAGGCTCGCGAGGCGCGCCTGCACGGCGGCCTGGGCGAGCGCGGAGACGGCGGCGGCGTGCACCCGCTCGAGCACCGCCGCGGGCGTTCCGGAGGGCGCGTAGAGGCCGTTCCACTCGTTCAGCTCGAAGCCAGGGAAGCCGCTCTCGGCGATCGTCGGCACATCCGGCAGCTGGGCGAGGCGCTCCTTCGTCGTCACCCCGAGCGCGCGGATTCGCCCCGATTGCGCGAGCGCGAGCGAGGAGGAGACGGTGCCCATGTGCATGTCGATGGTGCCGGCGACGAGGTCCTGCACGGCGGGGCCGCCGCCGCGATAGGGCACGTGGACGAGCGAGATGCCGGCGGCATGGGCGAAGCGGGCCGCGGCGAGGCGGCGTTGCCCGAGGAGCCGTAGCTGAGCGCCCCGGGCCGTGCCTTGGCGAGGGCGATGAACTCGGCGATCGACCGCGCAGGCAGCGCCGTCTTCACCAGCATGATCTGCGGCAGCACGGTGAGCTGGGTGATCGGCGCGAAGGCGGTGTGGTAGTCGAACGGCAGGTTCCGCATCACGAAGGGGTTCACCACGTGCGCGCCGGCATCGAGCAGCAGGGTGTGTCCGTCATGCGGCGCGCGGGCGACCTCCGCCGCGCCGATCGTTCCGCCCGCTCCGCCCCGGTTCTCGACCACCACCGGCTGGCCGAGGGCGGCGCCCATCGGCTCGGCGATCAGCCGCGCGGTGGTGTCGGCGCCGCCGCCGGGCGGGTAGGGAACGACGAGACGGATCGGCCGCGTCGGCCAGGCCTGCGCC
>Ga0272446_1003977_pt1 | contig 17944 bp, 16 predicted proteins | sample YNPCB0061_FD_194587 | JGI IMG/M metagenome (GOLD analysis project Ga0272446, IMG submission 194587) | Hot spring microbial mat communities from Yellowstone National Park, WY, United States - YNP-CB-006-1 | ecosystem: Environmental > Aquatic > Thermal springs > Hot (42-90C) > Sediment | place... | reverse complement strand
TATACTTTTACTTCAAGCTTTGTAAGGGGATTTGCTTTAACTTTGTTAATTGGTGTTATTGTTAGTATGTTTTCAGCAATCACAACAACAAGATTGTTTTTAAAGGTTTTTAGTAAAAATAATAAATAAATGTTAAATATTATTGGCAAAAAAAATATATTTTTATCTTTTTCAGCTATATTGGTTTTAGCTTCTATTTTAGCTATTGTATTTTTTGGCTTAAAACAAGGAATTGATTTTTTAGGCGGTTCGCTTTTAAAATTTTCAATTAAAGATACAAAAGCAGAGATTTCAGATCTTGAAAATATTTTTAAACAAACTTTAGGAATTTCTGATTTTAAAGTTATTTATGATTCTCAAAATAATTATTATTTTGTCCGCTTGCCACATTTAAGCCAAAGCGATTATGAAAAAATAGTTTCTGAACTTAAAAATAAATATTCTTCTTTTGAAGAATTAAGCTTTCAATCAATTGGTCCTTCAGTTGGACAAGAATTAAGAAAAAAATCTTTAACAGCAATAGCTTTTGTCTTGCTTGGAATTTCTTTGTATATTGCTTTTGCTTTTAGAAAAGTTTTTCAACCTGTAAGCTCATGGAAATATGGTTTTATAACTTTAATAACTTTATTTCATGATGTTATAATCCCGACAGGATTTTTAGCTTATTTGGGAAAATATCATGGAATTGAAATAGACAGCAATTTTATTGTGGCTTTGCTTGTTGTTATGGGTTTTTCTGTGCATGATACTATTGTTGTTTTTGATCGTATTCGTGAAAATCTTTTAATTTTAAGATCAAAAATGGATTTTGAACAAATTGTTAATCAAAGCGTTAATCAAACTTTAGTGCGTTCAATTAATACATCTTTAACATTAATTTTTGTTTTAATTGCTCTTTATATTTGGGGTCCATTATCTTTAAAATATTTTATTTTAACTCTTTTAATTGGAGTTACAGCAGGAACATACTCCTCAATTTTTGTCGCAAGCCCCCTCCTCGTTGTCTGGCAGAATTTAAGTAAAAAATAGTAAAAATCTTCTTTCGGAGGAAAAATGCAAAACGACAATTTAAAATGCAAAATGAAAAAATGAAAAATCTTTTTAAGGTTTTTTAATTTCGAATTTCGAATTTTGAATTTCGAATAAATTTTAAATAACTCAAATTCGAAACGTTTTAAAATTCAAAATTAGAATTTTATTAAAAATTTAAAATTAAAAATTCTCCTCCGAAGGAGCCTGCCTGACGGTAGGCAGGGATCCTCTCCAGAGGAGGGCAGGCGCCTTCGGCGGAAAAATGATTGTAAAATTCTAATTAATTTTAGTTTTATTTTTATTGCTTGATTTTGGTTTATTTGTTATTATTATAAAATAAGCATTAAAAATAAAATTTTAATAAAGTAAATTTATGAATAGAACTATTTTAAGTCAAAAAATAAATAAAGAATTAATTGAAAAATTAAAAAATAATCCTAACGTTTTTTTGTCTTTTATTCAAAATCAAAATGATAGTATTATTATTTATGTTTTAGAAAAACTAGGAAGATTAGAAAATAGTTATAGTAAGGAGCCATTATTAGATTTACTTAATCATCCCAATGAGAATGTCAGAGTATTATCAATTAAAAACTTAGCAAAACTTGAAGATATTAATCTTTTATCAACATTTATTAAATATGCCAATGTGGATGAAAGTACCTCTGTAAGACGGGAAGCGGTATCAGCAATAGGAAGGCTTCGTAATGAAAAAACAATCCCTATTTTAATTGCTCTACTAAAAGACAGGGATCCTAAAATAGTAATGCAAGCAATAAGAGGATTACTTGTGTTTTCTTACAAGGAAAATGTAAAAAATGAATTAAAAAAATTACTAAATCACCCCAATGAATTAATAAGGGAAGTTATAAACAAAGAAATAAATGGTATTAAATATTCATCAAAAAATGAACAAAAACATGATGAATTTCCTGAGTTTTTGAGAAATACTGTAGTGCATGGTGATGTGCAAGAAATAATTAAGTATATTCCAGACGAATCAGTGCATTTAACTTTTACATCGCCGCCTTATTATAATGCACGCGATTATTCAATTTATCAAAGTTATGATGAATATTTAAATTTTTTAGAGAAAGTTTTTAAAGAAGTTCATCGTATAACAAAAGAGGGTAGGTTTTTTGTCCTTAATACATCTCCAATCATTATTCCTAGAATAAGTCGGCAACATGCCAGCAAAAGATATCCAATTCCTTATGATATCCATCCATTTTTAATAAAAATGGGTTGGGAATTTGTTGATGATATTATATGGGTAAAGCCAGAAGCAAGTGTAAAAAATAGAAATGCAGGTTTTTTCCAGCACAGAAAACCTTTGGCTTATAAACCTAATGCTGTAACTGAAATGTTAATGGTTTATCGCAAAAAAACAGATAAATTAATTGATTGGAATATTAGGCAGTATAGTTATGATAAAATAAAAAAAAGTAAAGTTCTTGAAAAATATGAAACAACCAATGTTTGGAGAATAGATCCTGCCTTTGATAAAGTTCATACTGCTGTTTTTCCACTTGAATTATGTAATAGGATTATAAAATTTTATTCATTTATTGGTGATTTAATATTCGACCCATTTGCTGGGAGTGGAACTCTTGGAAAGGCAGCTTTATCTTTAAATCGCAACTTTTTTTTAACAGAGAAAGAAATAAAATATATAAATAGGATAAAAGAAGAATTAAATAAATGTAATGATTTATTTAATAATTGTAAAAAACCAAAATTTCTAAATTTAGATCAGTTTATTTTATTATCTAAAAAATATGACAATAACTGAACAAGTAGTAAAAAATATTATAAGAAAATTATTAAAAGGCGAAGATTATAGAATAGAAGTCGTAACATTAATTAATGCTGAATTTTTACAATTTGCAATAGATTTTTTTAAAAAAATAGTTGATGCTAAATTAAAAAATAAAAATATAACTGTTGATTGGTATAAAAAAGAATTTCTTAATCCATTATTGCCAGCTAAAGATATTGCTATTAACGCTGGTTTAAACAAGAAAACAATTCATAATATGTTTAATTCTTCTACAAAAGAAATAGTAATTGATGCTTCAAATGAACATTATAATGCTTTATATAAAACAATTAAAAAACTTGTTGAATCTGAAAATGATTTAGAACTTACTTTAACGATAAAATTTAGAGGTATAAGCGTTGATTTAAATGTAAGTGAAAGTTTAATTGTAATAAATACATTAGCAGTAAAACGCGCAGAGTTAAGAGGTGGGTTATGGAGTACAGCTGGAAAAAGAGTAGAAAAACCTCTAATGCAAACTTTATGTAAATTATATGATGTTCCCGATAATAATTATGCTATCAAAATTAAAGGTAGATTAGTCCAAGATTCAGATTTTGAAAGAGAAGTAGATTTTTATTTGATTAGTGGTGAAAATCAATATAAATGTGAAGTTAAATTGATGGGAAGGGGTAATCCAGAAAGTGCTGATGCTGTAATAGCAAGAGATAGTAAAGTATTTATAGCAGATAAACTTTCTGAAACCAATAAGAAACAACTTGATAGTTTAGGTATTGAATGGGTTGAATTAAGAAATAAAAATGGATTTAGAAAATTTGAAAAAGTTTTAAATAATCTTAAAATTCCTCATAAAATTTTTAATTCTAATATCGATAAAAAACTTGATAAAATTTTTGAAATAATTTTTTAAATTTAAATTTTAGAAAAATAATTATTGGGATTAAATTTTAAAAGATTTAAAGTTTTTGAATTATAAGTTTCCATTATTTAATGGAATTATTTTTCTTTTCCGAAACTTCGGGACTCGCAATGACTATCAAATAATTAAAGTTTTCACTTTTGAGTTATAGTTTTGACTTTTGACTTTTTCCGCCGGAGGCGGATCCTCCTACGGAGGAGACTTTTGAATTTTTATTTTTATTCGTATTATTCGTAAATTCGGATATATTCGGGCAATTCGGATTATAGTTTTTTGACTTTTAACTTGTAATTTTGATTTTTGATTTTTGCATTTTGAATTTTATTTTATTCGTACAATTCGGATTACGGTTTTTTGCCTTTTATGTTTTAACTTTGTATAATATTTTTAATCCGCCCATAGCTCAATTGGCAGAGCAGCTGCCTCTTAAGCAGACGGTTCCAGGTTCAAGTCCTGGTGGGCGGACAAAATGCCGGAAAAAATACCGCAAAAAATAGATTATAGCGAAGAAGAGAAAAAAATATTTTCTGAGATTGAAAACTTAATAAAAAAAGGAGCTGAATTTAGCGGTCATCAATTTAAAGGAGAAAAATATCATATTGTTTTAAAGCTTAATGATAAAACTTATGAATATGAATTAAAAAGGCCGCTTCCTTTTGTGGTTGATGCCGAAAATAAAATAGATAAATTAAATTATTAATACTTTTAAAATGATTGAAATTTCAAGTCCAATTTCTAATTTATTTGGAGAAAAAAGCAAGTTTACTCAAAAATTAAAAAATTTTGGCATTAATACTATTTATGATCTTTTGCATCATTTTCCTTTTAGATACGAGGATTTTTCGCATATTTATAAAATTTCTGAAATAGAGCCGAATCAATCAATAACAATTCAAGGCAAAATAATAGATTTAAAAATTCATCGCAGTTGGCAAAGAAAAATTTTTATAACAGAAGCTTTAATTCAAGATGATACCGGAAGCATTCGTGCTGTTTGGTTTAATCAGCCGTATTTAAGATATGTTTTAAAAATTGGTAAAATTGTAAATTTTTCAGGAAAAACAGCCGTAGATGATAATGGAGAAATTTATTTAAGCCATCCTGTTTATGAAGTTGCGGAAAAAAATAATGAAACGCGGCACACTGCGCGCCTTGTTCCGATTTATTCAGAAACAAAAGGATTAACTTCTAAAATGTTTAGATATTTTATTCAAGTTGCTTTAAAATCTTTAAAAAAAATAAAAGAATGGATTCCAAAAGAAATACTTTTAAAATATAATTTTCCCGAAATTAATAATGCATTTTATCAGGTTCATTTTCCAAATAATTTATTAGAAGCAGAGCGCGCTAAAAAAAGATTTGCTTTTGAAGATGTTTTTTTGCTTCAAATTTATAATTTAAAACAAAAATTAAGTTTATCTTTTGAAAAAGCTCCAAAAATTAAATTAGATTTAGAATGGATTAAAGATATTATTAAGCAATTACCATTTGAACTTACTTTATCTCAAAAAAAATCTTTATGGGAAATATTGCAGGATTTAGAAAAAACAAAACCTATGAATAGATTGCTTCAAGGAGATGTTGGTTCAGGCAAAACAATTGTTGCGGCAATAGCTTCTTTGGTATGTTCAAAACAAGGATATCAGGTTGTGCTTATGGCTCCAACAGAAGTTTTAGCAATTCAACATTATGAAACATTTAAAAAATTATTTAATTTTATAAAAATTAAAGACCAGCCGCCACTTGGGCTTTTAACATCTTCAACTTCAAAAATTTTTTATGAAACAGATTTAGAATCAAATATTTCTAAAAAAGAAATTTATAAAGCAATTTTAAAAAATGAAATTCAAATTATTATTGGTACGCATGCTTTAATTCAAAAAGATGTTAAATTTAATAAATTAGGATTGGTTATTATTGATGAGCAGCATCGTTTTGGAGTTAATCAGCGCGCCGCTCTTTTAAACTCAAAAAAATATTTAACTCCTCATTTTTTATCAATGTCAGCAACTCCAATACCAAGAACATTAATGTTTACTATTTTTGGAGATTTAGATATTTCAATTATTAATGAATTGCCAAAAAACAGAAAGCCAATTATAACAAAAATTGTTTCGCCTGAAAATAGATTAAAAGCCTATGAATTTATTCGCGAGCAAATTAAGCAGGGGAGACAAGCTTTTGTAATTTGCCCTCGTATTGAAAAAACAGTTGAAGATTTAGAATCAGGAGAAGTTAAAAAATTAAACCCGCGCGAAATTTTTAAAATGGAAATTAAAAATGTAGAAGAAGAATATGAAAAATTATCTAAACAAATATTCCCGGATTTTAAAGTGGCAATGCTTCACGGCAAAATGAAACCAAAAGAAAAAAATGAAATAATGGAAGATTTTAAAAATAATAAAATTAATATTTTAGTTTCAACTTCGGTTATTGAGGTTGGAGTTGATGTTCCAAACGCTACAATTATGATGATTGAAGGCGCTGAGCGTTTTGGCTTGGCGCAGCTTTATCAATTTAGAGGAAGGGTTGGGCGCGGAAGTCATCAATCTTATTGTTTTTTGTTTTCTGATTCTAATTCAGCTGATACTTTAAAAAGACTTGAAGCTATTGTAAAAGCTAAAAATGGTTTTGAATTAGCTGAAATTGATTTAAAGCTTAGGGGACCGGGAGAATTTTTTGGAGATAAACAAACTGGTTTTCCAGATATAGCAACAAAAGGATTAATGGACCAAGAACTTGTTAAAGCAAGTAGGGAATCAGCTTATTGGCTTATTAAAAAAGATCCATTTTTTAAAAAATATCCCGAAATTGCGGAAAAACTTGAAGAATTTAAAAAGAAAGTACACTTGGAGTGAAAAAGAAATAGCAGGAAAAATAATTAAAATTAAGATAAAATGAATAAAATCAATAGTTTATATAAAAAATTTAATAATATAAAAGATGAGTGGGGAGGTGTTGATAAAAAAATTTTAAAAGCAGTAGTAGCTTTAAATTTAATTGGTTTAAATACATCGGGTTCTTGCGAGGGTCATTTAAATAAAAATTCTCCTTTGCCTTGGATTAAAATTAGCCCTCCTTTGAAAGCTAAAAACAAAAATAGCGTTATTAAAGATTATGAATTGAAAATCAGAAAATTGTTAAAATTATTTTATAAAAATAAAAAAAATATTAATGATAAAACAAAACTTGTTATTACAAAAGGAAACTATGGTTTTTGGCTTCATCCAAATAAAAATTTATTTAAAAAATGGAGAAAGTTTGTTTTAAAAAATGTAAGTTTTTACAAAAATAAAAAAAATTTATACAAGATTAAAAAAGAATTTATTTTGCCCAAAATTAATAAAAAAGAACTTGATTTATATCAAAAAGAATTTAATTTATTTGCTGATTTTATTTTAAAAGATTTTTTAAATAACAAAAAATAAATAATATTTTTTAGCTTTGTAATAAATGTATTTTAAAATAAATTTTTATTTTTCTTGACAAAAGAAATTTTCTTCGCTAAATTGTATTTAGCAATCAAAGGTCGTAATTGCTAATTTTTTAAAAATATGAATTTTAAGCCGTTATCAAATCATTTATTTATTGAACCAATAGAAGAAGAACACGTTACTGCGTCAGGCATTGTTTTGCCTGAAACAGCAGAAAAAGAAAGACCAATTCGCGGCAAAATTATTGCCGTAGGTCCAGGCAAAAAAAATGAAAAAGGCGAAATAATGCCAATGTCTGTAAAGGTCGGAGACATCGTCCTCTTTAAAAAATACGGTCCGGATGAGATTGAAATTGAAGGAAAGAAATATTTAGTTGGAGATGAGGACGATATTTTAGCAATTATTGAATAAAAACATGGCTCGTCAAGTTGTTTTTAGTGAAAATGCGCGCGAAGCAATTAAACGCGGCATAGATAAATTAGCAGAAGCAGTTAAAATGACTCTTGGTCCAAGAGGTCGAGCTGCTGTTATTGAAAAAAGTTATGGCGCTCCTCAAGTTACTTTTGATGGCGTTACTGTTGCTAAAGAAATTGAACTTGAAGATAAATTTGAAAACTTGGGAGCTGAATTCATTAAACAGGCAGCTGATAAAACCAATGATAATGTTGGAGACGGAACAACAACATCAGTGGTTTTATCTCAAGTAATGATAGATGAAGGAGAAAAAATTATTCGTCAGGAAGGATTTAATGTTATTCAATTATCCGAAGAATTAAATAAACTTAGCAGCGAAGTTATTAAAAGTTTAGAAAAGCAAAGAGAAGTTATTAATGATAATAAAAAAGTTGAAGAAGTCGCCACTTTGTCTTCAAAAGATCCTGAAATAGGACATTTAATCGCTGAAGTTATGACAAAAATCAGCAAAGACGGAGTGGTTACAGTTGAAGATTCTAATACTATTGGAAATTCTTATGAATTAGTTGAAGGATTGCAGTTTGATCGCGGTTATATTTCTCCTTATATGATAACTAATCCTGAGAGAATGGAAGCAGTATTAGAAGATCCTTATATTTTAGTAACTGACAAAAAAATTTCTTCTGTAAATGACATTTTGCATTTACTTGAAAAAGTTGTTCAAAGCGGTAAAAAAGAATTAGTTATTATTGCTGATGAAGTTGACGGCGAAGCTTTGGCAACTTTAATTGTTAATAAATTAAGAGGAATATTTAATTGTTTGGCTGTTAAAGCTCCTGGATTTGGCGACAGACGCAAAGAAATGCTTCAAGATATTGCAATTGTTACCGGAGCAAACTTTATTTCTGAAGATTTAGGCAAAAAACTTGAAAATGTTGAATTAGAAGATTTAGGACATGCGCATAAAGTAATTGCAACAAAAGATACAACAACAATTGTTGATGGAAAAGGGGATAAAAATGAAATTGAAAAAAGAATTGCTCAAATAAAAGCTCAAATTCAAAAAACAGATTCTGAATTTGATAAAGAAAAATTACAAGAAAGATTGGGAAAATTAGCAGGCGGAGTTGCTGTTATTAAAGTTGGCGCTCCAACAGAAGCCGCTCAAAAAGAATTAAAACAAAGAGTTGAAGATGCTGTTGCAGCAACAAGAGCGGCTATGGAAGAGGGAATTGTTCCTGGAGGCGGTATTGCTTTGTTTAATGTTTATTTGGAACAAAGCAAAAAACCAAGCGAGGAAAATACAGTTGAAGCTGCTGCGCGCCAGATAATTTCAAAAGCATTGCTTGCGCCTCTTAGAGCAATTATTTTAAACAGCGGTGAATCTCCTGATGAAATTATTCGCGAGTTAATTAATCTTCATAGCACTGAAAAAAATATTTGGATTGGATTTAATGCTATGACGAATGAAATTAATAATTTAAAAGAATCAGGAATTATTGATCCTTTAAAAGTCACAAAAACAGCTTTTGTTAACGCTGTTTCAGTTGCTTCAACATATTTGAAAATTGGAGTAGCTGTTGTAAATATTCCTGAAAAGAAAAAATCTCATGGAGGAGGAATGGAAGGTATGGGAATGCCGGAAGATTACTAATTTAAATTTGAATTTTAATTCAACCAAAAAAGCGCCATTCGGCGCTTTTTTGGTTGAAAATATTTCTTAAAAATATTTCTAAAATTTTTTTAGAAATATTTTTAAGTCCCGCTTTGATAAATTCTGGCTCTTCGCCAGGTGGGTGCGGCTCAGTCCGAACCCTCGGGTTGGACACTGTTGCCACTCCCTCCAATAATTGCTTGACCCAGAATCAAAGCGGGACTATAATAAGTATAGCATAAATTTTAATTTTGTGCTATATAAATAATATATAAAATAATGAAACCGATTATTCTTAAAAACAAAAATCAGGTTTTAAAAGCAAAAAAAGAATATAAGCCTGTTTTTGTTGTGGATAATTATAAAGATCAACTTGAAGATTTATTCTTAATTAGAAACCCCAAATATAAATTTATTAAAGATTACCAAAAAGATTTTGAATCTTTTGTAAAGAAATTTTTAAAAAATAAATCAATAGAAGATTTGGGAAATTGGATTTATTATCCTTGGAATAAAACATTGCTTCATTGTTTAAATGAGGATTATCTTATAGAAACTAAAAGCGCTAGAAATGTTTATTTAATAACAAGAGAAGAGCAAAAAACTTTTTATAATTCTACTATAGGCATTGCTGGTTTAAGTGTTGGGAGTCACGCTGCTTTAACTATTGCTATGAGTTGTGGAGCTAAAAATATAAAATTGGCTGATAATGATGTTATTTCTTTATCTAATTTGAATAGATTAAGATATCCTTTAACTTCTATTGGAAAAAATAAAGCGGTTTTTGCTGCTCAGGAAATTTATGGAATGAATCCTTATGCTAATATTATGTTATATGAAAATGGCATTACAGAAGAAAATATTGAAGAATTTTTATTAAAACCTAAAATAGATGTTTTAATAGAAGAAATGGATAGCCTTTATTTAAAAATTAGAATTAGAGAAATAGCTAAAAAACATAGAATTCCTGTAATAATGGCAACAGATCATGATGATAATATTTTAGTAGATATTGAAAGATATGATTTAAATCCAAATTATCCGATTTTGCACGGATTATTAGAAGGGTTAACTTCAAAAGATTTTAAAAATTTTGAACCAAAAGATTTGGTTAAATTAACATCTAAAATAGCAGGAGCAAATTTTGCTACTCCAAGAATGCTTAAATCTTTGTTAGAAGTTGGCAAAACCATTTATTCTTGGCCTCAATTAGGAAGCGCTGCAACCTTATGCGGAGTGGCTTTAACTTATTTAGCTAAAAAAATTGTCTTAAAGGATAAGATAAAAAGCGGAAGAATTCTTGTAAATATAAATGAAATTTTAGGAGTAATACCAAAAAATTTCAATAAAGAAAGAGAAAAATATTTGAAAGAGTTTAAAGGTTTGTAAATAAAAATAAAAAAATGAAAAAAAATGAAAAGTCTTTATAAAAAATTTGTTCATTTTGACCCGCCAAAGGATATGAATAAAAGACTTTTCGAGTTGAAAAACAAAGATTCTTTATATTGGTTAAAATTAGGAGAAAAAAATGTTTTACGATTAGCTAACTTTGTTTTAAATTCTACCCCTGCTTATAAAAAATTTCTTTTAGATTCGGGACTAAATTATAAAAAAATATCAAAAATTGAAGATTTTTTAAATTTGCCTCCGATAAATAAAAATAATTATTTAAGAAAATACGATTATTTAGACCTTTTTCCTTATAGAGATATAACAATAACTTCTACTGTTTCGGCTACTTCTGGTTCAACAGGAGAGCCGTTTTATTTTCCAAGGGGGCAAAATTTAGATGATCAGGGCTTATATTATATAGAATTAGCGCTTTTGAATCAATGGGATATAGATAAATTAAATACTTTAATCATAATTGGATTTGGCCTTGGAATTTGGATTGGCGGATTACATCATTATTATATTTATACTAAGCTTAATGATAAATATAAAATTACTATAGCTCCTATAGGCACTAGTAAAGAAACAATTTTTAAATTATTTAAAAAATTAGCGCCATTTTATGATCAAATAATTTTAGTTGGTTATCCTCCTTTTATTAAAGATTTAGCAGATGAGGGAATTTTAAATAATATAGAATGGAAAAAGCATAAAATTAGAGTATTAAATGCAGCAGAATCTTTTTCTGAAAAATTTAGAGAATATTTTGCCGACAAATTCGGTTTTAAAAATATTATAAATGACAATATTAATATATATGGTTCAGTTGAGCTTGGAACAATGGCTTATGAAACAGCATTTTCAAATTTAATTAGAAGAATTTCTTTAGAAAAAGATAAAACATTTAGAGCTATATTCCAAGAAGCAAATAGAATTCCAACATTAGCTCAATATCATCCGTATATTGTTTGGTTTGAAGAAAAAGATGGATTGATTTTAGCATCTGGATATGGAAATTCAATTCCGCTTTTAAGATATAGTTTCCCTGATAAAGGAGGAATTATTTATTTTGATGATATGGTTAAAAGACTTAAATCTTGCGGTATTGATATTTTTAAAGAAGCAGAAAAAGCAGGTATAAAAGATAAAATATTAAAATTACCATTTGTTTATGTTTACGAAAGATCAGACTTTGCTGTTTCTTTGGTTGGTATAAATATTTATCCTGAATATATTAAAAATGCAATAATTAAAAAAGAATTACAAAAATATTTTACAGGAAAGTTTTCAATGATTGTAAATTATGATAAAAAAATGAATCAAAAACTTGTTGTTCATATAGAGTTAAAAAAATTAATTAAACCAAATAAAAAAATTGAAAAAATAGCTCAAAAAGAAATTACTCATTCTTTGTTAAAAAATTCCACAGAATACAATCATTTATATTCTTCCGGATCTTTAGAATATAAAAAACAATTAGAACCTGAAATTATTTTGCATTTTTATGAAGATCCGAATTATTTTAAGCCAGGAATTAAACAAAAATGGTCTATAAAAAATAATTAATAAAATGGATAAAGAAATTTTATATAAAATAATTTTAGCAGGATCAAAAGCTCCATCAGGAAGTAATTCCCAGCCATGGAAATTTAGAGTTAAAGATAATGTTATAGAAGTTATTGCTTTGCCAGAAAAAGATCATCCTATTTTAAATTATAAAAACAGAGGAACTTATATTGCACATGGAGCATTGCTTGAAAATATGGAAATTGCGGCAAATTATTTTGGATATGAAATGAATTATCAAATTTTTCCGGAAAAAAATTTAAGTTTTAAAATTACATTAAAAGAAAATAAAAGCTTAAAAGATGAAGATGGTTTATATGAGGTAATATTTAAAAGATCAACAAATAGAAAGCATTTTTCTCTAAATCAATTAAAAAAAGAAGAAAAAGAATTTTTATTTAAAGAAGTTTATAAATTTAATCAATGTGAATTTGTGTATGTTGAAGATAGAGATAAAATTCAAGAAATTGCCAAAGAATTAGCGTGGGATACTTATTTAAATTTATCAAATAAAGAATTGCATAAATTAATGTTTAATGAAATTATATGGTCCCAAAAAGAAGAAAAAGAAAGGGGAGGTCATGGTCTTTTTGTAAAAACAATGGAATTAAAATCCCAGGAAGAAAAAGCATTTAAATTATTAAAAAATTGGACAATAGCAAGTTTATTTAAAAAATTAGGTATATTGAAAAATATTTATAAATCAATTTTTCAAATGTATTTAGCTTGTGGTTTATTTGGTTTTATAGCTGTAAATAATAAAGATGAAGATTTTATTTATGCAGGCAAATTAATGGAAAATATTTGGTTAAGAGCAACAAAACTTGGCTTGGGATTTCATTTAATTACAGGAATTCCATTTTTATGGCAAGGAATTAATTTTGGAGATTTAAAAATTTTTTCAGATAAAGAAAAAGAATTAATTAATAATATTTATTCCAAAGTTAAAAATATTTCTGGATTTAAAAAAGAAGTTTTGGCTTTAAATTTTAGATTAGGATATTCTGAAGGTCCATCAGCTTATTCTTTTAAAAAAGATCCAGAAATTGAATTTATATAAAAAAATGAAAAAAATTTTTTTTAAAAAAAGAATTGCAGAGCCTGAATCTATGGATATTGCTGAACAAAAAGAATTTGAAAAAATGTCATTAAATAATTATGAAAAATGGACTACTCCTTTAATTGATGATTTATTAAATAAATTGAAAATAAAAGATTTTAAAAATAAAAATTTAAAAATATTAGATTTGGCTTGCGGTCCTGGTTTGCTTTCTAAAAAATTATCTTTTGTTTTTCCTAAAAGCGAGATTATAGGAATAGATGTAAGTGAATATTCTATAAAATTAGCCAAAAAAAATTGTAAAGGAATAAAAAATATTAAATTTATGATAGGAAACGCTCAAAATATTTCGTTTCCTAATGATTATTTTGATATTATAATATGTAAAGACAGCTTACATCATTTTCAAAATGCATTAAAATCAATAAAAGAAATGTATAGAGTTTTAAAAAAGAATGGTATTATTTATATACAAGATTTGAGAAGAGATGTTCCTTTTTATCTTATAAAAACAATTTTGCCCCCTGATAATTTATACAAAAAATTAATTTATTATTCTACGAGATCTGCATATTTGTTAAGCGAAATTAAAAAAATTTTAAAAAAGATAGGAATTAAAAAATTTGTTTTAAAAAAGAGAAATATTACAAAAAAAATAAAAGATCAATATGAAAAAATTGGTATTAATATCCAAAGTTTAAAACAAACATTTAGTTCAAGGTTTGTTTTAATTATAAAAAAATGATAATACTGCCTCTTTTAATATTATTGGGTTTAATGATAATAGGAATGACTTACCTTGGAGTTTTAGTTTATTTTAATAATTCTAAAAGCGTTACAAATAAATCTTTTTTATTTCTTGCTATATCTTCTATTTTATTTAGTATTTTTAATTTTTTATATAATCAACCGAATTTAAATAATTTATCTTTATGGTTTTTAAGAATTCATATGTTTTTTGCTCTTTCATATGCATTTTTTATTTTTTATTTATACTATGTTTTTCCTAAAGAATCTGTTTCTTATTCTAAATTTTTTAAATTCTTTTTAGTTCCTTGGGTTATTTTTGTTAGTATTTTAACTTTAACGCCTTTTGTTTTTGAAAGAATAGTTTCTTTTAATTTAGATGGGACCATAGGCGAAGTTAAAACAAATTTCGGAATTATTCTTTTTGGAGGAACAGTATTTCTATTTATATTAAGTTTTTTTATCGGTTTTATTAAAAAGATTTATCAGGAAAAAGTTAGATCATTAAAACTTCAATATATTTTAATTTTTTTAGGCGCTTTTATAACTTTTGGTTTGCATATATGTTTTAATTTTATTTTACCGAATTTTTTTAATAATATAAAATATACATCTTTGGGCGCTATATATTCTTTTCCTTTTATTTTATTTACTTCTTTCGCTATTTTAAGATACGGATTTTTAAATATAAGAATTATTATCACTGATTTATTTATTATTATTCTTTTAGTTTTATCAGCAATTCAAATTTTATCAGCAGTAGGTTTTATAGAAATACTTTTGCGATTAGCGATTTTCGCTTCAATTTTAATTTTGGGGATTGTTACAATGAGGTTGGTAAGAAAAGAATTTGAACAAAGAGAACAGCTCGCTGATTTTAATAAAAAACTTGAGGATTTAAATAGGTTAAAATCTGAATTTTTGTCTTTTGCTTCGCATCAGCTTAAAAGTCCGTTAGCTGTTATTAAAGGTTATGCAACTTTGGTTTCTGATGGGTCTGTTTCAAATGTTCCAGATCAAGCTAAAGATTTTGCTATAAAAATTAAAGATTCTGTTGATAAGCTTTTGGAATTAATTGAAGAATTTATGGATTATAGAAAAATTGAGGAAAATAAAATGGATTTTAATTTTGAAAATGTTGAAATTGTTAGTTTAATAAAAGATTTTATTAAAAATTTTGAAATTTTGGCAAAAGATAAAAATTTGCAATTAATTTTTGAGCCGAGTATTGATAATGCTATGGTCAAAATAGATAAAACAAGATTTATGCAAGTTATTCAAAATTTAGTTGATAACGCTATTAAATATACTCCTTCCGGATGGGTTAAGATTGGTATTAAAAAAGAAGATAACAGTGTTTTAATATGCGTTTGCGATTCTGGTTTGGGAATGTCAAAAGAATTACAAGAAAAACTTTTCGGACAATTTGTTAGAGATCCTTCAATCAAAAAAGAAATTCGCGGAACAGGACTTGGACTTTATATTGCAAAAAATATAATTGAAGTTCATAACGGCAAAATTTGGGCAGAATCAGAAGGAGAAAACAAAGGAAGCAAGTTTTTCGTAAAAATTCCATTAATAGAAAATTAAAATTTTGATTAACTATTATATTATTTATAGTTTAATTATATTAATTATTATTAATTTTTAAAACTTCCTTCATTTTTTGTTTTAATCCTAACATATTATTTTTCTTATTAGTATTTGATATGACAAGGCGGGCATATTTTTTTGCTAATAAAATTTTTCCTTGTTTTAAGTAAAGTAAAGCTAAGTTTGTAAAAACAAATGGTTTTAACTCTTTTTTAATTAAAGCTTTCTTGTACCATTTTAAAGCAGTTTTGTATTTTTTTAATGCTTGATAAACATTACCAATATCAATATATATTGAATATTCTTTGGGATTTAAAGATAAAGCTTTTTTATAAAAATAAAGAGCTTTATTTAAATTTCCTTGATGAAGTTCTACAAGTCCTAATCCTTTTAATGCTTCAAATAAATAAGGTTTTTCTTTAAAAAGCATATTAAAGTATGATTTAGCTTTTTCTTGATATTTTTTTCTTTTAAAATTATCCTGTATTGAAAGAGCGTATTGATCATAAACAAGACCAAAAAGTTTTAAAAATTTAGGTTCATTTTTAAATTTTTTAAAAATTTCTCTTTCTTTTTTTAAAATTTCACTAAATTTTCCTTTATTAAAAAGATTCCAAAGTTTTTTAATCTCTTTTTCTTTATTATTTTCCATAGATTTTATTATATATTTTATTGATAAAATTTAAAAACAAAATGCTATTGTTGAAAAATCATAGTCTTCTTTTAAATAGAATTTATTCTCATTGATTTGTTTTAAAAATTTAAAATGGAATTGTTGTAAAAGCTTGCATTTTAAAGCTTTTTAAAATAAAATTTTTAAAAAAAATGAATAATAAAGAGTTTAAAAGCAAATATTATGATATAGATGCTTATTATGAAAATGCAGCTTCAAAAGAAGGATGGAAAAAAGAAGACTTTATTTTTGTTTTGAGTGTTTTAGAATCTTTACCTAAAGAAAAATTAATAGAAATATGTAAAAGTCCAGAAATTCAATTAAGATTTAGTGGAGCAAATTGGGAAAAAATAGTTGATGAAGAAGAAATAATAGGAGCCTTGATCTCAGATTATCCTCCTGAGGATTTAATTTGGGTTGCAAAAAAATGGGGTATTGATAAATCCAAACAATGATAGAGTAGTATAATTATTTAATTTACTTATTTATTTAATTGTATTCTTTTTTAAAAGAGTTATTTTGCTATAGTTAATATTTTTTTATTTGTGTTTTTATTATTTTTTAAATTATGAATATAAGGTATTTTTTGATTTAAATTTATATATTTGATTTAATTATATATTTTATTGTAAAATTATAATATGAATGAAGTTAAAAAAATTTGGTTAGATGGAGAATTTGTTGATTGGCAAAATGCAAAAACACATATTTTAACTCATACGCTTCATTATGGCGGAGGTGTTTTTGAGGGGATTAGGGCTTATGAGACTAAAAACGGTCCCGCTGTTTTTCGTTTAAAAGAACACATTGATAGATTTTTTTATTCTGCTTCTTGTTTGGATATGAAAATGCCATTTACAAAAGAAGAAATTGAAAAAGCAATTTTAGAAACAATTAAAGTAAATGAAGTAAAAGAATGTTATATAAGACCGCTTGCTTTTTTTGGTTATGGCAATATGGGATTAAATCCTTTAAATTCTCCTGTTTCTGTTTCTATATCTCTTTGGCCATGGGGAGCTTACTTAGAAAGCGCAAAACCAATTAAAGTTAAAATTTCTAAATATCGCCGCTTAGATCCAAAATCAGTTATTTCTGATGCTAAAGTTTGCGGTTATTATGTAAATTCTATTTTAGCAACCTTAGATGCTCAAAAAAGTGGATTTGCGGAATCTTTGCTTTTAGATTCAGATGGATATGTTGCTGAAGGTCCGGGAGAAAATGTTTTTATGATTAAAGATAATAAAGTTTATACCCCTTCTTTAGGATCAATTTTGCCCGGAATAACTCGTGATAGTTGCATTAAAATTTTTAAAGATTTAGGTTTTGAAGTCATAGAAAAAAAGATAAGCCCTGAAGAAATAAAAGAAGCTGATGAAGTGTTTTTAACCGGTACAGCGGCAGAAGTTTGTCCTGTTGGTCAAATTGATGATGTTTTAATAAATAATGGTGAAATTGGAAAAATAACCGAAAATATTAAAAATATTTATAAAAAAATAGTAAAAGGAGAAGAAGAAAAATATTTAAATTGGCTTACTTTTGTTAAATAATTTAAATCGTGTCAAGTCATTTAATTATGTAACCGAAATATGTTCTGGATAGGACTTTAAAAATGTAACCGAACTTGGTTTAATTTTCTTTTTTGGTTCGACCTTTTGTGATTTATTTTTCTTTTGATAAGCT
>Ga0272446_1003976_pt1 | contig 17947 bp, 15 predicted proteins | sample YNPCB0061_FD_194587 | JGI IMG/M metagenome (GOLD analysis project Ga0272446, IMG submission 194587) | Hot spring microbial mat communities from Yellowstone National Park, WY, United States - YNP-CB-006-1 | ecosystem: Environmental > Aquatic > Thermal springs > Hot (42-90C) > Sediment | place... | reverse complement strand
CAGTAGGGCATGGGGCATGGGATACCTCGCAAGGGGGGGCCAGGGGGTGGGGTCTTCGGAAACTTTACGAAATACGGCGTGGTAGAACCAGCGACCCTGTTCTTTCCACTTGAGCGCGTACTTGGTGGTGAGGTGGTGCTCCGGGGGTGGGGGGGTCTCGACTTCAAATAGCCCGCTGGCCAGGCCCTCGGCCTGAGCAAACTTCCAGTACTCCTCGTGGTCGGTGGTGAGTAAGAGCGCACCTCCCGCGGCTAGCCGGGTGGACAGGCGGCGGAAGAAGTTCCGCTGCAACAAGCGGTTTTCCTGGTGCTTGGACTTGGGCCAGGGGTCGGGGAAGTTCACGTAGACCTGGTGCAGGCTTTTAGGGGCCACCAGGTTGCGCAGGGCAAAGCCTGCTGCGCCGTGGTAGACCCGCACATTGGTTATGCCCTCGCGCCGAAAGCGCTTGAGGGCCCGTGCCACCGAGCCTGCTGAGATCTCTACCCCCAGAATTCGCCAGTCGGGGTACAGGCGGGCTACCTGGGCTGTAAACCGCCCATCACCAAAGCCTATCTCGAGTACCTGCGGTGCCTCAGGTAGGGGAAATTCAGTTTCGCCCAGACGAATTAACACAAGGGGCCATTATACCCGATGCCCGGTAAGGCTGGGATATTTGCCTTTGCATTGGGATGATAGACTTAAAACAGCTATGGACGTGGGCCTCGAGCAAGCCTTTGCCAAGGTGCGGGCCTTTCTGGAGGGCGACTTCGAGCATCCAGGCCTGACCCTCTACGACTTACAGAACCTGGTGGGCTACAACAGCCGGGTTAAAACCGACGGCCCGCTTTCTTACACCATGCCCCCCGAGCCGGCCTTGAGTGGGGTGGCGGCGGTGCGCCTGTACTACTACCCCAAAGACCCCGAGGTCAACCTGATTGTCGAAATAGAAGACAAGGCCCGCAAGCGCCACCTGCGGCACTTTAAATGGAACGGCATCTCCTGGACGGCTTCCCGTGGTCTAAAGGCCGACCTGACCGCTACCCGCGAGACGCTGCCTTCCATCGAGGAGGTGGGGGGAGACTTCTTTTTGGGCTATGCTCCCGAAGAGGCCAAGGAACTGGCCGAGGCCATTCGGCGTGGGGAGGCTGCCGGGGCCAAGTATATGCTCTGCACCCGCGACAACACCCGCATCTTTTATGCCCCTACCAGCTCGCCCCCCGCGGTTCCCTGTCCTCGCTGTGGCAACGCCAACATGATTTTCAAGACCCTCACGCTGGCCAGCCCGGAAGACCGGATCGAGGCTATTTTGCGTGAGCAACGGGCTTTGCGCACGGCGCTGGAAGACCTGCTGTTGTACTTGAAGCGCAAACTGGGGCCATAATCGGCTGCTTGCCGGGGCCATGCTCAGGCGGTTTTTGAAATACTCAGAAACCCTATCACACACAGTCTTGTCGCTGTTTTTATTTGTCATTTGATAAAAGTTTTTTATACGCTGTAAAAAACATACTTCCTTACGATTGGCCGGCCCAGAATCTGCTGTAATGTAAGGCTGATGACAAATAACGACCGCCAAAAGCCGAATGTCCGGGGCTATCTGACCACGCGCCCTCGGCTACTGGCCCAAAGGAGCACCCATGGTTGAAGACCGCGAACTGATTGCCGCCCGCACCAGCCTATCTGCCGAAGAGCAGATCAAGCTGGAAGACCTCGAGAACCAGGAGTGGCGCGAGAGCTTGGAGTATGTTCTGCGCACCGCCGGGCGCGACCGGGTGGCGCAGCTCATGGAGATGCTCGAGAACTACGCCTACCGCAACGGGGTGGTCATCCACGACAAGGTCAACACGCCTTATGTGAATACCATTTCCCTGGAGCACCAGCCCCCTTACCCGGGCGACCTCGAGCTCGAACAGCGCATCGCCAACATCCTGCGCTGGAACACCATCGCCATCGTGCAGCAGGCCAACAAAAAGGCCGATGGCATCGGGGGGCATATCGCCACCTATGCCAGCATTGCGGAGCTGATGGAGATGGGCTTCAACCACTTTTTCCGCGGGGCCGACTCCCCCGACCGCGACCTGGTCTTCTACCAGGGGCATATGTCGCCGGGGGTGTATGCCCGCAGCTATCTGGAGGGCCGCCTGAGCGAGGACGACCTGGGCAAGTTCCGGCGCGAGCTTTTGGGCGGGCCGGGGCGGGGCCTTTCCAGCTATCCCCATCCCTGGCTGATGCCCGACTACTGGGAGTTCCCCACCGTCAGCATGGGGCTGGGGCCGCTGCAGGCCATCTATCAGGCCCGCTTCATGCGCTACCTGGAAGACCGGGGCCTCAAACCCAAGAGCAATGCCAAGGTCTGGGCCTTTCTGGGTGACGGCGAGCAGGACGAGGTGGAAACCCTAGGGGCTTTGCGGGTTGCGGCCAGCGAAGAACTCGACAACCTGGTTTTTGTGATCAACGCCAACCTGCAGCGCCTGGATGGGCCGGTGCGGGGCAACTCCAAGGTGATCCAGGAGCTCGAGAGTGTCTACCGGGGCAATGGCTGGAACGTGATCAAGGTGGTCTGGGGCAGTGCCTGGGACGAGCTTTTTGCCAAAGACACCGAAGGGGTGCTGCTCGAGCGCATGGAGCAGCTGGTAGACGGCGAGAGCCAGCGCTACGCGGCCTATGGCGGAAAGGAGCTGCGCGAGAAGTTCTTCAACACCCCGGCCCTCAAAAAGCTGATCGAGGGCATGAGCGATGAAGACCTTGACCGATTGAGCCTTTCCCGTGGGGGCCACGACAACCGCAAAATCTACGCGGCCTTCAAGGCCGCCGCCGAGCACAAGGGTGCCCCCACCGTCATCATCGCCCGCACCGTAAAGGGCTACTGCCTGGGCCCCACCGCCCAGGCCAAGAACGTGGCCCACCAGGTCAAGAAGCTTACCCTAGAAGACCTGAAGGAAGCGCGGGATCACCTGGGCATTCCCATCCCCGACGAAGACCTGGAGAAAACCCCCTTCTACCACCCCGGCAAGGACTCGCCGGAGGTGCGCTACATGCTCGAGCGCCGCAAAGCCCTGGGCGGCCTGATCCCCGAGCGGCGGGTGCGCGAGTACCGCATCAAGACCCCCGACCTGGCTTTCTTTGACGAGTTCCTGGCGGGTTCGGGCGAACGTGAAATCTCCACCACCATGGCCTTCGTGCGGATGCTGACCAAGCTGGTGCGCCACCCCGAGGTGGGCAAGTACATCGTGCCCATCGTGCCCGACGAGGCCCGCACCTTTGGTATGGAAGGTGTGATTAGCTCGGTGGGCATCTACTCGCCCAAGGGCCAGCTTTACACGCCTGTGGATGCCGGAACCGTGACGGTCTACCGCGAGTCCGAGACCGGGCAGCTTCTGCAAGAAGGCATCAACGAGGCCGGGGCCATGAGTAGCTTTATTGCTGCCGGAACGGCCTATGCCCACTATGGCATTCCCACCATTCCCTTCTACATTTACTACTCGATGTTCGGCCTCCAGCGGGTGGGCGACCTGGTCTGGGCCGCAGGCGACCAGCGCACCAAGGGCTTTTTGCTGGGGGCTACCGCAGGCCGCACCACCCTCAACGGCGAGGGCTTGCAGCACGAGGACGGCCATTCCCATGTGCTGGCCCTGCCGGTGCCCAACATGCCTGCCTACGACCCGGCCTTTGCCTACGAGCTGGCGGTTATCCTGCAGGACGGAATGAAGCGCATGTACCAGGATGGCGAGGACATCTTCTACTACATCACCCTGATGAACGAGAACTACCTCCAGCCCGCCATGCCTGAGCCGCGCGAGGAAACCCGCCAGGGTATTTTGCGGGGCCTGTACCTCTTCAAAAAGAGCGAGCTTAAAAAGCCCAAGGCCCGGGTGCAGCTACTGGGTAGTGGAACCATTCTGAACGAGGTCATCAAGGCGGCACAGCTGCTCGAGGCCTACAACATCGCCGCCGATGTCTGGAGCGCAACCAGCTACAAGGCCCTCTACTACGATGCCATCGAGGCTGCCCGCTACAACCGCCTCAACCCCGGCAGCAAGGCCCGGCTGCCCTACGTGGCCCAGTGCCTGAACCCCACCGAAGGCCCCATCGTGGCGGCTTCCGACTACATGAAGGCCCTGCCTTCCCTGGTCTCGGGCTTCCTGAACCGCCCCATTCACAGCCTGGGCACCGACGGTTTTGGCCGCTCCGAGACCCGCGAGGCCCTGCGCGATTTCTTCGAAGTAGACGCCAGGCACGTGATGGTGGCGGCGCTTTCGGCTTTGCGGAGCGAGGGGAAGGTTAACGTCAACACCATCCACGAAGCCATCAAGACACTGGGCATTGATCCTAAGCGGGAAGCACCGCACAAACGCTAAAAAATAGCTGATAGCCTGTAGTCTTTAGCTATCGGCTATCAGCGCGACCAACGGGAGCAATCATGGCAGAACTAAAACTACCCGATTTAGGCGACAATGTTTCCTCCGCTGTGGTGGTGGGGGTCTTGATCAAGGAAGGCGATAGCATTACGGCAGGGCAGCCGGTGCTGGAATTGGAAACCGATAAAGCGGTGATGGAGGCGCCAGCTTCCGAGGGGGGAACAGTTTCTAAGGTGCTGGTAAAGCCAGGCGACGAGGTGAAAAGCGGACAAGTAATTGCCGTGCTGGGTGAAGCGGCTGAACCGGCGGCAGAAAACAAGCCAGCGCCCACGCCCCCTCCAACGCCCGCCCCAGCGCCTGTTTCTCCACAGCCTTCCAGTACGCCGGCCCCCCAGCGCAGCGTGGCCCCCTTGCCCAGCGCGCCGGTAGGCCAGCGTAGGCTGATTCCGGCCGCCCCCAGCGTGCGCAGGCTGGCCAGGGAGCTGGGCATCAACCTTTTAGAGGTGGTGGGCAGTGGCCCGGCCTACCGCATCTCCGAAAACGACCTCAGGCGCTTTGCTTTGGGAGAAGCACCTGCAGCCGTAGCCGCTCAACCCCCCAGCGCGCCAGCGCCCACCCTGCCCGACTTCAGCAGGTTTGGGCCGGTGCGCCGCGAGGCCATGTCGGGCATTCGCCGGGCCACCGTGCGCAGCATGGCCCAGGCTTGGAGCACCATCCCGATGGTGACCCAGTTCGACAAGGCCGACATCACCGAGATGGAGGCGCTGCGTAAACGCATCAACCCCAGGGCCGAAAAGCGGGGAGCCAAGGTCACCATGACCGCCATCCTGCTCAAGATTGCCGCTGCGGCCCTCAAGCAGTTTCCCAAGTTCAACGCCTCGATAGATACCGCCACCAACGAAGTTATTTACAAGGAGTACATCCACATTGGCGTGGCCGTAGACACCCCCACTGGCTTGCTGGTGCCGGTGGTGCGCGACGTGGATAAGAAAGGGGTTATTGCGCTGGCCGCAGAACTGGGTGAGATAGCGGCCAAAGCCCGCGACCGCAAGCTAACCCCGGAAGAAATGCAGGGGGCTTCCTTCACCATCTCCAACCTGGGCGGCATTGGCGGCACCGGCTTTACGCCCATTGTCAACTGGCCCGAAGTAGCCATTATGGGCGTCTCGCGTAGCAGCATTGAGCCCGTATGGAACGCTGAAAAAGCCACCTTCGAACCCAGAAACGTTATGCCCTTTTCGCTCTCCTACGACCACCGTCTGATTGACGGCGCCGATGCGGCCCGTTTCTGCCGGTTTGTGGCCGAGATGCTGGAAGACCCTTTCTTGCTGGGGTTTGAAGGCTAGAGCCCTCTTCACAATCATCAAAAGGGCTGCCTCAAAGCGAAGACCACGGGGCCGCGGCCAGCCCCGACGGTTGCTCCAACCTGGGCTTGGGGTAGGGAGTGTCTCCCAGGTGCTGTTCCCAAGGGTCGCTTTAGGAATTGCGCCAGGCACGCATAGACTCATTCCGCGGGTTTTGCCAATCTACCCTGGCGCAACTGGGAACCCGAAAGCCAGGGCAAATCAAGAAAAATTCTGTTCAGGCGGCCCCGACGAAGGGGCGATGTGCTCGAGCACAACCCGCACCACCCCATCCAGGTCGAGCTGGCTAGTGTCGAGGATGATGGCATCCCTGGCGGGCGCACTCTGTTTTTTGTCGGCCTCGTCGCGCCGGATGATCTCGGCCAGCACGGTGTCGAAGGCAGCACCGCGTTCGGGGACGCGGCGCATGGCGCGCACTTCGGGGTTGGCGGTGAGGTAGAACTTGTAGCGGGCCTGGGGAAACACCGTGCTGCCCATGTCGCGCCCATCTACCACGAAGGGGGGCGGAATCTGGCGCAGCACCTGATTGACGTACTCGCGGATGGCCGGGCGCACCGCTACCGCAGAGACGATCTGGTCTACCTCGAGGCTGTGCAAAGCCTGGCTCACCTCGTGGCCGTCCAGAAAAACCAGGTTCTGGGTGGGGGTGGCCTTTAGCTCGAGGCGGTGCTTTTCCAGCCGATGCTCAATCTCCTCGGCAGAGGCATTCTCGAGCAAGCACATCAGGGCCACGGCCCGGTACAGCAGGCCGCTGGAGATGTAGGGAATGCCCAGGCGCTGGGCTACCAGCTTGGCTACGCTGGTTTTGCCCGAGGCGGAAGGGCCGTCTATGGTGATGATCTCGTTCATATTCGAGCAGGGGATTCCTAGCGAGGGCTGCGGCCTTTTGTGGGCCATGCGGTTCGGCACAGCCGAGCGCTGCGAGAGGGGTTTTATCGAAACGCAACTGCTTCCGGCTATTCCCTGCCAGCCAGGCGATCTAAGTCCTGCCAGAAGCTGGGAAAGCTGATACTGGCCCACTCGGCGTCCTGCACCGTGACCCCTTTGGGCAGACCACACACCGCAAAGGCCATGGCGATGCGGTGGTCGTGAAAGGGCTCGACCACCCCGCCCCCGGTCACGCTTCCCCCGCGAATCCTAAGCCAGTCGGGGCCCATCTCGACCGGCACCCCCAGGTTTTGCAGGTTTTTGGCGATGGCCGCTACACGGTCGGACTCCTTGACCCGGAGTTCCTCGAGGCCCGGAATATAGGTCTCGCCCTCGGCCCAGGCCGCCGCAGCCGCCAGGATGGGCACTTCGTCCACCATCAGGGGAATCAGTTTGGGGTCTACCGCCACCCCTTTGAGCGCCGAGGAGCGGGCCCGGATCCAGCCCACCGGCTCGCCGTCCTGCCCCTCGGTGACTTCCCAGCTCAGGTCGGCCCCCATCGCTTTGAGCACCGTAAGCAGCCCGGTGCGGGTGGGGTTCAGGCCCACCCCCTCGAGGGTGATCTCGGAATCGGGGGTGATGAGGGCGGCCACAATAAAGAAGGCTGCGCTGCTGAAATCGCCCGGAACGGTCAGGTCTTTGGCGGCGAAGGGTTCGGCCCGGCGGGTGCGAATCAGGTTGCCCTCGAGCTCGAGGGGCAGGCCGTAGTGCCTAAAGACCCGCTCGGTATGGTCGCGGGTGGGGGCGGGCTCCACCACTTCGGTGTCTTCCTCTGCAAACAGACCCGCCAACAAGACCGCACTTTTGACCTGGGCGCTGGCCACCGGCAGCTCGTAGTGGATACCCCGCAGCCCGCCGCCCCGGATGGCCAGCGGAGCCAGCTTGCTGTTTTCGCGGCCTTCGATGCGCGCGCCCATTTGGCGTAATGGGATGGTAACCCGATCCATGGGTCGCCGCCGCAGCGAGGCATCGCCGGTGAGCACCGCAAAGATTTCCTGCCCCGACAAGAGCCCTGCCACCAGCCGCATCAGGGTTCCGGCGTTGCCGCAGTCGAGCACATCGCCGGGTTCTTTGAGCCGCAGGCCCGCCCCCTTGATGCGAAAATGCTCGCCTTGCTCGGTAATCTCGGCCCCCAGCTGGCGCATCACCTGGGCGGTGGAGAGGGTGTCGCCCGCCTTGAGCGGGTAGTAGAGGGTGCTTTGGCCCTGGGCCAGCGCGCCTAGCATGAGCCCCCGGTGCGTGACCGACTTGTCGCCGGGAACGCGCAGGGTGCCTTTGAGGGAATGGGTAGGGGAGATGAGCCGTTCCATAAGTCCAACCGGGATTATAGCCTGTGGCGGTTCTGTGAAGCTGCACCATCTGGATGCTTTGGCATACGATGCGATCCAAAGGGCCCTGCGCTAAATGGTTACCCGGTGTGCGACTGCAAAACTCATTTGGCCGAGCAATTTGCCGGTATAGTGACGCTATGGACGCTTCACACAATGCCCCCGAGCCGCGCTACCGGGAAAAGGTTCGAACCGTTGCGGCCACCTTGCGCGAGCTCGAGGGCCCCATCATCATCGTTTCGCATGTGGATCCCGACGGCGATGCCGTGGGCTCTTCTTTGGGCCTATTCCGCGCCCTGAAGGCGCTGGACAAAAAGGTCACCTGGATTGCCGACCCTCCGCGCTTCCTGCGTTTTCTGGTTCGGGAAGACGAGTACAGCGACCCCGTGGACCATCTGCCGGAGGGGGCCACCCTGGTGGTGCTGGACTCGGCCGAACCAAGCCGCGTGGCGGGGGCGCCGGTGGAGGGGTTTGTCATCAACATTGACCACCACGGCACCAATCCGCGCTTTGGCTACCTTTCGCTGGTGGACCCTTCCAAAGCGGCCACGGCCCAGATCGTCAAAGACTTGATTGACGCGCTGGGGGTAAGCTGGACCGCCGAAATTGCCACCCCGGTGCTGACCGGCCTGATTACCGACACCGGCAACTTCCGTTTTGCCAACACCACCCCGGAGGTGCTGCACACGGCTGCCGAGCTGGTGGGGCACGGGGTGAAGCTGGCCGAACTGACCGACCGCTTACAGTGGCGTCCGGTGGGCTACTTCAAGGCCATGGGAGCGGTGCTTTCCACGGTGGGGTTTCACTTTGGCGGTCTTTTGGTAACGGCCCACATGCCCTCGGGCGTGAGCGTGGAAGACTCCGACGACTTTGTGGGCATCATCCGCTATGCCGAGGGTAGCCAGATTGCGGTCTTCCTGCGCGAACGCGAGGAGGGGGTAAAGCTCAGCATCCGCAGCCGCGGCGGGGTCTCGGCCCAGGCGGTGGCGGTGCGGCTGGGCGGCGGCGGCCACGTGCCGGCGGCGGGGGCCACCCTGCGGGGGGTGACCCTCGAGGAGGCCTACCGGCAGGTGCTGGCAGCGGTGGAAGAAGAGCTCAAGCGGGTGGGTTATATCTAGCTTGACGCCCAATCTTTCAGCACATACCATTGCATAGAACCTTACCCGGCCAGGGTAAGCGGTTCTTCTATCCAGAGCAGCGGAGGGAACGGCCCGACGAAGCTGCGGCAACCTGCGGGGGCTATCGCCCATTACCGAGAAAACCCCGCGTTTGGTGCCAAATCCGCCCCGGTGTCGCTAGGCACAGCAAAGACCCCAGGGGAAAGATGGAAGAAGGGACAGTGGCCCTTCTTCGAGCAGAACTGAAGGAGGGTGCATGGATTTTTCGAGCTTGGCTGTTTTAAGCGGGCTTCCCGCCCAAGACCCCTACCACGCGGTGGGGCTGCCGATTTATGCCACGGCGGCCTACGGCTTCACCGACCTGGAAGACGGCGCTTACAAGTTTGCCACCAACCAGGGCTACACCTATACCCGTATCCAGAACCCCACGGTGGCGGCCCTCGAGGCCCGCCTAACGGCCCTCGAGGGGGCGCTGGGGGCGGTGTGTTTGGCCTCGGGCCAGGCCGCCAGCTTTGCCAGCCTGCTGGCTTTGGTGCGCTCGGGCGACGAGGTGGTGGCCGGCCCCGGCCTATTTGGCGGGACGGTGGGCCTCCTGAATCAGGTATTCGGCCTGATGGGGATTCGGGTGCACTTTGTGGAGCCGGAGGTGGCGGCGGTTCGCGCCGCTATGAACGAGAAGACCCGGGCCGTTTTCGTGGAGGTGCTGGGCAACCCCTCGCTAAAGCTCCCCGACCTGCAAGGGCTGGCCCGGCTTTGCGAGGAGCACCAGGTGGCATTGGTGGTGGACAACACCTTTGGCGCGGTGGGGGCGCTGGCCCGGCCCTTGGAGCACGGGGCGCATGTGGTGGTACACAGCCTGACCAAGTGGGCCAGCGGGCACGGCTCGATTCTGGGGGGTGCGGTGCTCTCGCGGGAGACCGCCCTCTGGCAGCACTACCCGCAGTTTTCCAGCCCCGATGCCCAGGGCAAAATTCCCTGGGAACAGTTCGGCCCGCGATGTTTTCTGGAACGGGTGCGCCAGCTAGGGCTGTCGCTGGGTGGAATGGTGCTGTCGCCCTTTAATGCTTATCTGCTGTTTCAGGGCCTGGAAACCCTAACGCTGCGCCTGGAGCGGGCCAGCCAGACCGCCCTAATCCTGGCCCGCTGGCTCCAGGCCCAGCCCCAGGTGGCCTGGGTGCGCTATCCGGGCCTGCCCGGTGATCCGGCCCATCCACGGGCCGCCCAGTACCTGCGTGGGGGGTTTGGCAGCATCGTGACCTTTGGAATCCGGGGGGGTATGGAAGGGGCCAGCCGCTTCCTGGCTCATCTGAACATCCTCCAGGCCCCCAACGTGGGAGATGCCCGCACCCTGGCCGTGCACCCCTGGACCACCACCCACAGCCGCATTCCGGAAGAAGCCCGCCGGGCGGCGGGGGTGGGGCCGGAGATGATTCGCCTTTCGGTGGGGTTGGAAAGCCCCCAGGACCTCCAGCAGATGCTGGCCGCGGGCCTCCGGGCAGTGGAGCAGGTGGGCCATGAAGGTTAGTACCCTGCTGCAAAGCGGCCGACCCCTCTTCTCCTTCGAGTTTTTCCCGCCCAAAACCCCCCAGGGCGAGGCCGCGCTGTTTCGCACCCTGCACGAGCTAAAGCCCCTGAAGCCCGCCTTTGTCTCCATCACCTACGGGGCCGGAGGCGGCGAACGCGCCAAAACCGCCGAGTGGGCGGGGCGCATCCAAAACGAGGTGGGTCTGGTGGCCATGGCCCACCTGACCTGTGTGGGCAGCACCCGCGAGGAGCTCTTGACCATACTGCACGAGTATGCCCGGGTGGGGGTGCAAAACATCATGGCGGTGCGGGGCGACCCCCCCAAAGGGGCACGGGAATTCAGGCCGGTGGCCGGAGGGTTTCGCTATGCTTCCGAGCTTATCGCCCTGATTCGGGCCGAATTTGGCGACCGCTTTGCCGTGGCCGGAGGGGGCTACCCGGAGGGGCATCCCGAGGCGGTGAGCCTCGAGGCCGACCTGCAAAACCTCAAGCGAAAAGTGGAAGCGGGGTTGGATCTAATCATAACCCAGCTCTTCTTCAACAACGCCCTGTACTTTGGCTTCGTGGAACGGGCCCGCCGCATCGGGATTCAGGTGCCCATCGTGCCGGGCCTGATGCCCATTACCGACCTGGCCCAGATTCGCCGTTTTATGGATATGTGTGGGGCTAGCATCCCGGGGCCGCTGCTCTCGCGCCTCGAGCGGGCCCAAAGCCCCGAGGAGGTGCTGGAAATTGGGGTCGAGCACACCACCCGCCAGGCCCAGGAGCTGCTCGAGGCGGGCGTCCCGGGCATTCACCTCTACACCCTCAACAAATCGCCCGCTACCCGGCGGGTGATGCAAAACCTGCAAATGGTTCTACGGTGACCTTTCGCCAGGACACATTTGGGGGCAAAATGAAGGGGCATGCAAACCTCGGCAGCGGCTCCAGTTACCCAAAGCCTGACCCGCCTGAGCACTGGTCCGCGGGCACTCATGCGCGGTTTGCTTTTTACCCCCTCGGTTCCCCGTTATGTGGCGGCCAAGCTACTGGGCAAGCGGTATCCCCCCAGGGCCCTGTCCCTTCAACTGGCAAACCTGCCCGAGCCAGAACGCCCCCCAGGTTTCGAGCGGCTAAAGGTGCGGCTGGCAGGCATCTGCGGTAGCGACCTGGCCCTGCTGTATGGTAAACAAGCCCCCACCCTCTCGGGCATGTTTTCTTTTCCGGCAGTGCTGGGACACGAAATCCTGGCCGAGCTGGGAGGGGTACGGGTGGTGGTCAATCCGGTGCTGGCCTGCCTCGAGCGCGGTCTGCCGGACTGCCCGGCCTGCGCCAGGGGCGATGACCACCTTTGCCTCAACGTGGCCGAGGGCAACTTTGGCCCTGGCATGCTGGGCTTTTGCAAAGACCTGGGGGGTGGTTGGGCCCAGCGCATGGTGGCCCACCGCGAGCGTATTTTTCCCATTGCCGAGGGCGTGCCCGACGAACGCGCCGTGCTGACCGAACCCGCGGCGGTGGTGCTGCACGGGCTACGGCAGGCCTGGGGTGAGGGCAGGCCCCAGGCCAGGTCCCGCGCAAACCCGCACACCCAGCGCATGGACTGGCCCGCCCAGATACTGGTCATTGGTGCTGGAACCATCGGCCTGCTGGCCGTCAAGATGCTGCGGGTACTGGGCTTTCAGGGGCCTTTGTTTGCCGTGGCCCGCCACCCCCGCCAGGCTGAGCTGGCCCGGCTGTTTGGGGCCAACCAGGTCTTTCCCTCGACCCAGGAAGCCCAGCAAGCGGCCCGGGCCAGGCGCTACCGGGGCATCCTGGGCTCGGTCTCCTGGCGCGGCGGCTTTGAGGGGGTGGTGGAGGCCTCAGGCTCGCCTGCGGGCCTGCAGGAAGCCAGTTGGGCGGTGCGCGAAGGGGGGCGGGTCTTGCTGCTGGGCGCCCCCGCCACGGCCTTCCACGACTTTTCGCCCTACTGGTTCCGCGAGGTTGGGCTTATTGGAAGCTATGCCTACGGCTGGGACGACTTCGCCCAGACGGTTGGGCTTTTGCCCGAGATGAGCGGGGTGGAGCAGATGGTTACGCACCAGTTTGCTCTGGAAGCCTGGCCCGAGGCCATCAAAACCGCGGTCAGGCGGCGGGGTATCAAGGTGGTGTTTAAGCCATAGCCACGCCAACAATCCGGGTGGCTGCTCAGCGCTCCAGGCCATCCCCGCAACCAAGTTACCTGCCCACGTATTTGCAGCACAGCAAGCAGTTTCCCGCAGATTGTGCCGGCCCGGGACGGGAGGATTTATGACTGGAGACAATGGTAAGGATCGAGCGATTGTCTGGATTGGGGTGTTGGTGCTGGTGGGATTTGGGGTTTTGCTGGTCTACATGTTTGGCCTGTTGAGCTCGAGCGAAACCACCTGGAACCGGGCCCTTTACCTTTTTTCTGGGGTTGAGGCCATTGCCTTTGCGGCGGCGGGGTATTTTTTTGGGCGGGAGGTGCACCGCACCCGGGCCGAACAGGCCGAGGCCCGGGCCTACCAGGCTGAACAGCAATGGCAGCAATGGAGCCAGCGGGCCCTCGAGGCCGAAACCAAAGGCCAGAGCCTGAGCGCTGCGGCAGACATGCTGGCTAAGCAGCACCCCGAACTGGAGCCGCTGGCCCAGATGGCCCAGACGCTTTTCCCCAGCAAACCTTAACCGCTGCTGCCCTTTTGCTGGCACGGGGTTTTGCGCTAGTCTGGAGGCACTATGCCCATCCGCGAATTCCGTATGGCCGACTACTCCAGCGTGCTGGCCCTCTGGCAGAATGCGGGCCTGGAAATAAACCCCTCCGATAGCTTTGAGGGCCTGCAAAAAAAGCTCGAGCGCGACCCCGACTTGTTTTTGGTGGTGGAGGAGGACGGCCAGATTCTGGGGGCTTTGCTGGCAGGCTACGACGGGCGGCGGGGCTGGCTGTACCACATGGCCATCCATCCCTTTGGTCAGGGGCAGGGCTGGGGTAAGCGGATGATGGAGGAGCTCGAGGCCCGCCTAAAAGCCAAAGGCTGCCAGAAACTCAACCTTCTGGTCGAGCCTTCTTACGCCGGAGCCCAGGACTTCTTCGAGCGGCTGGGCTACCGCCGCGACGACCTCATTTTTATGGAGAAGTGGCTGAGCTGAACCAGGTCTGGCTCCATCGCTGCAGCGTAGAACACAGGAACCCAAACCGGCAGGTTTGGCGGCCTCGGTTCCGCTGATGTGCTGTGGGAGAAGGGGTGGGGCTGCTGGGTTTTGCTCTCTTTTCACAACCAGGTAATACCAGATTCGGTTAGTTCGTCACCGAACGGTGACGAACTAACCCGACCGAAGGGAGTGCTCTAGGATTCAAAAAGATAGCCTCTTAGCGCTTTTTGTTTGAAGATTATCTTTTTGAATCCGGTATAAGGGCCATTGTGTTTGTCAGATTGGCGGGAATCCCAATTTCATATTACAATGAGATAATGTCGATAAAAAAGGGCAAATTGGCCGATTTGGGGTTTGACCCATCTGACATAGTTGCAGAGCGCAAAGCGCTATTGGATCGGCTGGGCGGGCTTACGGCAGGGCTGCTATCGGTGCGCAACGAGGAGTGGTTGTACATGCTGCAAGAGGACACCCGCCACTCGCTAGCCATCGAGGGGCATTTTGCCACCGAGCAGCAACTTAAGGCCGTGCTTCAGGGGCGCAGGAGTGGCCCCGAGATCGTTAATTACTTTCGCACTGCACAAAGCCTTTACGACTTGGCGTTGCAATACCACCTCGAGGGCCAGACGCACCTCGACCTGGCGCTGATTCGCCACATCCACAGCGAACTCTGGCGTGAGCTTGCACCCGACAGGGGGCGTTTTGCGACGGGGGGTGAGGCTCGGGTCATACAGGGGGCCAGGGTAAGTCCGCCTACCTACGATGTGGAAGAGTACATGCGGGCTTTCGTGCGGGTGACGCTGGAGCTTCTGCATAAGTACCCCATTTTGAAAGCCCTGGCTCGCTCACACACCCTTTTCGAGGCCATACACCCGTTCAAGGACGGCAACGGACGGGCTGGACGGATTCTGCTGTGCTACCTGGCGATCAACCAAGGCTATGTACCCATTGTGATCAAGGGATTGAGCGAGGGCGAGCGCAATGTCTACTACCAGGCCCTCGAGGCGGCTGACCGGGGCTTTCACCGGGGCTTTCCTCCCCCGAAGCCGCACCAGCTGTTGGAGCGACTGGAGGAAGGGGACTTTACCCCGCTAGAGCAGTTGCTGCTCGAAGGTATGCTGCCCCGTCTGGATCAGACCATTGCCCTAACCCTGGCAGCTCGAACCCCTTTGATGGACTTGGAGGAGGTAGCCAAGGTGCTGGGCGTGCATAGGGGCACGCTATACCAGTGGCGTAAGCGCGGGCGTTTGATTGTGCTCAAGCGACAGGGACGGCGCACCGGTTTGCTAAGCCACCCGTGGCTCTTCCTGGGAACCCAGGATACCCCGGCCCAAACCCCGGAACACTTCCCCCCCATCCGCGAAAGCCAAGCAGGCCAGGCCACCAGTCTGTTCGACGCCGTGGTACAAAACACTGCCAATACCCGCTAGCGTGACATCCAGCAACCACTCGACTTAGAGCGGTTCCCATTGGTGAGGGGCTCAACGACGATGAAGAGCGCTCTAGAAACTCAAATCTATCTCCAAATCTTCCTGGGCTTTACGCCTGGCTGCCAAAGCCCCGCCCACAATAGTGAGCACAATGCCCACCATCAGATACACGTCCCCCAGGCTAATCACGTTGGTATATCCCAGTAGGCGCACCGGAATCACGTCGGCCAGAAACCAAAGCGGCGTGGAACTGGTCATCAGGGTATGCACCGCGTCGTACTGCTCTTGGAGTTTAGGCAGGTAAGACTCCATCCCTACTTTGTACAGCGCTTCGCTGCTAACGGGCATATGCCCTTTGTTGGCGAAAATAACCAGTGCGTTACACAATAGCCCGAGCCCCACAAACCATAGCCCGCGCAGGTGGGTGTTGACCCACAACCCGTATCCCACCAGCAGCAGCACCAGGGTTTTTGCCACAGGGCCTGCAATGCTGGGGGCGATCAGGCCGCGCGAGGTGGCGTAGGCCAGACTGCCCTCGAGCCCCGCCGCCACCACGAAGACCCAGGCTACTTTTAGCTCGAGGTTGGCGATGTCGCGGAGGCTGGCTCGGAGGGCGAGAGCGAGGGCGATTCCGATGAGTGCGCTGGCAAGGTATAGCGTCGTAAAAACTCCTTCCGATCTTTCCAGATGAGATTTTCTCGCCACAGGGCCTCGAAGTGCTTTACCACCTGCGGGTCGAACTGCCGCCCCGCCTGCACAATTATCTCATTCAGGGCTTCCTGGGGGGTTTTGGCGGGGCTATAGGCCCGGCCCGCAGTCATCGCTTCGTAGGCATCGGCCAGCGCGACAATGCGTGCCCAAAGCGGAATGGCCTCCTCCTTGAGCCTGCCGGGGTAGCCACTGCCGTCCCACCGCTCGTGGTGGTGCATGATAACCCCCTGCACCTCTTTAGACAGCCGGTGCTTCATGGGGCTCAGCACCTCCAATCCTTTTTGGGGATGGGTTTTGATGAGCTCAAACCCCTCTTCGGTCAGCTTGCTGGGCTTGAGCAGGATAGAGTCCGGGATGGCTACCTTGCCGATGTCGTGTATGCGGGCCGCATAGGTAATGCGCTTTACATCGTGCTCGTCGAAGCCCATCCGCTCTGCAATGCTTTTGACAATGGCCGCCACCCGCTCCGAGTGCAGCCTGGTATAGGGGTCTTTGGCGTCCAGCGTAGAGACCAGCACCTCGATGGTGTCGTCGAAAGACTCCTCGACCTTTACCTTTTCGTCCCAGTAAAAGCTCGAGAAATACAGCAACAGCATCATAATGAGCACCGTAAACCCACCCCACCCCCCAATAAGGGGCGTCTGGTAGGCCTTGGCCAGCAGCAAGGCCACCGGCGCTTGCACCAGGTAGCTTTTCCAGAGCCAGCTAAAGTTTTCGAACCACACCTTGCGCAGGCGGGCCCCGCTGGCCAGGTGAATCACAAAGGTGACGGTGCTCACATTAGCCAGAAAATATACGATAGATGCCAAAAGGATGCCCGTTATCTCGCGCAGGTGGGGGTCAAGGTTCAACTGCGTTTGCGCCGCCCACCAGACCCAGGCCGCAAGGCCGGTGGCCAGGCCCGATTGTGTTCTGTTGAAAAGGTCTTTGTACCAGGGATAGCTCGGCTTGCCAAAGTCTTTGTTGAAGCTGAAGATAAAAACCAGGGCCGGGGCCAGCCAGGGGGGAAAGAGGGTTACGGCAGCGATGGCCACCACGAAAGCGTGCGACATGGAAGCGCTTAGAGGTAACGGCACCGCAACCCGCTTTGCAAGCAAAATCAGCCCAGCCCAAAAAGCCAGGTCGAGGGCGTTTAGGGTATAGCCATCCGCTGGAAGCCTGGATAAAAAAAACACCAGGCCGAAAAAGACCACCATCAGGCCCAGGATGAACAGCAGAACACGGAGCGGCGGCAGCGAAACCTTCACTGCCCCAGTCTAAGGGGGGCACAAAAAAAAGCGGGTGCGAATTGCACATCCGCACCCGCGCAAGCGTTACGTGGTTATTGCCAATCAGCGCCAGCACCAGCAGCAACGGCCAGGGCAACCAGGGCGGCAACCAGGGTCATGATTTTGAAGGCGAGTTTTTTCATGTTTATCTCCTCCTAGACGGCTTGGAAGCGCTTTTGTTTTTTGACTTCCGGCCTTGGGGAAGACAATACCCTACGACCCCCTGTGCGGTCAATGCGTACAGGGATACGTACACTTGGTTTAGAATGTGTCTACATTACAATATACCTCAATTTTGTCTTGCCTACCGAAGTAGACGCCCTAAGTCTAGGCACCCCTTGCCAGGCAGGCTGTGATATTTGCACCAAAAATGGCGGCCAGGCGTTACGTGGCTCGGCTGGGCTTTGGGCAAACAAAAAGGCTGCTCTGGACAGCAGCCGTGGGCTCAAGATAGGGCCACCTCGAAGGTGGTGTGGTCGAGGGTGAGCTCGAGCCGGTGTGCGGTTAGATTGCCCACAATCATGCGAAAACCTTTTTTGGGCGAAACCTTTGCGCTTTGCAGGGGGGTTCCTTCGGGGCTTATCAGGGTTATCTTGGCCGACCTAAAAGGGGCCCCGCCCTCGCGTAGCAACTGCCCGGCCAGCAGGCCCTGCTGGCCCTCTTGGCTGTAGCTAAGGTCGAAGTAGCAGTCGTCAACCTGATAAAGCTTGATCCAGCCGGGGCTGGAAGTGGTCGAGCGCACCCCTTGGCGGGCGGTGTTTTCGGAGGTCATGATGAGAATGGCGCTTTGCTTCATGTGCATCTGCTTTGTGTAATG
>Ga0272446_1003975_pt1 | contig 17952 bp, 15 predicted proteins | sample YNPCB0061_FD_194587 | JGI IMG/M metagenome (GOLD analysis project Ga0272446, IMG submission 194587) | Hot spring microbial mat communities from Yellowstone National Park, WY, United States - YNP-CB-006-1 | ecosystem: Environmental > Aquatic > Thermal springs > Hot (42-90C) > Sediment | place... | reverse complement strand
GCAAATTCCAGCATCTCCGCCATAAATTCCGGCTTGGTGGTGAAGTAACCGTGAGGCTCGATGTTGATGACAATGCCGTAGTCTTCGGCCACCCGGACCACCTGAAGGTAGATGCGGCGCATCATATCCATCGCCTCGCGTTCGGTGAGTCCCTCGGGTTTGAACCGGTCATCGGTGGTATCCACGCGCGGGCAACCGGCTAGTTTGGCCCAGCGAATGGTGTGCAGGATATACTGTACGCCCAAAGTGGCGCCTTCCGGCAGCGATAGGGGGAAAGCGGCGTCGATCTGAGAAAACTGAATTTCCAGCTTGTCCATCTTCCGGCGCAGGGCCAGCGGGTCTTCCCACAAGGCGACGTGGGGCTGATAGCCCAGCCCGTGGATCCAGCTCACTCCGTCGATGGCGCCGCATTCGATGTAGCGCACCCCGTTTCGGTGCGCCCACTCCAGACACTGTCCGAAGTTCCAATAGGCCGAGTTGAACGCGTCGGTGTGAAATCCGATTTCCATAGCCACTCAGCCAGATTACCGCAATGACCGGAGTCCCGGACCTCAATCACCCGCGTCTCCACCGCCCGTGGCATCATCTGAGGATATGGGTGAGCGTTTACTGGGATGCAAACCATACTTGTAATTGACGACGACGAGCAGCTCCGGGACACCATCGGCTTGCTGCTGGAAAGCGAAGGATTCCGGCCGTTGCTGGCCGCCGACGGCAAGCGCGGCTATGAAGAGGCACTGCGCTTCAAACCGGACCTGGTTTTGGTGGATCTCCGCATGCCCGGCATGAGCGGGGTGGAGGTGTGCAAGCAGTTGCGGGCCGCCGGCCTGAAAACGCCCATGATCGTGCTAAGCGCCGTTGGCGATGAAATCGACAAGGTTCTGCTGCTGGAAATGGGGGCTGACGACTATGTGGTGAAACCTTTCGGCACGCGGGAACTCATGGCTCGCATCCGCGCCGTGCTGCGCCGTAGCTCTCCGGCGGGTGGAAAGGTGCTGAGTTTTGCTAACGTGAGCGTGGACCTCGAGCGCCGCCAAGTGGTCAAAAACGGGGAAGAAGTCAAGCTCACTCGTGCTGAATACAATCTGCTGACGTTTTTTCTTCAGAACCCCGACCGCCCCCTCACCCGCGACATGATTCTGAACTCGGTTTGGGGATACGAGTTCTTTCCGAACACGAGAACCGTGGATGCGCACGTCGTCAAGCTGAGGCAAAAGCTCGAGGCTGAACCCACCCGGCCCCGGCATTTTTTGACCGTCCACGGGGTGGGGTACCGGTTTGTGCCGTGAAGACGATCCTGATTGTCGAAGATTCTGAAGCTTGCGCTTCCACCCTGGAAATTGCCCTCTCCTCGATTCCCGGGTTTCAGGTGGTGTCGGTTCCGAGCGTAGAGGAGGCTCACCGAATCCTAGCGCATGGCGAGGTGGGCGCGGTCGTTACCGACCTCCACCTTCCCGGAGTCAGCGGGCTGGAACTGATCGGATGGATACGGAGCGACCCCCGGTTGGCGGCGCTGCCCGTAGTGGTGATAAGCGGGGACCCGGCTCCGGACACACCGGTGCGCGCATTGGCGGTCGGCGCCAGCGCTTACTTCCCCAAACCCTACTCGCCTGCGGTAGTGCGGGCCAAACTGGAGGATCTGTTGCATGCGCGTTAAATTGGTTTGCCTTGCCGCTCTCACTCTGCCGGCCCTATACGCCCAGCCGGCGAGCCTGAACCTGCAATCCATCCTCGACCGTCTGGACCGGCTGGAGCGCGAAAACGACGCCTTGCGGGCGGAACTGGCCGCCCTGCGGGAGGAGGTGGCGCGCGCCGAGGCGGCCTTGCCAAAACCGCCACCCACGGAACGGCTCGACGTTCACGAAGCCCGCATCCAAGAGCTGGCTCAAACCAGGGTGCAGGCTGCCTCGCGCTACCCCATCCATCTGACCGGCATGGCTCTGTTTAACCTCTGGTGGACCGGCCCTTTTGGCGGCGATCAGCAATTCCCGATCTCCGCGCAGCTCATCCGCACCCGCGCCAACGCCGGCGGCACATTCCGCCAGAGCGTTCTTGGTTTCCGATTTAGCGGTCCGGAAGTGGCAGGCGGCGGCAAGGTGAGCGGATCGCTACACACCGATTTCTTCGCCGGCGCCGGCAATTCCTTGAACCAGCTTCTGAGGGTAAGGGTGGCTTCCGTACAAATCGACTGGAAAAACTTCACGGTTATGGGCGGCCAGGAGAAACCCCTTATTGCGCCCCGAGAGCCCACTTCCCTGGCGCAAGTGGGCGTTTCGCCGCTTACCGGCGCCGGTAACTTATGGCGTTGGATTCCCCAGGCGCGCATCGAGCGGCGCTTCGGTTTAGGCGCTGGGGCGGGCCTTCGCGCCGAAGCAGGCGTGGTTCAAACCAACGAGACGGCCACCGTGGTGAGCGAAGAATACGCCGGAACAGTCGCCCCTTCGCGCCCCGGCTTCGAGGGGCGGCTCGAATTTTGGAGGTACTTCTCCTCAGACCGGCGGATCGAAGTGGCCCCCGGTTTTCATACCAGCACTTCTCACGTTGCGGGCGGCCGCATCCCTTCGCGAATCGTTTCCATGGACTGGCTCCTGCGCCCTGCCGGGCGGCTAGAATTTACGGGCGCGTTCTTCCACGGCCGCAACGTTACGGTCCTGGGCGCGTTGCGCCAGGGATTTATGATCGATGGCGGCCGCGCCCGCGGCGTCCTCGCCCGTGGGGGATGGGGCCAATTGGCCTTCCGCGCCAGCTCCCGGCTCACGCTTCATGCGTTCACTGGCCAGCAGGACGACCGCAATTCCGACTTGGCTCCCGGGCGGATTGGGAAGAATCTGGTCATGGGCGCCAACTCGATCTATCGTGTCGCGCCTAACGTTCTGGTGAGCTTCGAAGGCGCCAGCATAAGAACGTATTTCCTCGGCGCCGGATTACGAACGGTGAATCACTATGACCTGGCTTTGGCGTATCAGTTTTAGCAGCGCGCTTATCTTAAGTCTCGAAGCGGCTACGGTTTCAGGCAGTGTGTTGCTTGACGACTCGCGCGAGGCCAATGTCCGCCGCGGACGCGACTATTCGGGAGTGGTGATTTCGCTCATCCGCCACGGCGGGATCGGACCGGAGCGCCCTCCGCGGCAGACCACAGCCCGCATGGATCAGCGCAACAAGACCTTTGTGCCTCACATTTTGGCGGTCGAGGTGGGCACGACCGTCGAATTCCCCAACAGCGATCCCATTTTCCATAACGCCTTTTCCAATTACGACGGGCAAGTGTTCGATCTCGGATTGTATCCGCCCGGAACCACGAAAAAAGTCCTCTTTAGCCGGCCGGGAGAGGTCCGGATCTTTTGCAACATCCACGCCTCCATGAGCGCCGTAATCGTGGTGTTGCCAACCCCTTGGTTCTCCGTCACTCCGCCGTCAGGGAAATTCGCCATCGCCGGCGTGCCCCCAGGCGACTACACGATGCGCGTCTTTCATGAGCGGGCCACTCCGGCTACTCTCCGGTCGCTCGAACGGCGCATTAAAGTGGGAACCGAGGATGTCTCCTTGGGCTCCATACGCGTTTCGGAGGCCGGTTATCTGGTGGTCCCGCATAGGAACAAATACGGCCAGCCCTATGACCCCCACAGCGAAGACATCCCGCTGTATCCGGCTGCGAGGAAATAGCCTGTGAAGGCAAGGCGCACATCCGGCTCTCTGCTGTGGAGAATTTTGCTCTCCACCTCCGCCGCCTTGACTTTGCTGTTTGCAGCCACGGGCTGGATTGTGCAGAACCGCGCCGAACGCATCGCGTTACGCAGCCTGGAGGAAGAGGTTCGCTCGGGATTCCAGGCTTATGAGGCACTGTGGCGCTCCCGGGCTGAAATGCTGGCCACCGTCAGCCGCTTGTTAAGCCGGATGCCGGACGTGCGCGCAGCCTTCTCCACGCGCGACCGCGCCACCATCCGGGACACGGCGGACGAAATTTGGGGCCGCATTGGAAGCGAAGGCGCCATCTTTCTGGTGACGGACCCGCAAGGCGAGGTGATTGCGTCGCTGGGAGGCGCCCAGCGCCCGGCGCCTGCCGTCCTACCGGCGGTGAAAGTGGCCGCCGAGAGGTTTCCCAATCAAGCCTCAGGCTTCCTGGTGCTGGATCAATCGTTGTTCCAGGTAACGGTGACGCCGGTTTACGTTGAATCACCCCGCGCGCCCGTCTTACTGAACGTCCTGGTCGCCGGCTACAAAGTGGACGACGATCTAGCCCGAAGGCTGCTGCTTGAAACCGGCGGCAGCGAATTCGCCTTCGTCGTTGGCGGGCGCGTAGTGGCCGCCAGCCTTCGCGGTGAAGCGCTATACAGCGCCGGGCAAATGCCGCGCGTGACCCACCCTCTGCTGGATCTCGAGGGCAAGCCCATCGGCGAGTTGCGCATCGGGCGCTCGTTGGATGCCGCCCGCGCTCATCTGGCCAATTTACGCCGCGACATCTTGTTCATCTGGGCGGCGGCGATGCTGGCGGGTCTTGTCCTCACCTGGGTGCTGGCGCGCAGAATTCTGGAGCCAGTGGCCGAACTGGACCGCGCCGCCGCCCGCATCGCGCAGGGCGACTACGAGTTCAGCGTGCCCGTTCGTAGCCAGGACGAGCTGGGACGGCTGGCGGAAAGCTTTAACGCCATGTCGGCCTCCATCCGTGAGGCGCGCCAGGAGCTAATCCGCCAGGAACGGATTTCCACCATTGCGCGCCTGAGTACTTCGCTGGTGCACGATTTGCGGAATCCGCTGGCCGCCATCTTCGGTGGCGCGGAAATGCTGGTGGACAGCCAGTTGTCTTCCCAGCAAGTCAAACGGCTGGCTGGTAATATCTACAAGTCCTCCCGCCGCATTCAGGAACTCTTGCAGGAATTGCTCGACCTCGGCCGCCAAGCCGCCGCGCACCGGGAAATCTGCCGGGTAGCCGACCTTGTACGCACGGCAGTCGAAGCGCATGCCGGCGCGCTGGCAAAGCTGCAAATCGAGTTGGAAATCGCGCTGCCCGAAAGTCTGGAAGTGGAGGTCGACCGCTCCAGGATCGAGAGGCTGTTCGAGAACCTTATCGGAAATTCCATCGACGCCATGCCGGGCGGGGGCCTCATCCGAGTTTCGGCCGGCGTCGAGAACCGTTGGGTGATGATTCAGGTCGCCGATAACGGTCCCGGTGTCGCTCCGGAAATTGCCGACCGCCTTTTCCAACCTTTCGTTACCGCGCGCAAGCACGGCGGGCTTGGCCTCGGATTAGCCTTTGCCCGGCAGACGGCTCTCGATCACGGCGGCGACCTGTGGCTGGACCGATCCTGGGCGCAAGGCGCCTGCTTCTGCCTGCGCCTTCCGCGCGCAGGGGGGAATTAACAAGGCTTTTACACTTTTAAGACCAAATCCTGCCGCGCCGGCGTCACCATCAAGACATGAAACGGCTGTTCCCCGCGCGTTCGATCGCCGGCTGGAAAAGCGTGGGCTTCGCCGGAGCGTTCCTGTTTCTCGGCCTGCAAGTCGCGCCGGTCCCTGCGCCCCGGACCAATCCACCTGTGAATCTCAAGCTCACCATTCACTCGGATCCCGCCGTGCCTGCGGCGGTTCGGGAGGTGCTCGAACGGTCTTGCATGAACTGCCACTCCAACGCCACACAGTGGCCCTGGTACTCGCGCGTGGCCCCCGCCTCGTGGCTCGTGGCGAATGACGTGACCAAGGCGCGCAAAGCACTCAACTTCTCCGAATGGGGCGCTCTTAAGCTGCCCGTGCGGGCGGCCCTCGCCGCCGCTGTGTGCGAAAATGTCCGCACCGGCCGCATGCCCCTGCCTCGCTACTTGGTGATGCATCCCGGGGCGAGGCTGGATCAAGCCGATAAAGACGTGCTCTGTATTTGGTCCCAGGAGGTGCTGCAAAGCCTCGCCCGCCCGAAATCCTTAGGGCGCTCCGAATGAGCCAGCCGGCCGCGGTATCTTGTTCCCATGGCGCATCCGGCTCTTCCTCAATTGACGATCGAGACCTTTGACCGCGAATTCGCAGGCCGCTGCCGGCTGCACGATGTCGTCGACTTCTGGGCCGCCCGCAAGCCTGGCGCTCCGGCGGTCATTCAGTTCGACCAGCAACGCATCCTCTCCTGGGCGGAACTGGCCGCCTCCTCCCGGCAGGTCGCGTTGCGGCTCTCCGCACTGGGTTTTCGCCCGGGCGATTGCCTGGCTACCTCGCTGCCTTTCCTGGCCGAGCACATCGTCTTGGGGTACGCCTGCTACCGGCTCGGGGCACTGCTCGCCCCGCTGGATTTGCGCCTGCGCCCTGCTGAGGTGGAAAGCTGCCTGCGGGCGGTTAATGCCAAATTGCACGTCACCGCCGACAACCTGAAGGATCTGCTCACCGGAGAGACCTCCGGCGACCTCCCTAGCCAGGTACAACCCGGCGACGGCGCACTCGTCATTTTCACCACCGGTTCCACAGGCAGCTCGAAACCGGCGCTGCTTTCCCACCGCAACATCACCATTCAGAACATGTGCCTCGGGGGAGCCTTCGGCTTCCGGGAGGACATGCGCGTGCTGGTGAACCTGCCTCCTTCTCATGTGGGAGGGCAGACCGAAGCCCTCATGACCACGCTGTTTTATGGCGGCACGGCGGTGGTGCTCTCCGCCTTCGACCCGGCGCGTTCCCTACAAGCCATAAGCCAGTGCCGCGTGAACCTCATCGGGCAAATCCCGGCCATGTTCCAGTTCGAGTGGCGGCGGCCGGAATACGCAACCGCCGACCTGTCCAGCCTCGAAATCGTGCTCTACGGAGGACAGCAGGCGCCGCTTCCGGTGCTCGAGCGGATGGCGGCCATGGCCCCGCGCTTGGCCACCGGTCTCGGACTCACCGAATGCGCCGGTTTCTGCACCTATACCCCGCCCGGCATGGCGCTGGCCGACATGGCCGAAGCAGTCGGCTTCGACATGCCCGCCTATCCCATGTCCATCCGGCGCGAAATGCGCCCGGACGGCAGCGCGGGCGAGGAACTGCCGGACGGCGAGATCGGACATGTCTGTTTCCGCGGACCGCAGACCTTTCTGGGCTATGTCAATGACCCCGAAGCCACCCGGCGCGCCATTTCCACCGATGGCTGGCTCTACACGGGCGACTTGGGCGCGCGCGGACCCCATGGGCTCCGCCTGGTTGGGCGAGCCAAATGGGTCATCAAGCCCGCAGGCTATCAGGTGTTTCCGGGCGATGTGGAAAACCACTTCCTCAAGTTGCCCCCAGTGGCGGCCTGCGGCGTGGTGGGCGCCCCGCACCGAACCTTGAGCGAAGCCGTGGTAGCTTTCGTCGAATGCAAACCTGGCGCGAGCCTGACGGTGCAACAGTTGCGGCAACACGCCCGCGGCATCGCTTCCTACATGCGCCCTCTGCACTATGTGCTTCTCGAACCCGGACAACTTCCCCTGAACCGGTTGGCGAAAACCGACTACGTGCGCCTGTCCGAGATGGCGGACCAGGAGATTCACAACCTGCGCGCAGCCGGCCGCTGGGATAGCTAAGCTGTAATAAAGGAGATTCAGGTATGTTTTTGGGCCGGGTCTGTTGCCTCCTCCTTGCCACAGGCGCGCTCTTCGCGCAGCCCAAGGCCGTGCGCGAGACAGCGCGGGAAATCCCGGTTTCGCGCGACGTGGATGTGGTTGTCATTGGCGGCGCCACCGGGGCCGTGGCCGCCGCCGAAGCCGCCGCGCGTGCGGGCGCAAAGGTCTTTCTGGCTGCTCCCAGGCCGTATTTGGGGGAGGACATGTGCGCCAAAATGCGCCTCTGGCTGGAAAAGGACGAGAAAGCAGACCATGGTCTGGCTGCTCGCATTTTCGCTGCCGGCCCTGGTCCCGTGCGCCCCATGCACGTCAAGAAAACTCTGGACGACGCGCTGACGGCAGCCGGAGTCCCTTTCCTTTTCAGCTCTTTTCCCTCCGACCTGCTCAAGGATGAAAAAGGCCGCATCGCTGGCGTCGTGATCGCAAACCGCGCCGGCAGGCAAGCTGTTCGCGCCAAGGTGATTATTGACGCCACGGAGCGCGCTGTGGTGGCCCGGCTGGCCGGCGCCCAATTCCGCCCCTTTCCTTCCAAAGCTTACACTTTTTTGCGCTATGTGGCCGGCGGCGACGCCCCGCCTTCCCCCGCTGTCAGGAAACGCCCCACCGGTTTCATCTTCCGAGGCGACGGAACGGAAGCCGAACAAAGGGAAGGGAGGGGCAAGCCGGTGGAGATCGTCGAGTACTCCATCGACATCCCCATGCGCGATGCCACGTTCGCTTCGTTTGCTCGCGCCGAGCAGACCGCCCGGGACCTGACTGCATCAGCAGGCGAACAGGCCAACACCGACGAGCTGTTCTTTATCCCGCCGGATTCGGTCCGCGCTCTGAAGCCTTTTACCGGCTCGGGCGAAATCCCCATCGAAGCGCTGCAACCGGCCGGCGCATCCCAGGTGTTCGTGCTCAGCGCCATGGCCGATGTGACCCGGGAGAGAGCAGCGAAGCTGGTCCGGCCCATCGAGTACATGGCGCTCGGTGAGCGCGTGGGCGCCGCAGCCGCGGCTCTGGCCAAACGGACCCCATCCCCCGGCAACGTCACGGTTGCCGCAGTCCCGACTTCCGCCGTGGGTGGAGGCGAAGTAAAGGAAATCCTGGAAGGTGAGCGGCCTGCGGCCCGGGGCGTGCCCAAGCTCCGCTCCGGCGCCCGCTCCGTACCCGTCTGGGGCGCTTACGACGTCGTCGTAGTGGGCGGCGGCACCGGCGGCGCCCCGGCCGCCATCGCCGCCGCACGCTCCGGCGCCAAGACCCTGGTAATCGAATATCTGCATGGCTTGGGCGGAGTCGGCACCTTTGGGCTCATCACCAGCTACTATTGGGGCTACCGCGGCGGCTTCACCAAGGAAATCCCAGGGAAAGGCGACCTCGGCGCCGCCTCCGCCGCGCAGCTGTTAGCCGGTGGGCCGGACCGCAAAAGCGGCCCTAGATTCGTCTGGAATCCGCTGGAGCGATCTGAGTGGTTTCGCCGCGAAATTCTCAAAGCTGGCGGCGAAATCTGGTACGGAGTGGCCGGATGTGGGGCCGTTGTGGAGGGCAACCGCGTTGCCGGCGTCGTGGTGGCGACCCCCCATGGACGCGCAGCGGTGCTCGCCAAAATGGTCATTGACTCCACCGGCAATGCCGATATAGCGGCTGCGGCGGGCGCAAAAACCGTTCATACCGACGCCTCCGAATTGGCCCAGCAGGGTGTGGGCTTGCCCTTCGTCAAGCTTGGACCGGGCTCCACCAATACGGATTTCACCATTACGGACGAAACCGACATGGTGGATATCTCCCACCTGTTCGTCTATGCCAAGGAAAAATACGCCGAACAGTTCGATCTCGGCCAGCTAATTGATAGTCGAGAACGGCGTCGAATCGTGGGCGAATTCGAGATGTCGTTGCTCGACGCTTTGAATGAACGCAGCTATCCGGACACCATCTCACTGGCTTGGTCAAACTTCGATACCCACGGCTATACCGTGGATCCCTTTCTCCTGCTGGACCACCCCGAAAGGGTGGGGGTGGCGGTCAAGGTGCCCTACCGCTGCTTGATCCCCAAGGGTCTGGACGGGATTCTGGTGACCGGTCTCGGAATCAGCGCCCACCGCGACGCCTTGCCCTTGCTCCGGATGCAGGCCGATATCCACAACCAGGGTTATGCGGCGGGTCTGGCGGCTGCTACGCTGGCCAAAACCGGTCAGCCGGTGCGTAACCTCGACATCCGCGCTCTGCAAAAGAAGCTCGCCGCGCTCGACATCATACCAGAGAGCGTTTTGTCCGAACTGGACTCGTTCCCCATGCCCGATTCCAAGGTCGCCGAAGCGGTGAAGCGTTTCACAGACGACGCCGCCGCAGCCCGCATCTTTATGGCCAAGCCGGAGTCCGCTTCGCCCCTGTTGCGCCAAGCCTACCGTGCGGCGGAGACCGAAAAAGACAAACTCACTTACGCCATGGCCCTGGCGGTTTTGGGCGACGCCACCGGCGTACCCACCTTGGTGGCGGCTCTGGAGTCCCAGCCGTGGGATAAAGGCTGGCAGTACAAGGGAATGGGCCAGTTTGGCAGCTCCATGAGCCGGGTGGACGGCATGATCGTCGCCCTGGGACGCACACGGGACCGGCGGGCGCTTCCGGCCATCCTCAAGAAAGCGGCGCAGCTTGACGCCCGTTCGGAGTTTTCGCACCACCGCGCGGTGGCGCTCGCGCTGGAGATGATCGCCGATCCATCGGCTGCTCCGGTTCTGGCAGCCGTCCTGCAAAAACCTGAGATGCGAGGTTACGTGGTCAAGAACACCGAACAGGCTAAAGCCTTAAGCGGACCGGACCGCAACGACAACCGCGCACGCGATGTCTCGCTGCGCGAGCTGAGTCTGGCGCGAGCCTTATACCGTTGCGGAGACCACCAGGGCTTGGGAAAGGCCATCCTGGAGGAATACGCCGGCGACTTGCGCGGGCACTTGGCGCGCCACGCCCGCGCCGTATTGGAGGACATCCGCCAGGGAGCGCCACGCTGAGCCGCGCCGCCGCTGTGGCGCGGAGTTTTTCTTTCTGCGTACTATAGAATCACGACACGTCATGTCTTCAACCAATCGCACGGACGTGTTTGACGAATCGCCGCTGGTCGAACGAGCCCGGGCTGGCGATGCCCGTGCGTTCACCGAGCTGGTGAACCGTTACGAAAGACGAATCTTTCGTCTCGCCAAACACATCACTCAGAATGAGGAGGACGCCGAAGACGTTCTTCAAGAGACGTTTCTGAAGGCTTATAGTCATTTGAACGAATTCCAGGGACAGTCGAAATTCTACACCTGGATCGTACGAATTGCGGTGAACGAATCGCTGATGAAGCTGCGGAAACGCAAAAGCGACCGCATGGTTTCCCTGGACGAGACCATCGACACCGGCGAAGAAACGGTGGTCCGGGAAATCGCCGTCTGGGACGGCAATCCCGAACAGCGGTACTCTCAAGAAGAACTCAGGCAAATCCTTGAAAAGGCAGTAGATAGCCTTCGACCCCCGTTTCGGACCGTGTTCTTGTTACGGGACGTGGAAGAGCTATCCACGGAGGAGACGGCCGAACTACTGGAGCTTTCCATCCCGGCTGTGAAAAGTCGGCTTCTCCGCGCCCGCCTCCAGCTTCGTGAGAAGCTGACGAGGTTGTTCAAGCGGAAGGGGGACGATGTTTTTGCTTACTTGTAAGGACTTTCTCAGCGAGCTGAACGAATACCTCGATGAGACCGCGGACCCCGAGCTCCGCAAGCAGCTCGAACAGCACGTCAACGAGTGTCCGAACTGCTGGGTGGTCGTCGACACCACCAAGAAAACCTTACAGATTTACAAGCACACCGAGCCGCAGGACATCCCCGAGCGCGTGCACCGCAAGCTGACCGAAGCCCTGGAGCGGCGCATCGCCGCCGGACCCCCAGGCCGAGCTTTCTGACCATCAGAATCCAAAAACCCGCTATCAGCGCGGCTCGCCTCCTACCAGGCCAGCAAACGGGCTCGGACGGGTCCCGGGTTTTCGGCGGCAAGCCGGGTGTATTACACTAAGGCTTTCGACTGTTGGGCGGCTGGCCTATGGACCATATTCTTTCTGTCGTTCTGTTTACACCCCTGCTTGGTTTCCTGGTCCTGTTGTTGATTCCCTCCTCCAAGCCGAAGGCGATCAAGCTCTGGGCCAATGGGATCTCCCTGGTGGGATTCCTGGTCTGCTTGCCGCTGGTGTACCACTTCGACCGCAGCAAAGATTTCCAGTTCGTCGAAAAGGCTCCGTGGATTCCCTCCATCGGCGCTTCCTACCACCTCGGCATTGATGGAATTGGCCTGTTACTGGTGGTGTTGACGGCGCTTTTGGGCTTTATCTCCATCCTCAGTAGTTGGAACGCCATCGAGCATCGCCTGAAGGAGTATTATTCCTACTTCTTGATTCTCCAGGTGGGCATGCTCGGCGTCTTCATGGCGCTCGATTTCTTGCTGTTCTTCGTCTTCTGGGAACTGGTCCTGGTGCCCATGTACCTGATCATCGGCATTTGGGGCGGCGAGCGGCGCGTCTACGCAGCCATCAAGTTCATGATTTACACCTTGATCGGCTCCATCCTGATGCTGCTCGGCATCCTGACCATGTACTTCCAGCACTACGCCCAGTTCCAGACTTACACCTTCGACATCACCGCCTTGCTGCACACGCAGATGTCCCCGGCGGTGCAGTGGTGGGTGTTCTGGGCGCTGTTTCTGGGCTTTGCGGTGAAGGTTCCCATGTTCCCGTTCCATACTTGGCTCCCCGACGCCCACACCGAGGCGCCGACCGCGGGCTCGGTCATCCTGGCGGGCGTGCTGCTGAAGATGGGAACTTACGGTTTCCTGCGCTTTTCGCTGCCGCTGCTGCCCGATGCCGCCAAGGATCCCCGCGTCATCTACGCCATGGCGGTGCTCTCCATCATCGCCATCGTGTACGGAGCTTTGGTGAGTCTGATGCAAAAGGATTGGAAAAAACTGGTGGCCTACTCCTCGGTGAGCCACTTAGGTTTCTGCACCTTGGGCATCTTCGCTCTCAATCCGGCTGGTCTGTCCGGCTCCATCCTCCAGCAAATCAACCACGGCATCTCCACTGGCATGTTGTTCTTGATCGTGGGCGTCGTCTATGAGCGCCGCCACACGCGAATGATCGCCGACTACGGCGGACTGTACAAGGTCATGCCGGTATTCACCATCGTCTTCTTGATCACTGCGCTCAGCTCGATGGGAATGCCGCCTTTGAACGGCTTTATTGGTGAAATCACCATCTTGCAAGGCGTGTATAAAGAATCCTTCAACTGGGCGTTCTGGGTGGTGGTCGGCATCGCGCTCGGCGCCGCCTACCTGATCTGGCTGTTCCAGCGCACCATGTTCGGCGAGTTAAGCGAAAAGAACCGGGGACTCACCGACTTGTCGGCGCGCGAAATCGCTGTGTTTGCGCCCCTGCTCCTGTGGGCTATCTGGATCGGCGTATACCCAAAGCCCTACTTCGAAATCCTCGAACGTCCTGTAGCCCAAATCGTGGAACGCGTGCGGCCAGGCTACCATGCCCAGCACGGTTTGAAGAACCCACTGGTGGCCACGCCTACCGCTTCCTTGCGTCCATAAGTTCCGGCGCTGCGGACGGCTATGCCGTCACGCGCCGCCCCTCGCGCATCGCCAGGTTGGCCATGTGCGGGCCGGCTACGGCTGCCGCCGCCACCTCGACCGGGCAATTGGGCTCCCGGCGCGAACGCACGCAGTCCAAAAAATTCTTCGGATGCAACTCGGCGCTGTCCTTGTCGGCCACTTCGGCGATGATCTCGGTAGCCGGGCCGCTCTGTCCAGGTCTGGGATGGCCGCCAGGGTCTTTGTAAATGCGGTATCCGCGCCGGTCCATGACCATCGTGGCCCTTTCTCCTTGCAAGGTGATCGACCAGTCGAAATCGAATGCGCTGCAATAGTTCAGGGTCCAGGTGGCCATCATGTCCGGGTATTCGAAAACCGCGGTGAACACGTCCGGAACTTCTCCGTTCTTGGCCTTGCAGATGTAGCCATGACAAACGGCGGACTTGGGAGCGCCGTTATTGGTCATCCACTGCACCACGTCCATGAGATGGGTCCCCTGGTCGGTCATGTTTCCGCCGGAATAATCGTAAAAGCCCCTCCACCAGCGAAAGCGTTTGGGTTCCATGGGGCGCTTGGGGGCGGGCCCCAGGAAGCGGTCCCAATCCAGTTTGCCCTCCAGGGGAGAGTTGTCCAGTGGGGCGTCGAAATGCCAGTTCCAGGCGGCGCGCGCCAGCGAAATCTTGCCTAAAGCGCCATCGTCGATCACTTTCTTGGCGTTGTGAATGAAGGGCATGCTGCGCCGCTGCATGCCGATCTGGACAATCCGGTCTGTCCGGCGAACGGCGGCTGCCATCTCCCGGCTCTCTTCCAGCGACATGGAGAAAGGCTTCTCCAGGTACACGTCTTTGCGCGCCGCCAAGGCGGCCAGCAGCATCGGCTTGTGCTGGTGATCCGGGGTTCCAATCACCACGAAATCGATGCCGCGCTGCTCCAGCATTTCCCGGTAGTCAACGTAGGCTTTGACGCCCGGGGGCGACTCTTTCACCGCCCGGTCGAGATAAGGCTGATAAACATCGCACACCGCCACGCACTGCGCACCCAGCTTTTGAAACGTGCGATGCAGCCATCCTCCCCGGTTTCCTGTGCCGATGGCGCCAAAAGTCAAGCGGTCGTTCGCGCCGAAAACCGAGGCCGGCGCAAACCACGGCGCCACAGCCCCGGCCGCCAGCAAATCTCTACGCTTCATGACCCTCAGCATAGCTCCATCCGCCAGTCGCCGGAACGGCGGGCCGCCCCCGGCCCCCTCCGCTGCATTTGCTCCCCGTCACTGTATGATAGAGGGCGGAGGCGCACGGAATGGTGCCGGAACGGAACGGGGAGGTGACGGCATGAGCATTCACAGGCATTCCTATCCCACAGCGCGGGAAGCGGCTGAGGCTTGCGCGAAGCACGTCTTGATGCGGTTGGAGGACGCGCTATCCGGCGAGGGGGAAGCCACGCTGGCGCTGTCCGGCGGCGAAACGCCCAAGGCTATGTTCGAAGTCCTGGCCAAGTCGGGCATCGACTGGAGCCGGATCCACTTGTTTTGGGTCGACGAGCGCGCTGTGCCGCCCAGCTCGCCGGCCAGCAATTACCGCGTGGCCGAGGAGAACCTCATCCGCCCGGCGGGCATCCCACGACGGAATATCCACCGCATCCCGGCGGAGCTCCGCCCGGAGGCGGCGGCTGCCCGGTACGTGGACGACATCCGTGAATACTTCGGCTTGGCCGAGGGTGAGATGCCCCAGTTTGACGTGATCCATCGCGGACTGGGCGCCGACGGGCACACGGCCAGCCTCTTTCCTGGCGAACCGCTCATTGAGGACCGCGAACAGATCGCTGCGGCCGTCTATGTCGAAAAGCTCGGACAATACCGGATTACGCTGTTGCCGGGCGCATTGATGGCCGCCCGTCATACCGTGTTCCTGGTCACCGGAGCCGACAAAGCGCAAGCGGTGCGCGCCGTGTTTCACGAACCCTACAACCCCAAACTGTACCCGGGCCAAGTGGTCTCCCATCACGGCAGACATATTGTCTGGTTCTTGGACGACCAGGCTGCCGCTTTGCTCGACTGATACGCGCCAGGCCGCCGCGGTCGCCACCCCATTTCGGGGATCCACCCGTCTCTCCCCTTGACGCCGGTATTTTGCCGGTTCAAATTAGGGGCAGAGAGGGTGATGTCATGGAGACTGCCTTGCGTGAGTCCTTAGGATTGACCGAGGACCAGTACAAGCTCCTTCTGGAGATTCTGGAACGGGAGCAGGTGAAGCTTCCCGTGGAAATCCGGCACACCGTCAACCGTAGCTACCGCGATGAACTGAAGCGCCGGCTTCAGATCGTCGACCAGTTGGTGGAACGGCTCCGTCCGGCTGCATGACGCCGCGCCTGGCTCGCCCGCCGGCCCCGGCCAGAATGATATATTGGCGGGCGAGTCATGAGCGCACAATTCCTCTCCCGCCGGGCCTTCCTGCTCGGCGCCGGGTCGGCGCCGCTCGCCTTTGCGGCGCGTACCCCGCGCAAGCCCGGTTATAACGTCTTATTCATTGCCGTAGACGATTTGAAGCCTTACCTGGGTTGCTATGGCAACCGTGTGGCGATCACTCCGAACATCGACCGCCTCGCTGCCGAAGGGATGGTCTTCACGCGCGCTTACTGCCAGCAAGCCGTGTGCAGCCCTTCGCGAACCTCCCTGATGACGGGCTTGCGTCCCGACACAACGAAGGTTTACGAGCTTCAGACCCATTTCCGCAAGACCATTCCCAACGCCGTGACCTTGCCGGAACAATTCAAGAACCACGGTTACCTGACCACCGGTTTTAGCAAGATCTATCACGGGGGACTGGACGATTCCCGTTCTTGGAGCGTGCCTTGGTGGTCGCCCGGAGGACCTCCCTGGGGCTCGAAGGAAAATGAAGAGCGGGCGCGGCGCCTGGATGCATCGCTGGCGAAACAGGACTGGAAAATCGCTCGGGCTTCCAGCCGCCGCGGGGAACGTGGTCCGGCCTGGAGCGCGCCGGACGTCCAGGATAATGAGTTGGCTGACGGCAAGACCGCCGACGCCGCGGTTGCCGCGCTCGAGAAGCTCAAAAACGATTCCTTCTTTCTTGCGGCGGGCTTCCTGAAACCCCACCTTCCGTTTGTCGCTCCCAAGCGCTACTTCGATTTATACGCCAAGACCAAGTTCACCCCCGCCGATAACCCCTTCCCGCCCAAGGACGCGCCCGAGGTGGCTCTGCACAATTTCGGGGAATTGCGCAGCTATAGCGATATCCCGGACGTCGGTCCCGTGCCCCCGGAAAAAGCCGTAGAGCTGATTCGCGCCTATTACGCCGCCACCAGCTTCACCGACGCCCAGATCGGCAAGCTGCTCCAGGCGCTCGATCGCCTGGGATTGCGCAAGAATACCGTCGTTATCCTCTGGGGCGACCACGGCTATCACCTCGGCGACCACGGCTTGTGGAACAAGCACACCAATTTCGAGGAGGCGACCCGCTCCCCGCTCATCATCAGCGTGCCCGGACAGAAAACAGCCGGGCGTAAGACATCCGCCCTTACCGAGTTTGTCGATATCTATCCCTCGCTATGCGACATCTGCGGCGTCCCCATTCCGCCGAACCTGGAGGGCGTCAGCTTCAAACCGTTGCTCGAAAACCCCGATCGGCCTTGGAAGAAAGCCGCCTTCAGCCAATATCCCAGGGCGGTGAAAGGCGTCGGGCAAGCGATGGGCTACTCCATGCGCACCGACCGTTACCGCTACACCGAATGGCGGGTCCCCGGCTCTGACTTCCTCGCCGTCGAACTCTATGATCACGAAAAGGATCCTCAGGAGAATGTCAACGTAGCCAAACGCCCGGAGAACGCGGCGCTGGTCAAACAGCTCGCCGCTCAGTTGCACGCCGGTTGGAAAGCCGCTCGTCCTTAGGCGGTTTCGATGCCTGCCGCCGCTTCCAAACCGCGCTCGCGAATTTCCAATTCGCGGATGCGGTACTTTTGAACCTTGTTGGTTACCGTCATGGGGAAGGAATCCACGAACCGGATGAACTGAGGAATCTTAAAGTACGCGATCTTGCCGCGGCAGTAATCGCGCAGTTCCTCCTCCGTCATGCTGTGCCCGTTCCTCAAGCGAACCCAGGCGCATACGGTTTCACCCAGCCGCGCGTCCGGCAGACCTACCACGTATACATCGGCGATCTTGGGATGGGAGTGCAGAAACTCCTCCACCTCCCGCGGATAAATATTCTCGCCGCCCCGGATGATCGTGTCCTTGGCGCGCCCGCGCATGCGAAAATACCCGTTGGGCTGCATGATGGCAAGGTCGCCCGTGTGTAACCAGCCGTCCGGATCAACCGCCTTAGCCGTCGCCTCCGGATCGCCGTCATAACCTTTCATCACTAGGTATCCGCGAGTGCAGAGCTCGCCTTGTTCGCCTACCGGCAGCGTTCTGCCGGTCTCGGGCGAAACGATCTTCACCTCTGTGTTCGGCAGAGCGGCGCCCACCGTTTGAACGCGCCACTCGATCGGGTCGTCCACCCGCGACATCGTAATCACCGGGGACGCCTCCGTTTGTCCGTACGCGATGGTCATCTCCGGGCAGTGCATTTCGGTCATGACCCTACGCATGACCTCGATGGGGCAGGGCGAGCCGGCCATCACTCCCGTTCGCAAGCTCGTGAAATCAAAGCGGCGAAACTCCGGATGTTCCAGCTCAGCGATGAACATCGTAGGCACGCCATAAATGGCTGTCGCCCGTTCCTCCTGGATCGTATGGAGGGTCGCCAGCGCGTCAAACTGCGCGGACGGCAGAATCAACGCTGCACCGCTGTTCAAC
>Ga0272446_1003974_pt1 | contig 17955 bp, 11 predicted proteins | sample YNPCB0061_FD_194587 | JGI IMG/M metagenome (GOLD analysis project Ga0272446, IMG submission 194587) | Hot spring microbial mat communities from Yellowstone National Park, WY, United States - YNP-CB-006-1 | ecosystem: Environmental > Aquatic > Thermal springs > Hot (42-90C) > Sediment | place... | reverse complement strand
TCAGGTGAGCCGGCGCTACTGGGGATCTCCTTTTTCGCCCTTCTATTGGCGATTAGCCGTGTCACTGGCCCTGTACCGCTTCAACCGTTTGGGGCGGGCGCACCGGCTGTATCTGAAAGCCTCTCGATCCTGGGCGAATCGACAACGTTGGCGCGCTATCGGGGCCGCGCTTCCGGCCGGGATGCTGGCGCCGGAACTGGCTTTTCACTCGGTGATCGGACCGGTGCTGGGCCAGGCGGGCAGAGCGGTTCTCGCCCGGTTGGCTCGGCGGTGGCCCGGCCGCACGGCGATCCCCCCGCAGACTGCGGCCTACCTGGGACATACCGCGACGTGGGAAGACGGCTGGGCTGGCCCCCTGACCAGGTTCCGCCGGACAGCTCTAGGTGGGGAGACCGCCGTTGCCATGTGCGGCTCGGCGGACCTCAAATTTATGAGGGTGCCCTTGTGCCTGACGGTGCGGTTGGACGGAGTGGATATCGGAGCCTACACAATATCAGCCAGTGGGCCCTTCCTTTGCGAGTTCCCCCTGGAGCGCCCCCTCCCGGCCGGCGAGCACGCTGTCGAGGTGGAAGCCAGCGCCTGGTGGGTGCCGCACCGGGTTACCGGTTCGGGCGATTACCGGCCACTGGCCTGGAGGACGGCCGGCGCGGATTCAATCCGGCTGGTGGCGCGGCAGGGGTCCACGCCGATCACCTGAGGCCCTGCTCGGACAGGGAATCCGACCCTGGCGAGGCGCCGGCTGGTTCACCCTCCAGCCATCCCCAGAGCCCAAGCTTGCGAAGCAAACGGTAGACAAGGGTCAGCCGGACACGCTGAATGACCCGGCTGGCGGCCTGCAAACGGTATTGCAACTCGGCGCGTTCGCTCTGTAACTGAGTGCGCTCCCGCTCCACCTCGCCCAGCCGGCGGCCTTGTTCTTCGATGACCCGGAGGCGGGCGGCGCGGTCCGCCTCCGAGAAGGCCCAGTGTTGCCTGAGTTCGGATAATTCTCCGTTCAGACGGTTGCACTCTCCCTCCACTTCGCCCAGCCGGCGGCCTTGTTCCTCGATGACCCGGAGGCGGGCGGCGCGGTCCGCCTCGCTTTCCATGAGCTGCCGGACCACTCCCCGGACCCGGTCGTCCGTGTCGAGTAAGGCCTGCACCATCCGTGCCTGTGGGGAACGCGCCAGGACCTCATCGATCTGCGAGGCGGCGTGGGTGACCAGCGGCCGGCGGCCGGCGACAAGGAACAGGTCGTAATGCGCGAAGATAGCCGGTTGGAACTCGACATAGAGAAAACCCAGCCGCTCTAGAAACTTTCGCATGGCGCTCTCGCTGAACAGGAAAAGGTGCTGCTCAGGCTCCAGGTGCATGAGGAAAGGGTCGCTTGCTGCGCGCATCTGCTCCAACGAACTGCCCTCTTTGTATCTGGGACTCTGGAGCAGCAGAATTCCGCCGGGTTCGATGAGGTTCAGGCAGTGCCGCAAGGTGGCGCCGGGGTCTGCAAGGTGCTCGATGACGTCCATCATCGCGAGCAGGCGCACCGACTCACAGGGGATGACATGGCCCTCCACGGGACCCGTGAGCACGGGAATCTCAAAGGTCTTGCGGGCGTACTCGGCCAGCTCCGAAGTCAGCTCCAAGCCCGTGGCGTCGTAACCCGCCCAGCGCAACAGGGCGACGAATCCGCCATGAGCGCTTCCAAGTTCCAGGGCACGGCCGGGAGGCGGAGCGTACTTCAGCGCCGTGCGAAGCCAGTGCAGACAGCGCTCGCTCAGGTCGGTGCGCGTGCGCTCCTTCAGGGTCGGATATCCGCGCCCTTCGACGAGACGCTTCACGTAGTAATCCCAATACGGGCTCGGCTCTCCGCCGGCGAGACAAGCTCGAGTGGATATGAGCGTTTCGCACTCCGCGCACCGCAGATACCCGGGGGAGAAGGGCACGAGGTCCTCATTGCCGCACCAGCAAGCGGGATGAATTTGCTGATCAGTCATTTCGGAACCCGGCTTTGCCGGAAGCGTGCCGCCCCCGGAGACCTGCCAGAGGACTCACCGGACCGACTCCCATTTTGTGGCGTTCCGCTTCAGAGCCGGGTGCGATACGACCAGGTGCCACAGCACAGCCTGGAAAGCCTCCGAGTGCGGTGTGACGCGCTCCGGGCTGACCGCGGGCACGATGACGCACGCGTCAGCCAGCCGCGCGGTGTGGCCGCCGCCGCGGCCGGCAATCCCCATGATCTTCGCGCCCACCTTCCGGGCATATTCCAGCGCGGCGACCAGGTTCACGCTGATCTGCTGCTCGGCGTCGCCGCCGCCCACGGAAAACACCATCACTCCATCCTCCGGTCTGAGGCGGCTTACGCGCAACCAGGCCTCGAACACCGTGGGCCAGCCTTCGTCGTTGGTGCGGGCCGTGAGTTCCGAGACATTGTCGGTTGGGGCGTACGCCTCGATGCCGGCCAGCTTGCGAAAATCGTTGACCGCGTGGGAGGCGTTCGCCGCGCTGCCTCCGACCCCGAGGATGAACAGCCTGCCGCCGCTCTCCCGCACGGACGCGAGCACCTCCACCAGCCGCTCGATCGCTCCGGTATCGAGCCGCGAGACGATGGACTGCACCTCGGCCAGGTACCGATCCGTGAAGTTCAAGTTCTCCATATTAGTTCCCCGTCCGGCCAAAAGGGCGCCCAGCTCCCGCAGCCCTTCGAAAGAGCCAATCTCATAGAACCGTTCCGGCGCCTCCCAGGCGGCCAGGTCACCGCGCCGGAGCAGATCCTGATAAAGAGCGGCCAAATCCCAGGCTTCCCCGGGCCGAACACAGTCGAGCGCGCTGCGGCGGAATACGCCCAGGCCGTAATCAATGTGGCGCATTCGCGGATCGCGGTTCTTCTTATCGTATGCCGCGATCACTCCGTCAGCCAAGAGGACGTTGCTGCGGTCCCAACGATCCTGGTTGCGGTAGACGGTCATGAGCGCGGACTTGCCGCTTCGCAGGAAGGCTTCCTGGACCGCGCGGTAATCGCAAGGCAAGTAGGAATCGCCGTAGAGGACAAAGAAGGCATCGCCCAGCAGCGGCAGCGCGTTGGCAACGGCCCCGGCAGTCCCACGCAAGACAGGCCCGTCGAAGCTATAGTCGGCACGCAGCCCGAAGGCGGCGCCATCGCCGACGCAACTCCGGATCTGTTCGCCGAGGTGGCCCAGGCACAGGACCACCCGTTCGATTCCCGCCGCCCGTAACAGGCGGAGCTGGTGTGCAATGAAGGGCTCGCCGTTGATTTCCAGCAGAGCTTTGGGGATGGAAGCGGTGAGCGGCCGCAGGCGAGTTGCCTTTCCACCCGCCAGGATCGCTACTGGAAACATCGGCATGGGCTCACGCATTGGCCAGCACACTGGTGCCCGCGAAGTCGAACTTCACGCGCACTTCGCGAAGGCCCGCGGCGCGCAGGACATGGCGCAGGCGGGTCTTTTCTTCCGTGTAAAACATCAGAAAGCCGCCGCCTCCGGCGCCGATCAGTTTGCCGCCGAGCGCGCCATTGTGCCGCGCCAGTTCATACCATTCGTCCACCTGCGGGTTGCTCATTTCCCCGGAGCGGCGTTTCTTGTGTTCCCAATGCACGTGCATCAGCTCGGCAAAGCGGTCCAGGCGCCCGCTTTCCAGGGCCAGTTTGCTCTCGATGCCCAGTTGCTTGACGAAGTGCAACTGCCCGATCATGTCGGGGTCCTTCTGGCGGCTGCGGGTGTCCTGTTCTCGCAGAATCGCCGAGGCGGCGCGCGTGAAACCGGTAAAGAAAACCAGGAGGTTGTCTTCGAGATTGGAGAGCGTCTCGGGATCCAGCTTGAGAGGCTCGACCCGGACCGAATCGTCAGGCTGGAAATAGAAGCAGGTGATGCCGCCAAAGGCAGCGATATACTGATCCTGCTTGCCGACGGGTTCTTCCAGAAGATCAATCTCGATGTGACAGGCCTCTTCGGCGAGTTGCTGGCGCGGGACGAAGCTCTTGCGGTAGGCATGCAGGGCTCGCAGCAGCGCCGTCGTAAAACTGCCGGAGGAGCCCAGGCCGGTGCCGGCGGGGATATCGGACATGCTGGTGATTTCCAGATGCGGGCGCTCGATGCCCATCAGCTTGAGCGCCTCCCTGACAATGGGATGCCTGACCTCATCGACGGACTGAACCACCTCCATCTTTGAGTACTTGACGATCAGTTCCTGAATAAAGGTCTCGTGCAGGGTGATGTAGACGTAACGGTCGATAGCTGCGGAAATCACAAAACCGCCGTGCTCGCGATAATACGAGGGAAGATCGGTCCCGCCGCCACCCAGCGAGATCCGTAGGGGGCTACGTGTAATGATCACGTTTCACGACTCTGATACAGGCTCTCGACGATTCGCAATGCGGCCTGGGCGTCCTCCAGACCTGGTTGGGGAGAGCGATTCATCCGGATATCCTCCAGGAAAACGGAAAACTCGGCGCACCAGGAATCGTCGCCCATGGGGTACTCCCAGATGGTAGTTTCGGGCGGTCCCATCTCCGGCAACATGCGGTGCCAGACCAGCCGCTCGGTTCCGTAGCTGCCGCCGAGGCCGTCAATCTCGAGCTTGCCCAGGCGGCCCATAATCTCAAAAGAGAACAGGTTCTTCCACTCCGTCCAACCGGCGTGCAGGAAGGCCGTCTGGCCGCCGGCGGTTTCCAGCAGAAGAAAAGCATTATCTTCAACCGGGATGTTCCAGAAATAGGTTCGGATCGTGCCCCGAACGGCGGGGAAATCGCCCAGAAAAGAGCGGGCGAGGTCGATAAGATGGATACCCTGATCGATCAGTTCACCGCCTCCGGAAAGTTTGGGGTCGGCGCGCCACTCCGTCTCGTAGCCGGGCCGGCCGCCATGACCATACCGGCCACGGATGAACATCAGCTCGCCGAGCGCGCCGGACCGGATTATGTCGTAGGCCTTTCGAAAGGCGCGATGGTAGCGGTGGTTAAACCCGACTCGCACCCGAGCGCCAGACCGCTCCGCGGCTGCCCGGACCGGATCCAGTTCCGAGGATGCGCGAGCGCCGGGTTTCTCGATCAGCACATGCTTGCCGGACGCGGCCGCTTCACAGGCGACCGGGGCCAGCATGTCATGGGAGGTAGCGACGATGACAATGTCCACGCCGGGCTGCCGGATCGCCTCCCGCCAGTCGGTGAAAGCTTTGGCGTTCGGCGCGTCGCGCGCCAACTGCTGAGCGCGGCTCAGGATCACATCGCAGCATGCCAGCAGGTTGCAGCCCCGGATGGCCCGGCTGCGCCGCTGGCCGATCAGGCCACAACCTACGATGGCAACGCCCGGCTGGCTCGGGCCTGAATTCGCAGCCATTCCAATCTATGGTAGTGTAGTTGATCTGCCAAGTGAAACCCGTTGCGGACGTTAGCCTTATCCTGCCCGCTTTCAACGAGGCCGGGTCGATCAGGAGCACCATTCAGGAGGCCGTGGAATATTTCCGAAGCCAGGGTTTGAGGTACCAGATCATCGTAGCCGCCGATGGGACTGACGGCACGCGGGAGCGCGCCGCCGAGATGGCCGTGCAGGACCCGGCCATCACGGTGTTCGGTCATCCCGAGCGGAGGGGTAAAGGCCGCGGGGTGCGGGAAGCAGCCCAACTCGCCACCGGCGCCGTGGTTGGGTATGCCGATGCCGACAACAAAGTGCCCATCGAAGAGTACTCCAAGATCGCCCCGTGGTTCGCGCGGGGCTACGACGCCGTGATCGGATCACGGGCGATCCAGAGATCGCTGATCGAGCGGAGGCAACCATTGTACCGGCGGCTGGGGGGCGCAGCGTTCCACCTGGTGATGCAGACTGTGGTCGGCCTTCCCGGCATCCTCGACAGCCAGTGCGGCTTCAAGTTCTTTTCCCAGCCCGCCGCCCGCGAGATCTTCCGGCGGCAGCGCATCGACGGTTACATGTTCGACGTGGAAATTCTGGCCCTGGCCCAGCGGCTGGGTTACGCGATCAAGCAAGTGCCGATCCGCTGGCGAGACGACGGCGACAGCCGCCTGGAACTGGTCAGAGGGAACCTGTCAAATATGAGAGACATACTGCGCATCCGATGGCTGCACGGCGGCGCCCGCAGGCGCCGCCCGCGCGAGGCGGGGAAATGAAGGCGCTGGTCACCGGCGCGGCGGGCTTTATCGGCAGCAATCTCGTCGACCGGTTGCTGGCAGAGGGATACGAAGTCGCAGGGTTCGACAACTTCTCCACGGGACGGATGGAGTTTCTGAGCGACGCTCTGGCATCGCCGCGCTTCAGCCTGCATCGCGGAGATCTGCTGGATAGCGCATCACTTCAGGCGGCGATGGCGGGCGCCGGTACGGTTTTTCATTTGGCCGCCAACGCAGACGTGCGGTACGGCACCACGAATCCGCGCAAGGATCTGGAACAGAATACGATTGGCACCGCCAATGTGCTCGAGGCCATGCGCGCATGCGGAGTCAAGCGGATCGCCTTCGCATCTTCGGGGTCGGTCTACGGCGAACCCGAGGTCTTCCCCACGCCCGAGAACGCCCCGTTTCCGCTTCAGACCTCGCTGTATGGGGCGTCGAAGCTGGCGGCCGAGGGCCTGATCGAGGCCTACTGCGAGGGCTTCGGCATCGAGGCTTGCATCTTCCGGTTCGTCTCCATCCTGGGAGAGAGGTACTCTCACGGACATGTGTTCGATTTCTACCGCAGTCTGCGGCATAATCCCGGAGAATTGCAGGTGCTCGGGGACGGAAAGCAGCGCAAGTCGTACCTCTACGTCCAAGACTGCATTGACGCGGTCTTGACCGCCTGGCGGCGCACCGGACGCGCGCGGGTGGAAGTGTACAACGTGGGTGCGGACGAGTACTGCGAGGTGAACGATTCCGTGCGCTGGATCTGTGAGCGTCTGGGCGTGCGTCCCCGGCTGTTGTACTCCGGGGGCAGCCGGGGCTGGGTGGGCGACAGCCCCTTTATTTTTCTGGACTGTAAGAAGCTGCGAGCGCTGGGCTGGACGCCGAAAACGAGTATTCGCACGGGAGTGCTCCGGACGGTGGCGTATCTCGAGCAGAACCCGTGGCTCCTGGAGGCGCGATGCCTGCCCTGATCCCGTTGGCGGCGTACGGGCTGCTGTATGCCGCTTTCTGGTGGCACGGAGCGGGCCTGCGGCGCGCCTTCCTGTTAAGCGCCGTATGTTGGGGTGTCGGAGCGGTTGCCTTCACGGAACTGCTGAGCTTGCCGGGCTGGTTGACGAAAACCGGCTTGGCGGTGGCTTGGACCTTCGCCGCCGTCGGGGCAGGGGCCACGCTTGTGGCCGCAGTGAAGCGCGGAGGCGGCGCGCCCTTTCGTGTCCGAATGCACGCTCTGGCAGGGGGGTTTGGGGAGGCGGAGATTGCTGCCCTGGCCGGCGCCGGCTGCCTGGTCCTGATCGTGGGATCTGTCGCCCTGGTGAGCCCGCCGAATACCACCGACGCGATGACCTATCATATGCCGCGCGTCGCCTACTGGCTTCAGAACCGGAGCGTTGCGCCGTACCCGACTTCGAACACCCTGCAATTGTACATGCCGCCGGGAGCGGAGTACTTCATCTTGCAATTCCAGGGCCTGCTGGGCACGGACCGGATGGCGAACCTGGTGCAGTGGTTTGGACTGCTGGGTTCGATGGCGGGCGTATCTCTGATTGCGCGGGCCCTCGGCGGGGACCGGAAAGTGCAGGCGCTGGCCGCTGTTTTGTGCGCGACGATACCGCAGGGGATCCTCACTGCCTCGGGCGCCAAGAACGACTTTGTGCTGGCGTTCTGGCTGGCGGTATTCGCATGGTCGGTTTTGGAGATGATTGATGCCGCCGGGGGATGGCTTCGGGTTGCGCTATGCGGCGCCGCTCTTGGGCTTGCGTTCCTGACCAAGGGCACGGCCTATGTCTTCGCGCCACCCGTATTTTTCGGTTGCATCTTTATCGCACGGCGTGACCGCCGTGCCTGCGTGCTGCGAAGCGCGGCCTTCATCATCGCCGTCGCCATGCTGATCAATGCCGGACCGTACTGGCGGAACTGCCGGTTGACGGGGTCTCCATTGGGGCCCACCTCGTACTTCGGTGTGTTCAAGCTGACCTGTGACCGGTTCGGTCCCGGCCCGCTCTGGTCCAACCTGTTTCGCAATCTGGCCCTGCACCTGGGCACGCCATCGGCGAGCGTAAACCGCGTGCTGGAGGCTGCCATCACAAAAACGATTCGAACCGCGGGCGAAGACCCCAACGATCCGGCCACGACATGGCGGGGCACGGAATTTCACGTGCCGGCTGTATCGCTGCATGAGGCTCTAGCCGGCAATCCCCTGCACCTGGCCCTTGTCGGAATAGGATTCTTTCTGGCAGTTGTCAGTGGCCCGAGGCTTCGCGGCGCGGCGATAATGGGGGCTGGCGTCGCGTTAGCCACCCTTCTGTTTTGCGCCGCCTTTCGATGGCAACCGTGGCATACGCGGTTGCATTTACCGCTTTTCGTCCTGGCCTGCGCGCCGGCGGCGCTCGGGCTGGGAGCCAGGTTGCCCGCCGCGGCGCCCTCTGTGCTGAGCGTCGTGTTGATCGTGCTGGCAGAGCCCGCCGTTTTCCAGAACCAGCTCCGGCCGCTGACCTCCCCGGCGAGCATCCTCATCCGGCCTCGGGCCGATCTCTACTTTACCGACGCGCCACACTACCGGGAGTCGTTTCTGGCCGCTACCGAAGCCGTCCGGCGGCAAGGGTGCCGCGTGGTGGGATTGGATTTTGCGGGTGAACATTTTGAGTATCCGCTCATCGCTCTGCTGAAAGCGGGCGGAAGCAACACTTGGGTTCTGCCTCCAGGTTCGCTGTCGTCCGGGAACGCGCAGGTTTGCGCAGTGATCTGTTCGGGCTGCGCCCAGGCGCCCGCGAAGTGGGGCCAGTACGCGTGGCTTCCCCGCAGCACAGTGTTCCGGGACACGGCGGTATTCAGCCGCGGCAAGCCCGCGACAGACTGCCGGCTGCGCTTTTCCGAGGGGTGGTACGCCCGGGAAGAATCCGGTCCGAACTGGTGGCGGTGGGCCGGGCAGAAGGCGGAAATGCGCGTGTCGGTTCCGCAAGGCGACTCCGCTGAAATACGAGGAGAATTAGGGTCTCTGGCGACCCCAAATACCGTCAGCGTATCTCTGAATTCGCAAACGATCGCCGAATTCAGAGTAGACTCGGGCACGGTGAAGTTCTCTTTTCAGGTGCCGGCCGGCTCGAGTGTGATCGAATTCGCCGCGCACGCGCCGCCCGCAACCGCGCCGGGAGATCTCCGGCGGCTGGGGTTCAGCGTCCTGAACGTAACTTTCACGAGCAGAAGCAGCCACTCCCCTTGTGAAGTGTTCTAGCAACGTTGGGCGCTTAGTGCCTGCGGCTCTCAGGCCCGGCCGGGACGCTCCAGGCGGCTATTTTTTCCCAGCCGCTGCTCAGCCCATGTCTGTCCTCAACGGTCACAAAGACACTCCAGTCGCCGGCATAAGACGGTGCAAATGTGAGTGGCAGGGTGAATTCGAACTGTGTCCCGGATCCGGTGGCGGAGGCGTCAGCGGCGCGAACCTCGCAGCGGCTGTTCTTCAGACCGTGGGAATCGCCCGGCGCGACGCCGGGGAGCCACCGTCCGCCGTCGTCGTCGAGCAGCGAAAGACGATTCATTGTTCGGTCGTACGACACCAGACAAGCATTTTCTCCGGTAATTCTGGAGTGGACGACGACCGATATTTTTGAAATATCTGCGGCGCCATCGGCATCCGAGAAAGAAAAATGAAACGCCGGCCGCAGTCCCCGCCCTTTGTTAGGTTGGACTGCCTGGATCTCCGGCGGGCTGAATTCGTGCAGCAGATGCAATTCGAAGTCCTGAGTCTTGATGGTTCGGGCAGAGGGGAGAACCGGATGGGACTTGCTGAGATCCAGGATCCACTCCTTGCCCGCAAAGAGAGCAGCAGGGTCGGCGGCCGCCAGTTCCGAATCCGTGAGCACCGGGGAAGCGGTGGGCAGATAAAACAAATAAAGCCAGACGGTGTCGGACCATTTGTGGGCAAGGAGCAGGCCCTTGTCGATCTTGTCCGGGGGAACGAGGTTACTCGCGGCGATGGCTGCGCGGTGAGCCGGCAGGTTTCCCGGCGGTCTCCAGGACGCCAAGGAAAGAGCCGCCGAACCCAGTCCGCAATAAACAGCCAGATACACGAGAAATACAGCGCGCGCCCGGGACGGCCAGAAGGCGCATATCACGATGATCGCGATACTGAGAGCAAAAAGCGCGTGTCCAACGGCGGGACGGCAAACGGAAATCCACGCAACCTCGGGATGATCAACGATTCCGGCAAAGAACATATGGTTGAGCCGGACTTTGGCGGAGAGCACCGCCACGGCGGCAACCAGACAGGCGATGGTGAATGCGGCGCGAACTATCCGCCTGGAAAAACTCAACGCACGATGGGCTGACAAGAAGACAGCCAGGAGCAGCGGCAAACCAAAGTTGAAATACCTTGCGTGGAGGCGGTTGTCCGGTTCCGCTCCCCCGAGCTTGCTGGCGTCCACGGTGAACTTGCTCGTGGTCACCAGGAAGGTAGCCAGGAACACGGTGGCCAAAGCTGCCACGAAGGTAAGACGGCGCCGGTCGAAGGAAGGCGGAAACAGCCGCCCGGACAGGGACATGATGGTTACGAGCAATGGGAGGGCGTAGACGGCACTCAGACTGGCCAAGTGGCCGAGGATCAGCCTCGCCATCTTCGGGGCCGCGGCGGCGAAGGTCGACGCATCGGTGGCCCGCCCAACGATTGAGCCATATAAGGCGCCCAGAACAGCCGGATGCGCTTGCCCTACCAGCAGCCAATCGAGCGCCAACCGGGAGGCCGCGAAGCCCAGTGCGAAGCATGTCACGATGCCGGACAAACGAGCCCAAGAATAGGTGCCCGGTGACAGCAACTTCGTCAGGACCAGCGAGGCGAGCGCAACGAAGATCAGAATCAGTGCGTGCGGCTTGATCAGCGCCAGTGCGCCAAGAGCCGCACCCGAGCCGATTGCGGCCCAGATGTTTCCTCCCCCGCCGAGGCGAAGAAAGAAGTACGCGAAGATCCAAAATACAAAAATGAAAGGCGACTCCGGCATGAAGAAGGCCGTATATGCGCTGAGTGGCCCTCCGAGACTGAGAAGGGCGAGCAGCAGTGCCGTCTTTCGATCGAGCAGGTAACGCAGGCTGCCGTACAGTGGAATCAGTGCCAGGCCGAAAAAGATGGAATTGAATACTCGTGCGACGATGAGAGGATCGCTTCGGAACGCGAAGACAAGTTGGTAAATCCTGCTATAGAGCCGGGTTGGCAGAGGCCCTCCAAGGGTGATACGGATGGCGTCCGGTGAAGAAGCAGCGTACTTGGCCTGGATAGCATAAATCGCCTCATCGCCAAGAACGCTTGGATGAGGCTCTCCCAGGTTTCTGACGATGAGCGCCACGGTGAGCAAGAGCAGCGCAAGCAGGATATGAACTGCTGTTGGTTCCCAGCGCTTCAGTCCGTCAATCCCTCTCCGATAGAAACGCACAAAGGCCACATGCGCGCAGTTGGTTGGACTGGATTGCGCTTCTACTCGCATGAAGAAAAAGGCTGCCCGGAAACTCCAGCCGGCCTCAGCCTGCTCCCGCGCCGTGAGGTACGGCTCTTGATGGAGTGCACAAAATCCTTCGCGAGATTCCAAATCTGGATGAGCGTGTTCGGGTCAGCCAGGAGCATACGCGCATGCCGAAGTAGCAGCCCGGGCCTCAGGTAGAAACGCTTCAGGAATTCCTGATGCTTGCTGAGGAGCTGATCACGCGTCATGCCCCTCGGCACAAAGACCGGACGCCAGTAGTTGAATTCCGACCATGAGGAGTCGTCCAAATCGCCATAATCGCGAGCGTGTTCGTATTGGTAGCTTCCGGGCATCGGTGTGTTGATGGTAACCACGACATGATCCAGTTTGAGGCGTCTGGCAAACTCGATGGTTCTGTCGATGGTAGCCGGGGATTCCTTGGGGTGGCCGACGATGAAAAACCCCTTGGTGCTTAGGCCGATTCGTCGACAGATTTCCGTGACTCGCTCGACGTCCGGAAGCCTGATATTCTTGCGGATTTCTTTAAGGATGTCTTGGTCTCCACTCTCGATACCAAACGACAAGTACCAGCACCCGTTGGCCTTCATGTACCGGAGGAGCTCCTCATTGACAGTGTTGATCCGCGACATGCAGGTCCACGGGAAACGTAGCTCTCGCCGGGCGGCCAAATCGAAGATCTCGTAAATCCTCTTCGGCCGGATGGTGAACGTGTCGTCCACAAAGGCAATCTCACGGACGCCATAGCGGCGAATCAGTAATTCGATTTCTTCGACGACGCTCTCCGCCGACCGCATGCGGACTTTTCGGCCGAATGTCGAGTTCTCGCAGAAGGTGCATTCGTTCGGGCAGCCCCGTGACGTGATAACGTTTGCGACGGGCCGTCTGCGGTAGTTGAATGGTGGAGGCGTGTAAACCCTGATGTCAGGGATCAGGTCGTAGGCCGGGAAAGGAAGAGAATCGAGGTCCTGGATGTACGCGCGAGGAGGATTCAGCACGCTCTGGCCTTCGCAACGATAGACGAGTCCTCTTACTTTGGCGGGGTCGGATCGATTCTCGATCATTTCCAAAGTTTCTCGAAGGGTCTCTTCGCCCTCGTTGCGAACCGCGTAGTCAAACGCCTTGAATTGCATAGGGTGAGCCGGCTGGCTGGATACATGTGGGCCGCCAAGGATTACGGGCATTTCTGGCAGCGCCTGCTTCACCAGTTGAGCGAGTTCGAGGGCACGGTGGAACGTGACAGTGGTCGTCGAGATGCCAATTGAACTGAACCCACCTTGTTGCAGATAACCTACGACGGCGCTGGCCGCGATGTCCCGAGCTTCAGCGTCAATGGCCTCCACCGGACGTCCGTGTCTTCGAAGATACGCAGCCAAGTAAAACAAACCCAAAGGGATCTGCTTGCCGCCGAACAGGCCCAACTTGCCACGATATCGCTCGGACTTCGTGATGTTCGGATAAACGAGAAGAATCTTCTTCTGATGTTCCACGGCTGACCTTCGAGCGCCAGAAGCGAAGAGCGGTTCGCCTCTCCCAATCAGTGTAGCCGTGAGCGTCGTTGGCGTCCAGGGGCGGAGGAAATCCGGGACATCCAGCCGCTTCCGTGTAGAGATGTGACGTTCTGTGTTAACGAGGGCAACCCGCAGTGTTTTAGTCTGCGACTGTTTCACCCCGGGGAGCGCGAGTGAATACGAAGTCTCTCTGAATGGCGAAATTCGCAAAGAATAGCGCTGTTTCGGCGATAACCTTGGCTGAGATCACGGGGAGATGAATGCTGGTGGACAGGAAATTGATGAGCATGTAAGAGAGAAGTCCACTCGCCACAACCAGGAGCAGATACCGAGTCAATACGGTCCTGTGGGGTTGATTCGACAGGAAGACCGCCTTGCGTGCGGCGGTGTAGTTGAAAACCAGGGCGACTAGACGTCCCCCAATCTGGGAACTCAGGATAATGCCGCTGCTCTGAAACAGCAGGTAGAACACCAAGTTGTCGATGACCGTCGTCAAGATGGAAACCATGCTGTAGCGGAGCAATGTGAAGTAGATCCGAAGCGAGTCTAGTAGTGGGTTGAAATGAGAGGATCGATTGCCCTCCAGATAAATCGTCCGAATCCGTTCCTCAACAATCCGCACCGAGTGGTGTTTGCATGCAATCAGCATGTCGAGCTCAAACTCATACCCGGGCGAGGGGATGACCAGCAGGTGGGGCAGCAGATCGCGCGGGATGCCCCGCAATCCGGTCTGGGTGTCGGACAGACGGGTGCCAACAAGAAAGCGCATGACTGTGGCGGTGATGTGATTACCCAGTCTGCTGCGCACCGGTACGCCATCGCCGAAACGGCGCGTTCCGAGGACTAACGCCCCGCGTTCCGTCAAAAGTCTTCGGCCGACCTTGAGGATATCTTCGGCGTGATGCTGGCCGTCGGCATCGGCTGTGACGACGCCAACGGCGTGCGGGTAGGCGCACAGAGCGTGGTTGATGCCGGTTTTTAGGGCGGCTCCTTTCCCCAGATTGATGGCATGCCGTAAGACGATGGTGCCGGGCCAGTGTTTGAGCTCTTCAAAGTAACGATCAGAATCCGGACCACTGCCATCGTTGACGACGATGATGCTGCTGGCGCCGGCCCCGCTCAGAGCGCCGACCAGCGCTGCTAACCGAACGCCGGGCTGGAAGGCCGGAATGATAATCGGCACTTCGAAACGCGACCGTTCTTGGGGACGCTGTACGGAACTCTGCACACCTCTTCCTCAGGAATCCTCCATCTTAGCAGGGCGGTCCGTGGTCTCGATCCCCTGCCTGATCGGACTGATCGGGGGGACGGGTCCACTCATCGCGGTGATGTCCTTACCACGAGCCGGTTCCTGCCTTGTCTCCAGGTAGTCCGAAAGAGATGATCCTGTCGCCGCCGGAGATGTCGTCCCAACGAAAATTACCGTTATAATCGAGATACCACTGGCCGTTGCGAAAGACACCGATTTTCGATTTCCCCGAGCCGTCCCAATCGCCGACAACGGGGATGTCACCAGACAAGCCAAACCAAGCGACGAGTTCACCGTTATTTTCGCCGTCCCAGCGCCAATTGCCGTTATAGTCCAGAAGCCACTGGCCGTTCCGAAAGACTCCGATCTTTGACCTGCCCGAGCCATCCCAATCCCCGGCGACGGGGACATCCCCGGGCAGGCCGAACCAGGCCACACGATCACCGCCCCCGGTGTCGTCCCACACGCAGTTTCCGTTGTAATCGACCAGCCAAGTGCCGTTGCGAAACACCCCAATCTTGGATTTCTTACTGCCATCCCAGTCTCCGACCACCGGAAGGTCACCTGGCAACCCAAACCAGCAGACCCGATCGCCCGCATCGTCCCAGCCCCAGTTGCCGTTGCTATCCAATAGCCAGGTTCCAGAACGGAATACGCCGATCCGAAACAGGCCACTCCCCGTCCAATCGCCGACCACCGGGGCGTCGCCCGTGAGACCAAACCATGCTTCAACATCTCCCCCCTGGGGGCCGTTCCAGATCCAGTTCCCGTTCCTGTCGATGAGCCAATCGCCCGACCGGAACAGCCACGCCTTCGAAGGTTGGATCGTGTCCGGGGTCAGCTTGAGGAGAATGGCATCCGCTACCCCCGAAAGAGTCCCCTGATAAGGGCCGGCTGTGAGAAAGTCGGTCGAGAAACTGTAGCCGGTGAGGTATGGGGCGTTCGCGCTGTCCACAGCGACCGCCCAGCCCTGGTCGTAGCCGCTGCCGCCAAGATATGTCGAGAAAACCAGACTGCCGCCCGAGGGTCCCAGTTCAGCGAGGAAGGCATCGCGCCCGCCACGGAAAGACGGCTGGAATGGCTTGTTGAGCGGAAAATTCGTGGACTCGGTTCCTCCCGTGACGTAGACATTGCCCCGGCGATCCACAGCGATGCCGCGAGCGTCTTCCGTGCCGGAACCCCCGAGATATGTCGAAAACAGCAACGAACCCCCCGAAGGCGTCATCTTGACGACGAAAGCATCGTAGCCGCCGCTATTCGCCGCCTGGTAACGTCCGGCAGTGACCGGGAAGTCGATCGAGAAAGTGTTCCCGGTTACGTGAACGTTAGCGGCGGAATCCAACGCGATAGCTGTAGCTCCGTCCGTGCCGCTTCCTCCCAGGTAGGTTGAGAACACGAAATCGTTTCCCGCGGGTGTCAGCTTGGTCACGAAAGCGTCGGCTCCCCCCGCTTTGCCGGGCTGGAGCGCGTTTCGCGCCGGGAAGTTCGCGGATTGGGTCTGCCCGGTGATGTACGCCGCGCCCGACGAATCGACGGCGATTCCGGCGGCGGTGTCGTTGTCCGACCCGCCGAGGTAGGTGGAGTACACCAAACCTGAGGCGTACGGATTCAGTTTGGCCACAAAGCCGTCCGTGCCGCCGCCGTACACGTTCTGAACCGCGCTCACCAAGGGAAAATTGACGCTTCCCGTATAGCCGGCGATGTAGGCGTTACCCGAGGCGTCCACCGCAATGGCCTGGGCCCGGTCGTTGCCGGATCCGCCCAGGTAGGTCGAATACGCCAGGTAGGAGCCGTCGGGACCCAGTTTGGCCACGAAAGCGTCCTCGCCGCCCGCGCTGGTGTTTCGCAACACGCCGTAGGTGGCCGGGAAGTTCGTGGAACGCGTGTAGCCGGCGATGTAGATGTTGCCGGAGGCGTCCAGGGCGATGGCGGAGCCCGCGTCCCGGTCAGAGCCGCCGATGTAGGTGGAAAATACCAGAGCCGTTCCCGCGGCGTTGAGCTTGGTCACAAAGACGTCGCTATATCCCTTGAGCCACGGTTGCCAGGCGTTTGCCGCGGGGAAGTTGTTTGAAAAAGTTTCGCCGACAATGTAGGCGCAGCCCGCCGCATCCACCGCGATGCCGTAGGCGCGGTCGTCCCCCGTGCCTCCCAGGTAGGTCGAGTAGGTGAGCACGGGATCGATCGTCAGCGCGCGACTGTGGTCGTAGTCCGCCAGTTCGATGCTCACTTCGCCCCGGCCGGCGATGCGGTAGCGGGCGTTGACCGGCCGGCTGCCGCCGGAACCGCGCTGGTAGGCGCGGGGCCGGTGGTGGCGCAGTTCTCCCTCGCGCAAACCAAGCACCAGGTCGCCGTTGGATGCGATCCGCAGCTTCTCGACGCCGTCAAAGGAGATGCGGATCCGGCCGGGATCCGCTCCCGGGGAGACCTCGAAGTCGTATTCCAGTTGGCGCTGGGTCCCGTAATATACCAGGTCGACTCCAGGATATACTTCGCGAAACCGCACCCGGCCGAACGTGGGGATCCCGGAGCGCCAGCCGTCAGGGGAGTTACCGATGAAATATTGGGCCTTGCCGGGCAGCGGGTCCTGGCCTGCGCCGGAGGCCGACGCATTCGCCCCGATCAGGTTGGCTCTTACCACAGCCCGGCTGGAGCCCAAGACCAGGGTGGAGCTGCCCGCGCTGAGACCCACCAGGTAACCGGGCCCCCGGGCCAGGAATTGGACGCCGGATGGCGCTTGTCCCTGATTCGGTTCGAAACTTAAGGGCAACTGGCCGTATCGTTCGACTGGGGAAGCCAGCAAGCACAGCGGTGCGAGGGTCAGGCCCGCCCAACAGCGAAGAGAGCTCCCAATGGCGCGCATATCGTCTCCGCAGGGAGTATCGGAGGACTAAGGCGCGCACTTTAGGGCGGGCTACGCAAACCGGCGGAAAAATTCCAGCGAGCGGGCGGCGGAGGTCTCCCAGCGATACAATTCCGCCCGCGCCCGTCCCCGGGAGGCCAACTCGGCCCGCAACGAGGGTGAAGAGAGGATCCGCTCCAGGGCCGAGCGCAACTCGGTTTCGCTGCGCGGGTCTACCAGTAGCGCGGATCCGCCGGCGACTTCGGGAAGCGAGGAAACGGCCGAGGTGACAGCCGGCACGCCGGCCGCCATGGCCTGGGCGAGGGGCAGGCCAAATCCCTCATAAAGCGAGGGATACACGAATGCGCTGGCGCCGGCGGTGAGTCCGGGCAGGTCGTCTTCCGCTACGTAACCCAGATAACGCACGCCCGGGATGCCGGCTTCGAGGCGGCGCAGCACCGCCGGGTCACCCCATCCGGGAGGACCCGCAATCACCAGTTCAAACTCCACCCGGATCGATTGCGGCAGGCCTGCGTAAGCGTCCAGCAACACGGCAACGTTCTTGCGGGGCTCGATGGTTCCGACGAACAGGATATAGGGCCGGGGGGCCGCCTTCGGTTTCGCATCGAAATACTCCGGCGCCACGCCCGGGTAGATGACCTCGATCCGCTCTTCCGGGATGCCGAGCACTCGCACCCCGTCGGCCCGCGTGTTTTCCGAGATTGCAATCAGGCCGGCGGCACGCCGCATCACCCGGCCGGCGAACCGGCGGGCGTAGGCCACGT
>Ga0272446_1003973_pt1 | contig 17955 bp, 13 predicted proteins | sample YNPCB0061_FD_194587 | JGI IMG/M metagenome (GOLD analysis project Ga0272446, IMG submission 194587) | Hot spring microbial mat communities from Yellowstone National Park, WY, United States - YNP-CB-006-1 | ecosystem: Environmental > Aquatic > Thermal springs > Hot (42-90C) > Sediment | place... | reverse complement strand
GCCGACGCGCACCAATACGCCGACGCGCACCAATACGCGCACACCGAGCATTACGCCGACGCGCACCAATACGCCGACGCCGAGCATTACGCCGACGCGCACCAATACGCCGACGCCGAGCAATACGCCGACACGCACCAATACGCCGACGCCGAGCAATACGCCGACACGCACCAATACGCCGGTGCCGGCAACCAGTACGCCGACGCGCACCAATACGCCGGTGCCGCCAACCAGTACGCCGACGCGCACCAATACGCCGGTGCCGCCAACCAGTACGCCGACGCGCACGCCGGACACCGGTACGTAACATCACATCGGTAACCCTGCCCGGCGGAGCCTTAACCCTCCGCCGGGCGGATCGACCCGCAACCCGCCGCGCGCCCGATGACGGCGCCGCCTGCACGATGGACGTATGGATGGCTCACAACAAGAGCAAGAGGTAGTGGTTATGAGAACACGTTTCACTCATCACAAGACGGAAGGGCAGAGCGTGGTGCTGATCGTTGCAGTTCTGACACTGCTGATCGGTATGGCGGCCCTGGCCGTCGACCTCGGCGTCACCTACGCCGAACAGCGCAACATCGTGCGCGGCACGAACGCGGCGTCGCTGGCAGGGATGAATCGCCTGATCAGCGGCGGGCGCGACGCAGACGTCGCCCGCGCGATCTTCGAGTCGCTGCGCTCCAACGGGGTTCAGGTCACTGCCCCCGGTGAAGCGCCCCAACCTGGCGATCGCAGCTTCGAGGCATTCTACCTTGGCGCCGACGGCGCGCAGATCGCCGGCGCCTGTGGTCGCGTTGGCGCATGCGGCTCACAGCGACCTCAGGGCGTGAAGTACATTCAGATTCGCCTCGACGGCCAGGTGGATACCTACTTCGCGCAGCTCTTCGGCCAGAATACGCTGCCGGTCGGCGCGACTGCCTTCGCCACCGTCGGCGCCTGCGCCACCGGCTACTATCCGATCGGTGTTCGCAGCACCGTCAGCAACCAGCCGGTGTTCGACGAGAACGGGTTCGTCGAGTATAAGGGCCTCTACCAGGATCAGACCTACCCGCAACTGCGCTATCAGCGCCTCTACCTGCGCACCGAGGCGAATCCGACCGGTGGGTTCAGCCTGTTGCGCTGGCGCTCGAATATCGCCGCCGGCAATACCGGCTCACTGGCGCAGATGTTGACCGGCGACGGCACCTACAGTCAGGGCTATAGCGAAGCCCCCTGGCCCGATGTCGTCGGTGGATCGGACGGCCCGACCCGCCCTGCGGCGTACCCCTTCGAGCCGGAAGCCATCAATGCAACCGACTGGGTGTACGGCAACGTCTTCAGCGGTAACCCGTTTGATACGCAGGTAATGAACCAGCTTCAGGTGCTGAAGACCAACCGTACGCTGATGACCCTGCCGATGTATCGCTTCGACAGCGGCAACATTACGAACCCGTCGTACTACATCGAGCGCTTCGGTGCCTTCCTGCTGGTGGACTATGGCGTTGATAGCGACGGCCAGATGCCTGATGGCCCATGGATGGAACTGGCCTATGTCCGTGAAGGCGGCCAGTGCGCCAACCTGGTCACCGGCGCGCCGCCAACGAACAACTTCAACCTTGGCGGTAGCGTGACCTATCTGCCGAAGTTCAAGACCTCAACCGACGTCGACCGGCCAGTCCAGTTCCTGATCATTCTCGACGTGTCCGGTTCGATGAGCTGGACGTTCGACGGCCAGGGATATAACGATGCCGGCCAGCTGGTACGCTGCACCGATCCAACCAACCAGTGCAAGTCAATTATTAGCGCCTGGCGCACGCCTGAAGAACGCCGCATCTACATCGCGAAGCAAGTGCTGCGCAACTTCGTCAACCGCGTTGATGAGCTGCGCGCCAACGGCACGCGCCCCAACGATGTCGTGCGTATCGTGACCTTCACTGGCCGCCTCGGCAACTATGTCAATCAGAACGGCCAGGTGGGAAACAATCAGCGCGCTCTCGACGACCTGACCAGTGTGTTGCCGTCGGGGTGGACGAATGATCGGGCGACGCTCAACGCGGCAATTAACGAGGCCGGTATGGTTGACGGCGACCCGTACATGACCGCCGGTGCAACGCCAAGCGCCGTGGCGCTGGCACGCGCCAGCCAGGTCTTCGGCAGCGCGCCGCGATATCTCGGCTCTCAGGAGTATCGCCGGGTGCTCATTTTCGTCACCGACGGCGTGGCCAATGTACTGCGCAACGGTATGCAGAATAACTATGGCCCCGGCTGCGAGATTGGTGCCGAAAATGTCGGCTGCCAGTGGGGCGAGATCCCCGGCTCACCGCCGATCCCCAAGCCGCTGACGGCGCTGGCGCTGGAGGCTGACGCGCTGAAGGAATCCTATATCCTTCCTTCCGAAGGTGCAGTGTATGTCGTGGCTCTGGCCGGTATCGACCAGAGCGGCCTCGACCAGGTTGCCAGCCAGCCCGACTATGTCTATTCGGCAACCCAGGCGGGTAGCTTGCAGGCAATCTTCAACAACATTCAGGCCAACGCCATCTTCGGCCAGTGTACTCCGTCTGCCGGCCCCGAGCGCGACTCGATGGCGGGGTCCGAGGTGCCGACTGATCTGCGACCTGAGTTGTCGAATCAGCGCGTCGGCAAGGTGACACTCACCGATGCCACCGGCGCCACACGCGAGGCCTGGATCACTGCCGACCCGCAGACCCGCCGGCTGTCGTACGCGTTCAACAATGTGCCACCCGGCCAGTATACGCTGAAAGCCTGGCTCGGCTACCGCGCGCCAGAGGACAATGTCTCGCGCGATAAGTATGAACTGATCGTGCGCGGTGCCCTTGCCAGCAGCGAGATTACCGTGCCGGTCAGCGCCAGCCGCGGCCTCGGCACTACGATCAACGTGCCGCTCAAACTCGACCTGAACGATAGCGTCTGCCCGATATCGCCGTAACTGCCAGCCGCTCCACCTCACAGGATGCAACGTCCTGTGAGGCGGAGCGGTTTTGCCGCCCTGTTCAGGTCGTCCCGCTCCACGCGCCGCAGGCCGGCTTCCGCCCTGCGGCGCACATGCGTTATGCGAGATCTGGTATAGTGCGCCTGGTGCGCCGCCGACATGTTCTGATGGAGCGATCTTCCCGAGATTGAGGGGTCGATTCGAGTCTTCAGCCGGTTCTGATGAGCACCTCATCAAACCCGGAGCGCCCGCTATATCCGGCCCGTCGCCACTCGCCTCTCGCTCGGAACGCTTCAGGCGATCCATTCGAGTAACAGCGCGACGTCGACCGTGTCCAGATGCACCGCGCCCAATCCGCAATCCAGAATCCGCAATCGGCTATAGTACTCCGGAGGTCTTGCATGAGTCGTTCGACCCGTGTGCCCGGTCCGGCCCGCGTCCTGCTCCTGGTTGTCGCGCTCCTGGCCGCGTTCGCGGCCATCCCCGCCGCACCCGTTGAGGCCCGGGTGATCAAGGTTGTCCCGCTTGATGATACGCAACAGCAGTTCGGCGCCGGCGCGCGCATTCTGACCGCCGTCGTTCAGACGACCCTCAGCGATACACCGGTAACCGGCCAGATTACTGAGCCGCGCAGCGGCGCCAGCCCCGGCGCACAGGGCGGGATCTCGATGGCCGCCATTCGCGCACTCAAGTGGAGCCCCGACGCGGCCATTCCGCTGCCGGCAGGGCGCGCCGAGGTCGGCGCAGCCGTCATCGGCAGCAATATCTGGATCGTCGGCGGCACCGACGGTACGATCTCTGCTCCATACCAGCGTACGGTGTACCGCGGCGAGGTCAATGTCAACTATGGCCAGCCCGGCGCCGGCACAATTACATGGACCACCCAGACCGCCTGGAACCTGCCGGCCGTAAGCCACTATGATACGCCGCCATTCAACAACCCGATCGCCGAACGAACAGCCGCCGCAACTGCCGCGCTGCGCACCAGCGGCAATGCCGGCTACCTGTATGTCATTGGTGGCTCGGTGGCTCCCGGCAATACCTTTTCCAGCAATTCCGTGCTGGTCGGCGATGTGGACGCAGCGGGCAATCTGACATGGCGCGCGTCGCAACCGTACCGGCTGCCCACCTCGATCACCGGGCTCGATAGCGCCAGCGCTTTCGTGCATACAACGACGGCCGGCAGGAGCTTTCTCTACGTTGTCGGTGGTCGTAAGACCACGGCCAGCATCTCTTTCCCGGTAACCACATTCTCTAATCAGGTGTTCTATACCGAGATCGATGCCGGCGGCAACCTGGCGCTCGGCGCCGACAATCGCACCTGGAACAGCGTCACCCTGCCCGCAGCGCAGATGAGCCAGGTCTTCAATACCGCGGTGACAGCGGCGACCTACACCCGCTTCGGCGACGGTGCGCGCCAGGATGTCTTCTTCGTCTATGGCGGCCAGACCAATGCGACGACTGCCACGCCAACGGTGCTCAAGGGCCTCATTGACCCGAACAGCGGCGCGATCACCTGGCAGAACAGCAGCTCCGGCGGCCCCGCCTCCACCGTGGACGCGCTCAACCGCCACGGCGCCGTGGCCTTCGACGGCAGTATCTATCTGGTAAGCGGCGCGATCGGCGCGAACCCGGGCGCGCGCACGCGTAACGGGTATGCGACCTATGTCGACCCGACTGATCTCACACTCTACCGCGATCCGATCGCCAACACGAACTTCTACAAAGATGAGCCGCCGTCATCATCGGGAGCGCTGCCATTCTCGGCGGCACCCGGGCGCACCAACGCCGGCGTGGTGCTCGTGCCGACCACCAACCCGGCCTACGCCTTCGCCTACCTGATCGGCGGCGCCAACGACACAGCGCCACAGCCGACGGTCTTCCGCGCCACGATCGGCCCGGATGCACAGAATCCGATCTATCCCACCCAGGCTTACTACTACTCGAAGCCGTTCTCCATCCTTGACCTGATCGGCGAACAGCAGGCGACGGTGCGCAAGGTCACCTGGCTCACCAATATCCGACCCGACCAGGGTGGTGACGTCGAACTGGAATACCGCGTCTATTCGCCGTCCAGCGGCAACTGCAACGATACGAGCGGCGACTGGACCGCGCTCACCGATCCGCAGGCCGGCTCCGGGCGCTTCTCGAAACTCAATGACGCTGGCAGGGATTACGCCGTCAATACCCAGGAGTATACCGACGCTCAGCTATTGCCACCGGGAAACTGTTTCCAGTACCGTGCCACACTGACGCGCGGCTCGAACGAAAGCGTCTCGCCAGTGTTGCTGCGCCTCGGGATGGAAGTGATCGTGCCGGGCAATCCGGACCTGATCTGGCCGCAGAATGCCGTCACGACCACGCTCAACGCCGACAATACCACAAAGGGTATCGAGGTGCGCATCCGCAACGAGAACACCACCGACGGCCAGCCGACACAGCCGGCTGACCTGTGCCACGCGACTCAGCCGGGATGTGACCCCAACGGCTATTTCTTCGTTGATGTGTTCATCTTCCCACCCGGCACAACGCCCATCGTGCCGACGCTGCCACTGGTGGCACCCGACGGCAATAGCCTGAGTAGCGCCAACGCCGCCCTTGCGCCATATCACCGCGCCTGCCTGCAGGTGCCACGAACCGAAATGCAGAGGAATACGACCTACCTGATCAACGACGGTACACGCTGGAGCGATGTGAAAGAAGGCGGGTTTGACAACTGCCGCTCCGCAGTCGCCAATCTGGGCATCAGTTCAGCCAGGACCCTGTTCCAGTTGCTTGACGCGGGGCCAGGCGACTATAAGGTCATCCTGGTCGCCGATAGCGGCAACAGCTTGAAGGGCCTCGTCGTCGAGACGGATGCTGCCGACGGTAATCACCCGTCGGAGTTGAACAACGTCAGCGCCGTGTTCGATGTCACAACCAGTACCAATCCGACGTTCAAGGTGTTCCTGCCGATCACGCTGCGGTGACGGCTGGCAAAAACGATCTGTCAAACCGGCGGCACGCGGCTATCCTTATGGGGCTTGATTCCGTGTGCTATAATAGCTTACAGGTTTACTCTGGCGCATCTGCCTGCTGAAAGAAAGGCCAGCGCAACATGAGGCGAGGAGGTCGGCTCTTACTGCTGCTCGGGTTCGTCATCGCCGCAGCCGCCGCGCTGCTATTCTTCTTCTTCTTCCAGACTCCGGCAGCCCCTCCACCACCCATCCCGGTCACGCCGACGCCGGTGCCGCTCAAGAAAGTGGTTTCCGCCCGTACCGACATCCGGGCCAATACCGTTCTGACCGACACCGAGACGTTCCTCGAACTGACGGATATCCCGGAACCGGAGTACAATGCCGCACCCGACACGTATTACACCAGCTTCGGCGAGTTGACGAACAAGGTGACACTACGCCAGATCAATGCCACCGAGATCCTGCGCAGCCGTGACCTGACCGACGCCGGTCTCTCGCTCCAGGTGCCCCCGCCGGATACGCCCGATGCACCGCGCGACCGGGTGCTGCCGCTGGAAATGAGCAACCTGACCGGCGTGGCCGATCAGATCCGGCCCGGCGACTTCGTTGACCTGGTGATGACATATGAAATCCAGCGCCTGGTGTTGCGCCCCAGCCTCACGGTCGATCCGGCGACGGGTGAGACGCTGGTGACGACGATAGAAGAGCCGCTGACGGCGCGCGCTACCAAAACCATGGTACAGAATGTCCAGGTATTGCGCGTGTTGAAGCCGGCAATTCCCGAAGGCGCCGGCACGCCGACCCCGGAGGGCCAGCAACCGATTCAACCCGTCGCTCCCGCGGCCACCCAGCAACCCGATACGTATACGCCCGGGGCGCAGTGGATCGTGCTGCTGGCTATGACCAACCAGGAGGCCGAGATCGTGAAGTTCACGCTCGACCAGCAGGATCCGAAGCCACAGATTACCCTGGTGTTACGTGGGCGCGGCGACAATAGCCTGGCCGAGACGACCGGTGTCACGCTTGGTCTGCTGGTGAGCCAGTACGGCCTGCCGATACCGGAGCCGCTGCAGCCGCTGTCCATCTCGCCGGATGAGTTGACCCCCGGCCCGGCCCGGCCGACGCCAACCCGGTTGCCGCTGCCGTAAGCGTTGCCTGACTGCCCGCGGCTGAGGGAAGCAGTTCTGGCGGCTGCGCGCCATGGGAGTCCGGAAGATGCCCCCGGGATCACGAGCCGGCGGCGCGATGGCTTCGGCGAGCGCCAGAAACGTTGCCCCGCCGGCGGGCGAACCCTGCCCTGTGGGCGCGCCGCCTGCAAACAGGCGCACGACGCGGTATAATAAAAAAGGATGCCCACGGAATCACGAGCCGGCGGCGCGATGGCTTCGGCAAGCGCCAGAAACGTTGCCCCGCCGGTGGGTGAACCTGTCGTGCAGGCGACGTGTCGGTACGCGCAGGAGCAACACGAACACGTTTGTATCATAATTTGCACAGGGCGCGTGGGGCGGCCTGGCTGACGGCCTGCGCATCATATGCCGTTGCGAACGGCCACACGTATCGTCAGATCCACTGCACCACACCGAGAAACGAGGGAACGATGGCAGGAGGACCGCGCACTCCCGATGCATCGGGGCCGCCGAAGATCCGGGTGATGATCGTTGATGACATCGCTGAAACCCGTGACAATCTCGAAAAGTTGCTGTTCTTCGAGAAAGATATCGAAGTCGTCGCCAAGGCGATGACCGGCCGTGAGGCGCTCGCGCTCGCCAAACAACACCGCCCCGACGTTGTCCTGATGGATATTAACATGCCCGACATGGACGGCATTGCGGCGACCGAGGCGCTGTTGAGCCAGGTGCCTGAGGCGCAGGTCATTATGATGAGCGTGCAGGGCGAGCAGGATTACCTCCGGCGCGCCATGCTCGCTGGAGCGCGCGAGTTCCTGCCCAAGCCAATCGGCGCGGAAGAGTTGTACAGCGCGATTCGCCACGTCCACCGGCTGGCGACGACGCAACGTCGCTACGTTCCCACTTCCTCAGGCGCGATCACCGGCGGCGAAAGCGATGAGGGCGTCGCACAGGGGCAGATCATCGCGGTCTTCAGCCCGAAAGGCGGCGCCGGTACGTCGTCGATCGCGTGCAATCTGGCGGTCGCGCTCCGCCAGTTGACCGCCAAAAAGGTCGCGCTGGTGGATGGCAACCTGACGTTCGGCGATATTGGCGTGATCATGAACCTGGTGTCTACCAAAACCGTGGCCGACCTGGCGAACCGCATCGGCGAGATCGACCGCGACCTGTTGAATGATGTCCTGGCAACCCACGCCAGCCAGGTGAAGATCCTGCTTGCACCGCCTAACCCGCAAACTGGTGAGCTCGTCACGGCGGATCATCTGCGTACGATCCTCGAACTGATGAAGAAAGAGTTCGACTACATCGTCGTTGATACGCAATCGTCGTTCCAGGATCGCGCGCTGGCAGTGCTCGACATGGCCGACCGCATCGTGGCACTGATGACGCTCGAGATCCCGTGCATCAAGAATATCAAGCTGTTCCTCGAAGTGGCCGAATTGCTTGAGTACCCGAAGGAAAAGACGGTTCTGGTTCTCAACAAGGCCGATAATCGGCTTGGCATGCGCGTTGAGAACGTCGAGGAGAATATTCAGCACAAAGTGGCGCTGCAGATCGCCAATGCCGGCCACGAGATGACGCTGGCGGTGAACCAGGGCGTTCCGCTGGTGATTGCAAAGCGTGATCACTCGACATCGAAAGATATCTTCGCGCTGGCCAAAATGCTGAGCAGCGGTCTCTCAGCTCGAACTGCCGGCGCACCAAAGCAGGAAAAAGCGCCCGAGAAGTCGGGGCTGTTCGGCAGGTTGCTGGCGCGACGATAGCATTGGATAGTAGTAGGAAGCGTGCGTTATGTCACTCTTGAAGCGTATCGGCGGAGCTTCCGGCGCCGCAGGCGAAACTCCCGCCACACCGGCGATTGGCGGCCCCGCGGCGGCGCGCCTCGGCACACCTCAGACGCAGCGCCGCGAGGAAGAGAATAGCCAGATCGAGCTCCGCGCCCGTGTGCAACAGCGCCTGATCAGCGAGCTTGATCCCAAGCTCGACCTCACGAATACTGCGCGCGTGCGCCAGCAAGTCGAGGAGATTTTTAATACGATCCTCGATAGTGAGAATATTGTGCTCGCGCGCTCCGAACGCGCCCGCCTGTTCGAGTCGATCGCCGCCGACATTATCGGGTTCGGCCCGCTGCAAGAACTGCTCAATGATCCGGAAGTCACCGAGATCATGGTCAATGGGCCGCGCCGGGTGTACGTCGAAAAACGGGGTAAGATCCAGCCGAGCGGTACAACGTTCGTTGACGAGCAGCATGTGCTGCGCGTGATTGACCGCATCGTCGCGCCGCTTGGCCGGCGCATTGATGAGTCATCGCCGATGGTGGACGCGCGCCTCCCCGACGGTAGCCGCGTGAACGCGGTCATCCGCCCGATCGCCCTCTGCGGCCCGACGATCAGTATCCGTAAGTTCCGCAAAGAAGGCATCACCATTGACGACTTGATCCGTTTCGGCTCGCTGACGCGCGAAATGGCCGAGTTCCTTTCCGCCTGCGTGCGCGCCTCGCTCAATATTGTCGTCTCTGGCGGCACCGGCTCAGGCAAGACGACGATGCTCAATGCGCTGTCGTCGTTCATTCCGGACGATGAGCGCATCATTACGGTCGAAAATGCGGCTGAATTGCAGTTGCGCCAGGAGCATGTCGTGCCGCTCGAGTCACGCCCGGCCAACGTCGAAGGCAAGGGGGAGATCACCATCCGCGACCTCGTGATTAACACGCTGCGTATGCGCCCCGAGCGGATCGTGGTGGGCGAGTGCCGCGGCGGCGAGGCGCTGGAAATGCTCCAGGCAATGAATACCGGTCACGATGGTTCAATGACGACGCTGCACGCCAATACCCCTCGCGATGCTATTGCCCGTATTGAAACGATGTGTCTCATGGCGGGGATGGATCTGCCCGTGAAGGCCATTCGTGAACAGATTGCCTCGGCGGTGAACCTGATCATCCAGCTTGCGCGCCTCAAAGACGGCTCGCGCAAAACGATCTATGTGACCGAGGTGCAGGGAATGGAAGGCGATGTCGTCGTGCTGTCGGATATTTTCGTCTTCGAGCAGCAGGGGATTGATGAGCGCGGCAAGATTATTGGTCAGCTCAAGCCGACCGGTATTCGCCCGCGTTTCATTGATCGGTTCGAAGAGCGGAACATCTACCTGCCGCCGAACATCTTCGGCTACAACCCGGGCTCGTTTGTCTAGCCCTGCCGGGCGGTGTGCTATGGCATCATTGCGTACCGCCCGGCTCGTCGCCAGCCTGCCCTGGAAAGGACCCCAGTATGCCGAACCCGGCCGACCTCACGCAGTTCATCGCGCCAGCAGGTATTTTTCTGGTCGTTCTGGCGGTGTTCGCGCTCCTGTCGCGCCGTAGCGCCGGCGGCACCGATTACGGCGACCGGTTGACGCAGTTTGCCGGGCGCCGCGCCGATCAGCAGCAGTTGACCGCAAAAGAACAGCTGCAACAGTTCGACAAGGTGGTTGCGCGTGGGAAGCGCGGCAGTGAAACGGCACGCGACCTTGCGCGCGCCGATCTGAAGCTGACCGTGACGGAGTTCTACGGCATCAAGCTGATCGCAGCCGCGATCGGTGCGGCTGCCGGAGCCGTGATCGGGCGCGCCAGCTGGGAGGCCCAGACGCTGTCGGCGATTGTCGGGTTCGTGCTGTTCTCGTTTGTTCCCAACCTGTACGTCGGGTACGCGGCAAAGGCACGGATCACCAGGTTCAATGCGCAACTGGGCGATACTATCAACATGCTGGCCAACTCACTCCGCTCGGGCTACAGCCTCTTACAGTCGATGGAACTGGTGAGCCGCGAAGCGCCTGAACCGACCGCGTCGGAGTACAAGCGCGTCGTGCAGGAGGTCGGTCTTGGCCTGCGCACCGAAGAGGCACTCGATAACCTGCTCAAACGCGTCCCGTCAGATGACCTCGATCTGCTGATCACTGCGGTCAAGATCCAGATGGAATCGGGCGGTAACCTGGCGCAGATCCTGGATACCATCGGGCATACCATCCGCGAGCGTATCCGCATCAAGGGCGAAATCGCGGTACTGACCGCGCAGGGACGCATTTCAGCCTATGTGATTACCGGTCTGCCAATTGGCCTGGCGATCTTCATCTCGGTCATCAACCCGAACTACATGGCGCCGATGTTTACGTTCGGCATGCCGCCCGATGCCTGGTGCTGCCTGCCGGTCGCCGGGCTGGTGATGATTGTGATCGGGTTCTTTGCCATTATGAAGATCGTTGATATTGAGGTGTAAGGGGGGGCGTATGACCGCAATGCTGCCCTTGATCGGTCTGGGCGTGCTGATTGTGTTCGGCATCGGCCTGATTATGGTTGGAATGCGCAGCTCGTCGCAGCCCGATGCGATCGGCGATCGGCTGAGCCAGTTCACCGAGCGGACGATGACGCTTGAGGAACTTGAACTGCAACAGCCGTTCAGCCAGCGCGTCCTCTTGCCGCTCACCAGGAGCATTCTGGCGAAGCTTGGGCAGTATGGCCCCAGGCAGAGCGCTGAACGCCTGCGTATCAGCCTGGCGCAGGCAGGTAACCCCGGCAACCTGACACCAACCATGTTTAGTGGCATTCGCATGGCGCTGGCGGCAATCCTGCTCGTGGTGGTCGGTGCCGTCACGTTCATGCAGCGCCTGCCGCTGATCGAGATGCTGATGTATTCGGCGATCGCTGCGGGTATGGGGTATCTCCTGCCCGGGATCTGGCTCGGCCAGCAGATCAAGAAGCGCAAGAAGGCGATTGTGAAAGCGTTGCCTGATGCGCTCGATCTGCTCTGTATCTGCGTTGAGGCCGGTCTCTCCTTCGACCAGGCGATGCAACGCCTGATTGAGAAATGGGATGATCCGCTTTCACGCGAGTTCAGGCGGGTACTCAGCGATACGCGCCTGGGGCGACCACGACGCGACGCGATGAAAGACATGATCGATCGCTGCGGTGTTGATGATGTGCAGACATTCATCGGCGCGGTGATCCAGGCCGAACAGCTCGGTGTGTCGATCGGGCGCATTCTGCGCATCCAGTCGGACCAGATGCGCATCCGGCGGCGCCAGCGCGCCGAGGAAGAGGCGCACAAGGCGCCAATCAAGATGTTGTTCCCGATGGTCTTCCTGATCTTTCCTTCGTTGTTCGTCGTCATTCTGGGGCCGGCTGTGCCGCGCCTGACCCAGTCGCTCGGCGGCCTGGGAGGGTGACGGGCCATGCATCCCGTCTGCGCCTGCCGCGCCTCGCATGATCAATCCGCCGGCCCGCGATTGCATCGCGCATGCCCGCACCATGCACTGCCTGCGCCGTTCTGCGGCGTGGGCGGTGCATTTGTTCCGTATGATGCCAACGGTCATTGAAAACCTGACACGCGGTACAATCATTGCGGACCACGCCGCTGTGGCGCGTAGTTTCCTGGCGCGTGGGCGTGGCCTGATGGGACGTGCGGCGCTGCCGCCTGGTCATGGTTTGATCATCGTGCCCGAGTCAAGCATTCATATGTTCTTCATGCGCTTCCCGATCGATGTGCTGTTCGTTGATCGCCAGGATCGCGTTATCGGGATGCGCGAAGCGTTACCACCATGGCATCCCTTTGCCGGTGTTGCGCCGTGGCGCGGGCGCTATGTCGTTGAGTTGCCAGCCGGCGCGATCCGCGCCAGCGGTACGGCCCTCGGCGATCAGCTTCGCATTACGCCAGAAATCTGAACCATGTCGCACCGCGGAACGTTGCGCCACGACCGCGCCAGCGCCGCCGCGCTGTTCGTCGCCTTCCTCGCACTCTATCTCGCAACATTGACCCGCGTGCATACGTTCGATGCGCTTTCGTATGTGACGAGCGTCGAGCGTAAGCCATGGAGCGAACTGTTCCATCCGCACCACCTGGCCTATGGCCCGCTTGGAGCGGCAATGCTGGTGGTCGGTCAGGCGCTCGGCTACCAGGGCGGCGCGGCCCTGCCGATGCAACTCGTCAACGCCATAGCTGGCGCGGCCGGTGTGGCGTTGTTCTACCTGGTCGCGCGCACAGCAACCGGCCGGTCCGATCCCGCCGCTATTGCTGCTCTCCTGCTCGGTGCATCATACGCATACTGGTATTACGCCGTCGAGATCGAGGTCTACACGTTCGCTACCCTGTTTCTCATCATCTGCATGGCACTCATGGCGCGCCCGGGGCCGTGGAACGCGCAACGGTGCATGGCGCTCGGCCTGGCCCAGGGCGGCGCGGTGCTATTTCATCAGACGAATGTGTTGCTCTCCATTCCCATCACTCTTATCGCGCTGGCCGACGCCTGGCGCGCCACAACCGGGCGTGAGCCGGCAGTGCCGCGGCAACGCTGGAGCGCCGTTACAGGCCGCTGGACGTATTACGTGGGCACGCTGGCGCTGGCGGTGGGATTGCCATACGTGTATGTGATGCTGGTGATCAGCAACTTTCGCACCGTGGAGGCCATGCTCGCCTGGCTGACCGAGTATGCTCGCACGGGCTGGTGGGGAAGCCCCTTCACCTTGACGACCCTGGCGCACCTCGGTACAGGGCTGGCCGACTCCATGGCGCAACCAGGCGGCGCATGGTTCTGGCTGGCGCTTGGCTTCATCGTGTTGTGGGCATGGTCAGGCCGGGGAAGGTGGGAACGCGGCAACACGAGCGAAGAACACGGGAGAGCGTTGCACCCTCACCTCCCCTGGCTCATCGTATGGCTCATCACATACGGGATCTTTTTCGCATGGTGGGAACCAGACAATATCGAGTTCTGGATTGCAAGCCTGCCTCCGGTATTGCTCCTACTCGCCCTGGCGCTGTCTCGCGCGCAGCGCTGGGGGCCACCGATCTGGAGCGTGCTGGCGATTGCCGCCGCAATGCTGTGGATCAATGCCGGCGCGATCAACCGGCGCGGCGACCCGGCAACCGATCTCCAGCGCCTCGTCGCGCGCGAACTGGCCGCGCGCAGCACGCCGGCTGATCTGCTGATCGTTCCTGATGGATTGCTGGAGCTGTACCTGCCGTACTATGAGCAACATGAGAACTTCCTGTCGCTCAACCAGGCATTATTTGACAACAGTGGATCATGGGAAGCGGCTTGCGCGGCGATCCACGACCGGATCGACACGGTGCAGCATGCCGGCGCCGCCGTTCTGATCGCCGCTGAGGCGCTCCGCCCGCCGCCACGCTTGCTGGCGCGGCATCATCTTGATCAGCAACGGATCGACGCCTGTTTCGCGCGCTACCGCGATACGCTGATCGGTCTCGACCTGCCGCCGCCGCTGCCCGCCTATGTGCGCCTGCCGGCTGCGATGGAACTGGCCACCGCGAATGGCTGGACGTTCCGCACCGATGCCCGGGGGTGGCGTGGTGCAAACATTGCCACGCAGCGTTTCGACGGCGGCTGGCGCTTCATACCGCAGGTTGACCCGTGGTTGTCAAGCCCGTTGCTGAACCTCGACACGCGCAGGGTGGCGGCAATCGAGATCCGGATGGCGCATACCGTCCAGGCGCGCGATGCACAACTCTTCTATGCCGGAACCGACGGTGCCATCACCGAAGAACATTCGGTACGCTGGGAACTGGCAGCCACGACGGAAACGGTGACATACACCATTGACCTGCGCAATGCACCTGGCTGGAGCGGCACGGTGACCCGGCTGCGCATCGACCCGATCGGAACCGGCGACGGCGGCGAGATCCGCGTTGAGCAGGTGCGCCTGATCCCTGCCGCAGACGATCCAGCTCGCGATGGAGCTGCGCCCACCGCGCAACCGATGACAGCCGCACATCGCTTCGATACAATCATTGCAGCAATCTCTGGTCCCTTCGGGCCCGGGTGGAACGAGTAAACTGGCTGCCGAAAGGCCGGCACCTTGTGGTTGACGACGTGCTTCCGGCGGCAAACCTGGCTGGCACGGCCCATGGCGGCATCTGGGTTCATGGGCGGCAGATGCTCACCGCCGGGCTGGTACTGATCATTGCCGCCACCGCATTCGAGGCGCTGGCAGTGGCCGCAACCATGCCGGCGACCGCCGCAGATCCTGGCGGGCTGGCCTGGTATGGCTGGTCCTTCAGCTCCTTCATGCTGGCGACCATGATCGCGGTAACGCTTGCCAGCCCGGAGGCCGATCGGCGCGGGCCGGCGGCGCCATTTCTCGCCGGCAGCACGCCAGTCATTATCGGATTACTGCGAGCAGGTCTTGCGCCGACCATGCCGCTGTTGATCGTCGGGCGCACCATTCAGGGATCGGGCACCGGCGTGATCGGGGCGGTGGTGTATATTGTCGTCGGGCACGGCCATGAGGAACGCGCCTGCTCGCGCATGCTGGCGATCATTTCGAGCGCGTGGGTCGTTCCCGGGATGATCGGCCCGGCGCTGGCAGCCTGGCGGATCAATCGTTAATGATACGAGTGACGCGGTGGACCGCGCGGCGCCGCCGGGGCGCCGCGCGAGACGGGGGACGCCCCGCGAACAACAAATAACCGTAGAGCACCACACCGCTGAGAACCGCCGTCGCGATCTTCGCCGCCAGCGGCAGCCTCGATGGCGAGATGAATGCCTCGATTGCGCCCGCAACGACGAGTAGCAGTGCACAGCCGATCAAGAGTCGCATTGCGCGGCGCGCCGCCACCGTAAGCGCGGCGCGGCGGCTGATCAGCCCGGGCCGGACGACCGCCCAGCCAAGTTGTAGCCCCGCACCGCCGGCAATCACGATCACGCTGAGCTCGATCACACCGTGGGCTGCAACAAATCCCCACAGATGACCACTGAACCCATACGCCTGCGCCGCGCCGGCGATCACACCAAGCAGCAGGCCATTCTGCGCCAGAACATACAACGTCAGCGACCCGAGCAGCACGCCGCCTGCAAAGGCCAGCATCGCCACGCGGATATTATTGGTCATGATCAGCGCTGCCGATGCGGCGCGGCCATCGTCGTTGATCGCCAGCCACCACTCGCGCCCGGCACGAATATCGCGTAGAACATCCTCGACGCCCGGGATCAGCCGCGCGCCAGCGGCCGGATCTTGCCACGCGATGGCAAAACCGGCGATGGCAGGCAGAAGAAACATCAACAACGACGCCAGGGTATAGGCCCATGTTTCACGGAACGTACGCGGCAGATCGGCAGCAAAATAGCGCACGATCCCGCTGCTACGATCTGCGCGGCGCTGGTAAATCTCCGCGTGGGCACGCGCTACCAGGCCGTTGAGGTAATCAACGACACGGTGGCCGGCGAAGTCGCGGCGCGCCACCGCCAGGTCGGACGTCACGCTGCGGTAGAGCCGCCCCAGTTCGGCAATCTCCTCATCCGCCAGGGCAGTCAGGCCACGCCGGCGCGAACGATCGACGATCGCACCGAGGCGTTCCCACGTCGCTTTCTTCTGGTTAATGAAATCTTCGGCGAGCATGGCTCAGGCCAGAATGGCATCAATCTCCTGTATTTTGGCATCGCTGAGCACCGGCGCCGCCAGCGCACCGGCTGAATCGTCAATCTGCGCAACACGGCTCGCGCCAATCAGCGCCGACGTCAGATCAAAAGCGCGCCGCACCATCGCGCGCGCATCCTCCAGTGTATCGACGCCGCTAAAATTGTGTCACAGGCCAGGCGCAATCGCCGGCAGTTTCAGGCCGCGGCGCCCGCACCGGCGGTAGGGCATGGCGCTGTAGCGCGTTTCTTCAAGAACATACATACCAGAACTCCGCGTGATTTCAGCAGAGCACAGTTGCCGCGATCTGCTCCGGCGCAATGCCGCGATGCACCAGTTCGTTACGCAGCAACTCCAGATCCGGCACGTACACACGCAGCATACACAGAGTATCGGTAACCGGCGCCAGTGTGTAATCGCCGAGCGACGCCGGAATGACCGCTGCGTCGCCGCGGCGCAGATCGAGCGCGCCATCACGCCAGCGCAATAGTGCCGCGCCGTCGCACACCGTCAGAATCTCGAATGTTCCGCCGTCCACCGGTGTTACGACCGGTTCGCGGGGCGACCAGCGTTCGAGCGCAAAGTACGGGCACGCGACCAGGAGCTCGCAACCATCGGTCAGTACCAGCGGAGGAATTGCCCCATACGGAGCGGGTGCAAGACCAGCAACATCAAGGGCCTTTGCCACATGCAATTCGCGCGGCAGGCCCGTCGCCGGGTCACGCCGGCCATAATCGTACACACGATACGTGAGATCCGACTTCTGCTGGATCTCAAACAACACGATCCCGGCGTTGATAGCATGCAACGTTCCAGCCGGGACAAAGATCGTGTCACCGGCGGCAACCGGCAGGCGGCGCATCAGCGGCTCCAGTTCATAAGCCGCAATGGCGGCTGCAAGTTCGGTGCGACTGGCAGGCCGTGCCAGACCGTAGATGACATCCGCGCCAGGCGCAGCATGGATGATGTGCCACGCCTCCGTTTTTCCATGAAAGCCAGTAGACGCCTCGTGGGTGTGGGCATAGGCATCATCGGGATGAACCTGTATGGAAAGGCGATCCGCTGCATCAATAAACTTGGCGAGCAATGGCACATCAGCGCCATAGCGCGCCATCGTGCGTTCGCCGATCAGCGCCGCGCTATACGCGCGCGCCACGTCCGCCAGCGTCTGCCCGGCGAGCGGGCCATTCACCACCGGATTGGTATCGTAGACCAGCCAGATCTCCCCCAGGCGCTCCGGGCGCGGTTCCGCCAGATCGAGCCAGGCGGCCAGGGTCGTCCCGCCCCAGATTGGATGCGCCAGGCGTGGCTGTGTCAATAATGGATAGAGATCGATCATCGAACGCACCATCATCAAAAAGCTGCCGCGATGCCATCCACCCCCTGTCATTGCGCGGAGCGTGAGCGACGGCCTGCAGCGAGCGCAGCGTGGCTGAAGCAATCTCGGCGTGTGCTGGTAGATTGCTTCGCTTTGCGCACAATGACCCGGAAGATGAAGATGGGAGATTGCATCGCTGCGCGCGCAATGATCCGGAAGAT
>Ga0272446_1003972_pt1 | contig 17959 bp, 14 predicted proteins | sample YNPCB0061_FD_194587 | JGI IMG/M metagenome (GOLD analysis project Ga0272446, IMG submission 194587) | Hot spring microbial mat communities from Yellowstone National Park, WY, United States - YNP-CB-006-1 | ecosystem: Environmental > Aquatic > Thermal springs > Hot (42-90C) > Sediment | place... | reverse complement strand
GTGAGGGCTATCCGCAGCGCGGGAGAGGGGCTGGGGGTGAGGGCAGCCCCTCACCTTCCCCTTCCGCTCCCACCAGGTGGGAGCGTAGGGGGGATGCGCGGAGCAGGGGCGATCCTGCGGCTGTCCAGATCACCCCTCTCCCGCAGCGCGGGAGAGGGGCTAGGGGTGAGGGCTATCCTTACATAATCTCCTTACGCCGCTGAACATCGCGTAAAAGATACTATGGCAGCCACTGTTCCAGCCGATACGCACTGTCCCAGAACATCCACTCCAGGCGTGATGAATAGATAAAGGCATCGCGCATGCGCTGTTGTTGAGTCGCCGAGACCTGTTCGGCGATACTGTCGGTCAACGCAATTGCCTGCTTGACCACCTCATCAAATTCTTGTCCGGCGTAAGTGTCGATCCACTTCTGATAGGGGTTGTTGGGGGCTGCTCGACGGTAGATGTCATGACCGACTTCCCGATAGATCCAGAAACAGGGTAGGAGTGCCGCCATCCCTTCTTCATAACTACGAGTAGCTACGGTAGCCAGTAAGAAATTGGTATACGCAAAGCATGCCGGTGCTTGTTGGCGGGTTGGAGTATCGATCCCAAATTCGCGGAAATAGGTGTTATGCAACGAACGTTCAGCAACCGCTACCCATTCAGCAAAGTGAACAAACTGAAGGATCGCAGCTTCGTCGGGTGATCGTCCGGCCATTGTTGCTAGCGCTCGCGCAAAATCAGCCAAGTAGAGCGCGTCTTGCTGCATGTAGAAGGCGAATTTCTCGCGTGGGAGTGTACCCTGGGCCAACTCTTCATTGAAGGGGTGCTGAATAATCGCCTTGTAAATGTCGGTAATCGATTCCCAAAGTGTTTCGGTGAAACGCATCACAATCCTCCCTGCGTCTAGATGAGACACTTGCCCGCAGGAAGCACATTGCACGAGAGGGGAAAAGCGGCGGTACCGGGGGATATTGTTCAGATCCGTTCCGATTTCCTACGCCGGCATTACCCGGATCAGGTGCAAGGGTGCCTCTCAGCCTCGCATACATCGCGAAGCGCCCCTACGGAACATTTATAATATATCCGAAGACGAGCGTGCGTGTCAAGCGGTTTTTGGGTTCTTCAGGGCTGCTCGAAGTGTTCAGGTTTTGGTTGAGTTTGTTAACGGATGTTGTTCGTACCCGCATAACGAGACCACCGGTTTGCGTCGGATGGACATGTGAGAAAAGAACCCTTTGGAAGCGGGCATAATGAGAAGATTAGGAAATGAGAGGGACTGATGCTCTTGCTAACACCCTTCCGCTTTCCGTGAAGGTGAAGAAGAACCGCGCATCCCGGCACATCTCCTTTCCCTGCCCCTAGTGGGAGATTGAAAGGGGGTTGGGGGAAGGTGAGGAGGGGAAACTGTTCCTACCGTGCACTGCGTTGACGGCATGCTGATAGCGGGTGGAACAACGTGCAACCGTGGGGTTGCGAAAGACATTCCCTGGCGAACACCGACAAAACCCAAAAACGCTGGTGTTAACCTCTAATAAATGCTGTTAACCCGCTTACGGCGAGTCTATCGTGAACCATTGCGACAAATGCCTGAGTTGCCGCACAACGATAGCCGTGGTGGCGGAAGAGGAACCCAACCGTTCGTCGTGGGGTTGGGTCTACAAGTGGAATGCCAATAAGGTCGGGTTGATTACATAACACGAAAGAAGGTAACACAGTAGCCACTGAGAGTTGCCGTACCGCAGCCAGAATATTGCTAATCGTATTCATTTCGACCAGTACCTGTGGCTCTATTCCTGCCGTGTGGGCGCAACGATCCCACAACCGCCGGGTACAGAATGCAGGCGAGAGCAGGATCAACGGCTGTTGGTGTAACGCCTGTACCGGTACTTGCGGAAGATGTGCCCACGGATGCTGCCTGCCAACGATCAGAACCAGCTCTTCCGTGAACAAGTCTTCACCGACAACTCCGTCTGCTTCGGTGGGTGTGAAACCGATACCGAATTGTAATCGTCCCTCAGCCACACCCTGCTCAATATCGCCGGTCGCTAACTCTTCGATGTGTAGACGAATAGCCGGATAAGTGGTGGTAAAAGCGGCAACGAGGTCTGGCATCAGGTAGGCATTCACTGTCTGTACTATACCGATATGTAGGTTCCCGCGTTGCAACCCAGCCAGTTCGGAGAGGGCAACGTGCGCTTCCGCCAATTCTTGCAAAGCACGACGAGCATGGGTGGCGAGGATTTCTCCTGCAGCAGTCAGGCGAATGCGGCGTCCAATGCGTTCAAACAACACTGCACCGATTTCCTCTTCGAGCAACTTGATCTGTTGCGATAGAGCCGGTTGTGAAATGTAGAGCTTTTCAGCGGCACGGGTAAAGTGTCCTTCATCGACGACAGCCAGGAAATAACGTAGTTGGCGAAGTTCCATAGTCTGATAAGCGTAACTTATTGAAAAGATAAGAACCTTCTATTTTTACTTATCATCATAGCGCGTCTAGACTGATCTTGTCAAACGCAGGATAAGGATTAAGAACAAACCAGGGAGGGTAGCGATGAGTGATGTAAGTATTCCCGGCTACACATATGGTACGGCGGCAGTAGCCCAATCGCCGATCAGTGAGGAAGAATTTGCTTTGCTGAAACAAACCGTGTTGTGGAGTGATGAAGACGAGCAGTATTTGCGCATGGCGGGTGAGGTGCTTAAAGACCAGGTCGAGACGATCCTCGATCTGTGGTACGGTTTCGTCGGTTCACACCAACATCTGCTCTACTATTTTACCGGTCCTGATGGTCAGCCAATCGAACACTACCTGGCACGAGTGCGTCAACGTTTCGGGCAGTGGATCCTCGATACGTGTCAGCGCCCTTACGATCAGGATTGGTTAAACTATCAGATGGAGATTGCACTTCGTCACTACCGTACCAAGAAGAATCAGACCGATGGCGTGTCGTCAGTACCGATGATTCCATTGCGCTATATGATTGCCTTCATCTATCCCATAACTGCGACGATCAAAGATTTTCTCGCTCGCAAAAGGACATTCGGTTACTGAAGTAGAGCACATGTATCAGGCCTGGTTCAAGTCAATTGTCCTGCAAGTGACGTTGTGGAGTTATCCATATGCTAAAGAAGGCGATTTCTGAGCAGAGACCGCGATAAATCCCTTGTCGGACGTGATACGGGTGTGATACCATTCTCCCCTGCCAATGCCGTATCCCTGGCGGTCCTATCCCTCCGGCAATGCCGACCCTCGGCGGTGTCGGTAAGGGTTATCGTCTAGGTCTGAGGTGTTTCAGTTATTATGTCCGTCCCCGCAACCGGAGGGATGGGCGCCGACCCCGCCTTCACCGGTGTGCTTAGACGCTCACCGCTCTTGCCCGTCGCACACCACCTAACGTCCGCCGGAAGCCTGCGTCCCCAAGGCACGCGGTGAATAGTGGAGCTTATTGTGCGCGGACGAACAATCTTCATGAATGAACACGGCCCAACACTGAGAACGCTAAACAGCCACTATTGGTGTGCTGATGCTTGACAGATACCGCAACAGCAGCATATAATATCGCTCAACTACGATCACGTGATTCGGTACGACAAATGAAAATGTGTGTAGAGGGAGCTCGGGGAGCCGGGCTGAGAGGATGGTCAGATCCACCATCGACCTCATGAACCTGCTCTGGGTAATGCCAGCGAAGGGATTACACCGTCGCACCACCGGTGCTTGTCCGGTATTTACGCCACCCTTCGCGGGTGGCGTTTTTAGTTGGAGGAAGGGTATGTCACTACAAACTCGTTTGCGCGAATGGCTACCGCGCCTGCAAGCTCCTCCCGCATGGGGTATTGATCCTGTGCCTGCCGAGCATCGTCGGTTGCGCTGGTTCGACATCTTTGTGCTGTGGTCGAGTCTTGGTGTTGGGTTACTGGTGTTGGAAGCAGGAGCCTTGTTGGTTCCTGGCTTGAGTTTGCTGCAAGCATTACTGGCAATTCTAGTCGGGACAGCAATTGGCACCCTCTTGCTAGCGCTGGTTGGGATATTGGGAAGTGAGCACGGTATCCCCACGATGGTTCTGCTCCGCTCGGTGTTTGGAAAGCAAGGTTCTTACCTGGCAACGATCTTTAACGTTGTGCAACTGGTGGGCTGGACAGCCTTCGAGCTGTGGGTGATTGGCTTAGCTGCCGATCAGGTCGGGCAAGCCTTGTTTGGTGTGAGTAATCGTACTCTCTGGGTAGCAATCTTCGCGGTCTGGTGTATCCTGCTCGCTCTCGGTGGTCCCCTTGTCGTAGTGCGAGAATGGCTAGAGAAATTTGGTATCTGGATTGTGTATGCGGTGACAATCTGGATGACGATCTATCTGTTTACCCATTACGACATCCTGGCGCTGTTGAGTCGGCCGGGGACAGGCGAGATGCCATTTTGGTTGGGTGTTGATCTGGTAGCGGCGATGCCCATCTCCTGGATACCGCTCGTAGCCGATTATAACCGGTTTGTCCGTCGCTCGAAGGATAGTTTCTGGGGGACATACCTTGGTTTTGCGCTGACTAATATCTGGTTTTATAGCCTTGGCGCACTCTTTTTGTTAACCGCAAATGTGAGTGAGCCAACCCCTGAACATCTCATCACGGCGATTATGGCGATGACGGGAGGCATCGTGGCGTTGGCGGTCATTCTGGTTGATGAGACCGACAATGCGTTTGCCGACATCTACTCGACAGCAATTTCGATCCAAAATGTCTTTCCGCAATTTAACCAGCGTCTCTTGATCTTCCTTACCGGCGTCATCGGTTTTATCTTCGCAACCATCCTCACCATGAGCGAATACTTCAACTTTTTGCTGTTGATCGGTTCGCTATTCGTACCGCTCTTCGGCATCGTACTGGCAGATTATTTCGTGGTGCGTCGCTGGGGATTGGCCGAAGAAGCTGGTGAATGGCGGATTAGTGCTCTGGTCGCGTGGTTGGCGGGTATCTTGATCTATCAAGCGATTACGCAGTGGGCACCGCAAATCGGGGCTAGTATTCCCTGTTTTCTACTGACATTCTTGTTGTACACCGGTTTACGTCGGCTCTGGCAACAGTGGCTGGTGCGTGTCTCGCGTGAAGGATGACGAGTGGGAAGGACAGGGGCGGTTACCGAAGTTTTTGGTGAGCGAAGGTCAGAGCCTTCGTTCACCGGCCATCGCAAACCTCTCTGCAAGACAAATGACCTGATCGTTTACCGGTATTTACTAAGAGAAAGGAATGGCCGTGAAGACACGTTTTATTGCTCAGGCGGTCGTGCTTATTGCACTGGGGGTGGCATTAGCGCCGTTTACCTCATTTCCGGTCGGTATCGCCCGTATCAATCCTACCCAACACTTCATTAATGTGATCGCTGCTGTGTTGTTGGGTCCGTGGTGGGCAACCGGTATTGCTGGTGTGATTGCCGTGTTGCGCATTTCGATGGGGGTTGGTACAGTCCTGGCCTTTCCAGGTGGGATGATCGGGGCGTTGCTGGCCGGTCTGGTCTTCCGTTTCACGCGCAATATCTATCTGGCCGCCCTGGGTGAGATTGTCGGTACCGGTATTATCGCTGCCCTCGTAAGTGGCCTATGGGTTGCGCCGGTCTTTATGCAAAAGTCAATGGCGCTGAGCCTGCTGATCGCTTCGTTTCTCGGTAGTACCATCGTCGGATCGGCAATTGGATTAATCGTTCTCAAAGCGCTTGAGCGTGCCGGTGTGGTTCGTCTTGTCGAGCAACGTGGGAGTGTCAATTGACCGGTAGCCAGATTGAAGTTCGCCGTTTCTCCTATCGCTATCCGCAGTTGGGATCGCAATGGGCGTTGCGCAACATCGAAGCGCAGATCAACGCTGGCGAGTATGTGTTGCTCTGTGGAGCGAGTGGCAGCGGTAAATCGACACTTGTGCGGGCACTCACTGGCCTTATTCCTCACGGGTACGATGGGGTTATTGAGGGTTCAATCGTGATTGACGGGGTTGATACCCGCAGCCGACCGCTCGCCGAGTGGTTGATGACGGTCGGTGTGGTGTTTCAGTCACCGCAGTGGCAACTTTTTAACAGCACCGTTACCCGTGAGCTGGCCTTTGGCTTAGAGAGTCTGGGTTGTCAACGACAAGTGATGCGGCAGCGGATTGATGCAGTCGCTGCTCAGCTTGGTATTGAACATCTGCTTGAACGCAACCCACAACAACTCTCTGCGGGTGAACAGCTTCTGGTTGCGTTAGGGACGGTGCTGGTGGTTGGTGCACGGATTATTGTTCTCGATGAACCGTTTGCCAATCTCGACGGTATGCATGTGGCCCAGGTGCAAGCGATCCTGCGCACACTACATCAACAGGGCGTGACGATCATTGTAGCCGAGCATCGTCTTGGCCTGGTTGCTGCCGATGCCACCCGGATGATCGTTTTGCACGAGGGGCAGATTGTGCTCGATGGACGACCCGCTGACGTTTTGGCTCACGATATTCGTCGATTCCATCTCGAACCACCGCTACCGACGCAGATCGGTCGCGTTTTGGGTCTTGATCCGCTGCCGCTTACGGTTGAAGCATTGCTGGCGCGAGTTGATCGGCAGCAGTTTATGGAAGTGTATCAGCCATCAGTTGTGACCCTTCAGCGGGGCAATGGCTCGCCCCTACTTCGCACACACCAGCTCACTTACGCTATCGGGCAACGGCAACTGCTCGATAGCATTGATTTGCAAGTACATGCAGGTGAGAGTGTAGCTATTGTTGGCGCTAATGGTGCTGGTAAAACCACGCTGATCAAACACTTCAACGGCCTCTACCGTCCACAACACGGTCGCGTGAACGTATTGGGTCGCGATACACGCACGACACCAGTTTCGGAACTAGCGCGATCAGTAGGAATGGTATTCCAACATCCTGATGATCAACTGTTTTGCGCTAGCGTGCGTGATGAGGTGGCAATTGGTGCCAGAGTGATGGGTGTCTTCGATCCGGCGCGGCTGAGAGATGTTTTGCAAGCACTTCAGCTTGAACCGCTTGCCGACCGGTCGCCCTTCGCGCTCAGCGCTGGCGAGAAACGGCGTCTGACGCTGGCTGCAGCAATGCTGATCGATCCGCCCATTCTGGTACTCGATGAACCAACCACCGGTCTCGATTGGCCTGCTCGCCAGACATTAGCAACGTATATTCGTGAACAGACTGCCGCTGGCCGAACGATCGTGATGGTTACTCATGATCTGGATTTTGCCGGTATGGTGTCATCGCGCTGTTTGGTGATGGCTGGCGGACGATTGATTGCCGACGACTCTCCGCTCGCTATCGTCAGCGATCCGGCTTGTATCGCTACGGCTAAGCTGTTGTTGCCCGAACGTTACCGACTTGCATTGGCGTTGCAGAGCAGCGATTCAGCGTCAACGACGATGATCCGTCAGGATGAGGTACCGTATGCCGGCTCTGCAAATTGATCCACGAGCGAAAATGGTGATCGCATTGATCTGGACGGTCGCGATGACGATGGTTGAGAGTATTGCGGCCCTGATCTTGGGCCTGATCCCGATCATTATCATCGTCTACTGGAGCAAACAACAGCAGGCGTTTGCGCGCTGGCTCCGGCTGGCTCTGCTGATGATTGCCGGTTGGGTAGTGATTGCCTTTCTCACTCTCGATTGGCGGATGGCAGTGCTGATTGGCTTGCGGATTCTAGTGCTGGCGGGGATCTTTTTCGTATTCCTGCGCACCACCTCACCGGAAGACTTGGGTGGCGCGTTGCAGCAGATGGGGGTTCCGTTTTCCATCACCTTCCTGCTCACCTCTTCCTTGCAGTATGTTGGCGTGATGGAACATCGCATTCGCCAGATTATCGACGCTCAACGGGCGAGGGGTATTCCGCTAGAGCCGGGGTGGCATGCGCTCCGTTTTTACCCGGCATTACTCGTTCCGCTTCTGGTGCAATCTTTAATGGCTGCCGAACATCTAGCGGCGGCAATGGAGGTACGTGGGTTCAGTCGATCAGGTCGTAGTCAACTGGTCACGTATCACTGGCGCTCTCGCGACACGCTGGCTGTTGGGGTCACGTTGCTGGCAGCGCTGTTGATCTGGTTTCAATGTTGAGTGAAAGGAGCATGACACAACATGTCAACGATGTGATATACTCTCTGACCTGATGAGCAGATAATCCCCGTGTTCATCTCGGATAGTGCTTCAGCACTAGATTACATAAAACGAGTTTTGTGCCATGTCGTGCACAGCAGCAACAGAGGCGATCAATGGGCTGATCGCGCTTGGTAGGGTTTGTTTGTGTTCGGGAAGTTCTGAGATGTTCTGGAGGTGACCATAGTGTACAGATGGCGTATTACGTGGACGATGCTACTGGTCGTGACAGTCATCATCTTTGCCGGATGTGGTGCGCAACAGTCGCAGGGGTTGCCGACAACCGTACCTGCAACAGAAGCGACGGCTGTTTCTCAACCAACTGTAGAACCAACCACGATACCGATGCCAACGGAAGTACCAACTGCAGCGCCAACATCTAAGGAGAAACAGAAACTCACGATTCTTTCCTGGCAGGCGGTGACGACGCTTAACCCGCATCTAGCAACTGGCGTCAAAGACTTTAACGGCGCCACTGTTATTCTCGAACCGCTGGCCCGCTACAATGAGAACGATGAGTTAGTACCATTTCTGGCGGCCGAGATACCAACAATAGAAAATGGTGGTATCGCGCCCGATGGTACCAGCATAACCTGGAAGATTAAACCGGGCTTGAAGTGGTCGGACGGCAGTGATTTTACGATTGATGACATTATCTTTACCTGGCGCTACTGTGCCGACGAAACAACCGGCTGTACCAACAAGACATCCTTTGACCCGATTGCCAACATCGAGAAGATTGACGAGACGACCTTCAAGATCACATGGAAGGAACCGAACCCCAATCCGTACATCTCCTTTGTTGGCTCGGCCGGGATGATCCTGCAACAGAAGCAATTCGCGAATTGCATTGGCTCGGTTGCGAATACCGATGCCGAATGCCAGGCAGCTAATTTGGCGCCGATAGGTACCAATGCCTGGAGGCTGAAAGAGTTTCGTCCGGGCGATACCGTGATCTACGAGCGCAACCCTTTCTATCGCGATGCCGATACGGTTTTCTTCGATGAAGTTGAGTTGAAAGGAGGAGGTGATGCAGCCTCGGCAGCGCGTGCGGTCTGCACCACAGGAGAAGGTGATTTTGCATTGAACTTACAGGTACCCAAAGCAGTTCTCGAACCGATTCTGAAAGATGGTACTTGCGATGTAATTGCCGGTGGCTCAACAGGAGGTGTAGAGCGGATTGTGATCAACTTTGCCAATCCCGATCCAGCATTAGGCGACAAGCGTAGTGAGCCTGATCAGCCACATCCATTCCTGACCGATCCAGTCGTGCGGAAGGCGATTGCACTAGCAATCGATCGCAAGGCCATTGCCGAACAGCTCTACGGCCCGACTGGCGCGCCTACCTGTAATTTGCTCGTAGTGCCAGCAAGTGCCAATTCGCCTAACACCACGTGCGAGCGCAATGTTGAGGAAGCAAAACGCCTGCTAGATGAGGCCGGTTGGGTGCTTAAGGGTTCCGTGCGTGAAAAGGATGGGGTGAAGTTAGTTGTTACGCTTCAGACCAGCATCAACACCTTACGCCAGAATACCCAGGCCATTATTAAATCAAACCTGGCAGAGATCGGGATTCAGACCTACCTTAAAGCTATCGATCCCGCTGTCTTTTTCAGTGGCGATCCGGGGAATCCGGACACCTTGAACAAATTTTATGCCGATCTCCAGATGTATACCTTTGGTCCAAGCTCACCCGATCCGCAATCGTACCTGGAGGGTTGGATCTGCGCCGAAGTAACTTCATCGGCTAACCGCTGGAATGGAAATAACGTCAGCCGTTACTGCAATCCGGCCTACGATGAACTCTTTGCCAAGTTAAAGAGCGAATTTGATCCGCAGCGCCGTATGGAACTGGCGATTCAGATGAACGATCTGCTGGTTAACGACGTGGTAGAAATACCGTTGATTAACCGGTATACGCCGGCGGTCAAGCTAAAGAACCTGGCCGGCCCCACCTTCAATACGTTTGACAGTAGTTTGTGGAACATCGCGACCTGGCGGCGAGTTCCGTAGCGGGGAGCAAGGGTAAGACAGGTTGGGTGCATGCCCGGTTGATACGGCGATTATGGACTGCTGAAGCCATTCTTCAGCAGTCCATCTTACGCTTCGGCTCTCGCTTGGTTAGGAACCTATCGGCTGGCGCATTAGCGCACCATCGTTACCTCACCCCCAGGCCCCCGCGTGCGGGGGGGAGACCGAGGCAATGGCCTGGGTACGCGGGCCTCTGGCCCGCCTGGTGCGGAGGGCGAGGGGTATTACCTGGGTACGCGGGCCACCGGCCCGCCTGGTGCAGAGGGCAAAACCATCGTCACCCCCTGGCCCCCGCGTGCGGGGGGAGACCGAGGCTACGGCCTAGGTCCGCAGGCCACTGGCCCGCCTGGTGCGAGGGGGCTTGGGTACGCGGGCCACTGGCCCGCCTGGTGCGAGGGGGCTTGGGTACGCGGGCCACCGGCCCGCCTGGTGCAAAGGGCGGGGGGTATTACCTGGGTACGTGGGCCACCGGCCCGCCTGGTGCAAAGGGCGGGGGGTATTACCTGGGTACGTGGGCCACTGGCCCGCCTGGTGCGAGGGGGCTTGGGTACGCCGGCCACCGGCCTGCCTGGTGCGGGGGACGAAGGGTATTACCTGGGTACGCGGGCCACCGGCCCGCCTGGTGCGGAACGTCTACTGACAGCGCGTTGGATTATTGGCCTGCTCAAATACCCGCTCAAACTCGGCAAGATACGCTGCGGCTAGGGTGGGGTCATCGATAATCAACAGGTTCTCGTCGTTCGTGCGCTCAGCACGGCTGGTGAAGTTGTACGAACCGGTAATCACAATCCGCTCATCAATCACGATCACCTTGTGGTGCATCGTATAGCAATTCCCATCGGGCAAGACATTCAAACCTGCGTCTCGCAACGGGCCGAATTCAGAACCAACGCCCTCAGCGTTGCGTTTCTCGAAGACACCGCGTACCGGAATGCCGGCCTGGTGACGGGCAATCATCGCGCTGGCAATCTCATCACTGGTAAATGAAAAGGCCATGAAAACCACCGAGCGACGGGCATTGTTAATGAGTTCGACAATGCGGGCTGCCGGTCGTTCTCGAGGCGTAAAGTAGTTCTCAATCGTGGCCTGAGCAGTGGTGATACGCGAAAACGGTGTCGTCGCCTGCTTGCTGTTCCCAAACCGACCAGCGGCCATCTCAGCAAATTCGACGCGGTAGTTTTCAACGATTGCGGGAATAGTAATTCGCAACAGATTGTTGTTGTTGCGATAAGTGTCGTTGATCGTCACATTCCACGAGCCAGTCCAGACAATGCGCTGATCGATAATGATAAACTTACTGTGTAAGAAGGCTGTTGTTTCCTCCCAACTTATTGGGATACCTGCTTCTTCGATAATACCGGCGAATTTTGCGTCAACCGGGTCTTCCAGACTTTCACGGTCGAGGGCCAGATGGACGCGCACACCGCGTCGGTGAGCGGCAACCAGCGCCTCGGCGACCGGCTGCAACGTGTATTCAAACGTTGCCAATTCAATGCTCTGGCGAGCATTGGCAATGTCGGTCAGAATATCGCGCAGAAATGGCGGCGTGACCCGATTGCGCGGTACATCCGGGTAGACCAGCGATGGAGTGGTAAAATAGACCGCGATCTCGCCGCTGGTATCAGGTTTGGACTGGGTTTCAATACCGAATATTGCCGGATCAAGACCAAAACGGCGCAGATCAATAATCCCCGCGTTAATCAGGTAGCCGAGGGCGAGCAGCAGAAACAGCAGAATGATTTGGGTACGATTGAGCCTGATCCGTCGGGGTTGCGAAGGAGGCGACTTACGGGTCATACGTTTCTCGATAGGCGACGACCCAGATGGGCCAGTAGGCTAAGCGGTAATGCGGCCAGCCAGCGACGCGGGTATGGCGGTGTCGTTGTTGTCGGCGGTGGGTTGTCGCTGACAGGCGTTGCGGCCGCCTGTTCGACAGTACCACCCAAGACCGGTACAACCGACGATACCGGTACCATCTGTGCCAACAGATGTTCGGCGGTAGATACCGAACCATCGGCCTGTAGTGCAGCGCGCACTGCTTTCCGAATCGCCAGCACTACCTCTTCGGCGCTGGATTCGTCATCAACTATGCGCGTCAATTCAATGGCCCGTGCCGTTGCCCATTGCAACCACTGTCTGGCCTGTTCATCGTTCAGGCCAGCCGTCAATCGCTCATCCTCCTGTAAGGCCTCTACCGCCAGGCGTTGGATTGGTGTCAGCTCACGGCTCATACCCTTACCCGGTGTTACAAACGTGAACGTGGATCGAGTGCATCACGCAGCCCGTCACCGACAAAATTAATGCTGAGCACGGTAAGAAAGATCAGAGCGCCGGGGAAGAGGGCAAGCCACGGCGCAGCCTGCAAATACTGACTCCCGTCGGTCACTAATCGGCCCCACGTTGGTGTATCAGGCGGGAAGCCAACACCCAGGAACGACAGGGTTGATTCGGTAATGATCGCACTCCCGACCTCCAAGGTTGCGGCCACGATAATCGGGCCGATAGCGTTGGGCAGAATATGACGAAACATAATTGCCGGACGACTGACCCCCAGCGCAATCGCTGCCTCGACGAATTCCTTCTCTTTGAGTGAGAGAAAGGTCGCCCGCACAATGCGCGCCGTGCTCATCCAGGCCAGACTACCGATCACCGTCACCACAATCGTGAAGATACCGGCTTCAGGCGATCCCATGAGTTGAATGACCGGATCGCGGAAAAGATAGACTACCAGGAGGGTCAAGGGAATGACCGGTAGTGACAAAAAGAGATCGGTGATGCGCATTAAAATCTGATCAACCACTCCACCCAGAAAGCCGGTCGTTGCCCCTATGATCGTACCTAGCGAAATCGCAATTGCCATTGCAGTAAGACCAACCAGGAGCGACACCCGGCCACCGTACAGCGCACGCGCTAGCAAGTCGCGGCCAAGGTCATCGGTACCAAACGGATGGATCGCACTCGGCGCCGACAAGATATTAAGAAAATCGAGGTGATCAATCGCGGTCTGCAAGTCAACCCGATCCTGAATGAAAGGTGCCCCGATCGTTTCCAGTTGCACCGCTAACCATGGCACGTAGAAGGATGGCCCAACAAAAGAGAGCAGGGACAGTGTAAACAAAACGATTACCCCCACCATTGCCATCCGATGCTTACGAAAGCGTCGCCAGGCATCACTGAGCAGGGTACGCGGCTTAGGCGACAGTCGGCTCGTCATTTGTTGGGCGCGGGTACTTACTGACAACCCCACCGTGCTATTCATCTCTACTTCAGACATAGCATAACCCCTTCCGGTCGGTCAGCGTGTAATCTCTAGGAATAGCGTACTCGTGGATCGAGCACACCGTAAAGAATATCAGCGATCAGGTTGAACACCACCGTCAGAATGGCAAAGATAAAGGTCAGGGCCATCACGACTGGCGTATCGGAATTGTTGATCGAAGTGATCAGCAATGCCCCTAATCCGTTTACCCGGAAGAGATTCTCAGTAATAATCGCACCGGCAAAAATTGTCGGGATACCCAGCGCAATCAGGGTGACCACCGGTATCAGACTATTTCGTAACACGTGACGTAGCACAACCATCCGATCACTCAGACCTTTTGCCCGTGCCGTGCGCACATAATCGAGTGACAGATTATCAAGCATTGATGAGCGCATAAAGCGGGTGAGCGCAGCCGTCTGCTGTACAACTAGCACCGTCACTGGTAAGGTCATCTGGCGTACCTGCTGAGTAAAGGTTTCCCAATCAACAACCTGAAGCGTAGTGTTGTATACGATTGGAAACCAGCGCAAATTGATCGCAAATATCAGCATCAGTACCAGACCGGTAAAGAACGACGGTACTGAAAAACCGATAAACGCAAAAAAGGTGGCAACATTGTCAAAAATCGAATACTGCTTAACCGCTGAAATAATTCCTATCGGAATAGCGAGGAGCACGGCGATCAGATACGCCGTACCGACGACGGTTAGCGTTTGTGGCAATCGTTGCCAGATTAGGTCGATCACTGGGCCGCGAGTGCCAAATGAAAAGCCCCAGTCACCGCGCATTAATGAGGTGAGCCAGCGCACGTAGCGCTCTGGCCAGGGTCGGTCAAGCCCAAATTGAATCCGGATTAGCTCGCGGGTTGATTCGGGAATTGCCGGGTTCAATGCGAATTGGGCAAGTGGGTCGCCAGGGGCAAGCGCAAGCACGGCAAAAATAACAAAGCTGATGATCAAGAGCGTTGGAATAGCAATCAAAATCCGTCGAATAATGTATTGCAACATAGTCGTTGCCCCTGTTTTATTTCATTCCAAAAGGCCACCCTCACCTACCCCCCCCAGCCCCCCTTCCTCTCCCACGCTGCGGGAGAGGAAGGGAGGAGGTTAGCGTAGTAGTGGCGATTCTGCGCCTACGTCTGTCTACGATGGCGCGTCCATCCCCCCCCAGATCACCCCTCGCCCGCAGTACGGGAGGGAGAGGTTAGCGTAGTAGTGACGATTCTGCGCCTACGTCTGTCTACGATGGCGCGTCCATCCCCCCCAGATCACCCCTCGCCCGCAGCGCGAAAGGAGGCGGTTAGCGTAGTAGTGGCGATCCTGCGCCTACGTCTGTCTACGATGGCGCGTCCATCCCCCCAGATCACCCCTCGCCCGCAGTACGGGAGGGGGGGTTAGCGTAGTAGTGGCGATTCTGCGCCTACGTCTGTCTACGATGGCGCGTCCATCCCCCCAGATCACCCCTCGCCCGCAGTGCGAGAGGAGGAGGTTAGCGTAGTAGTAGCGATTCTGCGCCTACGTCTGTCTACGATGGCGCGTCCATCCCCTCCAGATCACCCCTCGCCCGCAGCGCGAAAGGAGGCGGTTAGCGTAGTAGTGACGATTCTGCGTCTACGTCTGTCTACAATGGCGCGTCCATCCCCTCCAGATCACCCCTCGCCCGCAGTGCGGGAGAGGGGCCGGGGGTGAGGGTCGCCCTCACTGCTTCACTCGCCATCTGGCGTTCTGATGCGACGGGCAGGTGTGATGGTTGTCGGCGTCGCTCCCTCACTTTCCCCCCAAGCCCCTCTTACGCTTCCACCAGAGGCGAAGAAGTAGGGCGCTAAAGTGAGGGAACCGGTCCCTTCTCTATCTTCTCTCCTCCATTTCCGATTCCTAACATTCACGCACTGGAAGCAAAGGCGGGGAGCAGCAGGTATTTACCCGCTCCTCCCCGTCGGCAAACCGATTACGGCACGCGCCGCCAGGTTGCAATATTCCAAATGCTGCTGTCGAAGGTATTGAAGGTTGGGCCTTCAAGATTCTTCAGCTTCGCATTCGGCGTGCGACGGTTGATCAGCGGGATCACGGCCACATCGTTGACCAGGAGGTCATTCATCTTGATTGCCAGCTCTTCCCGCTTCTTCAGATCAAGCTCCTTCTTCAACTGCTCGAAGAGCGCATCGTATTCGGGGTTACAGTAGCGACCGTCGTTGTTGCCGTTCCACTGGTTCGCCGACGATGCGACTTCGGCGCAGATCCAACCTTGCAAGTATTGCTGAGGATCGATTGAAGACGGGCCGTTGGTGTACATTTGCAGGTCGGCGTAGAACTTGTTGAGTGTATCAGGATTACCCGGATCGCCACCGAAGAAGACCGCGGCGTCAATGGCCTTGTTGTTCACCTGAATCCCGATCTCGGCCAGGTTTGATTTGATAATTGCTTGCTCACCCTGGCGCAGCGTATTGATGCTGGTCTGGAAAGAGACAACCAACCGCACGCCGTTCTTCTCGCGTACCTGACCATTGAGCTTCCAGCCAGCCTCTTCCAGCAGGCGCTTGGCCTCTTCGACGTTACGTTCGCAGGTGGTGTTCGGCGAGTTGACGTTCGCCGGTACAACCAGAATATTGCACGTTGGTTCACCGGTCGGGCCGTAGAGCTGCTCGGCAATCGCCTTGCGGTCAATTGCTAGTGCGATCGCCTTCCGCACTGCCGGATCGGTCAGGAACGGATGCGGTTGATCAGGCTCGCTGCGCTTGTCACCCAGTGCCGGATCGGGGTTGGCAAAGTTGACCACAATCCGTTCGACACCGAACGAACCACCAGCGATGGCATCACATTTGCCACTGGCCAGGATTGGTTCGAGCACGGCCTTTGGAATCTGCAAGTTCCAGGCAAAATCAACTTCACCCGTCTCACAAACTGCACGAGCGGCTGAGGTGGCATCACCACCACCCTTGATCTCTACCTCGTCGAAGAAGACCTTATCGGCATCACGGAAGAAGGGGTTGCGCTCGTAGATAACCGTATCACCAGGGCGGAACTCCTTGAGCTTCCACGCATTAGTTCCGATCGGCGCCAGGTTCGCTGCCTGACACTCGGCGCTGGTGCTGGCAGCAGCACCGATGCAGTTACCGAACTGTTTCTTCTGCAAGATCATGCCGAGCGGCCCGACAAAGGAGATGTAGGGGTTGGCGTTCGGCTCCTTCCAAATGATCTTGAAGGTCGTGTCATCAATCTTCTCGATGTTGGCAATCGGATCGAATGCCGCCTTTGAGGTACATGCTGTAGCCTCATCAGCGCAGTACTGCCAGGTAAAGATAATGTCGTCAATCGTAAAGTCACTGCCGTCCGACCACTTCAAGCCTGGCTTGAGCTTCCAGGTTACGCTGGTACCATCGGCAGCCACACCACCATTTTCCAGGGTCGGGATTTCGGCGGCGAGGAAGGGAACCAGCTCGTCTTTTTCGTTGTAGCGGGCCAGTGGTTCAAGAATAACCGTTGCCCCATCAAAGTCTTTGGTACCGGTTGCCAGGTGTGGGTTGAGCGTTGTGACCGCTTGCCAGTAGAGGATGGTCAGTTTACCACCTTTCGCCGGCGCGGCTGTTGGCGCAGCGGTCGGCTGAGGGGCAGCGGTCGGCTGAGAGGCAGCAGTTGGCTGCGGCGCAGCAGTTGGCTGGGGGGCCGTCGTCGCTTGCGCTGCCGGAGCAGTGGTGGGCTGAGCCTGGGGCTGTTGCGTACCACAGGCGGCGAGGATCATTGCCACCATTGCCAGGAGGGTCATCCATACCCAAAATCGTTTGTGCGACACAGAAACCTCCTCTTTTTCAAAACGAACCATATATTTGTGAGCAATGTTGGCCGCAGCGACAACGACTAACTTGGTCGGCGATCATTAGCCAGAACCACAGAACATCTGTACGTGCATTTCGTTGTGCTGTGCCAACCTGTCACCAATGGTTTATGTGCCGACGGCAGGAGCATTGACCTGAACTGTGGGTACGCCGAACAGGCGGTTGATCCATCTTCGATCAGTTCCGCTGTGCATTGCCGGGCACGACTGTCCATGACGCAACTCTATCGTCCTTGATATATCACCTTCACGCAGGTGCAGAGTGGTTGAACAGTACCACAGGGTTGGCGAGTTGTCAAGGAGCAAGGGTAGGCTGGCCCCTCTCCCGCGCTGCGGGCCGCCCTCACCCCCAGCCCCGCTCCCGCGCTGCCCTCACCCCCGGCCCCTCTCCCGCGCTGCGGGAGAGGGGTGAGCTGGGTCGTGAACGCGGTATCGTTGACAGCCACAGGCGCAGGATCGCCATTGCTCCGCTCATGCCTCCCCCTTCCGCTCGCTTGATGGGAGCGGAAGGGAGTCGGGGGAAAGGTGAGGGCGGCCCTCACCCCCGGCCCCTCTCCCGCGCTGCGGGAGAGGGGTGAGCTGGGTCGTGAACGCGGTATCGTTGACAGCCGCAGGCGCAGGATCGCCATTGCTCCGCTCATGCCTCCCCCTTCCGCTCGCTTGATGGGAGCGGAAGGGAGTCGGGGGAAAGGTGAGGGCGGCCCTCACCCCCGGCCCCTCTCCCGCGCTGCGGGAGAG
>Ga0272446_1003971_pt1 | contig 17959 bp, 11 predicted proteins | sample YNPCB0061_FD_194587 | JGI IMG/M metagenome (GOLD analysis project Ga0272446, IMG submission 194587) | Hot spring microbial mat communities from Yellowstone National Park, WY, United States - YNP-CB-006-1 | ecosystem: Environmental > Aquatic > Thermal springs > Hot (42-90C) > Sediment | place... | reverse complement strand
CAATGCCATTATCCACGAGCTACGAAGTAAAGTCAGAACCTTAGAAAGAGAACTCAGCAGCAAAATACAAGACCCCGTAGAGATTGTGAAAGAAGAAAAAGAGAAGGTTAGCAAAGCAACAGAAACTATTCAAGAGGCAGTAGCGGTAGAAACCAAAAGACGTGCTGGCAGACCTAAAAAAACATAATTTTTTGAACATTGACCAAGTATACCTGAACAAAAGTGGTTTTTCAAAAATTTCTTAAAAAACCTATTTTTCTTGTGCATTTCGGCTCATTTCGGCTTCGCTCAATGAACACGCTCAACGCACAAGAAAAACAAAACCAAATTATTTTGAGTATAAATCTAAAAAAATATGTTGCTTGTGCCATCTATCAATAAATTTTTAAATCTGAAAAATATGCTCCAAGAACAAATGCTTTCGCTCAGTGAAAAATATCAAGAAAGAACCGAAAAATTAGCTCAAAGTTATCAGACGCTCTATGGTATAGAAGAAATTGACATTGCCACCACCCCAAAAGATTTGGTATGGAAAGATGGTAAAATCAGCTTATTTCGCTACAAAAGAAATACTCCCGCCACCATCAAAACTCCTTTGCTTATTTGCTACGCCCTTGTCAATAAACAAGATATGATGGACTTACAGCCCGACAGAAGCGTTATCAGGAAGTTTTTAGACCTCGGTTTAGATGTGTATATTATTGACTGGGGCTATGTTACGCGTGCCGACCGCTATACCTCTATGGACGACTACATCAACGGCTATCTCGGGGGATGTGTAGATTATATCCGTAAAAAGCATCAACTCCAAAAAATCAATCTTTTGGGGGTTTGTCAAGGTGGAACATTTAGTACCATTTATGCTTCTATCAATCCCGATAAAATTAAAAATCTGGTTGTGATGGTTGCTCCCATAGATTTCTCGAGCAAAGAAGGTTTGCTTTTTCAGTGGGCAACTTATCTTGATGTAGATAAAATGATTGATAACAACGGTGGAGTAATGCCCGGTGAGTTGCTCAATATAGGTTTTGATATGCTCAAACCAATGAGTAAGCTACGCAAATACACCAGCGTAGTAGATATGATGGACGATGAAGCCAAACTGATGAACTTTTTGAGAATGGAAAAATGGGTAGCCAACAGCCCCGACCAAGCAGGAGAATGTTTTAAGCAGTTTATCAAAGATTTATACCAAGAAAATAAACTTATCAAAGGTGAGTTGGTGGTAGGAAAGCACAAAGTCAATCTCAAAAACCTGACAATGCCTATCCTCAATATTTATGCCGAAGCAGACCACTTAGTGCCGCCGCCTTGTTCTATTCCATTAGAAAAACACGTAGGTTCGCAAGATGTAAAAACCTATAAGTTTCCCGGGGGGCATATTGGCGTTTTTGTTGGGGCAAAGTCGCAAAACGAACTTAGCCCAACGATTGTAAATTGGCTTAAAGAAAGGGATAAATAACCGTAAATATGCACAATCAGTGCATACCTAATATATGCACTGCCGTGCATATCTACTAAGCGTTTTCTTCTATAAACTCGAACAAATCTTCAATTTTAGAAAAAATCACGATATTTTCGGGAGTATCCAGTCCTTGTCCTACTACTTGGCTACCACTTAGTAAAACTTTTGTATGGGGAAATTTTCTGGAAAGTTCGTAGATGTAGTTTTGTACGTAATGAAACGAAGGGGTGGAAGTAATTACACTAAATAAGAAATCAGGCTTGTATAGGCGATAGGCTTCTTCCAAATCTTTGAGAGGCAAGGTTTGCCCCAGATACGAAGTTCTCTGCTTACGGCTACGAAGCAGATAATTGGCGAAAAGTAAAGAAATTTCGTGCCATTCGCCTTCGGGCAGGAAAAGCATATATTTTTTACCTTCGGTGTAGTTGGGCTTGAGCAAATCGGTGGCGGCAATAATTTTCTGACGAATAAGGTGTGTCATAAAATGCTCTTGTGCAGGATTGACCGAACCCGCAAGCCAAAAAATACCTATTTTATTAAGAAAAGGGAAAATCACTTTGAGCATCGTATTCTCAAAACCTATTTGTTTGATGCTTTGCGAAAGTAGATACTCAAACTTCTCCTCGTCCATATCCATCATACAGAGCGTAAGAGCTTGTATCTTGTCGGAAGCGTCATTGGTTCTTTCGGAAAGTAAAATCACCTCTCGCCTCAATTCTTCTTCACTCATTTGGGCAATTTTTGAGATTTTATGTCCGTGTTTGTTGAGTACAGAGATATTGAGAATAAGTTTCAAATCTACATCATCATAATAGCGAATGTTCGTATCGGTACGTTTCGGTCTCAATATGTCATATCTTTGCTCCCAGATACGTAGTGTGTGGGCTTTGATGCCAGAAAGATTTTCCACATCTTTGATGGAATAATGGCTCATAGTAAAGTATATTAAGCATCTCAGAATAAAAAATGTAGTTTTTGGATAGTTTTTGTTTTAATGAAACTAAAAAGACGAGTATAATGTTTTAAATAAACTAAGTTTTGTTCAATTCTATTTTCAGAAATTTGCCTGTATAGCTTTTTTCGTTCTCGGCAACTTGTTCGGGAGTGCCTTGGACAATGATTTGTCCGCCTGCCTCTCCACCTTCGTAGCCTAAGTCAATGATGTAGTCGCAAACTTTGATTACATCTAAGTTGTGTTCTATAATCAATACCGTATTGCCTTTTTCTACCAATTTATTTAGGAAAATCAGTAGCTTCTGAATATCTTGGAAGTGCAAACCTGTGGTAGGTTCGTCTAAGATGTAGAGGGTTTTGCCTGTGTCTTTACGCGAGAGTTCGGTGGCAAGTTTTACTCTTTGGGCTTCTCCACCCGAAAGTGTAGTGGCCTGTTGCCCAAGGGTAATGTAGCCTAAGCCCACCTCTTGAATAGTTTTGATTTTAGTAACAATACGGGGTTGATTTTCAAAAAATTCTACGGCTTGCTCGATGGTCATATCCAACACATCGGCAATAGATTTACCTTTAAATCTCACCTCCAAAGTTTCACGATTGTAGCGTTTGCCTTTACAACTTTGGCAGGGTACATACACGTCAGGCAAAAACTCCATTTCAATCGTTTTGATGCCTGCTCCTTCGCACTCTTCGCAACGTCCTCCCTTCACATTGAACGAAAAACGTCCGGGTTTGTAGCCTCTGATTTTAGCTTCGGGCAGTTGGGCGAACAAATCGCGAATATCAGTAAAAACACCTGTATAAGTAGCAGGATTACTTCGGGGTGTTCTGCCTATGGGCGATTGGTCTATTTCTATGACTTTATCAATATTTTTCAGCCCCTCGATTTTATCGTAAGGCAAAGGTTCTTTTTTGGCATTGAAAAAATGTTTGTTCAGAATGGGAAAAAGCGTATGATGAATAAGCGACGATTTTCCTGAACCCGAAACACCCGTTACAGCAATCATCGTACCTAAGGGCAGGCGTAGATGTATGTTTTTGAGATTATGCCCTCGGCAACCGAAAACTTCTAAAAACTTACCATTTCCTTTACGGCGTTGTTGTGGTATAGGAATTTGCGTTTTGCCGTTTAGAAAACTTGCTGTAATAGAGCCATTTCGGAGAAATTCTTCGGGTGTGCCTTTGCCCACGATTTGTCCGCCGTGCCTACCTGCTTCGGGTCCGATGTCTAAGATGTAGTCGGCTTGTAGCATCATATCTTTGTCGTGTTCTACCACCAGCACCGAATTTCCCAAATCTCTTAGGCTTTTGAGGCTTTCAATGAGTTTTTGATTATCTCTTTGGTGCAAGCCGATACTTGGCTCATCTAAGATATAAAGTACGCCTGTCAGTTGCGTACCTATTTGTGTAGCCAATCTGATACGTTGCGACTCGCCTCCCGAAAGAGTTTTTACCAATCTGTTGAGGGTAAGGTATTCCAGCCCTACGTCTAAAAGAAATTGTAGGCGTTTCCTGATTTCTTTTAGCACTTCTTGTGCGATACGCTTTTGCACACCCGAAAGGCGTTCTTCCAAACCTGCAAGCCACTGCAAAAGACTACCCACGCCCATTTCCGATAGCTCGGCGATGTTTTTTCCATCAATTTTGAAGTGTAAAGATTCTTTTTTGAGCCTTGCCCCTCCACAATCGGGGCAAGTTTGGCTCACGATATACTCGGCATAATGTTCTTGGATAGCTTTGGTACTTTCTTGCAAACTTTTCTTAATGAAAGGAATGATGCCCTCAAAAGTTGTGTTCCACTGCGTACCCGGATATTTTTCCGAAGCAACCTGAATGTTCTCTTTGCTTCCATACAAGAGGATTTCCAAAACTTCTCTTGGAAATTCGGCAATAGGCGTTTTGAGGGAAAGTTTGTATTTTTTGAGAATACTCTCAATTTTTTTGAAAATCCAAATATCTCGGTACTCGCCCAAAGGGGCAATCGCACCACGCTGAATACTAAGGTTTTTGTTAGGAATGATGCTTTCTTCGGTGATGCTTTCTATCACGCCCAGACCTTCACAAGTGTTGCACCAGCCATAGGGCGAGTTGAAGGAAAAACTATTGGGAGCGGGTTCGTCGTAGCTAACACCCGAAGTGGGGCAGGTGAGTGATTTGGAGTAGAATTTTGTATTATTTTGCTCGTCAAGCACTAAAAGCATATTTTTCCCTTCTTTCAGGGCTTTTGCAACTGACTCCGAGAGGCGGAAGCGTTCTTTTTCGTTAGGTTGCAGTCTATCAATTACTACTTCAATATCGTGAATTTTGTAGCGGTCAAGTTCCATTTTCGGCTTAATATCTTTTATCTCACCATCAACTCGCACTTTGGTATAGCCTTTTTTGGCAATTTCTACGAATAGTTCTTTGTAATGCCCTTTGCGTCCTTTTACGATAGGCGAAAGAACACTAATTTTTTTGCCCGAAAAACTTTGTAAAATATTCTCTGTAATCTGGTCTTGCGACTGCTGAATCATTCTTTCGCCTGTAATATAAGAGTACGCCTCGCCTGCACGTGCATACAACAGACGCAGAAAGTCGTAAATTTCGGTAATAGTTCCCACCGTAGAGCGAGGATTTTTGGAAGTGGTTTTTTGCTCGATAGAAATGACAGGGCTTAAACCTTCAATTTTATCTACATCGGGGCGTTGCATATCCCCAATAAAGTTGCGAGCATAAGCCGAGAAACTCTCCATATAACGACGCTGTCCTTCGGCATAGATGGTATCAAAAGCCAAAGACGACTTCCCACTGCCACTGATGCCTGTAATAACTACTAATTTTTGGCGAGGAATGATGAGGTCTATATTTTTGAGGTTATGCTCTCTTGCTCCGTAAATTTCAATAACTTCTTCCATTTTGATATAGCTGTTTGTAAATGCACAATTTAGCGTTTTTTGTTCTGATACGAAAACTTTGGGAGAGAAATATTGTTTTAGCTTACCACATAAAGATATGTAAAATTTACGCCAAAAACAAAAAATGCCATTACAAATCTCCACCGAGGTAATGCTGAAATTTTACTTCGTAGAGTTTGTAATGACTCTTTTATCTTCTTTTGTTGGGGGCTAATTACCACCCCCCTCCCAAAGCTCTATACAGATTTACTTTGGCTATGAGTTGTTTTAACTTCGTTTCAATGACTTCCATTTTCGTATTGAGAGCCTCACGTTGCGTGAGCAAGACTTCCATATAATCGGCTCGGGCATACCTGAACAACTCGTTTGAAACATCAATCGATTGTGTCAGAATATCGGCTTCTTTCTTTTTCGTTTGGTAGCTTGCGGCGTAATTTTCAGTAGCGGCTATTTGATTTTGTACTTCCAAATAAGCTTTCAATACGCTTTGCTGATATTTGTAAATCGCTTGGGCTTGCTTGTGATGAGCCGAGTAATAATTCGCCTGAATAGCATTTTTATTGACAAAAGGAGCAACAGCATCACCCAAAAGCGAAAAAATCAGCGACTCAGGATTGAAAAGCAAATGAGGGCGAAAGGCTTGCGTTCCCAAAAAACCACTTAGCCTAAAAGCAGGATAAAAATTAGCTCGGGCAACGGCTATATCTAAGCCTGTCGCCTGTAATTCCCAGTTGGCTTGGCGTATGTCGGGGCGGTTTTCTAAAAGTCCTTGTGGAGTACCTACAAAAAATTGCTCATTGCTTTGTGTATCAAAAGCCTCTGCATTGCGAACAATTACTCCCGAGAAATTATTACCCATAAGCAGACGAATACGATTTTCGGTTTCTACGATTTTTTGTTGTACTTCGTATTGCAGATTGGTGGTGTTAAGCAATTGAGCCTCAAAACGATTGACCGCTAACTGCGAAACCTTTGCCGACAGCTTTTCTTGTTTTACTACTTGCAGGGCATTTTCTTGGATTTTGATGTTCTCTTTAATAATTGCTTGCAAATTATCCAGAGCCAGCAGTTCGTAGTACGAAGTAGCAATTTCGGCAACTAATTGTGTTACAAAGAAATTTTTTCCTTCTTGGCTTGCCATATACCTTGCCACTGCCGATTTTTTTGCATTACGCAGTTTCTTCCAAACGTCCAACTCCCAAGAGCTACTAAAACCAATCATAAAATCGGTTAGTGGCGAAGGGAAACGCCGCCCGGGTTCTATGTCTATGTTTTCTTCCAAAGCTCCCAGACGCGTAAAACGCCCCATTCTATCAAGACCAGCTCCGCCACTAATCCCCACAAAAGGCATATATTCCCCTTTCCGTGCTTTGATTTCATTTTGAGCAATGGCAATTTCTTGCTCAAATATGCGTAATTCTTGGTTATTTTGCAGGGCTGTATCGATGAGAGCAATTAAATTACTATCTTGAAAGTAAGTTCGCCAGTTTAGGCGGGCAATATTGCTACTATCACTCCTATTGGCTGAGAAGGTTTTAGGTAGGTTTTGGGATTTTGTCTTGACCGCATATTGCGGGGCTTTACAAGCCCCCACCAACAAGAGTAACAGAATAAATTTATGAAATGACACCATTTTCATTTGCTTCAATTTTTTTGGTGAATATTTTTCTAATTCTTTGCAAGAGCTTGCCTTTATTGGGTTTGTTGTGCATAAAATCTTCCGACAGCGGGTTCTCATCTTCATCTTTGATTAGTTTTCTATCACCTGCAATTTTGGCAAAGATGTAGTACAAGCCCGGTATTATCAGCACGCCAATAATTGTTCCTAAAAGCATACCTCCCATTGCCGAAGAACCGATAGTACGATTACCGATTGCTCCTGCTCCTGTTGCTCGTACCAAAGGAATTAGACCTGCAATGAAGGCAAAAGAAGTCATCAGAATAGGACGGAAACGCACCTTTGCTCCCTCGATAGCGGCTTCAAGAATAGAATACCCTTCTTGGCGTTTCTGAACGGCAAATTCCACAATCAGTACAGCGTTTTTACCCAATAACCCCACCAACATTATCAGTCCGATTTGAGCGTAAATATCATTGGCTAAGCCCATTATTTTTAAGAAAGCAAAAGAACCAAACACTCCCACAGGCAAAGAGAATATCACAGCCAAAGGAATGATGAAACTCTCGTATTGCGAAGCCAAAACCAAATACACAAATACCAATACAATCAGGAATACATACACAGCTTCGTTGCCTCGTCCTGCTTCTTCGTAAGAAAGCCCTTCCCAAGCAACGTCATACCCTTGTGGCAAAACCTCTTTGGCGACTTCACGAATAGCCTCAATTGCATCGCCTGTGGTGTAACCGGGAGCAGGCACCCCCCGAATAGCCGATGAAGTATAAAGGTTGAGCCTTGTGATTTCGTTGGGACCTTGTGTTTTTACCAATCGCATAAAAGATGAATACGGCACCATATCGCCTTTGTCGTTTTTTACAAATAAATTATCCAAATCCGAAGGCACTTTCCGATACTCTGGCGAAGCTTGTGTATAAACTTTAAAAAAGTTTTGAAAACGTGTAAAACCTTGCTCGTAGGTACTGCCTATCAGGATATTGAGGCTTTCCATAGCCTTACCAATAGAAACCCCTTTTTGCATAGCGGCAGCGTTATCAATAATCAGTTCGTATTGTGGGTAATTGGCAGCATAAAACGTAAATAATCCTGTAAGTTCTTTACGTTTTGCCAAAGCCTCCATAAATTCTTTGTTTATTCTATCAAATTCCTGATAATCTACGTGGGTACTTTTGTCTAAAAGACTAAATGAAAAACCATTAGACGCTCCATAACCGGGTACAGCTGGAGGCTCGAAAAACTCAATGATTGCTCCTAAATCTTTGGCTTTTTCTTCTAATTCCTCGATAATTTCATAAACTGATTGCTTCCGCTCCGACCAGTCTTTTAGGTTAATGAGGCAAGTACCAGCATTTGAGCCACGACCTTCGGTAAGAATTTCGTAGCCTGCCAAAGAGGTAACAGACTGAATGCCCTCTACTTCTTCGGCTATTTTTTGGAGTTGCCTTGAAACTTCGTTGGTACGCTCTAAGGTAGAGCCGGGCGGTGTTTGGATAATGGCGTAAATCATTCCTTGGTCTTCGTTGGGAATGAAACCCGCAGGTAAGGTCTGATTAACACTGAAAATTCCAAAACCAAAAGCCACGAGAATAGCAAAAGTTAAGAAACGCCGATTGACGATTAGCCCTAAAAGCCAAGTGTATTTGCCTGTGAGTTTCTCAAAATTTCTATTGAACCAGCCCAAGAAACGAGCAACAGGACTTTTACTTGCGTGTGCGTGATGTGGTTTTAAAATCATAGCACACAAAACAGGCGTAAGTGTAAGAGCAATTAGTCCCGATAACAAAATAGAACTTGCCATCGTGATAGAAAATTGCTTGTAAAACATACCCACAGGTCCCGTCATAAAGGTAATTGGCACAAAAACTGCCGTCATTACCAAAGTAATGGCAATAATAGCTCCCCCAATTTCTCCTAAAACTTTCCTAACAGCTTGGTAAGGGCTAAGGTGTTCGGTTTCCATTTTGGCGTGAACGGCTTCTACTACCACAATGGCATCATCAACCACAATACCAATAGCCAAAACCAAAGCAAACAGCGTGATTAGGTTGATAGTTAGCCCCAGAGCCTTCATAAAAATAAATGCTCCCACCAAAGAAATAGGCACGGCAATAATTGGAATGAGTGTAGAGCGAAAATCCCCTAAAAACAAGAATACCACAATCGCCACCAATACAAAGGCTTCTACTAAGGTATGAAGCACCTGCTCAATCGAGGCATCTAAAAATTTTGATACATCATAGCTGATTTGGTAGCTCATACCGGGCGGAAAATCTTTTTTAAGTTCTTCTAATTTGATTTTTACCTTTTCAATTAGTTCGCTGGCATTTGTACCAAAATTTTGTTTTAGTACGATAGAAGCCGAAGGATAGCCGTCTTTATTGGAATAAATGTCAAAAAATTCACTACCGAGTTCTACTTGGGCTATATCTTTGAGTTTGAGGATTTCACCTTCGGCATTTGCCTTGATGATGATGTTTTCGTATTCTTCGGGTTTATTGAAACGTCCTTTGTAGATAAGTACGTATTCTAAGGATTGTACTTTTTTTCCTGAACTAAGTCCCAAGCGTCCGGGTCTCCCGATGATACTTTGTTCATTGATAGCCTCCATTACTTCTTCGGTAGAAACTTTGTAGGCTCTCATACGGTCGGGTTTGAGCCAGATACGCATAGCGTAATTGCGGGCACCGAGTATTTGGGCTCGTCCCATACCTTTAATTCTTTGCAGTTCGGGAATGATATGGACGTTGGCATAGTTGTACAAAAACTTTTCATCGGTGTTTTTGTCGGTGCTGTATAGGTTCACGTACATCAGCATACTGGGCTGTATAGGTGAGATGATAATTCCTTCTCTTTGCACCAAAGGGGGAAGGTTATTCATAATTTGGTCAATACGAGTTTTTACATTGACTACGTTGGCGTTGGGGTCGGTGCCCGGCTCAAAAATTACTTGTATAGTGGCTTCGCCTGCACTGGTAGCACTCGAAGTCATATACAGCATACCTTGTACGCCGTTGATGGCTCTTTCTATGGGTATCAGTGTGGTATTGACCAAGACATCGGCACTGGCTCCTGGGTAAGCAATAAATATGGAAACACGAGGTGGAGCAATTTCAGGAAACTGGGCGATAGGCATACTTCGCATAGAAAGTAAGCCTATGAAAATAATCACTAAGGATAATGATATAGCCAGTACGGGGCGTTGAATGAATTTAGCAAACATAAGCGTAATGAGTTATTCGGCGTGGAGATTAAGCATTTCATTCTTGATAGCATCAAAACTGATGAATTTGGTTTTGATGTGCTGTCCATTTTTTACTTTACGCAATCCTTCTACAAGAATTCTGTCATTTTCTTGCAGACCGCTTTTTACTACGAAGATATGAGGCATTTCGTTGGCTATCTGAATTTCCCTTGCCCTGACGGTGTCGTTTTTATCTACCACATACACGTATTTTTTTTCTAAGACTTCAAAAGTTGCTTTTTGGGGAATGAGCAAGGCTTTTTCGAGTTTTATGGGCATAAGGATATTGCCTGTTTCGCCGTGTCGTAAGATACCATCGGGATTGCGGAAAGTTGCTCGGAAGGCAATATTTCCTGTTTCGTTGTTGAAGTCGGCTTCGATAGTTTCCACAAAACCCGAATGTGAATAAGGTTTGTTGTTGGCTAAAAGCAGTCTGACAGAGTCTAATTGATTGTTTTTCTTTTTCGTAGCAAAATCTAAATACTCGGCTTCGGGAACATTGAAATAGACCCACATCTTGCTGTTGTCGGAGAGGGTGGTGAGGAGCTCGCCTTCGTCAAGCAGACTACCCAAACGCACCATAAATCGCCCCACGATGCCGTCAAAGGGGGCTCGGATTTCGGTAAATCCTAAGTGTGTTTTTGCCAAAGAGAGTTCGGCTTTGGCTTTATCGTATTTAGCTTTTGCGAGAGTCAGTTCATTTTCCGAAACGATATTCTTTTTAGCTAAGTTTTCAGTATTTTTGAATTCTACTTCGGCAAAATTTGCTTCTGCCAATGATTTTTGTACTTCGGCTTGATAAATGGAAGGTAAAATCCGAAAAAGAACCTGTCCTTTTCGCACAAATTTTCCTTCATCTACAAAAATATTTTGCAGATAGCCTTTTTCTAAGGCTCTCAGCTCTATATGCTGAATAGAACGAATTTGGCAAACATACTCTTTGTAAATGAGTGTATCCTTAGTAACAGGTTGGGAGCATAAAAAAGTGGCTTCTTGTTCTTTGTGATGGGTAGAATGGTGGCAAGCCACTTGCAGAAAAGCCAGAAGGCTTATCCAAACGAAAGATAAATTTTTCATAAGAAATGTTTTTTAGAAATTTAGATATAATCTCGTGAGGCTTCTCGTAGCAGAAGCATTAAACAAGACAGAAAAAAGAGCATTTTCTCCGATTTTTTTCGGAGGGAAGTGGAAAGGCTGAAATATCTAAATTTCGTAAAAAACAAGCCTATGATAGGCTATGTAGAAAGGAACAGCAGAAAAACGAATGTATTGGGTTTTTGGAACTCCAATAAAAGTAATTTGATAAGGGAAAGGAGAGAAAACAATATTATACTCGTTCAAAAGTGGTTTTTGTAAAAAGTTTTGAGAAAACTTGCTTTTCTGTACGTTGAGCGTAGCCGAAACGTACAGAAAAGTGTAAAACCACTTATTTTTGAGTGTAGAAACCGCCAACTGGGGGAAACTTGTTTCTACATCTTTGTCTGATATTTTTTTACTTTTCTTAGCTTTTGCAATAATACTGACTTCGCCATCACTATTTTCTTCAATTTCTTCTTTTTCTTTTTTATTTTCTTCAACTTCTTTTTCTACACTTTTTTCTACAAGCAGATTGAGCGAAGAAACTGGCATAGCGATTGTGAGGCAAAAAAACAATAATAATAGAAACAGACAAGAGTGTCTTTGGGGGAGAGTTGTGTTTATATTTTTAAAAACCTGTTTCATTTTACTAAATTATCACACTGCAAACATAGCAAAATTTATGCTAAATTCCAAAAAAAAAGAAGTTTTTTGGAATTTTGATTACTGCAAGAATATTAGTTTTTCACTTTCCAAACCAAACCAAGATGAAAATTATAGGTATTGATGCCTAAATTGGGTAGGCGAGTATTGGCATTAGAGAGATGCCGAATGCGAAAATTTGTTAAGATAGCAATTTGGGGAGATAGCTTTATTTCAACCCCCAAGCCCATAGCATCAGAAAAGACGAAACCCCGAGCCTGCGAAGCAGTAACAGCAGAAAAATAATGCGGTCCGATGCCTGCTATGAAGTAGGCTTTCCACGTTTCTGAAAGTCGGAATGTGGGTTGTAGGATAAAATGTAAGCCTGCTTCAAAATTTTCTTGCTTTTCGTCAATCCAAACGAGGTTGTATTGGGGTTCTACTCCCAAATAAACAGCATCAAAAATGCCCCTTCTGTACGCAACAGGCAGTATTTGAGAACGAACAAGCCCCTGCAGATATACCAAACGATACACTCCTTCGGGAACACTTCTGCCATTGAGAGCATAACCAAAACCCGTAGCCAAACCTATGTCCGCTATTTTTATTTGCCCTTTTAGCCCAAAACAAAAGAAACAAAAAATGAAAGTAAAAAACAAGACTATTTTCATCGTGCTACTTCCAAATTATTGACAGGTACAAATAAATCCTCTTCTTCCTGAGCTTGTATGCGTAAGACATTGGCAAGGCATAAAAGTACCAAAGTTCGGGAGGCAGTTTTGCGGCTGATATTGGCAATATTTGTAAATTGAGCTACCGTGATAGCAGAATTTTTTGCCAAATATGCCATTAGTTTCTGCTCTTTTTCGCCATAATTGAACCTGAATTGTTTGTTTTTTTGCGTTTCTTTCAGAATAGTTCGCATTTCTTTGCTGGCTTGTATGCTGCGGTCGGCTACACGCACATATACTTTGCCTTTATCATCACCTTTGATAATTTGGTGAGGTACGTGATTACTCTTGGCTATATGAAACAATAGAATCTCTCTTTCGGAGTCTTCGGCAATGGGAATACGCTCTATCGTATAGTCTATGGGGGGGGAGCAATACTCTTTGATGGCTTTTTCTATTACATATTCATCTTCATCAGGAAACTTAGCTCCATAGATTTGCTTATCATCGCTTACGCCTATTAGCAACAAACCTCCCTCTGTATTGGCAAAGGCGACAATTTCCCTGACGATTTTTTCAGGGTGTGTGGTTTTGAGTTTAAACTCTACTTGCAAGTTCTCACCTTGCCTGATAAGTTTGCGGAGTGTTTGCAAATCGGTTTGCATTGCCTCAGAGAGTAGATTGGTAGGCAAATAAAATATTTTTTTGCGAAAACTCTTGATTTATGCAATAAAATTATCATTTTAGAAGAAAAAACTTTACTGCATTAGTAAAACTAACTGATGCAAAAATAGTTATAGGCAAAAGAAATTAGCAAAGATAATGATATTGAGGTATTGCTTTTTGCTGATGGCTTGGCTCTGGCTAAGTGGGTTGTCTGCACAAATCATATTAAGCGAAAAAAAGCCTTCACAAAGCATTAGAAAAGCCCTTTTTGTATTAGAAGACAAAGAAGGACAATTAGATATTGATAAGGTGAGTACCAAAGAATTTGAGCAGAAATTTAAGCCTTCCGAGCAAGAAGTTTTCAATGTAGGCATCAGTAGCAGCATCTATTGGCTTCGTTTTGACTTACAGACAAACAACTTAGAAATTAAAGACTGGCTTTTGTATAGTTCCTACAACTTCCTTGATGAGGTAAGGCTTTATCAAAAAGATGCAAAAGGCAACTGGCAGGTTATTTCTTCGGGGATAGAACAAAAGTTTGAAAACAGACCTATCAAACATCGCTACATTATTTTTCCTATTTCGTTCAACGATACGCTACCCAAAAGATTTTTTCTGAGAGTACGCTCCCAAACCCCTATTCAACTTCCTTTATACATAGAAAGAGGCAGTTTTTTTGCCGAGCCATCTCGTACTTTAGAACTTTTCTATGGAATATTCATAGGTATCACGAGCCTAATGCTGATAGGGAGTTTTTTTTATTGGCTTTATTTCAAAGATAAAGAATACTTGTATTACAGCATTTTTTTGCTTGGAGCAATGATTTTTTACCTTTCAATGAGTGGGCATTTGTTTCAGTTTCTTTGGCGAGATAACGGCTATACAGGTAAAATATTTTTGGGTTTGGGGATAGGTATTTGGATAATTGGGGCGGGCTTATTTTCTAAAAACTTTCTGCAAACGTTCCGTTATTACCCTTTGGGTACGCAATTGATGAATATTTATGTTGTTTTGGGAATTTGGGTAATTGTGAGTTTGTTTTTTCTACCTTACAGAGCATTTAGCATACAAATTATCCTAATTGGCAATGCGGGCAACTTAGTAATTACCTATTTGGGAATAGTTTGTTGGCGGAGAGGCAATCCGTATGCGAAGTATTTTGCTATCGCTTGGATTTTTTATGTAACAGGTACGCTATTGCTTGCTCTGTCGGTTTTAGGTATTCTACCACGCAATTTCTTGACAGCACATCTGGGCGAAATTTCTTGTGTCTTTGAAGTGATAATGTTTGCTTTGGCTTTAAGCTACAAAAATCGTATGAAGCACGAGAAGGTTCGTCAGGATAGACTTAGAAGCCAACAAAGACTTATTGATTTCCAACGAAGTAACGCCGAACGCTTAGAACGAGAAGTAGCTGAGCGTACCCAAGAGGTAGAAGCACAAAACGAGGAACTCAAACAGCAAAGAGAGGAGTTGGAAGCCAGCCGTAACCAACTTGCCGAACAGAATAGTGTGATAGAAAAACAAAATTTAGAGCTAAAACAATACAGCGAAAACTTAGAGCATATCGTTGATGAACGTACCCAACAACTCAAACAAGCTAACTTAGAGCTTGTCAATCAGAATATGCAATTAGAGCAATTTGCTTTTATTACGGCTCATAATCTGCGTTCGCCTGTGGCTCAACTACTCGGATTAACCAACCTCTTTAATAAAGATAACCTCGCCGACCCTTTCAACTTAGAAATTATCAAACATATCATCACCGCTACGCAAGCAATGCACCAAACCCTTCAAGATTTGAACGAAATTTTGGAAATTAGGAAAGGAAAAAATCAGAACATAGAAAAACTAAAATTAGAGGAAACAATGCAAGAGGTTATTAGAGATAACTTTGCTCATCATAGAGAGGTAGTAATCACTTCCGACTTTTCAGAGGTAGCCGAAATATATTTTGTAAAAGCCTATTTGAAAAGTATTTTTTACAATTTTATTAGCAATGCCATCAAGTACCAACACCCACAAAGACCGCCACGTTTAGAAATTTATACAAAAAAAACGAAACAAGAGTTGTGCCTTACTTTCAAAGACAATGGAATGGGCATAGACCTAAAAAAACACAAACACAAACTTTTTGGCTTGTACCAACGCTTTCACTTGGAAAAAGAAGGTAAGGGAATGGGCTTGTATCTATGCAAAACTCAAATAGAAGCACTCGGCGGGCGAATAGAAGTACAAAGCGAAGTAGGAAAAGGCACGCGTTTCGATATTTACTTTAAGCGAATGGGAGAGGAGGCAGAAGCAAATTTGAGCGATAAATGACAGATTAAAAAATAAGCGAATTACTCAAATATAAACTATTTTTCATTAAAGTAATGCTAGATATGCAAGTTGTGGCGTATCTACTTTTTTATTTGGCAGTTTGTTTGTATATTTTTTTGCCTTATCTTGATACAAATTCGTTTGTTTGTGTATATTTGCGAACTTTATGTAAAACAAAGTCTGAGGGCTTTGTTTTTGTGTGTATTTTCCATTTAAACTCATAAAAAAGCGTATGAACATTCCTCTTTTACTCTATGCAGTCCCCCTTTTAGGGCTTGTCGGATTGCTTTTCACTTATCTTAAATCGGCTTGGGTAAGCAAGCAAGAGGCAGGCGACGAAAAAATGCAAGAAATTTCGGGTAATATTGCTCGTGGGGCAATGGCTTTTCTCAAAGCCGAATACAAAGTGCTTGCCTATTTTGTGGTACTTACCAGCCTTATTCTGTTTTTTCTTTCACAAACCAACGAAAAATCGCATCCTCTTATCGTACTTGCTTTCGTGATTGGGGCAGTATTTTCGGCTTTAGCGGGTTTTATTGGTATGGGCATTGCCACCAAAGCCAATGTACGCACTACGCAGGCGGCACGTAGCAGTTTGGCAAAAGCCTTGCAAGTTTCCTTTACAGGTGGTTCGGTAATGGGAACAGGCGTAGCGGGGCTGGCTGTTTTGGGCTTAGGGTCTTTGTTTATTGTTTTTGCAATGATTTTTGTAAAAGACGGCAACGTGAATGGCGAATCAATGGAAATTGCCTTAGAAGTGCTTACAGGATTTTCGCTCGGTGCTGAAAGTATTGCTCTATTTGCTCGTGTAGGTGGTGGTATTTACACCAAAGCCGCCGATGTAGGTGCTGACCTTGTAGGCAAGGTAGAAGCGGGTATCCCCGAAGATGACCCTCGCAACCCTGCTACCATTGCCGATAACGTAGGCGACAACGTGGGTGATGTGGCTGGTATGGGTGCAGACCTTTTCGGTTCGTATGTGGCTACGATTTTGGCTACTATGGTGTTGGGTAGAGAAATCAAATCGGCTGATGCAGTTGGCGGTATTGCACCAATTCTGTTGCCTATGCTCATTGCAGGTATCGGTATTGCGTTTTCTATCGTAGGAATGTTGTTTGTACGTATCACCAAAGAAGATGGCAGCGTACAAGGGGCTTTGAATATCGGTAATTGGGCTTCCATTGTACTTACGGCTCTTGCCTCTTTCTTTGTTATTCAATACATTATGCCTCCGCAGATGTCTATTCGTGGGGAGTCTTTTACTTCAATGGGGGTTTTCTACTCGGTAGCCATTGGCTTGCTTGTTGGGGCTTTAATGAGCTGGATTACAGAATATTATACCTCAATGGGTAAAAGACCTGTGCTTTCTATCATCAAAAAATCGGGTACGGGACACGCTACCAACGTAATTGGCGGGCTGGCAGTAGGAATGGAATCAACTACTTTACCAATTATAGTTTTGGCTTCGGGCATTGTAGCTTCGTATTATTTTGCGGGTTTGTACGGCGTTGCTATTGCGGCGGCAGGTATGATGGCAACTACGGCAATGCAACTTGCTATTGATGCCTTCGGTCCTATTGCCGATAATGCTGGCGGAATTGCTGAAATGTCAGGTTTAGAGGAAGATGTACGTAAAAAAACTGATATTCTTGATGCCGTAGGTAATACTACCGCTGCCGTAGGAAAAGGCTTTGCGATTGCCTCGGCAGCTCTTACTTCGCTTGCTTTGTTTGCGGCTTTTATGGGAACGGCGGGTATCGATGTAATCGATATTTCTAATTCAAAAGTGCTTGCAGGCTTGTTTGTAGGTGGAATGATACCTTTTATTTTCTCCTCATTGGCTATCAATGCCGTAGGTAAAGCGGCAATGGATATGGTGAATGAAGTTCGTCGTCAGTTCAGAGAAATCAAGGGAATTATGGAAGGAAAGGCTCGCCCCGAATACGAAAAATGTGTAGCCATTTCTACCAAAGCCGCTATCCGTGAGATGCTTTTGCCCGGTGCTATTGCTTTGGTAGTGCCTGCGGTAGTAGGTTTTACCTTTGGTGCGGAAGTGTTAGGCGGTTTGCTTGCTGGCGTAACCGTTTCGGGGGTACTTATGGCAATGTTCCAATCTAATGCTGGTGGTGCTTGGGATAATGCCAAAAAATCTTTTGAAAAAGGCGTTGTGATTGACGGACAAACCTATTACAAAAAATCCGAACCTCACAAAGCCTCCGTAACAGGCGATACCGTAGGAGACCCCTTTAAAGATACATCAGGACCCTCGATGAACATTCTCATCAAGCTGATGTCTATCGTTGCTCTTGTGATTGCTCCTTACATTGCCAAAGAGAAAAACTTTATCAAAACTTCAAAAATTGAAACCAAACAAGAAATTCGCTTGATTGAAAC
>Ga0272446_1003970_pt1 | contig 17965 bp, 14 predicted proteins | sample YNPCB0061_FD_194587 | JGI IMG/M metagenome (GOLD analysis project Ga0272446, IMG submission 194587) | Hot spring microbial mat communities from Yellowstone National Park, WY, United States - YNP-CB-006-1 | ecosystem: Environmental > Aquatic > Thermal springs > Hot (42-90C) > Sediment | place... | reverse complement strand
CCTGGCTGGTGGCGCTGTCGGCGCTGGCGGCGTCGGCGGTGCGGAGCCGCACCGTCTCGGCCAGGACATTGTCAAGGCTGGCGCCGATATTCTGGAGCTGCGCATTGATCCGGCCAATGTACGTGTCAAGATCACGCACGTTCTCCAACTTTTCGATACGCGAGCGGCGCGTTTCCTGAAGCTGGGCCAGAGTGTACTGATCCTGTGTCGTGCGGATCTGCGCATCAATACCGCTAATATCCTTCTCGATGGCACGCCGGTCAACCGATGCCAGGTAACGCTCGATAATCTGGCCCTTCTCTGCAAGTATGTACGCCTCTTCGACCAGTTCGCGCCCCTGGTCGGCAATCGGCAGCAGCAACCGCGACAGCGGCCCACCCGCCTGTGCGGCGCTGCGCGCAATCTCGCGCTGTGTCCGCTCGATCGCCTCGATCTGCACCCGAAACGTCGGGCTGGTGAGGCGTGGTCGCGGCGTGGGCGGCGGGCGGCGGGCCTGCGCCGCAAGCACCGGATCGCGCGCCGCAAGCACGACCATCAGGAGATACGCCAGCAATCCGAGCGGCAGGAGCCAGAGCGCCACGGTTAACCCGGCAATCACCGCGACGACGGCGACAACCACGGCCAGCGGCTGGCGCGCGGCAAGCATCCATGGAGATGGCACGTTCACAGCAGACCTCATGCGTACTACCAGGTAACAGGTGATTGTACACGTTTACAGCACCCTGAAGAGCCGTGCAGCGGCGTGGCGAAGGGTGCATGCCGTCGCTTCTGATCGGTGTACGTCTGAATGCAACCGGATATAACTTCTACCAACCAGGCCTGGATATGGCTCGCGCCAGGTCACAACGGTGCAACGAAAACGCCTGACGTTGCTTTTTGCGCGAGCATATTCGCAGCGGGGCTAGAAGAACGTTGCAATATCGCGATAGACGCGCTCGATATTGCCGCGCTCGTCGGGCTTGCCGACATAGCTTCGGGCGCCCGATGCTGTGGCGATATCCTTGAGCAACGTGACATCAGCGTCACCGCCGAAGGCAATCGTAAAGATCTTGATACTGCGGCCCTCCTCATCCTGGCCGACCAGCGACAATAGCTGCTGCGGCGTTCGCTGGCTCCGGTTGTCGAGGCCATCCGTCAGGGCGACGATCGCACGAATACGTGTCCCCGGCGATTCAGCCGCGAGGGTCTGGTAGGTCTCGGCAAGCGTGTCGAGCAGGCGCGTCCCGCCACGGGGCGTCAACCCGCCGATACGATCGAGCGTCTCAGCGCGTTTCGGCCCGATAGGCGAGATTGGCATGAGCACTGACGCCTCATTGCTGAAAATCGTCAATCCGAACCCGTCATCGGCCTCGAGCTGTTCGACGAAGATCCGCAGCGCAGCCTTTGCCTGCTCCAGCCGGCTTTCCTCTTCCATGCTGCCCGACACATCCAGCACCACCATCACATCCACCCGCTTCTTGTTCTCCAACCAGAGCGTGCGAATCGCAGCCAGTACCTCTGGTCGCGGCACTTCCAGCAGTGTTTTCGGTTGCTGCGGATCAACACCATTCTCCGGCACAATCGGCGCCGTCGTTGGCACGTTCGGGTCAGCGGGGCGGAAACCATATTGCAGCGCCAGTTCCTGCTGCGGCCGGTCGAGGAGGTATGCCTGGAACACCTCGGCGGCGGCGCGCTGCTCGGCGCCCACCCACGGTGCATTCAGAATGGCATAAGGGTGGTCGCTCCAGAAGGTGCCTTCGCGTGGGTAGATCGCCACCACTGGCGTCGACTGGTTCGGGTAGCGCTCGCGATTGCGCGACTCGATCACCAGGTTTTCATACAACACCGCCGCCGAAAGATAAGCAGGCCCGCGATTGAACATCTGCTCGCCGAAAAAGCCGGTGCTTTCACCATAGTGGATCACGCCGCTCTGGATCTTCCGCATGAATTCAGCCGCCGCGGGGGCCTGCACATCAGCGACGGTCAGGCCGCGCGTCTTGCCCGTCGCTGCGTACGCTACCGCAATGATGGTTGTAATGCCGCTATTGGAATAGTCAGGGTGGGTATGGCCGAATTGCACCGGTCCCCATTCCGGCCGGCCAAAATCGGCCCAACTCTTACCGCTCGCGGAAAGCTCGGCAATATCCGTCCAGCCGGGTTGCGTGTCGGGCCAGCCAAGCACACGCGCCATCGGCTCCCACATGGCAATGACCACCGGGCTGAGCACCAGTGGTGGCGCATCTTCAGCAACCAGTTGCGCACCATTGTGTGTCTTGCCCCACTCATCATTGGCGACCGGCAATAGAATCTTGCTCGCCGGGCTCCAGACGGTCGGCTGGATCATACCGTCAAGGATCTGGTTCAATGAGTCGGTCGAACCCATCGGCGTGGCAGTCACCCGGATGGTCGCGCCATCGGCTGTCTTCTGGCCAGCGTTGTTGAAGCGGCTGACGACATCCTCCATCCAGGCGCGCTTCTCACTGCCGTAGACGATGCTGATCTCAACCGTGCCGCCGCCGATTCCGCCACCGCTACAGCCAACAAGCACCGGGACAAGCAGCACAGTGATCAGCAACAGACGCAGGATACGCATACCGACATAACACCTTTCTCGTGAAATACCAGGTATGGTCATGGGCTATCGGCGAGATGCAAGATGCCTGTGGCTGCTCACACCGCAAACCTCTTGCCTGAAGCGCAGCTGAATGTTCATGAGCCCGCCAGAATGCGACGCACGACAGCGCAACTGCGACGCTTGAACATACTAGCGATTCACCTGACGCCGCCACAGGTCAAGCAGCGTCGAGACGACCTCGCCCGAAGGGGTCTGTACCTGCTGCGCGATATCGACCCGCGCACCAAAATCGCGGTATTTGTTGAACGGATTTTCAGGATCATTCGACACAATGGGAACATTCGGGTCGGCAGGCCGGAAGCCGTATGGTTGAAGCGCCAGCTCCTGGATCGGACGCGAAAGCAGAAAATCGCGGAATTGCGCCGCCGCGAGACGTTGTTCAGGTGTTACCCAGGATGCCTGCAGTATGGCATATGGGTGGTCACTGAACATTGTCGCTGGCGGGTAATAGATGCGAATGTCCCCCCAGCGTCCCTGCGCCGCCTGGATGTTCTCCAGCGCCAGGTTTTCATAGACGATGACCACATCGTACTTGCTGGGGCCGAACTGCACCATGCTCGTCATGAACGTGCCGGTGCTGTCACCAAATTCAAGCACTGCCGTCTCAACATCGAGCAACCAGCGCTGAAATGCTGGATCGAGAATATCGGCATTTGTGAGGTTGGAGGTTTTGTTGTGGTAGCCATAGGTCAGCAACATGAGCGCCTGTGCGCCGCTATTCGAGGTGAGCGGCGACGTATGGCCGAACTTGACGAACCCCCACTCCTGAGCTTTCCGATACTCCGGCGAATCAGGCGCGAACCCGCGCGCCTTCGCCACACCGACCCAGCCCTCGTTATTGGCCAGTGCATCGTGCAGGTACTGCCAGAAGTTGGTTGGACCATTCGTCCACAGCACCCGCGCGCGCTCTTCCCACGCCACGACCACCATTGGCGTCAGCGCCAGCGGGCGCGGTGCGTCGGCGCCGTCTGCAATGATTGACGGGCTACCCGGGTTACGCGTGGCCCAGTCATTCTTCAATACCTCAACCCACATACTGCTGGCAGGGCTGATCACCGTCGGCTGGCCGGCGCCCTGGAAATCCTGGCGCGCAACCCGTTCCGCAATCTCACGTGACCCGATCCCGCGCAGAACGACCTGAATCGGGCGATTGCCGACGCGCGGGCTGGTGGCGGCAAAACGTTGGGCGGCGTCCTCGAGCCACTGGCGCTTTTCAGTGCCATACCAGATCGTGATTACCACCGGATCCTGCGCCGGGCCAAGCGGGATCGGGAACGGCGCGTATCCGACCGGGCCGGCAAAGGCGGTTGCCAGCAACGCCAGCAAACAGATGAGCAAGTACCCGAAGCCAATCACGCGCGGAAGTGGTTGCATACCTCACCCCTGGCTCTGCGCGAAAGCACGCGAACAGTGTACACGAACTTCTTTAAGCCTGTGTGATCGGTTTCGTCACAATTCCAGTACAACACCTGATATACGGGCCATACCAGAGCAAGGTTGCGTCTGGCGGCAGTTGTCGTATGATGGATGCCAGTACGTTCTCGTGCGGTGGCCGATGCAGGGCGCATGCGCACTCCATGTGAGGCTTCCCGCACCGAAGATAGAACCCTGGAGTGGAGGGCCTGCAGCCCGCCAGACCATGTTGCTGGAGCATCAGCGCGCAACTCGCGTGGTCGAGGAACCATGCCGCGCAACGATACTACAACGAAAGGATCGAAGCATGGACCGTGTTCGCTGGGCCGTCGTCGGAACGAGCGACTTTGCGCTCGACTGGATTGCGCGCGGCGTGACGCTGGGGCGCAATGCCGAGCTGGCCGCGATTGTAAGCCGCGACGAGGCGCGTGGCGCTGCGGCGGCACAACGTGCCGGCGCGCCACTGCACTACACCTCGATCGAGGCGATCGATCGCGAGCGGGTTGACGGTGTCTTTCTGGTGCTGCCGAACCGTCAGCATGCGCCATATGCGATTGAGGCCGCACAACGCGGGTTACACGTCATTGTCGAGAAGCCGATGGCGCCGACGCTCGCCGAGTGTAGTGCAATGATTGATGCTGCGCGTGCGGCCGGCGTGATGCTGGCGGTGGCGCAATGCATGGAATGGGCCCCGCCCGTGGTCAAGGCGCGCGAACTGGTCGCCGAGGGTGCAATCGGCATCCCGATCAGCGCGTCGATCAGCGCATCCTGGAACATTCCTCCGGCCGGACGCTGGCGTGAAGATGAGACAACCGAAGACGGTGGGGGACCGCTCCTCGACGCCGGCGTGCATGCCATTGACGCGATCCAGCGCATCCTCGGCCCGGTCGAACGCGTCGCAGCGCTGCTTGATACCCGCGTTCACCAGTATGCCGCCGAGGACACCAGCACCACGTTGCTGCGCTTCGCATCCGGCGCGCACGGCGTGATGCACGCACACTTCAACTGTAATCAGAACGAACTCGACATTATTGGCAGCGAGGGGCGCATTACCAGCACCGCCTGGCTGGGCCGCGAGTTCGCCGGCGACCTCACGCTGCGCAGTGGAACCAGATTGACCTCGTTTGGCCTGCCGGTGGTGAATGTGTATGTGCCACAGATCGAACACGTGTCCGACTGCATACTCCGCGGTGAGACGCCGATCATCTCCGGCGAACGTGGCATGGCGAATATGCGCGTGCTCTGGGCGGCGATCCGGTCGGCACGGTCGGGTACACTCGTGCAGGTAGCGGATGTCGCATAACCGGAAGGAGCGCCATACGCTGGCAATGCGCACTTCACGGTTGTTCACAGGCGCTCTGCTACCACAACGAGCGCCCGGTGGCCAAGGATGGTTACCGGGCAGGTTGCCCGGCGCGTAAAGCGTTCATTGCGACGCAGGCTGTCGCTCAGTGTGCGCGAGTCGCCGCTGAGTGCCACCAGCCGCGCGCCGGGGCGCAATACACGCGCCGCCTCGCGCAGAAAAGCCGGGTAGAGCACGCGGTTCTCCACAGGCGATCCGAGCTGCGCACCGAATGGCATGTTGACAGCCAGCGCCGTTACCGACGCCGCATCGATCGGGAGGCGGCGCGCATCCCATTCACGAACAGTGATCGGCTTGTAGCGCGGGCCGATATTCGCAAGCGCCGTTGCAACCGCGTCCGGGCTGACATCCCCGCCAAGCAACTGGCGGTAGCGTCCCATGTGCGCCCGTTCGATCAGTACCGTTCCCGCGCCGCACATCGGGTCGAGAAACACATCATCATCGGCAGGGCCGGTAAGCCAGGCCAGTGCGGCGGCGGCGGCCGGGCGCAGCGATGCCGGCAGGTGTTCATGCTTGTACTCGCGGTGTCGCATCCGCTCATCGCTCAGCCGCACGGCCAGCAATGCTTCGCCGGGCCACTGCGTCAGCCAGATCTCGACCCCACCGTCTTCCACCAGCCGCCAGCGATGCTCCGGGCGCGCCGCGATACCGCGTTCCACGGCGACCTGCGCATCCATGCGGCGATATGGGGTGCGCCCGACCTGGCGTGCAATCACACGAAAACGCAGCCGCCCCTCGCCGCCACGTTGCGGCGCAACCAGGCGCACGAGGCGGAGGGCCTGCTCAATTCCAGGCGCCGTCGTCGCCAGTTGCCCAAGCTGGCGCAGCGCCGCAAACCCTGGCGCAAGCTCGCGCGTCTCCGCCACGACAATAAAGATATCCTCAACGGTGCGCAACGCCAGCAGGTCGCGCGGGTCACCGGCATAGCCAAAGCGCACCATGCCATTTTTGTCGGCCAACGAGTGTGTGCCGAGCACGGTGCCGCCCTTCAGCCGTGCGGTGATTTCTGTGCCCGCAATGGCTTCGAAGCCAGGCTGGGTCTGAGCAATATAGATGGTTCGATATGCAGGCATAGTCAAGAGTGAATCATACCATTGCGCCTGGCGGAACGAACAGCTTCCGGGAAGCTCGCACCTGACAGGCCCTTGCACACCATAGAGCGTCACACCGGTATTCAGCGACCAGACGTTCATGCCGGCCGGGCCGCCTCAATCGTCGCCGCGCGCACCGGATTGACAACAAACAGCAGCGCGCCTGCCAGACGCAACCCGGCCAGGATCAGCACCAGCGCCTGCGCGCCGATCAGGTCGATCAACGGCGCACAGGCCAGCGTTGCCAGGAAGAACCCCAGATTCATCACGGTCACAAACACGCCCATATAGAACGCGCGCCGTTCCGGCGAGCAAACCTCCAGCAAGATATTGAAGTGACTGACATCAACACCCGGGCTGATCGCGCCAAAGAGGAGCGCAAACAACAGGATCAGCGTCAAGTCCGGCACGGCGCCGATCAGGAAATAGTAAATCGCACTGGCGGCAGTCGCCCGCAACAACACCCACGAGAAGCCATAGCGTTCAATCAACCGCGGCCACACCAGGTTGCCGATTATTTGCCCGCCGCTGATCAACGCCAGCCAGACGCCGAGCCAGCCGTCACTTGCACCCAGTTCGCGCACAAAATAGATCGGCTGGAGCGGCGTGGCCATCCAGAACGCAACATTGAAGACCAGCGTGTTGATGGTAATGTTCACGAAGGGGCGTTGCTCGTGAATGATCGCGCGCAGATCGTTCAGGATCATGCCCTGGCGCGCCGGCGCGCGCGCAACGACCGGCGACGGTGGAATATCCAGCCGTGCGACATACACTGTGCTGAGCAGGCTGGCAACCAGTGCCAGCGCAAACATCAACTGATAGTTGAACGGAAACGGAGCTGCATCGAGCCAGCGACCCATGAGAAAGGTCACGACCATCACCGTGATGCCGAGGGTCATGTTACGCGCCGAAAAGAGGCGCGCCCGGCGCGATAGCGGCACGAGATCGCCCATCATGGGCAGCCAGCCGGCGTTAAAGAGGGCAACCGGTATATTGATCAGCAACAGGAGCGCTACCATCGCCTCCGCGCGATAGCCCGGCAGGAATGGAATGAATATCAGCCCCATGTGCCCGATCCGCAGTGCAAGCAGGCTGCCGATGATCCACGGACGGCGCTGGCTGATCCGTTCGAGCAACATTGCAAAGGGAATGGAGGTCAGCGCATTCACCAGTGCTGCTGCCGAGGTCAGCAGGCTGACCATCAGGTTCGAGCCGCCGATCCGAATAAGAAACGCTGCTGCAAACGAATAGCAGGCGATCGCAATTGCCGCCCAGAATAGCTCGATCACCAGCAGGCGCATATTACGCTCGGTGGTTTGCCGCTCCACGATCCGACTCCCTTGCAGAAATACCCGGCACCTCACAGCGCGATCGCCGCAGGAACAACCACCGCGCGGCTGCGAGTATACCATGTTGCCTGTGCATGGCCGCCAGTTTGGTGGTATGCTTACTGGAGCGCGTGACGCGTGCTAGAGATTCTGCGTCTGGAGAGCCTGAGGCAGCGTGATACACCCGTGTAAGGCTGTCTCGCGAGCCGCCCTTACGGTTCGCAAGCGACCGCGACCCACCACTCTCTCGCAGGCAAAAGGAGTTCGTACTGTGATGTTCCTGAAACGGTTGCATACGAATCCGGGTCTTCTTCTTCTGGTAGGGTTTGCGCTGCTCCTGGCAGCGCTGGCACTGCCAGTAGCGGCCCAGTCGGGCAATGTGACCGTGGTTGATGAAACCGGTGAACTCGATGTTGCCGCCGTGCAACGCGCGGCCCAGCCACTGGCGGCGCGGGGCGCGCGGGTGGGCGTGTTTCTGATCGAGCGCGGCGGCGAGGATGATGCATTGCGCCGCTACCAGCGTGCCGGCCTGGCGAGCGGCAGCGCGATTGATGCCAGTACAATCGCCATCTATGTCTCATTCGACCCGCGCTATGCCGAGATTGCTTTTGGCGACCGCTGGAACGCGGCGCTGCTGACGAATGATAATGCCGGGACGATCCGGCAAAATCAACTGGTGCCCGGCCTGACCAGTGGTGATGAGACCCGTGGCGTGGTTGATGCACTGACGGCAATCGAGCGCTCGATCGCCGCGCCACCCGCACCTGCAGGGGGCACAACGGTCATTAACCAGGGCGACACGGTGAATGTTGACCTGGTTCCAGTCGTCATCGGCGTCATTGCGGTCATTCTCCTCCTGGTCGCCGGCCCGCTCCTCTGGCGCGGGTACCAGAAGCGGCGTAGCGTCGCACAGGCGCTGCAGACGGCACGCACCGGCGCCCAGACGGCGCGCCGTGCGGCCAGCGCCGCCATCGCCGATATGGGCCAGGTCCTTCGCGCCGCCCAGGAGAAAGCGCAGTTCGACAGGGTATCATACGCCGAGGCGGATGTTCGCCAGTTAGCCGAGACTCAGGGCGACGCTGAAGCTCGGTTCGTCCAGGCCCAGGAAGCGTTTGCCGCAGCGGAGGAGCGACTCCGTCTGCAACGTGAGCCGACGCAGGCGGAATACGAAGGCGCCACACTGGCATATACCCGCATCGCGCAGGAGGTCGCGGCTGCGCGCGAGGCGCTGGCGAAGGCTGAAGCGCGCCGCGCCGAACTGGATGCGATCGCCCGGGTAGCGCCCGGCGAGGTGGACAAAGCAAAAAAAGCGCTGGCTGACGCTGCCGAGCAACTCGGGGCGCTCGGCGAGGACGTCGCTCAACCCGAGGCAGTGCTCCGGCCTGTCGAGGCGCTGGTCGAGCGTGCCGTCGCGTTCCTTGAGCAGCACCGCGCCGCCGATGCGATCACGGCGGCCGGGGCAGCGTCAGCCGCAGCAGGAGAACTTGCGACGGTGCTGGCCCGTTTCAACGACATCCGCGCTGGTATTGCGGCCGGGCGAGTTGCTGCCGAGAAGGCTGCGGCGCTCGGTTTTCGTATCGACGCCGGCCTGGCTGCGTTCGGTACCGCTGAAGGGCTGCTGCGCCAGGCGGCTACGGCGTTACCGCTGGTCGGGGCCGCCGGTGTCGGTAGCCTGCTCGACCAGGCGGACAGAGCGCGCGAACTGGGAGTCATCCGTGGTGGTAGCCTGCCGGCGCGCCGGCGCGCCAACGAAGAACGCCTGGAGAAGGTCAGGCAGGCCGGCGAGGCACTGGCAGCGGCGATCGATGCCGGGTGGCGCGCCTTCGACATTGTTGACGAGTTCGCCGAGAGCACCTGGAGCGATATTCGCGGCAATGGCAGCGAAGCCGAGAAGGCCGCCGATGAAGCGCAGGAACTCTGGGAACAGGCCGCCGAGCGCAACTCGATGGAACGCCAGGAGTTCATCGAAGCCGCTGCCGATCTCGATCGCGCCGAGGAGCGAATCGCCGCCGCCCATGCCCTGATCGACGCCATTCTCCAGCGTCTGAAAGACCTGGAGGCCGCGCGGGCGGCCGCGCGCGACGAGATTATGGCAGCAGAGGCGGATATTGCCCGCGGGCGCGAATATGTTGCGGCCAACGATCCTGATGTCGGCAAGGAGCCGGAACGATTGCTTGCCAGGGCCGAATCCGCCCTGGCGCAGGCGCGCGCCGAAATCCAGCAGGAACGCCCCGACTGGCTGGCCATCGTACGGCAGGCGGTCGAAGCCAATCGCCTGGCCGACCAGGCGCTCGTCGGGGCGCAATCCGACGTGGATGCGATGAACAAACTGCGGGTCCAGTTGCAACACGTGCAGCAGATCGCCACCGCCGAAACGCAGAAAATCATTCAGTTCGTGGGCATTCACCCGCGCGACATTCCTGCCGGCACGAAAGACAGGATCAATGGCCTGAACATCAATCTGCAGGCCGCCAACACCGTCGCTCAGGGCGTCGTCGAACGCGAGGAAGAAGCGCGCGCGGCAGCGCTACGCGACGCCATTGAGCGGTATACTGCGCTCGAGCAGCAGGCCGCCCGGCTCTACGAAGAGATCCTGGGCCATTTCCAGCGTCTCGAAGACATGCGGCGACAGGTGACCGCCGAGGTTGAGCGCGCCCACGCCGCCATCACAGGCGCCGAGCGCACCCTGGCGCGCGCCGGCGGCGCCGTGAGTTCGCGTTCGGAAGGCGTGGCGTTGCTGCAGGATGCACGCTCAAGCTATAGCCAGATCGGGCCAGTGTACCACGAAGCGGATTTGCAACGAGCGCTTGGATGGGCACGCGACGCGCGCGACAAAGCCGAACGCGCCGAGCGTTTCTTCGACGAGCAGATTCGTGCTGCGGCGCGGCGTAGCCAGGACGAGATCGGCGATTTCGTCGGCGGTATGATTGTCGGCTCGATCCTGAGCGGTGGGCGTTCCAGCAGCAGGAGCAGCAGCTGGGGGAGTGGTGGCGGCCGGCGTAGCGCAGGAAGCTGGAGCGGCGGCGGCCGGCGCAGTGGTGGCGGCTTCGGTGGCGGTAGCCGCCGCGGGGGCGGCTGGTAGACGGGCACTGGCCTTACGACGGGCGGTGCTCTTCCCGGCGTGTTTCCCACGGCATGGCAACACTACTGGAACGGCCGTTGGCCCGCGGTTCGCGTATTGCCAGGCGCGGACCATAGGCGACAAACAGGCCATGCTCGGGGCAACGCAGTCGCCCACGCTCAACGATCAACGCACCACCGCATTCCGGGCAATGGTACGTGTCATTCTGGTGCTCATTCATGCGCTTCTCCATGTGTATAACAAAGCACCCGCCTTGCGTGAAGGCGGGCGCCTCTTGCCCTGAAGCGGCCATCATTGCCGCGTCTTCTTCTGTTGCGGTAGTGTAACACTCTGGAGTGGTTTTGTAAAGCGTTGCGCCTTTTTCATTTCTGTTGCGCTGATCCTGGCTCTATGCTATAATCGCCTGCTGCAATTGAAGAATGCTTCTGCTCTCGCACATCCACACCGCCGCGCAAGATGTGGATTCGTTGACGAGGGCCTGTGACCAGAGGAGGATCAATGCGCGAGCGTCGTCGTGACTACGAATTACTGTTCATCATTTCCCCCCTGCGCACTGGCGAAGAGGAAATCCGCAACGCCATCGAGCGCGTTTCGCAGGTGATCACCAATCTTGGTGGCATGATCACCGGGACGAACCACACCACACCATGGGGTCGCCGCAAGTTTGCCTACCCGATACGCGCCTATGCGGAAGGTGAGGCAAGTCGGCGCGTGTTTACCGAAGGCTACTACGTGCTCATGCATTTTCAACTCGCGGTTGAGCGAGTCGCGGAACTGGAACGTGCACTCAAACTGAACGACTCGGTACTGCGTTATATGCTGACGCTGGTGGAAACGCGTGGCGCCGCGCCTGCAGCGGCGGTGCCAATCGGCGCCGATGAAGATGAAGAGGAGCTGACGGACGAGGGAGAAGAGGAGGAGGACGAGGGGTAGCCGGTAGTGGATCGCGATAGCAGGGAGAGGAACGTGCGATGGCGAAGGACTTGAACAAGGTGATGATTATCGGGCGCCTCGGCAAAGACCCTGAGATGCGCTACACTCCCGGTGGGAGCCCGGTGACGACGTTTAGCGTTGCAGCAGGGCGGCAGTGGAAAGATGGGAACGGCGAACTTCACGAAGAAACCGAATGGTTCAACGTGGTGACGTGGAACAAACTGGCCGAGATCTGCAACGAACACCTGCGCAAGGCAAGCCGCGTCTATATCGAAGGGCGCTTACAGACGCGCCACTGGGAGGATCAGAACGGTATCGCCCACTATCGTACCGAGGTTGTGGCCAGCGATATGATTATGCTCGATAGCCGTGGCCCGCGTGAACCGTCGCACTACGCCGACGATCACTACCATCAGCACGATCAGCACCCCCAGCAGCGCAACCAGCCGCAGAGGGACGCGCTTGACATTGGTGATGAGGATATTCCGTTTTAGTACTGTGTGAGGTCTGTTGTGTCCGATGATCAGGATCGCCGCCGGAGTGCGGGCGGTGGGCGTCGCCGGTTTACGGCGCGTCGCAAAGTGTGCCAGTTCTGCGCGGATAAGGTCCGCGCGGTGGATTATAAGGATGTGAAACGCCTGCAGCGCTGCATCTCCGAACGCGGCAAAATCCTGCCACGCCGCCGCACGGGAACCTGTGCGCGCCACCAGCGCTCGCTGACCGTGGCAATCAAGCGTGCGCGCCATATGGCGCTGCTGCATTTTGTTGCGGCTCACGTTCGCTCCTAGCGCCAATACTTTCCAACGAAGCCCGTCACCCCCATCCCAGCCCTCCCCCCGGTGGGGGAGGTCAGGCGGGGGGCTGGTCGGTGCGTCAAGCCGTATGTGAAAGGTATTGCTCCTGGAGCCAATACGTTGCAGATACTCACGATCTGGTCTGGACATAAGCCTGATATGGCTTGCGCCGGGCCATGACGGTGCGAGCCATTGCGCGTCCGGCTCTCGTGGCTGAACGCCTTTGTGCGAGCCTGTCTGGAACATATATACGCGAATGGCTCGAAATCCACAGAAAAGTCCGAACCAGCGCCAGCAGCAGGGTACGCGCCCGGCCCCCACCGCCCGGCGCCATCTGCGCCGCAGCGAGATTGAACGCCGCCGGCAACGCATGATCGTGATCGGCACGTCGGTCATCGTGGCGCTGGCCCTCGTGGCGCTCACCGCCGGCCTGGTCTATGAACAGGTCTGGCTGCCCGGCAGGCCTGTGGCGCAGGTCAATGACGTGGTGCTTACGCGCGGCGAGTACACGGCGGAGGTGCGCCACGAAGCAGCACGCATGATTGCTCAGAGCCTGTACCTGGCAACGTTTGGCGCGCAGTTCGCCCAGCAGTTCCTTGACCAGATCCCGCAGATTGATGCGCAGGCCGCAACGGCGCGCACCGCGGCGATCGATGATTCGCTCGTGCAACAATGGGTGGACCTGCAACTGATCCGCCAGGGCGCACAGAACAGGTATGGCATTCAGGTCAGCGACGGTGAGATTGCCCAGGAGTTCGTTGGTCTGTTCGGCCCGGGCTTTGCGCCGCCAACCAATGTCCTGACGCCAACCGCGCTGCTGCTCCCGACCGTGCTCCCGTCTGATACGCCACTCCCGAATGCCGGCCCGGGGACGCCGTCGCCCACACCGACGCCAACGCCGGCCGGTCCGACGGCGACTGCCACGCCCTCGCCAACGCCGGAACCAACGATGACCCCGTCGCCGACACCGCTGGCCGATGAGGCGGTGACCCGCCAGCAGGAGGCGCTGCAACGCCTGTACGATGAGTATGTCAATGAGATGCGCCGGATTGATCCGCAGAGTCGCATCCACCTGACTGCCGATGATTTTCGCATCGGCCTGTCCAATCAGTTTCTGCGCCAGGCGTTGACTCGCAAGGTACAGGAACAGCTCGTTCCTGATGCCGGCTTCACGCCCAGCAGCGATCCGAGCAGCATCGAGACGCGCCACATTCTGCTGAAGGTCACCGTGCCGGTCACGGCGACCGACGAAGCGCGGGAGCAGGCATTCGCCGCTCGCCGCGCAGAGGCCGAGGCGCTGCTTGTCGAGGCGCGCGCCGCCGCCGACTTTGCTGAACTGGCGCGTGAACGCTCCGAAGACTATAACTCGAAAGAGGCCGGAGGAGTGCTGCCGGCGTTCGATAAGGACGGCAAAACTCAGAGCGGGACGCAGATCGATCCGGCGATCGTGGCGGCGGTCGCCACGGCGGCAGAGAATGAGATTGTCGGCCCGATACGAACGTCTTTCGGCTGGCACATTGTGCAACTCGTGCGCCGCACGATCGATACCCGCGAGGCGCAACTGAGTAAGGCGCGCACCGAGGCGTTCGATCGCTGGCTCGATGAGCAACGCGCCGCCGCCCGTGTGCAGCGCTTCCCGACCGTCGAGCCGACCCCATCGCCGCTGCCGACCGGTACGGCCGCGCCATTACCGACGGTTCCGCTGGGTGGCGATCCATCACCAACCATACCGCCAGCGCCGACCGGTACTCCTGTTCCCGCCACCGGCACACCAACTGCAACTACGACGCCATAGGTCGTAGCGCACGACACTGCGGCCAGGCAGGTGGCGCGCCGGGCCGCACATCATGTGTGGCTATGAGACGCTGGAAACCACAACCAGGTACCGGGCGCTGGATCGCGCTTGTTCTGTCGCTGCTGGCACTTGGCGGCGCCGGATTCGCGTTTGTCAGCCTGGGGCGACGGATCAGCGGTGATCCGGCGCGGTGGCAGATAGACATCGGCGCCTTCGGGCTATTACTGATGTTCCTGCTGATGCTGGCGGCAGCCGGCTGGTGCATCTATCGCTTCGTTACGGCAATGACACTGCACTATGAGCTCGATCGCAACGGCATGTACATCACCTGGGCAGGTAATCGCACGACGATCCCACTTGACCGGGTGAACAACATTGATGCGGGGGCCGGGCCGGTGTTCCTGCCGCTTGGCGTGTTGCAGCGCATTGGCATATACTGGGGCCGCGCCTTCGCGGGGGAAACGCCGCTCTATCTGTTTGCGACGCGCCATCCTGACGAGTGCCTGGTCATCTATACCCCCGGCGCCGCCTACGCCGTCTCACCCGACGATCCGGACGCGTTCGTGCAGGATCTTGAGCAGCGCCGCAATCTTGGCGCTACCAAAGCTGTGCAACCGGCTGTGGAACACAGCCGGGTGTTTCATTATGCGTTCTGGCAGAGCGGCACCATTCTGACCCTGGTTCTGGCGACGGTGCTTGTCAATCTGCTGGCGTTCGGCATGATTTCGGCCCGGTATCCAGCGCTTGCCCCGCTGGTCGAGATGCGCTTCGACGCGATCGGAGAGGTTGCCGAGTTGCGCCCGCGACATCAGGCACTCTTCCTGCCACTTGCGGCGCTCGGTCTCAGCCTGCTGAATATGGCTGCGGGGCTTGCGCTCTATAACCGGCTGCCGCCTGGCGCACAACTGCTCCAGGGGGCTTCGGTGATCGTCCAGATCCTGTTCCTGGTGGCCGTCGCCAGTATTCTTTACTAGACAGTGACCTCAACCACTATCCTTCGAGGAGCAACGCCTCGGGATCTTCAACAAGCTCTTTGACCCGCACCAGGAACGACACCGCCTCACGCCCATCAACGATCCGATGATCGTACGAGAGCGCCACATACATCATGGGCCGGATCACCACCTGGCCGGCGATGGCCACCGGGCGTTCCTGGATCTTGTGCATGCCCAGAATGCCAACCTGTGGCGTATTCAGGATCGGCGTCGACATGAGCGAGCCGAAGATGCCACCATTGGTAATGCTGAATGTACCACCCTGCAAATCGGCAATCGTCAACTTCGACTCGCGGGCACGGCGCGCCAGTTCCTCGATACCGCGCTCGATTGCTGCAAAGCTGAGCCGATCGGCGTCACGTAACACCGGTACCACCAGGCCCTCGTCGGTGCTGACGGCCACGCCGATGTCGTAGTAATGCTTGACAATAATCTCGTCGCCGCGAATCTCGGCGTTGAGGAGCGGGAACGCCTTCAGCGCCCCGACGACGGCTCTGGTGAAGAACGACATAAACCCGAGGCCGACGCCATGACGATCCCGGAAGGCTTCGCGCCGGCGCTTGCGCAGGTCAATCACCGCGCTCATGTCGATCTCGTTGAACGTCGTCAGCATGGCTGCGGTGCGTTGCGCCTCAACAAGCCGCGCGGCAATCGTCTGGCGGCGGCGGGTCATCCGAATCCGCTCTTCACGACGCCCCTCACTCATGGCCGGCGCGGGCATCACCGGTGTGTGCACCGCTTCCGCCTGAACCGGTGCGCTGACGGCGCTGCCGCGCGCCAGGACATCCTCTTTCGTTACCCGCCCGCCTGGACCACTACCGGCAACCGCGGCAATGTCCACTCCGCGGGCCTCGGCGACCCGCCGGGCAACCGGCGTAGCCGCCACCCGTGCGCCGGATGCTCCATCGCGTTCCGCTGCACCCTGCGGTGCGTTGCCGGCGGCATCAGCAACCATACCGAGTATCTCGCCCATCGTCACGATCGCCCCGTCGGGTTTCAGGATGCGCGCCAGCACCCCGCTCTGTTCAGCCGTCACCTCAACCGTCACTTTGTCAGTTTCCAGTTCGACCAGCACGTCGCCGGTGGCAATCGCCTCACCTTCGTGCTTGCGCCAGGCGCCAACCGTGGCCGCAACAATCGACTCGCCCAGAGCCGGAACCTTTATCTCGAATGCCATACCGCCGCACCTCACACATAACTATCTACCGCCGGCGCCCGCAGCGCCTCGACAATCAGGCGCTGTTGTTCAATTGTGTGCAGCGCCAGCGATCCTTCCGACGGGCTGGCCGACTCCGGGCGCCCGGCATAGCTGATTGGCCGATCGGGGCCGACCAGTTCACGCAGGCGTGGCGCGACATAGCTCCACGCACCCATGTTCTTCGGTTCTTCTTGCAGCCAGACGATCTCCTGCAGATTCGGGTAGCCATCAAGCACGGCGCGCAATTCATCGCCTGGAAATGAATAGAGCTCCTCCAGCCGCACCACCGCGACCGCACCGGCTGACGACGACGTCGCATATGTCGCCAGCAGATCGACGTAGACCTTGCCGGAACAGAGCACCAGGCGAACCACGTCGGCCCGGCGACGCTGCGCCTCGGGATCATCGATCACGCGCTGAAAACGGCCAGCGCTCAGTTCGTGCAGCGATGAACCGGCACGCGGGTGGCGCAGCAGGCTCTTGGGTGTCATCATTATCAGTGGCCGTGGGTCATCGTTGAGCAGCAACGCCTGGCGACGCAGCACGTGGAAGTACTGTGCCGCTGTGGTGCAATTCACCACCCGGATGTTGTCCTCGGCCGCCAGTTGGAGGAATCGCTCAAGCCGCGCGCTGGAATGCTCCGGCCCCTGTCCCTCATAGCCGTGCGGCAACAGCAGCACAAGGGCCGGTGTCTGGCCCCACTTCTTCCGCGCGGCAACAATGAACTGGTCAATGATGACCTGCGCACCATTGGCGAAATCGCCGAACTGCGCTTCCCAGACGACCAGCACCTGCGGGTTGTGCGCCGAGTAGCCAAACTCGAAGCCCAGCGCCGCAGCTTCGGAGAGCGGGCTATTATGCACCGCGAAGGATGCCGCGGCCTGCGGAAGCGACTGCAAGGCGCACCAGTGCTCACCGGTCATGGCGTGATGCAGCACCAGGTGGCGCTGGCTGAATGTGCCGCGCTCGGCATCCTGGCCCGTCAGCCGGATCGGGATGCCTTCTTCAAGCAACGAGGCGAAGGCCAGCGCCTCAGCGTGCGCCCAGTCGATCCCCTCTGGCAGATGCAACGCCGCACGTCGCCGCTCCAGGGTGCGTTCGAGGCGTGGATGAACCCGAAACCCATCAGGCCGCTGCAGCAGCGCCTCGTTGAGCGTCGCGAGTCGCTCCGCAGGGACGGCGGTGTGTGTCCGTCGCGCAATACCTGGCGGCGGAAGTGGCGGCGGCTCCTCGAAGTGCGGGTTCATCTCCGCCTCGCCCCGCGCCTGCTGCAGCCGTTGCCAGACTCGCCGCACCATACTCTCTGACTCGCTGGAGGAAAGCACCCCCTCGGCGAGCAGCCGCGCGGCCCACTGTTCA
>Ga0272446_1003969_pt1 | contig 17971 bp, 15 predicted proteins | sample YNPCB0061_FD_194587 | JGI IMG/M metagenome (GOLD analysis project Ga0272446, IMG submission 194587) | Hot spring microbial mat communities from Yellowstone National Park, WY, United States - YNP-CB-006-1 | ecosystem: Environmental > Aquatic > Thermal springs > Hot (42-90C) > Sediment | place... | reverse complement strand
GTTTACCGTAATGGGTATGTCCGTATTTGATAATTTGGGAAGATTGGCACTTAGGACAGTTCATTGATTTGGTTGCAACGCTTGATTCTCCTAGTTTATCAAATTACCATTACTATGCATTGCTACCACCGTCTTTACCTTTTCAAACACCCTCTAAACGCCAGTATTCCATAAACTGGCTGACAGCATTTGGTAGAACCATTTTGTGCAACAGTAATTGTCAAGCTGGCAGCCCTCAAGTGTGCCGAACCCCTGAGTATCTAGCTAAAGCCGCGTTGGATAACTTCCTCCCCTAAGCCAAACGATAGGGTCATCCCGGCGCCGCCCAAGGCATTGACGATCGTGACACCGGTTTCTGGTTGATGGATCAATTCGGTTTGGCCGGGGATTTTGGCATAGATGCCGTGCCAACGATCGCTTATCTGCCAGGTGGGGAATTCTGCCAAGCTGTGTAAGTATTCCAAAATGTATTGATTGATATCCTCGCGATCGAACGGGTCCTGGTGCCATCCATACTCGTGGGAATCGCCAATCACCAGCTCCCCCAGCCCATTCTGAGACACCATCACATGGATACCCCACTGGGGAAAGTGGGGAGTTAGGGCTTGGATCCGATCGCGCAGGGCCCCTAGGGATTGGCAATGGGCAAAGGCTCCGTAGTGGGTGAGAGTCAAGCCCCCACATAGAGCCGGCCCCAAACGCCACCCCCCCGGCTGAGCCACAGTCCTCATCATCTGGAGCTTGACTTTCGTGATGCCGCTCTTGGCATATACTTCCGGATAGAGGGTTTCAAAGTCTGAACCGCTACACAGGATAATTTGGTCAGCCTGCCACTTTTGTTGGCCGGCGATCAAGTAGGGCGGTCTGATTTCGGCGATCGCTGTCCTAAAGTTGAACTGCACTCCATACTGCTGCTCTAACCAAGCTGGTAATTTAGTGATCGCCTCCCTAGGATCCACAATCACTTCCGTCGGACTCCACAGGGCCAGCTTTAGGCCATCGGTCTGCACAGCCAGACTCTTGGCGACAACCTGCCCAGGGTTGAGTAATTGCGCTTGATAACTATCCCTACCAACCGTAGTGTAAAACTCTTCCAGCACAGCCACCTCATCGGGGTAACGAGCCAGGTGTAAAGAACCATCGGCAGAAGCAGTGATCCCAGCACCAGCCGCTACCTCCAGCCAAATTTGACGCGATCGCATGGCTCGATCGTAAAGCTGCCCCAGGGGTTGTCCAATCGGCCAGACCATCCCAAAATTGCGAATTGAAGCCCCCACAGCCTGGGGATTGCGCTCAAAAACCCGCACCCGTAAACCAGCCTTAGCCGCCGCTAGCGCATGGGCCAAGCCAACAATCCCCGCCCCAATGACTGCCACATCCGTGTGCCTTGGTTCTGGATGTCGTGATGAATTATTCATAAGCCCTTCCAGCGTTAGTAAGTCAATCAAAAATTAACCCAAATCATCCCAGAGCTACACATTTCCCCATAGCCAACTGCGACAGCGAGATGCTGACTTTAAGCAAATCCTGAAGGTAGTTCATTGCCATCCGGGCCGGTTGAGTAGGTATCGAGTCCGAGTCATAAGTCGCTGGAAATTTAGGTTTTCAAGTATCCCAGACTAGGTTGATTCTAAACTTGCCAAATACTCCGGTAATTCGTGCAGGGAACCCAGGAGGCGATCGTGCCGGCATTGAACTAATTCCGCAGCCGTATGGGTGCCGTTGGTGACCGCCACCGAAGCCCGGCAGTGGGCAGAAAAACCAGCCGCTAGATCCGATGGGGTATCTCCGATATTTACCACCTGCTGGGGATCATTAATTCCCAGTCGGTACATGGCTTTTTGGATCATAAAAGGAGCTGGCCGGCCCTCCTCATTGTAGATTTCCGAAGGGGTGACAGAGCAGTTGATCACAGCCGTCGGGCCGCTGCCCAAATAGTTGTGGTCCAGGCCTGCCCGCCAGCCGAGCCGCTCCAAAATAATGTCGGTTACTTCCCGATAAAAGCCTGTGGTTAGGGCAATTTTAATGTCCTGGGACTTTAGCCAAGCAAACAACTCCAAACAGCCCTCGGTGGGCACAACTGGTTGAGTGCGGTAGTGGTCTTCAAGGATGACTTTGAACTCTTGAAAACTACGGGCCGTGCGATCGGCATACTCAGGATGATCCCCGCCCAGTTGATCAGCCCACAGGGCTTCAAACACTCGCCGCTTTGGCCAACCCATCATCCCATTGACTCGCACCGGATCTGCCTTTAGGCCAGTCTTAGCCGCCGCTGCCATAAAACAAGTATGCACTTCGTTGTCATCCCGGACCGTAGTCCCAGCCATATCACAAACCAAAAGCTCAATCATTGCTCCGCCACCGGATTTTTGATGTTGATCTTAGCAGCGCCCCTTTCTAGAACTCGGCACTGCTCCGGGGCAAACCCCAACTGCACCACCCGCCCCGGCAAGAACCGATCCTGCTGGCTGGTGGGTACATCCACATTCAAGTAGTAATCCCCGACTAGAATCGAGAGCCGCGACACCGCCCCCAGAAAAGTCCGTCCCGCGATTAGCCCGGCCAGCTGGTTGACCTCCCCATTGGATCCCGGTTCAGTAATTGCAATGCTTTCGGGGCGTACCAGAACCACGACCGCTGCCCCTACGGGTAAGTGGTGATTCTGGGTACGGAGGATTCGCCCTTGGCTGCCCGCAGGATTTTCAAAACTGTCATCCACCAGTACCCCCTCTGGATGGCACACCCCAGGAATTTGGTTCATGGCACCAATAAACGAGGCTGTGAAGGGGGTCTGGGGAGTGAGGTAAATTTCTTCTGGGGTGCCACTTTGGTCAATCTGCCCTTGAGACATGACTACCACGCGATCGGAGATCGACAGGGCTTCTTCCTGGTCGTGGGTAACAAACAGGGTAGTGATCTGCAACTGCTGTTGAATGCGGCGAATTTCATTACGCAGTTGGAGACGTACCTGGGCATCCAGGGCAGAAAGGGGTTCATCTAAAAGCAAAACCTCCGGAGAAATTGCCAAGGCCCGGGCCAGGGCGACCCGTTGCTGCTGCCCGCCGGAAAGTTGGTGGGGATAGCGATCGCCCATGCCCTCCAAGCCAACTAGTTGCAGCATTTCCTGGGATTTTTCAGATTGCTCGGCTTTGCTCAGTTTCCGCACCCGCAGCCCAAAACTAATATTCTGCACTGCGGTCATGTGGGGGAACAAACTGTAGGACTGGAAAACCATACCCATATTGCGCTGGTTAGCAGACTTGAGGGTAATTTCTGTGCCATTGAGGTAAATTGCGCCGCCGCTCGGCCGCTCAAACCCAGCAATCATCCTTAAAATTGTTGTTTTGCCACAACCAGAAGGCCCCAACAGTGAGATTAATTCCCCCGATGGAATTTCTAGATCCAATGGCTTGACGGCAACAGTTTTACCGTAGTTTTTTTGAATTGCTTTTAAGCTGAGGTATGTCATGATCAAAGATATTTAATTAATTGGTTGATTAGTGAAAATCTGAGTGCAGGAGGTTAGCAGATAATATTCGACTGAGGAAAAATCATTTCTTCTTAGTAACTATCACTAAGACTCCAGCCACTATCCAAGTGCTTAAAAACGACATTAGTGACATTACCATCGAGTATTGGGGTTGGTAAGAAAACAGTTGGTTGATATAAAGTGGAAAGGTTTGATAAGAGGAGCCAACCACAAATAAAGCCAAGGTAAATTCCCCTAAAACAAAAGATAAAACTAGCAAGCCACCGCTGATTACTCCCTGCCAGACGCTGGGCAAAATAATTTCTAGGAAAATCTGCCACCAACTGGCTCCCAAGCTCTCGGCTGCTTCAGTCAAGGTGACAACATTTGCCCCCTGGAGGCTGTTTTCAATGGAGCGGTAGGCGTAGGGCAGAGTAACGATCGTATAGGCAGCAATCAATAACTGGGGAGTACCGGTCAACAAAAAAGGCGGGGTGGTAAACACCTGAATTAAGCCAATCCCCAAGGTTACCGAGGGCACTACAAACGGCAGTAGTGATATGGATTCTAGCCAGGGCAGCAGCCAGCGGGCCCGCAGGTAGATCCAGTACAAGGTAAAGGTGGTCAACACCATGGAAATGGCGATCGTGGCGATCGCAGCCACCAAGGAATTACCCAGAAATTGATAAAACTCCGAGTCAGCAAAGGCCTCTTGATAAAACTGAAACGTAAACCCCTGGTAAGAGCGACCGCTAAACCGAATCAAGCCAACGATCGGCATTAGAGTATACAAAACCATCCCCGCCAGTATGACAATTTGGGCATACCAAATTACCGGGCGTTGTTTCTCTTCTAGATTAATTGCTTTGACTTCTGGCTGTAGCATAGTTAACCGCTTTGATCAAGCTAGTGGAGTAGTTAAACTTTAAGTAAATTGATTAGAAATTCAATGATTAATAGCTAAATCAATAACTAATTAATAGCCATATTGCCAGGGAATTTCTAAGAACGCATCCAGCGGCGGGTATGACGATTAGTTAGCTGATAAACAAATACAGACAAGGCTAAAACCACAGTCATTTCCACCGATAGAGCATTGGCTAAACCAGGATTAAAATCCGTTTGTCCTTTGAGTAAAAAAGTAATTTTGATACTAATTAAATTCAAAGCCCCACCAGCTAAGGCAAAGGCCGTTGCTTGGGCCCCAAAGGCATTAGCAAATAGCAAGGCCATGCCACCAACGATCGCCGGTAGCAAGATCGGCAAACCAACCCAGCGCCAAAACTGCCAACTGCTGGCCCCCAAGCTCTCGGCCGCCTCCCGCCACTGCACCCGAAACCGCTGCACTGCTGGGTAAATTAACAAAACCATCAAAGGCCACTGAAAATACACGTAGGTCAAAATTAAGCCCAGATCGCTGTAGACTGTAAAACCCTTAGCGTAGAGGTCAAAGTTCAACCCCTTGAGCACTTCAGTGATCCAACCAGAGTTACCGATCGTTGCGATCATGGCAAAAGCCAAGGGCACTCCCCCCCAGTTAGCCGCCACACTGGCCAAGGTCAGTAAAAAGTTCCGGGGGAAATTTCCCCAAGCCAAGACGATCGCCGTCACAGTCCCCAAAACACCGGCGATAACAGCCGTCACCAAGGATATGCCGATCGTATTGATAAATGCCCGCAAATATTCACTGCGAAAAGTCGCCACATAATTGGCCAGCGACCACCCTTGGTCAGTGCGAAAGGAACCAAAAAACATCAGAACGATCGGGACAATCAAAAACAACAGCAAATTGATTGTCAGGGGAGCCAGCCCTAAACCCGTAGCCAACCATGGATAGCGCGCCCAAATAGAAATCGACTTCATCACACCGCTTCAGCTGGAGTACTTGAATAAACTTGGCCACCAGATTGGGGCATCCGTTCCTAACCCTGCCCCAACACCATGGGCCCCCAATTTTCCTGAACAACCTTCTTAGCCACATCCAGCTTGGCCGGATCAGTAATGGCCGGAAGCACCGCTTTATACTGCTCCCGATTTGGGAGCTTAGCCTGTAAATCCGCTGGGATACTAAGCCTATCAATGAAAATTGGCCGCACATAACCCTTAAGCATCTCCAGTTGCCCTTCATCAGAATAGATAAATTCATGGAACAACCGGGCCGAATAGGGATTGGGAGCTAAACGATTGATAATATTGGCATAGTTAGTAGCCACAGCCCCATCACTGGGAATTACTACCTCAATCATAGGCTTGCCCTTAAACTTCTCTTTGTCAGTCAAATTCAAGAAATCTGGCTTGATAGCAATACCCACCTCCCCAGACAACAAGCCAGCCGTATCTGCCTTAGCTGTCGTAAAGTTGCCAGCTTTCTTCATGTCAGCAAACAATTGAATGCCCTTCTCGACCTGCTCAATACTGCCGCCGTTGGCGTAGGCCGCAGAAATCACCGCCAACAGAGCACTATTAGACTGGCGGGGGTCACCATTGATCGCCACCATATTCGAGTAGCTACCAGAGATCAACTCTTTCCAAGTTTTAGGTACAGTTCTGGCTTTTTCTGGGTTTACCCCAAAGGAAAGCACACCACCATAGGGTGAAGACCAATGTCCATCCGCATCCTTAAGATTGTCGGGAATATCGGCCCAGCGAGAGTTTTTGTAAGCTGCTGTAGCCCCTTTAGCTTTTGCATCTGGGCCAAAGGCAATGCCCACATCAGCAATATCGCCGACTGGGTTATTGGCTTCAGCTAAATACTTTTGCACGGCTTCACCGGAAGACAGGGCACCCTCTGGCTTGTAGGTGGCTTTAACTCCATATTTACTTTCCATGATGTTGAAGCAGCCCTCCCAGTTGGCCCAGTCGGGGGGCATGGCGTAGGCCCGCAGTTTGCCTTCGGCTTTGGCTTTGGCAACCAGTTCTTGCATGGGAATAGTCACCGGGAGGGGTGCACCTTTGCCTCCAGGACCAGCGGCCGGAGAACCAGCTCCTGTAGGAGTTGAAGGGCTACCGCTACAGGAGGACAGTTGAGTAGCAATTAACCCGGTTCCAAAAGCAGCACACCAATTCAAAAATTGACGACGACTGGCTAAGGAGGCATACAAGCGAGCTACGTAAGCCTCTGCTTCATCATGGTATCTGGCCATATTTTTTTTCCTAAAGATGTTTTTCTGCTACAGCCAGAATACCTTGCTAAGATTAATCCGCTGGTAAGTTTAGATTATATTCGCCCTAACCTCAGGTTATGGTCGGCTAAGAATTGGTTCACATCTATATGAAGATGTAGCGTTAATCTATTACTGAACAAAGTTGTTAGAACTTAGTCTAGAGCTGTACTCAAGCATCACTGGCTACGGACAGAGGGAGTTGAGACATGAATAAAATATTTGAAGTTGGTCTTCATCCAGTGCAATAGGTTTGCCATAAACTGCCATAAAATTTACAAAAACTTAGTAATCGCTTCACTAATGCCCATACCTAAGAGTCCCCTACGCTATCCTGGTGGAAAGCAAAAGGCAATTCCGCAAATTGCTAACTATATGCCCAGAGGTTTTAAGGAATTTCGCGAGCCTTTTATTGGTGGTGGTTCTGTTCTATTTCATGTCTTACAAAATAGGCCTAATTTACCTTGCTGGATTAATGATCTAAATCCAGAGTTATATTGTTTTTGGTTGCAGGTTAAAGCGAATTTACCAAAGCTAGTTGAGCATGTGTGGCGGGTGAAGCGAGAAGCGAAGGATGGACGTGCTTTATTTGATAGGCTTGCTTCGATGGATACTGGGATGATGTCTCCGATCGATCGCGCGGTCAGGTTCTTCATACTCAACAGAATTACTTTTTCTGGAACGATCGAAAGCGGTGGATACTCCCGTGCTTCCTTTGAAAGCAGGTTTACAGAGTCTTGTGTTCACAGGCTTTCAGGCTTGAGCGGATACTTGGCAAACACTCGCATTACCAACTCTGATTACAGCATTCTTTTGCAAGAGCCTGGTGAAGATGTTTTTATTTTTCTAGACCCTCCCTACCTGAGTAAAACTCGTTCTAGGCTTTATGGGCGCAAAGGGGATCTACATACTTGTTTTGATCATCAACGTTTTGCCCGGTTAATGGCGGAGTGCAATCATCAATGGCTAATCACCTATGATGACTGTGAAGAGGTTCGCCAAAATTTTGCTTTCGCACATATTTATGAATGGGAGCTACAGTATGGGATGAATAACTATATGCAAAAAAAAGCGGATAAGGGCAGGGAGTTATTTATCAGTAATTACCCTGTGGAGCCACACAAAACAGCGAATTTTATGGAAGTGGTGCGATGTTAATTTAATGTGAATTCTGGATAATCCAGTTTCTAGATTATCCTGTTGGCAATCCGTTCACTTTGGCAAGGATACTGCTTGATTTCAGCTGAATTTTATGGGATCAATGACCTTAATTTGAACTGATGTTATTTTAGTTAAACTATCACTGCGGCTTGCTCAAAGCAGCGCATCCAACAGGGGATCGGCACCAAAGCGGATTGGGTCAGTACAGGGTAATTTGGTTGAGGCGATGACAGTGGCGATCGCCTCCCTAGCTTCAATTTCATTAAATTGGGCGGTATTCAAGGCAATGGCCTGTATCTGTGCGCCTAGGGAGATTGTGTTGTACATTTGCACCACTACTGGCAATGGCGGAATTAAAAAATCAGGGCAGTTGTGGATTGCGGTTTGCCCCCAGCGGTGGACTAGAACTAGCCCAGTAGGTTGGCTGCCCCGCAACAGGGGCAGGGTCGCGGTTGATCCTGGGTGCAGCAGGGAGCCTTGGCCTTCGATAAAAACTATATCCTGGCCGACGCTGCCCTCTAGGACTAGTTGTTCGACTGCGCCAGCGGCAAAATCTACGGCGATCGCATCCAGGGGAATACCCTCTCCGCTTAACATGATGCCCGTTTGTCCAGTGGCCAGGAACTTAGCCTTGAGACCCCTAGCTAGAGCAGCTTTTTCTAGTTCTAAGCTAGTGGACATTTTGCCGATCGCCATGTCTGTACCCACAGTCAAGATCCGGCGGCAGGCTAAATGCTTGGCCTTGCCACTGCCAATTGTATTTAGGCCTGCCGGGGGACGGCGCACATGCCAAAGCCATTGCCCCGGCTTGAGTTGGTAATTACCCAGGGGGGTGTGCAGGCCATTAATGATCGATAAGCCTGCGGCGATCGCCTGCTCGACCTCTTGCTGCCAAACCAGACTACCGCCGGAGGGAGCCAAACCAATGGCCAAGACATTGGGGGAATACACCAAGGCTTGGTTAAGATCGGCAACGATCGGCACATCCCGGTCAATTCCAGTTAGATCGGCTAGGCACTGCCCGGCTGACTCCTGGTCAAGGGCCGCTACAATCTGCGATCGGCTGTAGCGCAGTAGAGCTAGGCCAGTCTTGCCACTATTACCCCGTAGCCCGCCATGCATTAGAACCACCATCCGGTCATCTGGTTGCAACATTTGATTTACCGGCAAGTTAACTCTCAAATTATAGATTGACCAGTTCACTAACTCTGGGAAAGACGTTTTACCTGCTCGCCCCCAAGCAGTTCGTGGGCTTCGACCAAAATCTGGGGAATCCTGTCTCTATGGGGACTTCTAGCCAAACAGGAGCTGAGATCAACCGTTTGAGCTGGGGCGGCGTTGTTACCGGGAAACCAATTACCGCCATTGGTCAAAAGACTATAGCGGGCCTTAGCAAACTCGTACATGTCGTAGGCAACTGCCAAGTTGTAGAGCCAGAGGATGGTGGGGATATTAATGTTTTCTGGGGTGTCTTGGTATCTGGGTAAGCCGACCCGCCAGGTTTTATACCAGTCTTCCCCTAAGCGGGCGATCGCTGCATTTTCTAGTCTTTCAATAATTTCCGGCAGGATCTGATCGGCTTGGTCTAGGTAATTGAGGGCAAGTAGGTGTTCATCAAAATCACTAGGGCGGGCAGCTCCCAAGCTGAGGGTGTGCACCTGGGGATGGCTCAAGCAAAAGAGGTCATTAAAAACCATCGGGCTGAGGGGGGCACATAGTTCCACCAGCTTCTGGGGTGGTTTGTAGAGCATCCCGCCCTTATCGGAGGGGCTGATAATGAAGACCCCCAAGTCTAGTTCCTGGGCGGCAACGATCGCCGGCCAATTAACTTGATTGATGTAGTACCAGTGCAGGTTGACATAATCAAACTGGTTAGTCTGAATCGCTTGCACAATCACTTCCGTGGGCCCATGGGTAGAAAAACCAATAAATCTGACCTTGCCCTGCTGCTGCAACATCTGGGCCACTTCTAGGCAATGCTTGCTTAATTCCAAGTCTTCTGGAGTGTTGATCCCATGAATTGCCAGCAGGTCCACGTAATCTAAGCGCAGATAGGCCAGGGATTTAGCGAAGGTTTCTTGGAAGGCTTGGGCGGTGGGCTTGGGGCCGACCTTGGTCTGGACAATTAATTGCTGGCGGGGAAATTTGGGTAGAATTTGTCCCAATTGCATTTCTGAGCTGCCATAGCCCCTGGCAGTTTCGATGTGGTTGATTCCCAACTGGAGCGATCGCTCGATGGCCGCCTCCAAATTTCTTTGGTTATCAGCGGGTACATCCTGGAGGGGCAAGTCTTGCCATTTGTATTGATACCTCATCCCCCCACAGGAAAATACAGGCATTTGAAGTCCAGTGCGACCAAACCGACGATACAGCATAAATCTTAACAGAGTAGTTGTAACAAAGCTTGAGCCTACTCAGGGCCTTGGTCTGCAATATAACATTCAGGGTTGCAGGAGGGGGTTTAAGCGGCTGATTTGATCTGAGCTAAAACCAGCAGTTTTGAGGCTAGGGAGACCAGCGGCCGTACCGTAGCTGCCGTTGAGGGCGATCGCCCGCTGCCATGATTGCCGAGCTTGGTTTCTTTCCCCCGACTGCCATTGGGCCAAGGCCAGGGCTATCAGGGGGTGGGGGTTGGTGGGTTCTAGTTTGTGGGCCTCTTGGGCAGCGCTTTGGGCCCATTCATAGTTACCAAGGCGCTCCATGGACAGGCTGAGATTGTAGTAGCCGATTTTGTTGTCGGGCTTGAGTACCACTGACCAAGCATGGGCCGCCACCGCTTGGGAGAGCCGGTTGTCCACCAAGTAAACAATCCCCAAGGCGTTTAGATTGGGCACATCAAAGGGATTGCGGTAGAAAGTATCCAACAGGGTGACAGCGGCCGCCTCGGTCATGCCGGCCCGGTGCTGAGTCCAGCCTAGGAGCACCCGCCCGGAGATATTTTGTGGCTCTAGGGTGACAGCTTTTTCTAAAGCAGCGATCGCCTCTGGATAGCGCTCCTGGGCCCGATAATCCAATCCCAGCTGGCGCAGCTGTTCAGCCGATTGGGCCAGGGTAACAGGAGCTAGCCATAGGCTCATGGCACTACCTACCAAAATACCTACCAAAATTAGGAGCGATCGAATCATCGGTTTATCGGGGAACTCGTTGGGGTTTCTCATCCTAATCATCCTAAGATGTTAACCAAACAATTATGTACGTACATGGGCAGAAGAGGTCAATCGATTACATTATCAATTTCTGATCGCGACAAGGCCAATCTAGAGGCCTTAGCTGAGGAGTTGGGGATGATGTGGGGAAAGCGCCCCAATATTTCCAAACTCCTGGAGGCGATCGCCCAGGGCAAGCTTACCCTGGGAGTAAACCACGATTGGTCTAAGGAGCGCATCTATGCCTTAGACAGCGCCTATCGGGCTTTACAGGCCAAGGGGGATTTCCTGGCGGCCGCGGCGATCGCCCAGCTCCTCCAATCCCGGTCCGAGCTGCCTCTGCCAGTGCGTGTGGAAGTCGAAAGATTCCTGAGCAGGCCCTACCCCGCTTGGCGTAGGCAAATTGAGCTATTTATTCAAGACCGCCAACCATTTCGCTTGATTTATCAAGATGCAGCCGATCGCCAGTGCCAGTACACAATTCTCCATGCCCGGATTCTCACCCAAGACCAGCAACAATACTTAGTCTGCCGCTGCTTGGAAACCGAAGGCAACCAAGAACTAGAACCCCTACGCCACAACTGGACACTCCGACTCGACCGGATCAACGAAGCAGCAGTCACCTCACTCCCCAAACCCTGGTCCACAGGTCTAGATCTGATGAGTGCAGAACTCCACATGCGTGGTCCCCTGGCATTTACCTACGATCCAAAGGAAACTGATACTAGTGCAGAGTTTCTGGATGTCCATCCTCCAGTCAAGCGGGTAGTCCGGCAAATTTTTAGTAGTTTTTGGCTATTCCGGGAAATTCTCCCCTACGGCAAAGACTGTATAATCATTCAGCCAGAATCCCTACGTCAAAGATTTCGCCATGAAATTCAGCAGCTGTGCCACAGCTATGATATTCATTGAAAATAATCTGGCTAGGGATTGCGGGAACTAGCAATTCTCTGGCGGAGAATTTCAGTAGCGCGGACGTATTGTGGGTCTTCCTCGGTAGCCACCTTGGTGCGATCAGTCTGCAAGAGTTTTCGCTGGTCATCGGTCAGGTTGACCTCCACATCAGGGGCAATCCCAGAGCGGTTGATATCGCGGCCGCTCGGAGTCAGGTACTTGGCAATAGTCACCGCCAGCCCTGAGCCATCGCCGAGGCTACGCACCGACTGGACTAGGCCTTTCCCGAAGGTTTTGGAGCCAACCAAGACAGCGCGGTTATTATCCTGCAACGCCCCAGCCAGAATTTCGCTGGCACTGGCACTGCCGCCATCCACAAGCACAACCAGTGATCGGTTAGTCAGTGGGGTGTTATTGGCTGATTGGCGGTCAGTTGTGCCACGCCGATTGACCGTAGAAACGATCGCCCCCTCACGCATCCACATCCGGGCAATCTCAATGCTGGAGTTGAGTAACCCGCCGGGGTTAGAGCGCAAATCAAGGATGTAACCATCAACGTTTTTCTTTTCCAATTCCTTGATTGCATTTTCCATTTCCTGGGATGCGTTGGCACTGAATTGGGTCAAGCGAATGTAGCCTGCGGTGTAACTACCAGCGGTTTTAGTGTCAAACTTAACCGGGTGTAATTCAATTTTGGCCCGGACTAGACGAAACTCAATTTCTTGGCTGCCCCGGAGGATGGTCAGAGTAACAGGGGTGCCTTCTTCCCCCCGGATCAACCGGATTGCATCGTTAACATCCATGCCATCGGTGCTGCGTCCATCAATCCGAATAATGATATCGCGGGCTAGAATGCCAGCACGGGAGGCGGGGGTGTCTTCGATGGGAGAAATTACTGTCAGGCGTTTGGTGGCTTCATCCTGGGATAGTTGGATACCGACGCCGGTCAATTGTCCAGCGGTATCCATTTGCATATTGCGGAACTGGGTAGGATCCATAAACCGGGTGTAGGGATCATCCAGCTTTTTGAGCATCTCGCGGATTGCCGCATAGGCCTGCTCTTTGCTGGTGTATTCCCGGCTGAGGAACTCGGTGCGGACTGTCCGCCAGTCAGTTTGGTTAAAGGTGGCATCGACGTAGTTACGATCGATAATCTGCCAGACTTCATCAATAATTTCCTTTGGGCTATTCTGTAAAAAGGCTTGACTTTGGGAGAGGTGAATTCCTGCCCCAGTGACAGCCACAGCCGAGACTAGGGTTGCTGTTGCCCCTATCACCAAACCACGCTTAATCAGCACCATAACCTGAACCTAGATGAGTAAATTTTTATAGTTGTTGTCCGGCAAAGCCTAGTTGCAGGAAATCAAGCCTAATCTCGGTCTTGAGATGCTCCTTAAACCGTGGGGCTGGTGCCCCGACTAGATTTTGCTGCTCACTTGTGCTATGTGGAATTGACAGACCACCTAAATGTAAGTTAGCACAATGACCAACTAATTGCGTACATCAGTATACCTACAGCCTCAAGGGCAAATCCGGCAAGGTGGCGGCCCAATACGAGCTATGGCTAGGCAAGCATTTCAAGTTTTGCTCTGGCAGTTGATTAGGTTCTAGTCAGACCGCTTGTGACTGGCTAATCCAGCAAAAAATGATCCCAGAACCATGCCACACCAAGCTCCGGTAATTACGCCGCCGCTGAGGGTGCCGGGGACAGACCAAGCTTGGCATAGGGGTGCTGCCCAATCTCCTAGCCCGGTCTGGCAGCGGTAAATCTGGCTTTGCCAATGGAATTGGCCGCCGCCGATCGCACCACAGGCTGTGGCCACCAAGGTGACTAGGGTACAAAACCAGACTCGTTTTTGCATCAGCCCGTGTTCCGCATTCCAGCAGCAATGCCGTTGATTGTTAGTAGGGCCCCCCGGAGGAGTTCACTCTTGGTGTAGCGCGATTGCATTACCCCGGTGGGGGATTGATTTTTTTGTTGGCGTAGCCGTTTGAGGAGGGAGACTTGAATTACTCCGAGGGGAACGATCGTCCCGTTACGCAGTTGCACTGATCGTTGTAGGGCTGGGTCTCCATCTAGAAGTTTCCGATGTCCAGTGATATCACTGATAATTTGGCAGGTCAGGTAAAATTCCTGGGTAATCTGATCGTACAGCCGCTCAAAGCACTGACGATCTTGGGGCTGGGCCAGCTCAGCTACGTAGTGGCGGGCAATCTCCAGATCTACCTTGGCTAGGGTCATTTCCACCTTGGAAACCACCATCTTAAAGAACGGCCACTTTAGATAAAAGTAGCGCAGTAGGGTCAAGTTTTCTTCCCTATCTTCTCCGATAAATTCCTGGAGAGCGGTGCCGACTCCATACCAAGCAGGCAGCAGAAATCGGCTCTGGGTCCAGCTAAATACCCAGGGAATTGCCCGCAGACTGCCAAGATCCCGTTTACCGCCCCGGCGGGCTGGCCGGGAGCTAATTTGCAGTTGGCTGATTTCTTCAATTGGGGTTACTTGGTGGAAAAAGTCCACTAACTCAGGAGTTTCATAAATCAGGGCCCGATAGTGGTGACGCGATCGCGCCGATAGCTCTTCCATAATTTCGTTCCAAGGCTGGATATCATCAAAGCCACTACCGAGCAGACTGGCCTGAATGACAGCGGTGGTCACGGTTTCCAAGTGGTAGAGGGAAAGGTCTGGGAGGGAATATTTAGAGGCAAGGACTTCCCCCTGTTCTGTGATTTTGATGCGCCCATTAATGCTGCGGCTCGGCTGGGCCAGGATGGCTTCGTAGGCTGGGCCGCCCCCCCGGCCGACGGAGCCGCCCCGGCCGTGGAAAATCCTGAGCTGGACATTGTAGGCTTCGGCAATTTTTTGGAGGGATTTTTGGGCTTTGTGGATTTCCCAGTTGCTGCTTAAAAAGCCAGAGTCTTTGTTGCTGTCGGAGTAGCCGAGCATCACTTCTTGGAGGGCGGGGTGGCTCTGCTGGTGGCCGCCGGTCAAGGCCGAGCGGTACAGGGGCAGTTCAAAGAGCGATCGCATAATTCCTGGGGCATTTTGCAGATCCTCGACGGTTTCAAACAGAGGCACCACCATCAAACTACTAGCTCCGGTGGCTGGGTCGTACAGGCCTGCCTCTTTGGCCAAAAGCAGAACCTCTAGAATGTCGCTGGCCGAGCGGCTCATGCTGATCACGTAGGTTTGACAGATTTGGGGGCCAAACTCCTGTTGCATCCGCCGCACCATTTGCACAGTTTGAATGGTTTCGCGGGTGGTATCACTGAAGGGTAATTCTGCTGGAATCAGGGGACGACGGGTTTTTAATTCCTGCCCCAGCCAAGCAACTCTTTCTGGTTCGCTCATCTGGTGGTAGGGCTGGGGAAGAATTTGGAGGTAATCCGTCACCTCGGCGATCGTATCAGAATGGCGGGAGCTTTCCTGGCGGATATCCAAGCCAGCCAGATGAAATCCATAGATCTCCACTTGGGTAATCAAGTCCTCTAATTCTTGGCAGCAGAGGCCATTTTCCCCTTCCCCAAGGCTGGCTTTCACAAGCATTAAATCCTGGAGGAATTCATCCCCAGAGCAGTAAAAGTTATCGTTGATGATTGGGGTCGGGATCAGCTTAGATTGACTTGTATCAATTTTTAGCTGTAGGTTACGATGGCGGGTATTTTCCAAGCGTTGCTGCATGTAGGAGAGCTTCATGCGATAGGGCTCTCGACTATAGCGCAGGTACTGCTTTTCGTACACCTCTGGCATCTGCTGACGGTCTTGTTCCAGCGAATCCAGCAACTCCTGGGAAACTTCACTCCAATGGAGGGACAAACTCAGCAAGCTGACTAGTCGAGCGATCGACTGGTTGTACTTATCTAAAACCAAGCTGCGCTGATAACAGGCCGTATTCCAAGTCACCTCTGGAGTTACGGAGGGATTACCATCACGATCAGAACCAACCCAAGAACCAAACCGACAGAAATTATGCACAGGGGGCTGTAAAGAAGGAAACACCTGTTTTAATGACTGCTCCAGGCGGCGATACAGTTGTGGAATTGTTTCAAACAAGACCTCCTGAAAGTAGTGCAAAGCGTAGTCCACTTCATCCAAGACATCGGGCTTAAATTGATGCAACTCATCAGTGCGCCACCAGAGGCGAATTTCTTCAGCCAGCTTTCGGTAGCAATTTTGCACCTCCCACGAAGTACTCAAGTTGGGGTTAGGAAAATCCGTCTCTGCCTGGTCTAGCTGCCGGAGAATTTTAGCAACCCGTCTTTGCTTATCACGAATTGTATGGCGGACTATTTCAGTCGGGTGAGCTGTAAACACTAGGCGCACATCTAGATTTGTCAAAAGTCTCTGCAATTGTTGGGGCGGCACGTTCAAAGCTTGCAAATGGGGAAACAACCAGTGAAAAGTCCCCTTGTCTGGGTGGGGTAGATGGGTTTCCTGCCAGTTTTTCTCTAGGAGGCTAGCTACGGGGCTGGTGCGATTCTCGTGATTATAGGGGTGATGAATTTCCGGCTTAAACAACCCAGTGTGACTATTGGGGCCGTGGGGGTCACTGGCCCGCCTGGATAACTGCTGATCTCGCTGTTCGTAGTGTTGTTCAGCAATGTTAATTAATTGAAAGTACAGGGAAAAGGCCCGAGAGGCTCGAATAGCATTGTTGAGGTCTAGTTTTTCAACCACCTTAGCCAAGGAGGCAGGAATACTTTCTGCCACCTGCCCCTCCGGAGAAGAGAGTTCCCGCAACTGAGTGAGTAAATCTACTAACTCTTGACCACATTCTTGCTTTAGCACGGATTCCCAAATTTCTTCAATAACCCGGAGACGGTGATGCAAGAATAGTTCAGAAGGGGTAGTTTCTGTGTTGTGTTCAGCGGTGAGGGAGTCTAATAGAGGAGCCATGCTAATAGGAGTTAGTTTAGTTGGTTGGCTAGGTTTAAGTTTTCGCCTTAAAAAGATGATCTATTCTAAGGCATCGACTTCGTTGGGAATATGATCATTTTTAGATAAAACCAGCTTTTTTTGATAAAGATTTGTCAACAGTTCATAGAACTGATTTTATAGAACTGTTGGAATTCTTAATTAACTTTGAAGTTTAGTTTTGGCTATTGATGAAATCTACTCCTGGTAGAGTGGGCAAGCGATCGCCCCGGAAGATTTCTTCACTATTTTGACCGAGCGATCGCCCCAACTCTTGGGCCGCAGACACGGCCAAAATCAGGGTCAACGCTGGCACAGTGGCAATGCCAACTCCCCAATCAAGTAGTCGAGTTGATAGTTTATTGGCCATGGAAATTATAAGCAATTATTTCTTCTTGTAATAATCTGTGCCCTTATTAATAAATTTCAGGGTAAAAGCTTCTTGGTACTTTGTATCGGCCTTAAAAATACCCACCTTCGCCATGTCATCAAAAAAACGTTTCCAGCGGTCTTCAGTCATCGCTCCGATACCCTTAGTAACTGCATCCCCAGAAATAACAATCCCATTTTCTTTGATTTTGGTAATCCCGTAGGCAAGCTGCTCATTAGTCATCTGGGGATTATCTTTTTTAATCAGCTCATTAGCGGGGGCAGGATTTTCCAGATAACTGTACCAGCCTTTAATGGAAGCATCCACAAATCGTTGCACCAGATCGGGTTTAGTGTCTACGATTTCTTTGCGAGTTTCGATCGTTGTGGAGTAAGGATCCCAGCCATAATCGGCCAAGAGAATTACCACTGGTTCAAACCCTCCTTCTTGGCGGACTTTTAGGGGTTCAGAGCTGAGGTAGCCCTGCTGGGCAGTGGTTTTATCCGCTAGGAATGGCCCGACATTAAAGTTGTAGGGCCGCTTTTGATCATCAGTAAAGCCGTATTTTGCCTTGAGCCATGGCCAGTAGGTGTTATTGGCAGAGGCTGAAACTAGGATTGGTCGCCCCTTGAGGTCTTCCAGCTTACTAATCCCTTGATTGGGATGAGCCATTAGGATTTGGGGGTCTTTTTGGAATATTGAGGCGACGGTGATTTTGGAGATACTTTCTTCAATCCCCTTGATGGCGGAGGCAGAGGCTCCCATGTAGAAGTCGATCGCACCACCCATGAGCAACTGAGTGCCATTGACTTGAGGTCCGCCCATTTTAATCGTTACGTCTAGTCCATATTCCCG
>Ga0272446_1003968_pt1 | contig 17973 bp, 16 predicted proteins | sample YNPCB0061_FD_194587 | JGI IMG/M metagenome (GOLD analysis project Ga0272446, IMG submission 194587) | Hot spring microbial mat communities from Yellowstone National Park, WY, United States - YNP-CB-006-1 | ecosystem: Environmental > Aquatic > Thermal springs > Hot (42-90C) > Sediment | place... | reverse complement strand
CGAAGATGTTAAAAATGGAAGCGTTGCAAGAACGGGACGCGTTATTCTCGGCAGTATTTGATGAATCGGCAGATGCGATTCTACTTGTTCATGCGCACGATGATACCATCTATGATTGCAACCGTCGCGCCGTTGAACTCTTTGAAGCACCTTCCAAAACCCACTTGATTGGAAAAGCTATCTCGGATTTTCAAACCGACCCAACCCCAGCCAAGTTAAATGAACAAGACCAACTCCGATTGAAACAAGGCGAAACGATTACGCATGAACGTGCCTACAAAACCTATCAAGGAAAAACATTTTTAGGGGACATTGCCACAAAGCAACTCAAAGTCGGCGGCGAGGTCATCAACCTTGTGCGTATTACGGACATTACCCGCTACAAGCGCGCCGAAGAAGCCCGCCGACAAAGCGAGCTGCGCTATAAAGAACTCATCATTAACGCTAGCGATATTGTGTTTCTGACGGATAAGAACGGATACTTCACATACATCAATCCTGTGGGGTTGCGCATTTCGGGCTACGACCGAGATGAAGTTATCGGTAAACACTTCACCGACCTTATCGCTCCTGAATCGCGCCTTGCCGCAACGCGATTTTATACGGTTCAATTTCAACGTAGAACGCTCAATACCTATTTTGAATACGCTTTTTACACTAAAGATGGCAAGCGCATTGAGGTCGGGCAAAATGTGCAACTGATTTTGGAGAATGGGGAAGTTATTGGGTTTCAAGCCATTGCGCGCGACATTACTGAGCGCAAACAAATCATCGCTACGCTCGAAGAACGCGAACGGCTTTATCGCGCCGCTTACGATGATAACCCGCTCATGCTTTTTACGCTTGCGCAAGACGGCACGATACTCGCTGTCAATCAATCGGGGGCGAGGCAGTTAGGCTATAAAGTCACGGAGCTTATCGGCTGTTTAACGACGAAAGTCATCTACGATGATGACCAAACATCAGCGATGAAGTTCATTAAAAACGTGCTGAAAAATCCGAAAAAAATTACGAACTGGGAACTGCGTAAAGTTCGCAAAGACGGTTCGGTGATTTGGGTTCGAGAAACGGCGCGTGTATTGAAAGACCGCAACAACCAAGATGTCATTTTTGTTGTCTGCGAAGATGTAACCGATAAGAAAAATGCGGAAACACGCCTCAAAGAAAGCGAAGAACGTTATCGCTACCTCACGGCGAACCTGCCCCAAACATCGGTGATGCTCTTTGACCGAGACCTCAAATACATTTTGGTCGACGGCTCGCTCAACGACCAAGACCGCTTGCGCTCGATTGGCATTGAAGGAAAGTCATTAGCCGAAGTGCATCCACATCTTGCGCCAATTTTTACACCGCTCTACCAAAAAGCCCTTGAAGGACACACATCGGTTTTGGAACATCAAATTGACGGCAACTTTTACACCTTTCAAATTTTGCCTGTCCGAAACCGTGAGCGAAAAGTATACGCGGGAATGGTTGTGGCGCAAGACATCACGATGCGCAAAGCAGCAGAAGAAACCTTGATGCTTGCTCGCGACGAAGCCGAAGCCGCCAACCGCGCTAAGTCGGAATTTCTCGCCATGATGTCGCACGAAATCCGAACCCCAATGAATGCGATTATTGGCATGATTAGCCTCTTGCAAAACACGCCGCTCTCCAAAGAGCAACGAGAATTTATCGAAACTATACGAAGCAGTAGCGACGCGCTTTTAGAAATCATCAACGATATTTTGGACTTCTCCAAAATTGAATCGGGCAAGCTCGAACTCTCTATTGATGCGTTCGATTTAGCCGAGTGCGTTGAAGATGCGTGCAACCTTTTCGCGCCGAAAGCGGCAGAAAAACATATCGAGATTATCTGTGATATTCCCTCAACTGTGCCGCCGTTTATCAAAGCCGATGCGTCACGCTTACGCCAAGTGTTAATCAACCTGCTTTCCAATGCCATTAAGTTCACCGAAAAGGGTGAAATCGTTTGTTCGGTCGAACTAATGGAAATCAACGGATTGATTGCGGAACTGCGATTCACCGTGCGCGATACGGGCATCGGAATTCCTGCGGATAAATTCAATCGAATCTTTCAACCCTTTTCGCAAGTCGATGCCTATTCAAGCCGCAAATACGGAGGCACGGGACTTGGCACAGCCATCTGTGAGCGATTGGTAAAACTCATGGGTGGAAAAATTTGGTTTGAAAGTGAAGTCGGAAAAGGCACGGCGTTTCACTTTACGCTCTCTGCGCCGATTGCGCCGCAACAACGCGCCGCAAGTCCGCAAAATGCAGAACCATTATTGAAGGGCAAGCGCGTCATTATTGTTGATGATAACGCGACAAACCGCCGTCTGCTTGCACTGCAAGCCGAGCGTTGGGGAATGGTGGCTTCCGTAACTGCATCGGGTCGTGATGCGATTGAATTGATGGACGAAGCCGAGAAACTTTCCTCACCCTTTGATGTAGCTCTGATCGACATGAACATGCCGATACAAAACGGCGTTGAACTCGCCAAAACGATTCGCAAGCGATACCCCAATTCAAAAATTCCACTGCTCCTGCTTAGTTCTACCAGCAGGTCGGAGCAAGAGGGAATCAGAGCGGCGGAATCGCTCTTTGCAGGGATTATGCTGAAACCTGTGCGCAAAAATCAACTCTTCAACCTCATCGTTTCAACACTGTCTCCGAAAAAAGCAACTGAGTCAGAACCACAAGAAGATGAAGAAAGTGTAAGGAACTCAAAACCAACGCCCCCAAAAGCACTTTCAATCTTGCTTGCCGAAGACCACCTCGTCAATCAGAAACTCATGATGGCGATGCTCGGAAAACTCGGATACACGCCTGACCTTGCCAACAATGGCGTTGAAGTGTTGGAAAAATTAAAATCAAAACGCTACGACATTATTTTGATGGATATTCAAATGCCGGAAATGGACGGAGTAGAGGCAACAGAGCGCATCATCGCCGAATATCCGCCTGAAAGTCGACCGAAAATCATCGCCGTAACCGCGCACGCGCTCAAAGGTGACCGTGAAAAATATCTTGCACTCGGCATGGACGATTACCTCTCAAAGCCCGTCTCGATTGACGCGGTGCGTGGTATGCTTGAAAAATGGAGCGGTGGCGCAATCGCATCTGAAAAAAGCGAGAGTGTGTCGAGTCAGCAGTTTTCCGATGCCATCTTGAACCTTGAAACGATTGCGATGTTGCGCCAATTAGGCGGCGCCACAGAAACGCCCGTGCTACAAGAATTGGTCGAGATTTTTATGCGTAATGCGCCCTTGCAGTTGGAGCAGTTGGCTTCGTCGGTTAAGGCGGGAGATTACAAAAGCCTTAAAGAAGTCGCACACGGGCTCAAAGGCGCGTGTATGAACATCGGCGCGGCGCGTATGTCGAGCATTTGCATCGCGATTGAACAAGCCGCTCAATCACAAGCCCTCGACCTTGTCGCCCGATACCTCGAAACTTTAAACCGCGTGTATTCAGAAACGACGGCGGCGATGAAAAAGCATTTGTAATGAAGAACGAGTAATGAGTAACGATGATGATTCACTGACGACGGTTCACTTCTCTTAGCGTTCTGAATTTGTCTTTGTCCTTACGATGTTATTGATTCTTAATTGTCTCTTCCCAACGTGCTAACCATTCCGATTGCTTTTTTGAGGCGAGTTTGTGGTCAATATCGAGAAGCGTATAACTTACTTCCTTTGCCCACTCCGACCGAACTTCAACATCGGTGCGCACGGGCAGGCGATAAAACTTTTCCGCCTGTTCCTTCAAACTTTCCTTGCTTGTAACAAACTCATAAAACTTTTTCGCACCCTCTAAATTTTTTCCGCCTTTTACAAGTGCAATGCCTTCAACGGCGACGACCGTTCCACTTTTCGGAATCACGAACCCAAACGGGAATTGATTTTGTCGAGCTTGCAACAGTGCATCGGTCAAATTCCACAAGGTTACGAGGGCTTCGCCGCGCGCGAGTTTGAGATAGAGTTGCGAAGGGTCGGCGGCGTAGCTTTTTGTATTGCGATGTAGGCGTGCAAGGTAGTGAAAGCCTGAATCGAGCGAGCCTGTGCGTGCAAGTTCTTTAGCAATGAGCGAAGAAAAAATCGTGCGCATCGTGCCGCTTTGAACGGGGTCGCGAATGACGATTTTATCCTTCCATCGTTCTGAAAGCAGGTCGTCCCAATCTTGTGGGGCGGTTTCTTTCGTAAGCCGTTCGCTGTTGAACATAATGCACTCTGGTGTCAGAAACGAGGCATACCAGCACTCATTCGGCGAATGGTAGCGGGAATCTACTTTGTCATGCCACGAGGGTTTGTAAGGGGCGAGCAGGTCTAAGGCTTCGGCTTGTTCGAATAAATCACTTGGACCTCCCCACCACAGGCTTGCTTGCGGATTGGCTTTTTCGGTGCGAAGTCGGTCAAAGGCAGTTTGCGCACCCATATCGAGCCAGCGGACATCAATCGTCGGATGTTCTTTCTCAAAGGCTTGTTCAAAATAGCCGAGCATTTCTTTGCCGTGCGGCGAATAGACAATCACCGTTTCTTTGGAAGACGGCGCGCACGAAAGCGCAAGAAGCGACAAGAAAAGGAAGCGAAGCACAGGCATACATGAAAAACAGGTTTAGAGAAAAGCGATGCAAAATACAAAAGGGCGGAACATCTCCGCCCTTTTCCGTCTGACTCAATCGATAGCCTTATGCTTTGGGTTGGTCAGCATCAGCAGGGACTTCGGGCGACGGCACATCGAGCGACTCGGTGGCTTCCTTAATCTTCTGCTTTTCGTTGGGGTGTTGTTGCATATAGGCTTCGATTTCTTCCTTGCTCTTGCCTTTGAAATACTCGAGCGCAGAGAGAATGATGCGGCGATTTTCCTTATCGAACTCAATGACTTTGAGCGGCAGTTCATCGCCAACTTTGAACGAGGCGTTCATATCGCGCACGCCGCCTTGCAAGAGATGCGAGGCAGGCACAAAGCCATCAACGCCCATTGGAAGTTCAACGATAACGCCTTTTTCAATGATTTGCGTAATCTTGGCTTTATGTTCAGTGCCGACGGTGTAGACGGTTTCAAAGGCATTCCATGGGTCGTCGGTGATTTGCTTATGACCCAATGCGATGCGACGGGCTTTGGTATCGACTTTCAAGACCTTAACATCAATTTCATCGCCCTTTTTAACGAGTTCGCCGGGGTGGCGGATTTTCTTCGTCCAAGAAAGGTCACTGATGTGAATCAAGCCGTCGACACCGGGCTCGAGCTCAACGAACACGCCGAAGTCGGCGAGGTTACGCACAATGCCTTTATGAATGGTATCGGGTGCGTATTTTTCAGCGATTTTCAGCCAAGGATCTTCCTCGATTTGTTTCATCGAGAGCGAGAGTTTCTGGTCTTCTTTGATGATGTTGAGAATGACGCACTCGACCTCTTGACCCATGGTTACGAATTGGCTGGGGTGCTTGATGTGTTGTGTCCAAGACATTTCGGAGATGTGAACCAATCCTTCAATGCCTTTTTCAATTTCAATGAACACGCCGTAGTCCGCAATCGAGACAACTTTGCCTTTGACGCGGGTGCCGGGCGTGAATTTCTCCTCGATGCTATCCCATGGGCGCGGTGTCAGTTGTTTCATGCCGAGTGAAACGCGCTGTTTGGCTTCATCATAGCCAATCACAACAACTTTAATCGGGTCGTCGAGTTTCACGGCTTCGGACGGGTGCGAAATGCGACCCCAAGTAATGTCGGTGATATGCACAAGACCATCGAGTCCGCCCAAGTCAACGAAAATGCCGAAGTCGGTAATGTTTTTGACTGTGCCTTCAAGCACCATGCCCACCTTGATGTTGGAGAGCATTTCTTTGCGACGTGCTTCGTACTCTTGCTCAATGATAACTTTATGGCTGACGACGATATTTTGTGTAAGCGGGTTGATTTTGACGACGCGGAAGTCCATCGTTTGTCCAACGAGAATGTCGAAGTCGCGCACAGGTTTCACATCGATTTGAGAGCCGGGCAAGAACGCTTCGACGCCGCCGAGCGAGACGGTCATGCCGCCTTTGACGCGCGTTGTGATTTTGCCGCTGATAATCGTGCCTTTTTCGAGCGATTCGTAAATCTTCTCCCAAATGCGCATCGTATCGGCTTTGCGCTTAGAAAGAATGAGTTGCCCCATTTTGTCTTCAATGCTCTCGAGATACACCTCGACTTCATCGCCGACCTTGACCGACGCAGGGTCCTTGAACTCCATCAACGGCACAATGCCTTCGGATTTCAAACCGACATCAATCGTTACATCTTTTTCGTTGATAGAAACCACACGACCTTTCACGATTTCACCTTCGGTGAGTTCGTTGAACGTGCCGGAATAGAGTGCTTCGAGCTGCTTCAATTCTTCATCGTTATACTCGGCGAAGAACTTGACAGGCTTCTGCTTTTTGGCAACAGGTGCACCGTTGCCGATTGCCGAATTTAGCGTCGGCATCGCTTCTGATGGTTGAGTTGACATTATTTTTCCTTCTCTCTTGGTTTTACCGCTTCCGATTCAGAGAGTAAAATCGGGCGGGTTTAGGTTAATGAAAATAAACAACAAAAACTTACATCGTCAGTTTTTCAACACGCTCGGAAACTTCGGTGGCGCGTGATTCTTGTTTCATCTGCTCAATAAGAGCGTTATGAAAAACATCTGCTTGCTCGGCAACTTCCTGCCAAACCGCGTGAGATGACACTTTTTCTTTTGCCTCCCTTGCATCGATTCCAAGAACGCTTCTCAACGATAAAATCGTGTGTAAAATGCTAACCCCTTCATCGTGCAGAATCTGTATGATTTCGTCTTCAGATTTCCCCAAATGCTTTAAGTCAGAGACACGGTGTTCTGCAAACAGTCGTTCCTGCGTCGGCTCATGAGTAAGTTTAAGCATCGTTGTCAGTCAGGTTTATTGTGAGAATAATATCACGATTCGGATTCGCAGAAGAACTCCTTTTAGAGCGATAACCAATTAAAATGATTTTCTTAAACCCATCTTGCTTTGCAAGTGCTTTGAGTTCGTCTCGTAGTTTCAGAAACAATCTGATATTTCCTTTTAATGGAAAATTTTTGTTCCCCAAGATGTTGTAAAGAATCAAAGTGTCGCTTTCCAGTTTTACATCAGAAGCAAAGTTTATGATACCCTGCTCGGTTTCAAGATAGAACTCAACGAGTTCCCCATCTTTGAAAATCATCTTTTAGATAAGTGCTGACTCTTTCGGCGCGAAGGTTTTGCGAATGACATCGGCGACAAGTTCCATTTGCCACATTGGTGTGGAAGTTGCACCGCAAACGCCCACACTTTCAACTGGTGAGCCATCTTCGCGCACGAACCATTCGGCTTGCAAGTCACCTTCATGCTCCGCAAAATAGGTGCGCGGATTAGCGGCTTTGCAAACACCAAACAAAACCTTTCCGTTTGAACTTTTCTTGCCCGCCACAAAAACCACGACTTCATTTTCCTGCGCAAACTTCGTCAATTTTTCATCGCGCCCCGATACTTGTCGGCAAATCGTATCCTTTGCCAGAAACTCTGCCGCTTCTTGGTTCGTGGCATCTTCATCAAACTTTTCGCTTGCATTTTTTTCGGCAAAAAGCTTTTTGAGATTGTCGCGCAGTTGGTAGAAGCCTTTGGTGTCTTGTGTAGTTTGCGTAAAAAGCACGGTTTTACGTGAAAAGTCAATCGGTGCAAGTTCGCTTGGGTCGCTCAAATCGGCGTGCTTAATCACAATGGCTTCGTTGTTGCATTGCCCATTCACGCCAATGACTTCGGCATGGTCTTTTTTGCCGTAGATTAAAATTTGATAGCCTTCATCATAAAAATCTTTCACGCGGCGTTGCAGTTTAAGCACAACAGGGCAGGAGGCATCGATGAGTTCGATATTGTTTTCCATTGCGAACTTGTAAGTTTCGGGCGGTTCGCCGTGTGCGCGAATTAAAACTTTTGTATTGGAAAGCGATTTGAACTCGTCTTTTGAAATCGTTTTTAAGCCCAACTTGTTGAGCCGTTCTACTTCGACGGTGTTATGAACAATATCGCCGAGTGAATAGAGCGAGCCGCTTTCGGCAAGTTCGCCTTCTGCCATTTCAACGGCGAATTGCACACCGAAGCAAAATCCTGATTGTGAATCAACCGTAACTTTCATGATGTTACTCCTTTCAAGAGTGAATTTTCTCTAACGCTAATTCGTAAATGCGCTCGACTTGCTCTTCAATCGTGAGTGATGACGTATCAAGCACAATCGCGTCATCGGCTTTGCGAAGCGGTGAAACGGAACGATTCATGTCTTCTTCATCGCGCTGTTTGATTTCCGCTTCGAGCGCATCAAGGCTTACATCGAGCGCACTGTTTTTAGATTTCAATTCCGCATACCGTCGTTTAGCGCGTTCCCTTGCAGAAGCCATCATGTAGATTTTCAGTTCTGCATTTGGGAAAATTGCAGTGCCAATGTCGCGCCCGTCCATCACCACGCCTTTGGCTTCGCCCAACTTTTTTTGAATCGCTGAGAGTTTTTCACGAACCGCTTTCAGCGCGCTGATTTTGCTCACCATCTTCGAGACTTCATTAGAGCGAATTTGTGCAGTAACATCGCACCCATCGAGCCAAACTTGCGCATCGGTCAGGCGAACATCGGTGGTTTCAACAAACTGGCGAAGCAGAGACTCATCGACAAGTAACTGCTCTAAAATGTTTTCAGTCAAGGCTTTGAGCGTAAAGGCGCGATACATTGCGCCCGTATCGATATACACATAGCCGAGTTTCTTTGCCAGCAATTTTGCCGTCGTGCTTTTACCTGACGCGGCAGGTCCGTCTATGGCGATTACAATTTTCTTTTTCAAAACGAACTCGCTTTGTTGGTTGCCAAAGCCTGCAATAATAGGCAAAAACTATGGATTTTCCGCATTCAAGCGTTGGCGAAACGCCGACAATGTCGCAAATTTGCAACCTTCATTTCGGAATGAAATATCGCTAACGTTAATTGATGTAACTTTAACACGACCAATTCAAGAACGACTGAAAATGGCAAAGCAACAACCAACTGACGAAATGGGATTTCTCGACCACCTCGACGAACTGCGTGTGCGTCTGTTCAGAGGACTTTTGGGCGTGATTGTTGCCGTGTGCATTTGCGCCTATTTTTCCGATTTCATCGTCAATCAAATTTTAATCGCGCCGCTCCTCAAAAGCAGTCCAAATATCAAACTGCAAAACCTTGTGCCTTACGGACAACTCACGCTGTATGTTCAATCGATTCTCTTTTCTGCGGTTATTTTGGCGTTTCCGTTTTTAGCCTATCAAATTTGGCAATTCGTGTTGCCCGGCTTGTTGCCGAAAGAGCGTAAAGCCGCGCGTTTCATCGTGCTGTTTGTGAGTGTTTGCTTTTTCGCAGGCGTTTCATTTGGCTACTTCATTGTGATTCCCTTTTCGCTCAACTTCTTTGCGAATTTTGGCTCACCACAAATTGAAAACAACATCGCCGTAACCGATTACGCCAGTTTCTTTCTAACCATGATATTCACAACGGGAATCATCTTTGAACTGCCGTTTGTCGTCTATCTGCTTTCAAACATTGGATTGCTCACGCCGCCGTTTATGCGGCACTATCGCAAGTATGCGATTGTTGCGATTGTCATTTTAGCCGCGATTCTCACGCCTTCAACCGACGCACTGACGATGCTCCTATTTGCGCTACCAATGGTGGTGCTGTATGAAATCAGCATTTTCATTTCTGCTGCCGTGCAAAAACGCCGTGAGCGCGAGGCACGCGAAGAAGAACTCCAACCAACCACGTCACTAACCAAATGAATAAACCTGTTGCTCATTCCGTTTTTCTCTTCATTGAACAACTCGGCATTGCGATTTGGATTGGCGCAATCGTCATGTTTGCGTTTGCCGTCGCAGGCACCATCTTCAAAGAGGCAGGAAGCATCAACTTGGCGGGGCATCTGAACGGAAAGGTGTTAGCCAAACTCAATCTGCTCGAAGCCACTGCATCGGCACTTTTAACCGTGAGTGCGATTTATTTTCTCGTGCAAGCCGATGAACGCACCACCCTGCGACTGATTAAAACTGCCATTCTGCTCCTGATGATTGGCTTGCTCTTGGTCTATGGCAAATTCGTTACCGACCGTTTGGAATTTCTGCGCGTCGTTGAAATCAAAGACTTTGATAATTTTGATGTGTCCAAACAAGCCTTTCGCGATGAGTTTAATGCGCTTCACAAAACTTACACGCGGCTTGTCAGCGTGAATTTGCTCTTGGGACTTGTGTTTATGGGCATTTCCGCCTTCGAGCGCAAAGGCGATTAAAATTACTTATCCAACCACACCTCGCGATAGTCGCGTCTATCCATTGCGTTTATCGGATAGTTTCGCACATAGGGTTGCTCGAATCGATACGAAAGGCGATGATAAGAGACAATCAGCGCGGCATCATCGAGCGCGATTTTTTCGGCTTGTTTGTAGAGCGCGTATCGCTGTTTCTCATCTGAAAGTTTGAGTGCCTTGCTGAACACTTCATCAAACGCAGGGTTCGCATAGCGCGAAAGGTTGATGAAACTCTCTTCGTCTTTGCCCTTCGGCACAACGCCGCCATAAACAAGGTTCAAGAACGTTTCAGGTTCGGGATAATCTGCGCCCCACGAGCCGATAAAGAAGGGCAACTTCCCCAAATACGCTTGTTGCAAGTGCGTCGAGTATTCCGATTGAATGATATTCACTTTCACGCCAATCGCTTGAAGCATGGCTTGCACGGCTTCGGCGACTTCTTTGTTGTAGGCATACTTTGCGCCCACGAACGTGTGAAGCACGAGTTCAGGCAACCCTTGTCCATTCGGGTAGCCGGCTTCGGCAAGCAACTGTTTTGCCTTTGCGACATCGTAATCACTCATCATCACGTCGCGGTTGTCGTAGCCTGCAATGCCTTGTGCGACAATGCCGGTCGGCATCGCCACTTGATTTTTCAACACATACTTCACAAGTTTCACGCGGTCAATCGCCCAACTGAACGCTTGACGCAGTTTGGTGTTTTTGAACAGCGAATCGGTGTAAAGCATGCCGATGTAATCAATGCGCAGTTCGGGACACGATTTCAAACGGTATTGCTTAAACGGCTCTTGCAGAGTGCCATTGGCATCAAATACTTTCCCAACAAATTCAGGCGGAATGCCGACCGATTCCTCAAACGTGCCTTTCTGAAATTCTAAAAACTGCGCCGACATTTCTTTAAGGAACTTGAAAGTAATACCGTCCAAATAAGGCAACGGGTTGCCGAGCGAGTCGCGTCCCCAATAGTTCGGATTGCGTTTCAACACGACTTCGCGGTCATCTTCCCATTTCACAAACACAAATGCACCCGTGCCAACAGGATTGCGCGAGAGCGATTTGCCGTAATACTTCACGGCTTCTTCACACGTGATTGAAGCAAAGGAGGTTGCCAAATGATAAAGAAACGGCGCGTAAGGCTCACGCAACTTGATGATGAAGGTTGAATCATCTTTGACGATGAAGCCTGAAATGTCTTTCACACGAGGCTCTTCTTTTTTGCGGACGGCTTCAATCGTGGCATCATAAAATTCTCGTGCGCCCAAGACGCAAGAGGTGAAGAACTCTGCGCCGAGCGATTGCGCGCGTGCATCGGTGCTGTTTGTGAGCGAGAATTTGACATCGTTTGCCGTGAGCCGTTTGCCCTTGCCATTGGGAAAGCAGGGATTGTCGTGAAAAAAAACATCGGTGCGAAGGTGAAAGGTGTAGGTTAAGCCGTCCGAAGAAATTTCCCAGCGCATTGCAAGTTCGGGAATCGGTTTCAAGGTTGTGGGGTCAAGTTCGATGAGTTGTTCATAAATCTGCTGTGCGACGAGAATTTCGGCTTGTTTGGCAAGGCGTGGCGGGTCAAGGTTGGAGATGTCGGAGGTGAGGTTCGTTCTGAACACGCCGCCTTGTTTGATGCCGCCTTTAAGAAGCCTGAAAGTTTCTTTGGAATCAGATTTTTCTTTTTTGCCGCAAGCAAAGAGAAGCGAAAGAAGGAGCAGTCCGAGAAGTGGTGTTTTTGTCATTTCGTTGATGATGATAGTGTCGGCTATTACGCGCAGAAGATAACTTGCGATGTCGATTCAATCAATATCGCAGTTGCGCCGCTATGCAATGCGGAATGAGCAACGAAGATTTGTAGTTTTCCACAAGCAAACTTCACGCACAATGCCAACGATTTACTTTTTGGAGACAGGTGCGCGGCGCGGCGCGTTCAATATGCAATTAGACCAATGGCTTGCAGAATCCTTCGAGCGACTCAATTTGCCACATGGGGCAATGGTGTTTCGGCTGTATGAATGGTCGCCGCCTGCGATTTCCATCGGCTATCATCAACGCGAAACGGAATTTGATAGAGAGCGATTAGATGCAGACGGAATAGACCTTTGCCGACGCGCCACAGGCGGCAGAGCCGTCTTTCACATCGAAGACCTCACATACAGCGTGGTGATGAATGCTACGAAATCCAACGCCGAGCATTACGCCGACATTCACCGTGCGTTTCAACTTGCGCTCCAACAACTTGGCTTACAAGCAGACTTTCAAAAACAGCAACCTGATTTTCGCTCGCGCTACGAAAAGCCTGAAAGCCTCTCGTGCTTTACGGCATCGGCGCGATATGAATTGGAAGTCGGCGGAAAAAAAATTATCGGCTCGGCACAACGCCGTTTCGGAAACACGCTCCTTCAACACGGCTCACTCATGCGCTCTGCAAAACATAAACGCCTTGCCAACTACCTTCGGCTCAACGAATCCGCCAAAGCACACCTGCAACACGACCTTGACGAAAAAACAACGTCGCTCGAAGAAAGTTTAGGCACAGTTCCGAACATCGAGACTTTGAAATGCGCTACGCTCAACGGATTTGAGCAAGTCTTTCAGGCAACGATAAAACCGCTCGACCTTTCAACGCTTCCCATTGCCGATGCGCTCACTCTGCATTCATAACGCCAACATTTTTGGAAAGCCGAACCACTCCGCAATGCTCTGCGAGAACGGCACAATCACGGCATTTCTCAATGAACACGAAGCGGAAAAAACAGCGTGCGACTTTCGCCTCAATGCAAAAGGGAATTGGCTTCTGCCCGCTTTCTTTGAGTCGCACATTCACCTCTCCGAATACGGCTTGCGACTCAACCGCTTGAACCTCAACGGCAAATCGCTTGATGAAGCACTCCGATTGATTCGCAAGAAAGTGAAAGAAACACCAAAAGGCGAATGGATTTTAGGCGGCGGTTGGCATAAGACTTACTTCCGCGAATTTCCAACGAGAGAATTTTTAGACGAGATTTCAACCGACCATTTTATCGCCCTTTCAAGCCAAGACTTTCACGCCACATGGGCAAATACGCCTGCGTTCAACCTGCTAAACGCAAATGATTTTTCGCCCGAAGAATTGCCAAAAGATGAACAGGGCGAATGGCTTGGCGTTGCTTTTGAGAGAGCCGCGCTCAAATTGGCTTCGCTTGCAACAGTTTCTACACCTGTATTAGCAAACGCCATTCGCACGGCGCAAGCAAAACTCTTTGAGTTCGGAATTACCGATGTGTTCGCGATTGAACGCGCCGACGCGCTTCCTGCTTTTGCAAGTCTTGGTGATGACTTAAAACTGCGCGTTCAGTTGGCGATTTACCTTGAGTCGCTTTCTGAAGCCAAAGCCTTTTTCAAGGAACGGTCGCTTCGCAATCTTTCGCTGAACGCGGTCAAACTTTTTATTGATGGCTCGCTTGGGGCGGAAACATGCGCCCTGCTCGAACCCTTTGAAAACACAAGCCATTTCGGCATTAGCCTTTATGCCGATGCCGACCTTGTGCAACTCTTCAAACTAATTGAGCGCGAGGGCTTGAATGTTGCTGTTCATGCGATTGGCGACCGTGCCGTGCGGCGTGCGCTTGATGCGTTTGAAAAAATCGGGGCTTCGCCACACTCGCCATTCCGTCATCGCATTGAACACGCGCAGATGATTCACGATGAGGACTTACACCGCTTTGCCAAACTTGGCATCACGGCTTCCATGCAACCCATTCACATTCGCGAAGATATTGCCACTGCACGCCGATTGCTTGGCAAGCGTCAGAGAGAACTCTATCGATTCAAATCGCTTCTCGATTCAGGCGCACATGTCATTTTCGGAAGTGATGCCCCGATTGAAACGCCAAATGTCTTGGAAGGCTTTTACTATGCGATGGAACGACGCGATAAAGAAGGCAACTGGTGGTATGAGAATGAACGCTTATCGTTTGAAGAGACCTTACGCGCTTACACCGAACTGCCACACAGGCTCATCAACACAGGCACTCGCGGGCGATTGGAAATCGGCTATGAAGCCAATGCCGTAATTGTGCCGAAAGATTTTTTGACCGAGTTAAGACAAAGGAAAACCGCGCCATCGGTCTTGGCGACGATTTCATCGGGAGAGATTGTATTTGAAAAAGAATTGACTTGTGTTCAATGAACGGTAGAAAGTTCTTCAACGGAAACGCTTGTGATGAGTGAGTGTTCGGGTGTTCCCCAGTAAGAGCCAGTAACAGGCGCAGTCAGTTCGGGATATGCCGAAGCGCAAACAGCGATGTGTTTATCGCCTGCCATTGTGCCGTAACTCGCATCGAAACCGCGCCACCCTGCGTCAGGAAAATACACTTCAAGCCAAGCATGGAGTTCATGATTTTCTCCCAATGTTTCGTCATAGTGATAGCCGCTTGTGAATCGTGCCGCCAATCCAAACGCCCGACAGAGTGCCATTTGAAGCACGGTGAAATCGCGGCATGAGCCTTGCTTATCGTGAAAGGTTTGAGAAGGCGAATGTGGCAAGCCGCGAAGGCGCGGATACTTTTTGAACTCGTGATAAATGTGCGATGTGAGCGATTGAACAAATTGGAGCGCGTTGTAATTGGCTTCTCGGGCAAGGGCTCTGCCAAAATCGAGGGTCTCGTTGTCCATTTCAATCGGTTCTAAACACGGACGCATCGCGGGGAAGAGCAAATCCATGTAAGGCGTGTTTAATTGCCACGATGAATAAAATGAATGTTCGCGCTGGGTGCTGACGGTCATTTCAGCAGTGATGTGAAGGTTGGTGCTTTTCTCGCTGAACGAGGCAATATGAATCGTGTTGCCGTGTTGCGACTCGGCAAAGAGCGAATCAGGCGTTGGATCTATCGTGAGCGAAAAAGAGATTAACTCTTGATGTGAATCTACACGCGGATAAAAACGAAAGGTATGCGGCGCAAAGAGAACAGGTTCAGGATAGCGATACTCGGTATGATGCGTAACGCGAAGAATCATTTGGCGGAGTTAGTGAGCAAAAAAGGTTTCGTAGATAAGATTATCGATGTCGTTAAGGCGGTTTTGAATATCATCGAGCGATTCGTGCAAGCCTTTGGCGATGATGTCTTGAATGTCGGCGTATTCAAGTTCGGAGCGGAGTTGTCCGAGTTTTTTTTCCGCACTATTGCTGAATGTGGAAAGCGGCGTGCCAGTAATGGCGTGAAGTGATGATTCGGCTTGCATGAGCGCGAAGCGAATTGAGCGAGGAAATGCCTGATTGAAGATGAGAAATTCTGCAATGTCGGCAGGCGTGATTTTGCTGTATTGTCGGCGATACATCTGATACGCGCTGGCGGATTTCAAGATGGACGTCCACTGCATGAGGTCAATCGTAGAGCCAACGTCTTTGGTATCGGGAAGCAAAATAAAATACTTGATATCGAGAAAGCGCGAAGTTTTATCGGCGCGTTCAATGAAGTGTCCGATTGTACCGAAGTGCCAGCCTTCCGTGCGCGAGATGGTGGTATCAACAATACCGAGAAAGAGCTGACAACTGCGGCGAACTTCGTTGAAAAAATTTGCCGCGTTGAGCCGCTTCCACTCATGCTGACTTACCGCTTCAAGAACGAAGTGATACGTGCGATTGATATGCTCCCACATTTCAATCGAGATGCTATCGCGAACGGTGCGGGCATTTTCGCGGGCGTTCTTCAAGCAGTTGAGAATGGAGTTTGGATTTCCGATATCGGCGACCATAAAGTCAAGCACGTTGCTTTTTGTCGCCTCGCCATATCGTTGAGAAAAGAGATGTTCATCGCCCGTCGTCAAAATGAGCGGAAGCCATTGTTCGCTCAATCCCGGCGGCAAGTCCAAAGAGATATTCAAATTCACATTGATAAGGCGCGAGTAATTTTCTGCCCGTTCAATGTATCGATTCATCCAGTAAATTGAATTGGCAACGCGGCTAAGCATGTGAAGTGTTGGTTGAAGTTGGGTGAAATTACGGAAGGAAAGCGGTTCGTGGAAACAGGTTTAGCTCGCAAGATGTTACTAATTTCACAGAAGTTGAAGTTTGATGAGGAAGACTAACCTTAACCGAAAAAACAAATGAAAATCATTCAAACAGAAATTATTATAGACCGTGAAAGAAATGCGAGGGCGTATCACTTGCCCGATGTTTCAGAGGGACGATACAGCGCGCTCATCATTCTTGATGATTCAAAAAAGATTGGAAAAAAGGATTCAAAGCATCTTGAATTTTCGTTTCACACTCTCAACAACCCTAACGATACATTTCAGCGATGTCAGATATATGGAGAAGAAGAAAGATAAGGTGTTTGTAGACACTAATGTTTTGCTATATGCAAATGTATTAAACTCGGCTCTAAACAAAGACGCTCAACAAATGCTCCTGCAATTTAGAAAAGAAGACTCTGAAGTTTGGATAAGCAGACAGGTCATTCGAGAGTATGCCGCTATCTTGACAAGAGAAGGAGTGTCTATCAAGGCAGTCAAAAACGATATAGAGAGATTTATGGAGTTTTTTGAAGTGGCAGATGAAACTTGGCAAACGACAAGTCATTTTCTCGAGCTACTCACACGCTACGAAATAAAAGGCAAGCAAGTTCATGACGCAAATATCGTTGCAACGATGCTTACGCTTGGAATAAAGAAACTGCTCACGCATAACACAACTGATTTCAAACGATATGAAAAGGAGATAGAGATAATTTCTTTGACCAACACATAGACTGACAAGAACAATATCACCAATTTTCATGGCGTTTCACCAGTGTATGTAGCCAAATTGCTAAACAGTAGTTCCTAATGAATAAATATTTCACCAATGACCGCTTGTCGCTTCTGCTGTTATGCTCGGCAGTGCTGATGTTTCTTGCCGCTATCACGGTTTTGTATCGCTTCAGTAATGGTTTTTCCGAGTCGCTCTTGGAGACGGGCTCGGGAAAAATCGCACTGGTCGTTCTCTTTGCCGCCGTGATGCTGATTGTTGCGAATTTCGTCTATCAACTCGTCATCAAATTCTCCATTCCCTTTTCTCGTCCGATGTTGATTGGCTATGTGGTGTGCGAAGTGCTGTATTCAGGCTTTCTCTTCGCGTTGCAAGTGTGAGAGATGTTTTTCTTTCAAGTAGTTCAGCAAGCCTTTTGCGGCGGCTTCGCACAAATCAAGCACGAGTTCGAAGGTTTCGGGTCCTTCGGTGTAGGGGTCAGGCACTTCGGTGTAGCCTGTTTCGGGTGCGAACTCCATGAAGAGTTTAAGTTTGCGCCACTGCGTTGTGCAGAGTGCAGAAACGTCGGCGTAATTGCTTTTATCCATCATGATGATGTAGTCGTAGTAATCCAAGTCGTCGGCTTCGATGCGTTTGCCGCGATGTGCGGTGAGGTCGTAGCCGCGCTTTGCCGCGTGGCGAAGGGTGCGACTATCCGCCTTGTCCCCGATGTGATAGCCCGCTGTTCCTGCGGAATCAATCTCGAAGTAGTCGCTTAATCCTTCCGATTCAACGAGGTTTCGGAACACGCCCTCTGCCGTAGGCGAGCGACAGATATTGCCGAGACAGACAAACAAAATTTTGACTTTTGAGAGCGGTGAAGAAGTGCTTGACATCGCGTTAAAAGTTCAAAGTTGAAGGTTAAGCAAGTAAAATTGGG
>Ga0272446_1003967_pt1 | contig 17976 bp, 18 predicted proteins | sample YNPCB0061_FD_194587 | JGI IMG/M metagenome (GOLD analysis project Ga0272446, IMG submission 194587) | Hot spring microbial mat communities from Yellowstone National Park, WY, United States - YNP-CB-006-1 | ecosystem: Environmental > Aquatic > Thermal springs > Hot (42-90C) > Sediment | place... | reverse complement strand
TTCGCCCCACAAGCAGTTCGTAAGACAATTCGCCCCCCCCGGGCTCGATTCGCGTCGCCGAAATGACTTTCGCTAGCGTCATTTGCCAAGAGCGAGTCGCCGTGCCATTCAGATCACGGATTCAGGTGTAACCTATTCTTTGTGCTAAACCGTTAGACTTGTCGTTGATGTTTTTCCTGGTGCGTTCAAACCATGATGTTCCAAGAAGGACGTATAATCCATGGAATTTCTTGTCTTTCATAAACTCAACTTGCCGATTAAATTGATTGTCGCCCAATGACGACCACATCTTTAGTTCAAAATATGTCGATTTCACGTCATCTTCGACACACAGATCAAATAGTTGTCCTTCCGGTTCCCATTTGATTGCTTTCGGCACTGCGATATTGACAAGGATTTCTGGTAGCTTCGATTTTGAAAGAAGTGTGAATAAAGCTATTTGATGGGTGCGCTCATAATCAATTGCAGTTCTGAAAAGCAGATCGATTCCGCTCATGTATTTCTCCTTTTATTCAGCTATTCTAGCTAACGGCGCGCATAAGGCGCTGGCCGAAGGCCAGTCCGCCTTGATGCGCTGGTTAGGCCCTCTTCTTGTCTTATTCGCAAGCACCCGCCTGGCGTGCCCCGTAGGTTGCTTGGCTCACGGTGTACCCGTCTCCAGCGCTAGATGAAAGTTGCTCAATAAGACCTTTGCACGAGAAGCCCGTCACACTGAGGTACTGTTGGGCAGATCTAACAGCCTGTTTATTCCAATCAATGTTCAGGCTATCCACTGCTACGGTAGCATCCTTAACGCTATAACCATCCCCAGCATCGGATGAGAGTTGCTGAATAAGTCCTGCCCGTGAGAAGCCCGTCATGCTGATGTATTGCTTCGCAGATCTGACTGCATTCTTCTGAGGCCCAGTTAGCCCTGCCGCCAACGTAGGCGCAGGCCCTAGGACAACGAGGGCAAGAAACGCAATACCGATCGTCTTCAATGCTCTCTTCATACTGTTTCTCCTTCGGTCATAAATGTCTTGGAGGATTGGATGGCCTAACAGTGAAATAGTCTGCAGCCCGAAATTCGGGCGCTAGACTGAATGTAGTCTAGCACCCGATTCGGAACATGGTATGTCGCGCGCCTCCGGTTCCAGACAAGCCCCCGGTGCGGCCGCACCCGCGACCAACCCGCGCCGCGAGTCGGGTAACCCCTCCGGGTGGGATCGCTACGTCTCCGTCCTGGAGCGTAACCGCATCCCTGCCAACCAACGCCGGTGGTACGTGCTCCGCGCCGAGGCCTTCGTCGACGCCGTCCGGCCGACCCGCATGGGCGAGGTGTCGGTGGGACAGATCACGACCTTCTTCCCGCGCTACGCCCGCGAGCAGGGGCTGAACGAGTGGCAGTTTCGGCAGACAGTGGATGCGGTGCAATTGTTGTTGGTTGACCTGGCGCAATCCAAGGCGTCGCGCGAGATCGACTGGGACTTCTGGAAGGAGGCGGGCAGGGCGTTGGACGCGGCGCACCCGACGGTTGCGAGGGCCTTGACTCCCGACGAGGCGGTGGAAGCCCAGCCCAGATACGCGAGGTCCACTGAGCAATACCCGCTGCTGAAGAGGCTGGCCCGGGCATTGCGCGCGCGGCGCTACTCGATCCGCACCGAGCAGAGCTACGTGGACTGGGCACATCGCTTCCTGCTCTTCTGCGCGGGACAGGCAGAGTGCGATCTCGCCCAGAGCGACGTCGAGCGCTTTCTCGCCCACCTGGCCATCGAGCGCTCGGTTTCGGCCAGCACCCAGAATCAGGCACTGAACGCCTTGGTGTTTCTCTTTCGGGAAATCCTGGGGCAGCCGCTCGGTGATATGCGCTTCGGCCGCGCCCGGCGTCCGCCCCGGGTCCCGGTCGTGCTGACCCGGGAAGAGGTCCGCGCCTTGTTTGAGCAGATCTCGGGTACCACCGCCCTGATGGCGCGTTTGATGTACGGGACGGGGATGCGCCTGATGGAGTGCATTCGTCTTCGGGTCGGCGACCTGGACTTTGGCCACCGGCTGGTGGTGGTGCGCGACGGCAAGGGCGGAAAGGACCGGGTGGTCCCGTTGCCGGAGCGCCTGGTGGGCCCGCTGGAGGCCCACCTCCAAGAGGTACGCCGCCTGCACGAGGACGATGTGCAGGCCGGGGTAGGAGACGTGCAACTGCCGGACGCCTTGGCTCGGAAGGCCCCGAATGCCCCACGCGAATGGATCTGGCAGTTCGTCTTCCCGAGCGCAAACCTTTCGAAGGATCCGAAGACCGGATGCGTCCGCCGCCATCACCTGCACGAGGCCACATTGCAACGGGCGGTGAAGCAGGCCGCCGAGAAGGCGGGTATCCCCAAGCGGGTCAACAGTCATTCGTTGCGTCATTCATTCGCAACGCATCTCCTGGAGGCCGGCTACGACATCCGCACCGTCCAGGAGCTGCTGGGTCACGCCGACGTATCCACCACGATGATCTATACACATGTGCTGAACCGCCCCGGCGTGGTCCCGGTGCGCAGCCCCGCGGATACCATCTGAACGGGTGCATCGCCGTCGTAGGCGAAGATGGCTGCCCGGTCGATCCTGCGGACGATTGCGTCCCGAACGCTTTGGGCTTCCGGCCCGCAGCGGGGCCGGGGGCCCGGCGGCGGCTTCGAGACGATCCGGCCAGCAAGAAAACCGATGGAGACAGACAGCCTGACCGACCTGTTGGTCCCCTCGCACGAAGGGCTGCCCCGGTTGGGCTCGGGCTATGCCGAGAATGCTCGGGGCCGTTCGGGGCCAGGTCTCGCTTTGCAGCAAGCTGGCTGCGACAGACCGATTTTGGCAGGGTGCTTTTTGACGAAAGACCGGCTCAATCCCAGCTCAGGGCACCGCCGGTCTGGTACTCAGTGACCCGGGGCTCGAAGAAGTTCTTTTCCTTTTTGAGGTCCAGCACCTCGGACATCCAGGGGAACGGATTGCTGGCGCCCGGGTACTGTTCCGGCAGACCGATCTGCGGAGACGGGGTCTGGCCTTGTCTCTTGCCCATGCGAGGATTGACAGTATCGTTGCTGCTCACCGCTGACTGGCAGGGGCAGGTTAAGCGCGATGTGGCTCCGCAACGCTTGGCTGAGCGCTCCCGCCAGTCCTCGTCGCCTCGAACCGGATGCGCAGACCCAGCGCATGCGCCACCTTCATCACCGTCGCGAAGCTTGGGTTGCCCTCACCCGACAGCGCCTTGTAGAGACCCTCTCGGGTCAGGCCAGTATCGCGGGCCAACTGCGCCATGCTGCGGGCACGAGCCACGGTGCCGAGCGCATGCGCCACGAACGCCGGATCGTCGCCGCCTTCATCCATCACCGCCTCCAAATAGGCGGCAATGTCTTCCTCGGTCTTGAGGTAGTCTGCAGTGTCATAGCGGCTGAACGTCTCTTGTGCCATGACTCAGTCCTCCCACTGCGCGGCAAGCGCTTTGGGCTGGGCGATGTCTCTGCCCTGCGTGGATTTGTCCCCGCCGCAGAGAAGGACGACCACCAGGCGGCCGCGCCGCATGAAATACACCCGGTAGCCGGGGCCGTGATCGATGCGGATCTCGCTGATGCCATCGCCGACCGGTTTCGCGTCGCCCAGGTGGCCCAACGCCATGCGATCCAGGCGTGCCTGAATCCGCGCCGCAGCGCGGGCATCGCGCAGTCCACCGAGCCAGCGGTCGAAGGCGGCGCTCTTGATGAGATCGAGCATCTGTCAACTATGGTTAACTGGCCGGCTGGCGTCAACCAGGGTTCAAGCCCCGTTGACACCCAGTCTTCCGTTGCCTACGGACCCTGCCTCAATCCCAGCTCAACGCCCCCCCCGTCTGGTACTCCGTCACCCGCGTCTCGAAGAAGTTCTTTTCCTTCTTGAGGTCCAGCACCTCGGACATCCAGGGGAACGGATTGCTGGCGCCCGGGTACTGCTCCGGCAGACCGATCTGGGCACAGCGCCGATTGGCGATGAACTGGAGGTATTCCTCGAACATGGGGGCGTTGAGCCCAAGCACGCCGCGGGGCATGGTGTCGTAGGCGTACTGGGCCTCCATGGCCACCGCATCGCGGATCATCTGCACGAGTTCCTGCTTGAAGCTGGCGGTCCACAGGTGCGGGTTCTCGATCTTGATCTGGTTGATCATGTCGATGCCGAAGTTCATGTGCATGGACTCGTCGCGCAGGATGTACTGGAACTGCTCGGCGGTGCCGGTCATCTTGTTGCGCCGGCCCATGGATAGGATCTGCACGAAGCCGACGTAGAAGAAGATGCCCTCGAAGATCACGTAGAAGGCGACCAGCTCGCGCAGCAGCTTCTGATCGTTCTCCGGGGTGCCGGTGTTGAAGTGGGCGTCGGCCAGGTAGCGGGTGTAGGGCAGGGCCCACTCGGCCTTTCGGGCGACGGCGGGGACCTCGCGGTACATATTGAAGATCTCACCCTCGTCGAGGCCGAGGCTCTCCACCACGTACTGGTAGGCGTGGGTGTGGAGCGCCTCCTCGAAGGCCTGGCGCAGCAGGTACTGGCGGCACTCCGGGTTGGTGATGTGGCGGTAGACGGCCAGCACCAGGTTGTTGGCGACCAGGGAGTCGGCGGTGGAGAAGAAGCCCAGGTTGCGCTTGACGATGGTGCGCTCGTCCTCCGTGAGGCCATTCGGGTCCTTCCACAGGGCGATGTCCGCATTCATGTTGATCTCCTGCGGCATCCAGTGGTTGGCGCAGGCGTCCAGGTACTTCTGCCAGGCCCAGTCGTACTTGAAGGGGACGAGCTGGTTGAGATCGGCACGGCAGTTGATGATCTTCTTGTCGTCCACGCGGACACGGCCGGCGCCCATCTCAAGGGATTCCAATCCCGTCGCACCGCCCGCCGCCGCGGGCTCCGGACTGACCACCGGCGCAGCTCCGGCGGTTGCCATCAGGGCCTGATGGTCGACCAGTCCCTGGCCGGACCTAACCTCGGCCGGCCCGCCTCGCCGGCGGATGCCTACCGGGCCGAAGGGCTCTGAAGGCGCGTGCTCGTGGGGCGGGTTGGGCTCGTCGAAAGGGGGCGTCGCCGGGGGAGGCATCTGCCCGCCGCTTTGGGCCGGTCCAGCGGCGGCGGGCTTGGCAAGGGCGGCAAGTGGATCGTCCCAGTTCAGCATGGCGGTGGCTCCTCTCGGTGGTTGTTCGTCTGATTGGCGATGCGTGGGTCGCTGGCCGCTCCGGTCAGGCAGCGCAGGCGCTATTGTAAGGGGTGCCGGACGGATGTCTAGTGGTTGACACTATATCTTGTGGGCTCCTGTCGAAAAAACCACAAGATGTAGAAGACCACTCCAGGCCAGCGCAGGGGCCTGGATGGTCGGCGACGCGGGGTCTGCGGACCGGCCGGGGCTCGGTGCGATCAGCCTAGCTTGCGGTCCCTGGCGGCCGGAGGTCGATCCAATGGCGCACAAGCCTCGGGCCCAGTGCGGCTGGAGTCAAGGGCCCGGGCAGCGTCCGGCTACAATGGCGGCCTCTTCATTTCGCCCTGCGCGGTGTTCCCATGGCCGTCACGCCCCTGTCTGGTCTCGGTTATCTCCTCACGGGGGTGAGGCTCATCGCCGGGAGCGGGCTGAGGCGGTTCGTGGTGGTCCCGCTGCTGGTGAACACCATCGTCTTTGCGGGTGCCATCTGGGCCGGTGTGGCCTGGTTCGAGGGCATCGTCGCCCGGACCCAGGCCAGGGTTCCCGGGTGGCTGCAATGGCTGGAATGGGTGCTTTGGCCCGCCTTCATCCTCGCGCTGGCGGTGCTGGTGTTCTACACCTTCGGGCTGCTCGCCAACCTGATTGCCGCGCCCTTCAACGCCCTGTTGGCGGAGAAGGTGGAGCTGCACCTCAGGGGCCAGCCCCTGGACCAGGGGGAAGGGCTTGCCAAGGCCATGCGGGAGCTGGTCCCGAAGCTGCTCGATGAGCTGCGCAAGCTCATGTACGCCGCCTTGTGGGCTGTGCCCTTCCTGGTGCTCTTCGTGGTCCCGGGCATCAACCTGGCGGCCCCGTTCCTATGGTTTCTCTACACGGCCTGGATGCTGGCCCTGCAGTACATCGACTACCCGATGGGCAATCACGGACTCAAGTTCAAGGCCATGCGCGCGCGGCTGCGGCGACGGCGCCTTGTGGGGCTGGGCTTCGGGGCCGCCACCGCCGGCATGACCCTGGTGCCCGTTCTCAACTTCATCGTCATGCCTAGCGCCGTGGCGGGTGCCACGGCGCTCTGGGTCAGGGAGCTGCAGGACGACCCTGTGGAGCCGTAGGCGCTTTTCGTCTGCCGACCTTGAGCACGCACCGGCATCTCGGCGAGGGTGTGGGTGTCCGGGACCCGGTCAGCGTCGATACCCAGCCGCGGCCTCCGCGCGGGGTAACCTCAGGTCTGCCGCAGGAGGTCGACCCGGTGGGGCTTGCGGAAATGGACCCCATCCGGCGTCATCTGAGCCAGAAAGGCGGCGCGAATGCGCTCGTACAGGGCCTGGCTGATGGCGAGAGGGGTGTGGGTGACCTTGAGGAAGTGGTTCTCGAAGTCCTCCCAGGTTGCATAGATCCCAGGGGTTTCGTAGAAGACCTCGGCCTCCAGGGTGAAAAGCCCCTGGTCCAGCGCCCGATTGAGGGCGGCGACGGCGGCCGCCCTGACCTCGCCCTCGTCGTTGAACAGCCGCAACAGGTCATTGAATGGGCCGGCATAGACCGGCTCCAGGAACAGCGCCCGTCCGCCCGGTTTGAGGACGCGGTGGATCTCGCCCAGGGCCTGGTCCATGACCGGCATGGGGACATGGTGCAAGGACTTGAGCATGAGCACGGCGTCGTAGGTCCCATCAGGGTCGGCAATGGCCTGGGCCCCACCGTAGCGGAAGGTCACGCTGGGCAGGTCCTGGACTTGCAGGTTGTTCTCGTGCTGGATGCGGTCGACCTCGGTGGCCACCACCCGCGCCGGGCGGAAGCGCTCCACGATTCGGCGCGTGGTCCAGGCGGCCCCGCAGCCGAGCTCGAGGACGTCGGCCCCCTGTAGATCGACCAGCTCGCCGATGATGTCCAGGTCTTCGGCGGTGCGGTACGGGTTGACCGGGGTGAACAGGACCTGTGGATGGGCGGGCATAGGCGGTCTCTCGCGTGGTCTGGGGTTCAAGTGTCTGGGCGCACTGTAACGGGCTTGGGACGGGCCTGGGACGCCCGCCAGGCACCTGACTTGCGTGCGTGGGTCGGGCTCGTAGCGGGTGGGGGTGGCTGGGACCCCGCTTGGGGGCTCGGGTTGTCCCGAGGGCTGGCGCGGCGGCCCAATGGCGCTTTGGCCAGATCCCGGGACTGGGCTACCATTACCCGCTTTTCGCCGGCCGAGACCGTTACTCATGCAGGACATCAATCCCCTTGTCAATCACATCGGCGACCTCAAGGAGCGGCTTGCGTCGCTCAGGGGGTACCTTTGACTACGCCGAGAAGAAAGACCGGCTGGTAGAGGTCCTGCGCGAGCTCGAGGATCCGGCGCTCTGGAACGACCCCGAGCGGGCCCAGACCTTGGGCCGCGAGCGCGCGGCCCTGGAGGCCGTGGTCGATGGGCTGGACGGCATCGAGAGGGGCGTCCTGGAGGCCGAGGACCTGTTGGGCATGGCCGTGGAGGAGGGCGACTCCGACACCGTCGATGCCATCGCCGCGGACCTGGCGCGCTTCGAGTCCGGGGTCGCCGGCCTCGAGTTCCGCCGCATGTTCTCCGGTGACATGGACGCCAGCAACGCCTTCCTCGATGTCCAGGCCGGCTCCGGTGGGACCGAGGCCCAGGACTGGGCCGAGATGCTGCTGCGCATGTACCTGCGTTGGGGTGAGCGGCGCGGCTTCAAGACCGAGCTGATCGAGGTCTCCCCGGGCGAGGTGGCTGGGATCAAGAGCGCCACCATCCGCTTCGAGGGCGACTATGCCTTCGGGTGGCTGCGCACCGAGACTGGGGTGCACCGTCTGGTGCGAAAGTCCCCCTTCGACTCGGGCAACCGCCGCCACACCTCCTTCGCCGCCGTGTTCGTCTCCCCGGAGATCGACGACTCGGTCGAGATCGACATCAACCCGGCAGACCTGCGCATCGACGTCTACCGGGCGAGTGGGGCCGGCGGGCAGCACGTCAACCGCACCGAATCGGCGGTGCGTATCACCCACCTGCCCACCGGCATCGTCACCCAGTGCCAGAACGACCGCAGTCAGCACAAGAACAAGGCCACGGCCATGAAGCAGCTCCAGGCCAAGCTCTACGAGCTGGAGATGCAGAAGCGCCGGGCGACCCAGCAGGCGGTGGAGGACTCCAAGTCCGACATCGGCTGGGGGAGCCAGATCCGCTCCTATGTCCTCGATCAATCGCGGATCAAGGACCTGCGCACCGGTGTGGAGATCGCCAACACCCAGGGGGTGCTGGACGGGAACCTAGACCCCTTCATCGAGGCCAGCCTCAAGCAAGGGCTGTGATCCAGGGCCGGCAGCGCCGGCCCGCCTGCGCCGAGGGTGCACCACCACCGCGCGCGATCCTTGCCACCAGCCACGGGAGCCCACAGTGACTCAGACCGAGCGTCCCGAAGACCTGCCGCCCATCCAGGGCGACGAGAACAAGCTCATCGCCCAGCGCCGCGAGAAGCTCGCGGAGCTGCGCGCCCGCGGCAATGCCTTCCCCAATGACTTCCGCCGCGACGCCCTGGCCGGCGACCTGCATGCCCGGCACGGGGCACGGTCCGCCGAGGAGCTCGAGGCGCTGCAGGTGCGCGCCCGCCTCGGCGGACGCCTGATGAGCCGGCGCATCATGGGCAAGGCGAGCTTCTCCCACCTGCAGGACATGTCCGGGCGTATCCAGCTCTTCATTCAGCGCGATGCGGTGGGCGAGGAGGCCTACGCCGCCTATAAGCGTGACCTGGACCTGGGTGACATCGTCGGCGCCGAGGGGGTGTTGTTCAAGACCAAGACGGGCGAGCTGTCCCTGCGCTGCGAGCGCCTGCGCCTGCTGACCAAGGCGCTGCGGCCCCTGCCCGAGAAGTGGCACGGTCTTGCCGATCAGGAGACCCGCTACCGCCAGCGCTACCTCGACCTGATCAGCAACGAGGATGCCCGCCGCACCTTCCAGACCCGGGTGCGCATGATCCAATACCTGCGCGACTATCTGAATGCCCGCGGCTTCCTGGAGGTCGAGACGCCGATGATGCACCCCATCCCCGGCGGCGCGGCGGCGCGTCCCTTCGTCACCCATCATCACGCGCTGGACATGCAGCTCTACCTGCGCATCGCGCCCGAGCTCTATCTCAAGCGCCTGGTGGTCGGGGGCTTCGAGCGCGTCTACGAGGTCAACCGCAACTTCCGCAACGAGGGGCTTTCAACCCGCCACAACCCCGAGTTCACCATGGTCGAGTTCTACCAGGCCTTTGCGGACTACCGCGACCTGATGGACCTCACCGAGGATCTCCTGCGCGGTATGGCCGAGGCGGTGCTTGGGACCACCACCCTGGTCCACCAGGGTGTGACCTACGACTTCGGGCAGCCCTTCCGGCGCCTGTCGGTGCGCGATGCCGTCCTGCACTTCAATGCTGGGGCGGAGGCGGCGGAGGTGGACGACCGGGACGCCGCCTTGGCCCTGGCGAGGCGTCTGGGCATCGCGGTGCACGACACCTGGGGCCTCGGCCGCATCCAACTCGCCCTGTTCGAGGAGACCTGCGAGCACCAGTTGGTGGACCCCACCTTCATCACCGAGTACCCCACCGAGGTCTCGCCGCTGGCGCGGCGCAACGACCAGAACCCCGAGGTCACGGACCGCTTCGAGCTGTTCATCGGCGGGCGGGAGATCGCCAACGGCTTCTCGGAGCTGAACGACCCTGAGGACCAGGCCGAGCGCTTCCGCCAGCAGGCCCGGGAGAAGGATGCCGGCGACCACGAGGCCATGCACTACGACGCAGACTACATCCGCGCCCTGGAGCACGGCCTGCCCCCCACCGCCGGGGAGGGGATCGGCATCGACCGCCTGGTGATGCTCTTCACCGACTCCCCTTCGATCCGCGACGTGCTGCTCTTCCCTCACCTGAGGCCGGAGGACTGACCGGTCTGGCGGCCGCGGGCCGGCTCAGTCGGTCCACAGCCCCGACCCACAGCCCCGGCAGGTCCAAGCTCACCGTGTCGAAGGGCGGCAGGGCCACCGGGTCGGCACCCGCACCGACCTCAAGGAGCAGCCATCTGGCCTCATGCAGGGCGAAGGCCTCCAGGGTGCGCAGCATGGGATCGATGAGCCCGACTGACCGACACCGTCCGCGGCATGGATTGGCAGCTTCTGCACTCGGTCGATCCGGGCGGTGGAGGGGGACATCACCTCGCAGACCCGGTCTGGGGCGGGCTCGGACCAACCGGCTTTAGGCAGCCTGGACAGGCGTTCGCGCCGCCAGCCGGCCAGGTCCGGGACTAAGACCTGTGGGCCCAGGTGCAGGTCGGGCTCGTCCAGGATCCACCAGCCGCCGGGTCCTCCGCAGCCTTGGTCGAAGGGACCGTCGAGCTCGCCGCCGAGGCGGGAGCTTGCCCCCGATGATCCAGGGACCGCTAGGGCAGCGTGGCTGCCTGCACGTGCATCCAGTCGAAGTTGCGGCGCCTCCCCAGGCTGGTCCAGCCTTCCTGCTCCCAGGTCTGCCACCAGAAGTCGTACTCGGGCTTGGCGAAGGCGGCCCGGTCTCGGCCCCATTCGAGCCTGTTGCGGCTGGGATCGAAGTCCAGGGCGATGCCCCAGGCATGCATCGACAGGCGGGTGCCGCCGCGCATCACCCGGTTGTTGTAGCACCCTCCGTAGCGGTCGAGCCGCAGGTCTGTGATCCCCTGCTCGCCGTAATGGTCCAGGACCCGCTGGAGCACCCGCTGGACGGACTCGGCGACCTTTTTGTGGCAGGTGACGCGCTGGGCACGCACGCTCAGGTCCCAGTCCAGACGCAGGGTGTAGGGGACCTCGACGGTGACCAGATTCGAGCCCGGCTGGCCGTAGAACGCAATGACCTTTGACTCCTCCTGGACCGGCCATCGATTGGTGGGATGGGCCACTGGGGCCAGGTCGCGCCAGGGCGCCGGCAGTTCCCCATACTGCTCGAAGTGCTCCAGTTGGTCGAAGGCAAAGTCGGTACGCGTGCCCCAGAGCCCGTCGATCTTGCCCGGCTCGGCGCCCTTGTCCTTGGCCAGGAGCTGGATGTAGGCGACGAGCTGGCGGTTCGACGAGCCGTTGAGGATCTTGTCGCGGTACTCGGGGTCGAGCTCGCCGCGCCGTCGCTCGATCTCGGTCTTTAGGGCTGCCTTGTCCTGGTCGTCCAGGGTGCCGGCCGTGCCCGCGATCGCGTGTCCGGCCTGCTTGAGGTCCTTGCGCGCCAGGTGGATGGCGGCTGTAGGAATTGCCATGGGACCCTCCTCGCCAGTGTTCGCCGTTGGTCAGGGGATCTGTGCGTCCCCGCCTTCGGGCGCGAGAGGGAGCGGACCTGCTGGGCCGGCCGATCCCCGTCGTCGCGCCTGGTACATCTGCCCCCAAGGCTAGTCGAATTCCTGATCCCTGCACTGGGTTGCTGGCTCAGGGTGTGGCGCTGAGATGAAGCTGGTCTCCAGTCCGCGGGCTTAGCCGCGATCCCTCCGCAGCCGCTCGGCGTACTGCTGGTCCTCGCAGGCGATGTGGTCGATCAGCCAGTCCTGGGCGACCTCCAGGGCGCGCTCGGCCAGGTGCTGGCTGGGGCCGTAGACGCGCAGGTCGTAGACGAGCTGGTCGAGCTGCTCGAAGAAGTTGGCATGCAGGCGCTGGTGTCGCTCCAGGCCAGGAAAGCCGTCCCGGCGCATCAGCGCCTCCTCGGCCCGAAAGTGCCGGGCGGCATAGGCGCGCAGGTACTCGATGGCCTCCTCGACGCCGTGCTCGCCCTGGCAGTTGAGGATGCGATCGTAGAGCCGGTGGGTGGCATCGAAGAATCCCTGGTGCTGGTCGTCGATGTCGGCGATGCCCATGCGGTAGGCGTCGGACCAATCTTTGAGCATGTCACACCCTCGGGCTGGGGGTCAGGGGCGCTGGGCAGGCGGTTTGCCCCTAGCCGGTGAGCACCGCCATGGCCAGCTCCTCCTGGGCCTCGGTCAGGTAGGGGAGGCCGGTGACGTCAGCGGTCTCGCGGTTGGCCGCCATCAGGTCACCGCGGCTCAGCTCGTCGAGGGAGAATTTGCGCGCCCCGGCCATGAACTGCTGCAGGCCGCAGGCGAGCTTGTCGGCGTAGCCGTACATGGCCACGGCGCCGAAGGGGATGTGGGCCATGTCCGCGTCGCCGACCTTGCTGCGCACCGCCTCCCAGCCGGCGAAGATCTCCTCCGGCGCCTCGCCGATGGCCTTGACGGTGGACGGAAGCTGGTCCCAGTTGCCGTGCACCGCGGCACGGCGCTCGGGGCGCAGGACACCCTCGATGTTGCTGCCGAGAAAACCGGGGATCATTGGTGCCCGGCCCATGCAGACGACCTTGGCATAAGGGGCGCCGAGGGCGAGGGCCTTGAACAGGTGGTCTTCCCGTGCGAAGCCTCCAGCCAGCGAGATGTCCGGGGGGGTGATCCCGCGCTCCGCCAAGAGCCGGCAGTAGTCGTGGGCCTTGGCGTGCAGCGGCAGGGATGGCACACCCCAATGCTCCATCATGTTCCAGGGGCTCATCCCGGTCCCGCCGCCGGAGCCGTCGATGGTCAGCAGGTCGAGCTTGGCATCGGCGGCGTAGCGGATGGCCATCGCCAGGCCTTCCATGCCGTAGGAGCCCGTCTTGAGCGAGATGCGCCGGAACCCCAGGCCGCGCAGCCGTGCCACCTCCGCCATGAAGGCCTCGCGGACCTGCCCAGCCGAGCTCAGCTCCGTGCCACCGAGGCGGCTGTGGCGGGCGAAGCTCGTGATGGCCCCTCGCTCGAAGGCCTTGCGCACCGCCGGGTCCGCCGGGTCAGGGTCGACCACATAGCCGCGTTCCTTGAGGAACAGGGCATAGTCCAGGTCGCGGACCTGGATTTCCCCGCCGATGTTCTTGGCCCCCTGGCCCCACTTGAGCTCGATGATGACCTGGTCACCGTAGTTGTCGATCAGGTATTCGGCGACGCCGTTGCGGGTGTCCTCCACATTCATCTGGACCAGGATGGCGCCCCAGCCGTCGAACCAGCGCAGGAAGGTCTGGATGCGGCGGTCCAGCTCCGGTGCAGCCGTGACGCGGCCGCGCTCGAAGACGGCGGCGCGGTCGATGCCGACCACGTTCTCCCCGATGACGATGGGGAAGCCGCACAGGGCCGCGCCCACGGCGAAGGAGTCCCAGTACTTGGCGGCGACGAAGGTCGAGCCCAGGGCACCGGTCATAATGGGCAGGCGGCAGCGGGTCTCGACCTCCCGTCCGAAGCGGGTTGCGATGTCGACGTTCGGGAAGATGCGGTCGTCGCTTGCCCTGGACAGCCGTCCGGCCAGGCCTTGGGCGCCGTAGACGTAGCCCTGGATGCGCAACGCATGGTAGCCAACGCCCTCGGCCACGAGGTTGGCCGATCCCGCGGTGGTTGCACCGAAGTCACGCGGGTAGAGCAGCTTGCGCCCAAGCAGGGATGACAGCCAGGTCTCGCACTTGCCCTTGCAGTCGGCGCTGCACAGGGTGCACAGCCCGGATTCGCAGGGGTTGCCCCGATTGGTCGTCCCCAGGGCGTCGTTTTGTTTGGGTGCTTCGTACATGTGCGTTCCTCAAGGTGCCCGCGTCTTGGTGGGCGAAGTGGCGCGTCCGGCCAGGACGGGGAGTGCCGGGGCGGGTGACCAAGGTCCCTCGGCTGAGCCCTTGAAAGAGCCTCTTGGAGGTGTCGGCAGCATGACGGCGTGGCTCAGGTGCCGGCCCCCGCCGCATTGCGGGCTGCGATCCTACACCGCGCCGGCCGTGTGCCTCAATGCGATTCCCAGCGCCTCCGGCCGGTGCCCGTTCAGACAGCCAAATATCACCCATAAATGATTGATATGAAAGGCAAAAAAACCGTTCTCTAGGCCTTGAAACTGGGCTGGATTGCACTACATTACACGTAGGATGTTGAAACGAAGGAGGGTAACCATGACAACCAAGCGTAAAGAGTTGACAGAGGTGGTCCCTCGCCGTGAGCTGAGCCTACTCGACGAGATGGACCGGGTGTTTGACAGCCTCTTTCACCGCGGATGGATGAGGCCGTTCCGTGAGACCTTGCCGGATCTTGCGCGGTTCGAGGAGGTCTTCGGTGTCGGCACACCGCGGGTCGATGTGCTCGATCGGGAGGATGAGATCCTGGTGCGGGCCGAGGTCCCGGGTGTCGAGAAGAAGGATCTGCAGGTCGAGCTGAGCGGTCAGCTCCTCACCATCCACGGCGAGCGCCGTCGTGAGGAGAAGGAGGAAACGGGCGAGTACTTCCGCTCCGAGATCGCCCACGGTGCCTTTAGCCGCACCATCCGGCTGCCGGAGGAGGTGGCGCTGGACAAGGCCGCGGCCGAGTTCAAGGACGGCATCCTCGAGGTCCATCTGCCCAAGACGCACAGGACCGAGCGGCGGCGGATCGAGGTGGCATGACGCCGCCCCGGGCGGCTCGCCCTGAGCGAGCCGCATCCTCCCTCTCCTCCAGGTAGGACGAGGGGGTGCGCCTAAAGGGCGCAAAGGCCGGCCGAGAGGCCGGCCTTCGTATGTCAGCGACCGAGCGGGACGATCCGCTGGCATCCCCCCGGCCATCCAAGCGGCGCCTCAGCCCGGGAGCGCCGCGATGTAAGCGGCCACCCCATCCATCAGCATCTGCACCGAGACCATGATGAGCAGCATGCCGGTGAGCCGCACCAGGGCGCGCAGGGCCCTGGGCCCCAGGACCTCGAACAGCCCGCTGGAGGCGAGCAGGACGGCCGCGCTGGCGCACCAGGCCAGGGTCAGGGCACCGAACCAGGTCCAGAACCGTCCCGGGTCGCGGCTCACCAGGAGCAGCACGGCGGATACGGCGGAGGGCCCGGCGATCATGGGCACGGCCAGCGGGACGATGAAGGGCTCCTCCTCGAGCTCGCCGCGGCGGACCCCGTCGGTCTCGGGGAACACCATGCGCAGCGCGATGATGAACAGCACCACCCCGCCCGCGACCCCCAGGGCCGGCTGCTCCAGGCCGAGATACTCCAGGATGGCCTGCCCTGCGACCAGGAAGGCCAGCAGGACCAAGTAGGCGAACACCAGCTCCCGGGCGATGATGCGCCGTCGCTGGGCGGGCGGGTAGCGGCTGAGCAGGGAGTGGAACAGCGGGATGTTGCCCAGCGGGTCCATGATGATGGCGAGGAGCACGGCGGCGGAGACCAGGTCCATGGGCCGAGCATACTGGAGCGGTAGAGCCCCGGCCAAGGTCCCGACCACGAGGGCCGGTCCGGTCGGTTAAGCTTGGCGCTGGGACCTGCCGCGGTGGGGGATCGCACATGCAGCTTGAGTTCTACGGGGCCGCGAGCGGCGTCACCGGCTCCTGCCACATCCTCAGCGTCGGCAGCCGGCGCGTGCTGCTCGACTGCGGCCTGATCCAGGGCGGCCGCGAGGACGAGGAGCGTAACCGCGAACCTTTCCCCTTCGATCCCGCGGCCGTCGATGCGGTCATCCTCAGCCACGCCCACCTGGACCATTCCGGGCGGCTGCCGCTGCTGGTCCGGGAGGGCTTTCGGGGACCCATCTATGCCCAGGGCGCTACCTGCGACCTGTGCGAGGTGCTGTGGCAGGACGCCGCCGGGCTCGCCGAGCGGGAGGCGGCCTACCAGGGCCGCCGGCACCCCGGTGCCGAGTCGCAGCGGCCCCTTTACACCCGCCGGGATGCGGCGCGGGCCTGGGAGCGCCTGGTGGGACTGCGCTATGGCGAGCACCGGGAGGTCCTGCCGGGCCTTGGGGTGCGCCTGCTCGATGCAGGCCATATCCTCGGCTCGGCCTTGGTCGAGCTCGACCTTGAGGAGTATGGCGTCGCCCGCCGGATGCTCTACTCCGGGGACATCGGCCAGTACGACACCCCCATCCTGCATGACCCGACCGCGGTCCCGGAGGCGGATGTCGTCCTCATGGAGAGCACCTATGGCGACCGGCTGCATCGCAGCCGGGAGGACACCATCCGCGAGATCGGGGAGATCATCGCCGCCGCCCGCCATGACCAGGGCAATGTGCTCATCCCCGCCTTCGCCCTCGGCCGGAGCCAGGAGATCCTGTACCTCTTTGGCCAGCACTACGAGGCCTGGGGGCTGGACCGCTGGCAGATCTTCCTGGACAGCCCCATGGCCATCGAGGCCACCCGGATCTACTGGGAGCATCCGCAGCTCTACGACGAGGAGGCGACCAAGCTGCGCCGCCGCCTGCACGAGATGCCGCGCCTCCAAGGTCTGCACCTGACGCGCACCGCGCAGGAGTCCCAGGCCATCAACCGGCTCCACAGCGGCGCCATCATCATCGCCGGCAGCGGCATGTGCGACGGTGGGCGCATCGTCCATCACCTGAAACAGAACCTGGGGCGGCGCGGCTGTCATGTGCTCATCGTCGGCTTCCAGGCGTCTGGCACCCTGGGGCGGCGCCTGGTCGACGGCGCGCAGCAGGTGCGCATCCAGGGTGAGGAGCACCGGGTCCAGGCGCACATCCACACCGTCGGCGGCCTGTCCGCCCACGCCGATCAAGCCGACCTGCTGCGCTGGCTTGGCGGCTTCCGCGGCGCGCCGGCGGTTTACCTGGTGCATGGCGAGGCCGCAGCCAAGCAGGCGTTTCAGGCCCAGCTGCGCGAGACTCGCGGGATCGAGGCTGTGATCCCAGCCCCCGGCGGCGTGCTGGACCTTGGGCGTCTGACCTATGCCAACAGGCCCTGAGTCGTCCAACCACACCCGCCAGGAACGCAAGGCGGCCCAGAGCGGACGGGCCTGATGCAGCGGATGCGGGCGAGGGAAACAGGGGACTGGGGGTCGGGTGGCTACTGAAGCGTCTTGCTAGAGAGTGCCGTGCTGGTGAGCTCTTCGAGGTATTCCTGGAACCTGTGCTCGAGCGGCTGTAGGACGGCGTCGGCGCGCTCTTTTAGGTCGAAGGCACGGCGCTCGAAGTCAGACGAGACCGAGACGATCTTGTCGTGGATCTGCGGGCTGATGGGTCCGCCGGCGGAGATGAGCTGCTCGAGCTCCTTGGCCCCCTGGAACACGGTCCCGTAGTGCTCGCGGATCTTTTGCACCGTGTGCAGGGGCTCGTCGAGCAGCGACAGGTTGCGCACGACCTCCCGGGTGATCTCGTCGGGGATGTTGGAGCGGGACAGCTCCGAGAGGATGACGCTCCGACCCCGGATCAGATCGTTGGCGCGCGAGGCGATGGAGTAGGCCACCATCTCGTACTTGGCGCTGATGAACAGGTAGTCGCGTACCGCATCGCGATACTCCCGCTGGGCATTGCGATCCTCACGGGCGGCGTAGCCCTTCTCGACCTGGTGCGTCTTGATGAGGGCAACGACCGAGATGACGACCGCGATGAGCGCCAGTGCAAGCGTGAGCAGGTTGTAGTCCATATCGTTCGTCCTCAAGCCCAGGGTCGACCCTTGCGGCCGCCGCCGGTCACCCGAGCCGGCAACGGTCGCGGCCGCCTGGGGCATGCCGAGGCCAAGATTGTGGCTCAGAACCGGCAGGAAATCTGCAGCGGTGACCGCAACATGCACCACGGGGCATAGCGGTGCAGCCATGCGGCGGGCGGACCTCGCTTGGGGGCCGAGGGCCCCGCCCTAGGGAGACGCTGATCAAATGCCCTCCCGGCATTTGATCCGCTCGCGCCCCGCGACGCGCGAGTCGCGGGACGCTTCCGTTTCAAGGGCTTGAGGCCCTCGAAACGGGCGGGCCACCCCTGGCCCGCACGGGAAGCGCAATAAATCAGACCTGAATCCGTGATCTGAATGGCACGGCGACTCGCTCTTGGCAAATGACGCTAGCGGAAGTCATTTCGGCGACGCGAATCGAGCCCGGGGGGGGGCGAATTGTCTTA
>Ga0272446_1003966_pt1 | contig 17981 bp, 20 predicted proteins | sample YNPCB0061_FD_194587 | JGI IMG/M metagenome (GOLD analysis project Ga0272446, IMG submission 194587) | Hot spring microbial mat communities from Yellowstone National Park, WY, United States - YNP-CB-006-1 | ecosystem: Environmental > Aquatic > Thermal springs > Hot (42-90C) > Sediment | place... | reverse complement strand
CCCTCGCGCAAGCGCGAGGGGAAACCTGCATATGTGAGGAGAAGCGCGTAACGGGGGTCACAGTTGGAGCCCTCGCGCAAGCGCGAGGGGAAACCGGCATATGTGAGGAGAAGCGCGTAACGGGGGTCACAGTTGGGGCCCTCGCGCAAGCGCGAGGGGGAAACCGCAAGCGCGAGACGAGGCGAGGATGAGAAACGCGCGGGAGCGATTACTTGTGCGCGACGGCCTCGAGGCGGGCGCGGGCGCGTTCGGCGGCGTTCAGGGCGCGGGCGATGTCGACGCCGGGCGCTGGATGGAGGATGCGCTCCTCGGCGCGCCTGAGCGCCGCCTGGGCGCGGGCGAGGTCGATTTCGTCGGCGCTTTCGGCGCGGTTGGCGAGAACGCGGATGCGGTCAGGGCCGACCTCCACGTAGCCGCCGATGACCGACATCCACTTCTTCTGGCCGTTTTCGAGTTCGTAGACGAGCACGCCGGTGCCGAGTTCGGCAAGCAGCGGCGCGTGTTCGGGCAGGATGCCGAGGTAGCCATTCGCCGCCGGTACCTGCGCCTGGCGGACGTTCTCCTTGAGCAACATCCGTTCCGGCGTCGCCACTTCGAGGCGCAGCATTCCAGCCATGGTCAGCTCGCTTTCTTCAGTTGCTCGGCGCGCTCGAGCACGTCCTCGATGGTGCCTTGCATGTAGAAGGCCTGTTCGGGGATGTCGTCGTGCTTGCCGTCGCAGATTTCCTTGAAGCCGCGGATGGTGTCGGCGAGCTTGACGTACTTGCCCTTGAAGCCGGTGAACTGCTCGGCCACATGGAACGGCTGCGAAAGGAAGCGCTGGATCTTGCGGGCGCGCGAGACGGTGAGCTTGTCCTCTTCGCTCAGCTCGTCCATGCCGAGGATGGCGATGATGTCCTGGAGGTCCTTGTAGCGCTGCAGGATCTGCTTGACGCGCTGGGCGGTGGCGTAGTGCTCCTCGCCGACGATGAGGGGGTCGAGGATGCGCGAGGTGGAGGCCAGCGGGTCGACGGCCGGGTAGATGCCGATGGCGGCGATTTCGCGCGAGAGCTGCGTGGTGGCGTCGAGGTGCGCGAAGGTGGTGGCCGGGGCGGGGTCGGTGTAATCGTCCGCGGGCACGTAAATGGCCTGCACGGAGGTGATGGAGCCGCGCTTGGTGGAGGTGATGCGCTCCTGGAGCTCGCCCATCTCGGTGGCGAGATTGGGCTGGTAGCCGACGGCCGAGGGCATGCGCCCGAGCAGGGCCGATACCTCGGAGCCGGCCTGGGTGAAGCGGAAGATGTTATCGATGAAGAGCAGCACGTCCTGGCCTTCGTCGTCGCGGAAATACTCGGCGACGGTGAGCGCCGAGAGCGCGACGCGGAGGCGCGCGCCGGGCGGCTCGGTCATCTGGCCGTAAATGAGGGCTACCTTGGACTTGGTCCAGTCGGTCGGGTCCAGCACGCCGGACTCCTGCATTTCGAGCCAGAGGTCGTTGCCCTCGCGGGTGCGTTCGCCGACGCCGCCGAAGACGCTGACGCCGCCGTGCTGCATGGCGATGTTGTTGATCAGCTCCATGATGACGACGGTCTTGCCGACGCCGGCGCCGCCGAACAGGCCGATCTTGCCGCCGCGCAGGTATGGCTCGAGCAGGTCGATCACCTTGATGCCCGTTTCGAACATCTCGGTGGTGGTGGACTGCTCCTCGAACGCGGGCGCAGGACGGTGGATGGGGTAGCGCTTCTCGGTGGGCACGGGGCCCATTTCATCCACCGGCTGGCCGAGGACGTTGAGCACGCGGCCGAGCGTCTGCTTGCCGACCGGCATGGTGATGGGCTCGCCGAGCGAGACGGCCTTCATGCCGCGCACGAGGCCCTCGGTGGGCTGGAGGGCGACGGTGCGCACGCGGCCCTCGCCGAGGTGCTGCATCACTTCCGCAGTGATGTCGATGGGGGACGGGGAGTCGAACCCTTCGCTCGTGATGCGCACGGCGGTGTAGATGACGGGCACCTGGCCCTCGGGGAACTGGATGTCGACCGCAGGGCCGGCCACCTGAACCACTTTCCCGACGACTTGCGTGTTGGTTGCTTCACTCATGGATCAAAAACCTCATTCCAGGGCGCTGGCGCCGCTGACCACCTCGATGATTTCGCGCGTGATGCTGGCCTGGCGGACGCGGTTCATGTACAGGGTGAGCTTCTGGATCACTTCGCCCGCGTTCGTGGTGGCCGCATCCATGGCCGTCATGCGCGCCGCCTGTTCGGCGGCGGCGGATTCGAGAAACGCTTCGAGCACCTGGAGAACGATGAACTCGGGCAGCAGCTTTTCGAGCAACTGCATGGGGGGCTGCTCGAAGATGTACTCGCGCGGGGAGGCGGCCTGGGGCATCTCGATGGGGAGAATCCGCTTGACCGTGACGCGCTGCGAGAGGACGCTCTTGAACTCGTTGTAGATCAGGTACACCGCGTCGGCCTCGCCGGCGGTGAAGCGCTCGATCAGCTTGCGGCCCAGATCTTCGGCCTCGGTCTGGCCCGCGCTCTGGCTGATGCCGGTGGTCTCGCCGCTGATGCGCACGGGGCGTTTGCTGAAGAAGTCGCGGCCTTTGCGGCCTACCAGTTCGAGCGAGACTTCCTGGCCGGGGCGGTCGGCGAGGAACTGCAGGGCGGCCTTGATCAGGTTGGCGTTGAAGGCGCCGGCAAGGCCGCGGTCGGCGGTGATGAGCACGAGTTGGACGCGATGCTCGGGGCGGGCGGCGAGCAGCGGGAGCTTTTCGACGAGCTCGGGGCCGGCGGCGGCGACGACGTCGCGGAGCAACTCGTTGGCCATGCGGGAGTACGGGCGCGCGTTGATGACGCGATCCTGCGCGCGCCGCAGCCGGGCCGAGGCGACCATCTTCATGGCGCGGGTGATCTGCTGGGTGTTCTTGACCGAGCGGATGCGGCGCCGGATGTCGATGAGACTGGGCATGGGGCCTCCCGGGCGCTACGCCAGCTTGTGCTCGGCCTTGAAGCGCTGTTTGAACTCGGCCATCATCTTCTCGATCCGCGCTTTGAGATCTTCGCTGATCGCCTTTTTTTCGCGGATTTCGGAAAGGATGTCGGCATGGGAGGCGTCGGCGAAGCGGTACAGCTCGGACTCGAACGGCTGGCAGGCTTCCACCGGGAGATCGTCGAGGTAGCCGTTGACGCCGGCAAAGAGAATGAGCACCTGCTTTTCAACGGGGAGCGGACGGTACTGCGGCTGCTTGAGGATCTCCGTAAGGCGGCGGCCGCGGTTCAACTGCGCCTGGCTGGCCTTGTCGAGATCGGAGCCGAACTGCGCGAACGCAGCCAGGGCGCGGTACTGGGCCAGATCGAGGCGGAGCGAGCCGGCCACCTGCTTCATGGCCTTGATCTGCGCGTTGCCGCCGACGCGGCTGACCGAGATGCCGACGTCGACCGCGGGGCGGATGTTGGAGTTGAACAGGTCGGTCTGGAGGAAGATCTGGCCGTCGGTGATCGAAATGACGTTGGTGGGGATGTAGGCGGAGACGTCGCCGGCCTGGGTTTCAATGAAGGGCAGCGCGGTGAGGGAGCCGCCGCCGAGCTTGTCATTGAGCTTGGCGGCGCGCTCGAGCAGGCGCGAGTGCAAATAGAAGACGTCGCCGGGGTAGGCTTCGCGCCCCGGCGGGCGGCGCAGCAGCAGCGAGATTTCGCGGTAGGCGGCCGCCTGCTTGCTCAGGTCGTCGTAGATGCAGAGGGCGTGGCCGCCGCGGTCGCGGAAATACTCGCCCATGGCGCAGCCGGCGTAAGGGGCGATGTACTGGAGGGCGGCGGACTCGCTGGCGGTGGCGGCGACGACGATGGTGTAGTCCATGGCGCCGTAATCGGTGAGGGTCTTGACGACCTGCGCCACGGTGGAGCGCTTCTGGCCGATGGCGACGTAGATGCAGATGACGTTCTGGCCCTTCTGGTTGATGATGGTGTCCAGAGCGATGGCGGTTTTGCCGGTCTGGCGGTCGCCAATGATGAGCTCGCGCTGGCCGCGGCCGATGGGGATGAGGGCGTCGATGGCCTTGATGCCGGTCTGGAGCGGCTCGCGGACGGGCTTGCGGTCGATGACGCCGGGGGCGATGCGCTCGACAGGGCCGTAGTGATCGGTTTTGATGGGGCCTTTGTCATCGATGGGCTCGCCCAGGGCGTTGACGACGCGCCCGATGAGGGCTTCGCCGACGGGAACGGACATGATGCGGCGGGTGCGGCGGACCTCGTCGCCTTCCTTGATGAGGTGAGGCTCGCCGAGCAGCACGACGCCGACCTCGTCCTCCTCAAGGTTCATGGCGAGGCCCACGACGCCATGGGGCAGCTCGACGAGTTCGCCGGCCATCACCTTGTCAAGCCCGTGGACGCGCGCGATGCCGTCGCCCACGGTGACCACATAGCCGGTCTCGGCGACTTCCACCGCTTTGTCGTAGCTCTCGATCTCCTCCCGCAGCACGCGGGCAATTTCATCGGCACGAATCTGAGCCATAGCTGAGAATCCTGTCTAATCTGCCTTGAGTCAACTTCCGATCACCAGCCGCCGCCGCAAGGCATCCAGGCGCCCGCGCACGGAACCGTCATAGACGGCGGACCCGATGCGCACGGCCATGCCGCCAAGCAAAGACGCATCGACGCCGTAGTCGCAGCGGATCTGGCCGCCGGTGACGCGGGCCAGCGCCTGCTCCAGCGCGGCGCGTTGCGGTTCGGTCACCGGAAGGGCGCTGCGCACCTCGGCGCGCACGATGCCTTCCGCTTCGTCCAGGAGCGCCTGGTAGCGGTCCCGGATGGCGTCCAGCATTGCGAGGCGCCGCTTTTTGGTCGCCACGTTGAGAAAATTGCGGACCGGCCGCCCGGCGCCGATGGCCTCGCAAAGGCGGTTGATCAGGCGCACTTTCTGCTCGTGGTCCACGGCGGGGGAGAGCAGCACCGTGCGCAGATCGCGGCTTTCCCGCAGCAGCGCGGCGAATCCGGCAAGCTGGCCGAGCGCCGCTTCCGCGGCGGACGCGCCGCCTTCGGCTTGCGCGACCTCGAGCAGCGCCTTTGCGTATTGGTTTGCCAGAGCCAGTTCCGCCATGCCGGTCTCCTAGTTCCTGCCCTGATCCAGCGACTGGACGAATCGTTCGACGAGCCGCTCCTGCGCGCCGCGCGCGGCCTCTTCGGCCAGCCTCCGGCCGGCCGTTTCGACGGCGAGATCGACGGCCATGGCGCGCAGTTCCTTCTTTGCGCGGTCGACGGCGGAAGCGATCTCCATCAGCGCCTGCTGGTCGACCTTTTCGAGAAGGCGCCTGGTTTCCTCTTCCATTTGGCGCGCTTCCAGAGCCATCTCCGCGGCAGCCTGCTGCTTGAGAGCCTCGATCTCGCGTTCGAGCCCGGCCACTTTCTCTTCCACCGCCTTGGTATGGCGCTCGGCTTCGGCAGCCTTTTTCTGCGCCTGCTCGAGCTGCTTCAGGATGGAGGACTGCTGGCCGCGGAGGGCCGGAAGACCGAACTTGACCACAGCGAAGCCGACGCCGGCGGCGAGGATGGCGAAGTTGAACCACTTGTAGCCGAGGAAGGGATCGCCGCCGTGCGACCCGCCATGGGCGTCCGCGTCCGGGGAAGCCATCGCCAGGGATGCGGCCGCGAGGAGAAGCCAGAGGAGACGGCTCATTGCGCCCTCCCGGCGAGGACCGATTCCGTGATGGCATCGGCGAGGCGGGCAGCTTCCTCGCGCAGCGACTGGCTGGCGAGTTCCGCTTCCGCCTGGATTTCCGCCCTGGCCGCCTCGACGCGCTCCCTGGCGCGCTGCCGGGCCTCGGCCAGCAGGGCGGCGCGCTCCGCGGCCATGCGCTTGCGCTCGGCCTCCTGCTGATCGAAGATTTCCGCCTGGGCTTGGCGGAGGCTGTTTTCGTACTCCTGAATCCGGGTGCGGGCCCGCTCCACCGCCGCCTGGCAGGACTCAAGAACGCCTTCGGTCCGCCGGCGCCGCTCTTCGAGCACGCGGTCCAGCGGCTGGAAAAGAACCTTCTTCAGGAACCAGTGGAGAAGGATGACCAGAATGAACGTCGGCAGGGCCCGCAAGAGAATGGGCTGGAGGGCATGCCAGATGCCTCGCACTACCTCTATCAGTTGTTCCATCGCGTCGTATTTCGAGAGAAGCGGCTGGGTTCAGAAGCGGAACCGGAGGCCTGACGGCGCGGCAAACGGCGCGCCGCCCCGAAAAGAAAAGGCTATCACGGTCTGATTCTGGGGGTCAATTCGGGCCGCAGAAAAAGCCGGGACCGCAGTGGCGGCCCCGGTGGATCCGCAAAGCGCGCTGATTGCTCAGGCGCGCACGGGCTTTTCTGTGACCTTGAAGTTCTTTTCGTCGAAATAGAGCACCTTGCCCTGGCGGTAGCTCATCACCGCCATGGTGATGACGACCTGCGCGCGGGCGGCGGTTTCGACGTCGAGCGTGGGCTTCTGGCGCGTGCGCATGCAGTCGAGGAAGTTGCCGATGTGGGTCATCATCGTGTCCTTGTTCTCGACTTCGATCTTGACAGGCTCTTCGCCGAACTTGGCCTTGTATTCGGCGCTGATGACGCGCTTTTCAGGCTTGACGGTGATGAAGGGGGCGAAGCCTTCGAAGCGTCCGTGCTCGACCATGACGAGCGTGCCTTCATGGCCGCGCACGGTGCCGGGGATGTGCTCGGAGTTGGCCATGGAGCTGGACAGCACCACCGAGAAGCCCTTGGGATACTCGGCGATCATGTGGAAGGTGTCGGGCACTTCGCGCTCGTCCTTGAACACGTAGATGCCGCCGGAGGCGGCGACCCGCTGCGGGTACTGCGCCTCGCCCCAGCAGATGTTGAACGGAGCCATCACGTGGAAGAACAGGTCCGTGGCGATGCCGCCGGAGTAGTCCCAATACTTGCGGAAGCGGAAGAAGCGGTCGGCGTCGTAGGGGCGTTTGGGCGCCTTGCCGAGCCACATCTTCCAGTCGATGTAGTCGTCGCCCTTGGCCTCGGGGCCGGCGGCGGGATCGATTTTCCAGTTCCACTCGCCCTCGACGGAATTGCGGTGGTAGGAGCCCTGGCTCATGATCATCTTGCCGATCATGCCGTCGGCGATGGCCTTGCGCGCCTTCCACCACTGGTCGCCGGAGGTGGTTTGGGAGCCGACCTGGACGACGCGGCCGGTTTCGCGGACGGTGTTGACGAGCGCCTTCACCTCCTCGATGGTGTGGCACATGGGCTTTTCCAGATAGACGTCCTTGCCCTTGTCCATGGCCTCGAGGGCGATCTGCGCGTGCCAGTGGTCCGGGGTGGCGACGATGACGGCGTCGACTTCCTTGTCTTCGAGGATTTCGCGGTAGTCGAGCGTGCCCTTGCAGCGAAAGCGCTCTTTGGCGAGCGTGACGCGCTTCTGGTAGACGTCGCAGACGCCGGTGATCTGGCAGGCGTTGGGCTTGACCTGTTCGGCGTAGCGCTGGAAGCGTTCGGCGACGTAGAAGCCGCGTCCGCCCGTGCCGATGACGGCGACGTTGATGCGGTCGTTGGCGCCGATGACGCGCCCGGGGTTGAGCTTGTTGGCGGTTCGCGCCATCGCCGTGGAGGCGAGCGCGGCGGCGGCGCCGGCGACGAAGGCGCGGCGCGGGGTGAGGTTGTCGGTCATGATCAGGAAGCCACCTTGTTCAGGAAAGTTCAGATTTATTCTATCCGCACGGCGGGAGCCGGCGCAGGGGCTGTGATATGCTTGCGCGGAGAGAAGGAGGCACGCATGGAGGAATTCTCCGTTTCCTGGTGGCTCTGGATCGTGATCGGCATCGTGCTTCTGGCCGGTGAAATTCTGACGCCGGGCGGGTTCTACATCTTCTTTTTCGGCGCGAGCGCCGTGTGCGTGGGGCTGCTGAAGCTGCTGGGCTTCACGCAAGGGCTGGCCACCGAGGGGCTGTTGTTCGCCGGGCTGGCGGTGTGCGGGGTCGCGTTTCTGCGCAAGCCGCTGATGGAGAAGTTCCAGCCGAAGGGCGGGTCGCACCCTGACGAGGACCGGCTGGTGGGGGAGACGGCGATTGCGGCGCAGGAGCTGGCGCCGGGGGCGTTCGGGAAGGTGGAGCTGCGCGGTTCGATGTGGAACGCCATGAACGCGGGCGAGGCGCCGATCGAGGCGGCCGGGCGGTGCCGGGTGGAGCGGGTGGAGGGCTTGACGCTGCACGTGCGGCGGGCGTAGCAAACCCCAAAGCGGTTCCCAATGGAGGAGAAACCATGGAAATTGGCGCGTTAATCGCCGTATTCTTTCTGATTTTCCTGGCGCTGGTCGTCATCGCCAAGACCGCCGTCGTGGTGCCGCAGCAATCGGCGTACATTGTCGAACGGCTGGGCAAGTACTCGGGCACGCTGTATGCGGGCTTCCACATTCTGGTGCCGTTCATCGACGTGATCCGCTACAAGCACTCCCTGAAGGAGCAGGCGATCGACATCCCGGAGCAGACCTGCATCACGCGGGACAACGTGCGGGTGAACATCGACGGCGTGCTGTACCTGAAAGTGCTGAACCCGGAGCGGGCCTCCTACGGCATCGCCGACTACATTTTCGCCATCGCGCAGTTGGCGCAGACGACGCTGCGCAGCGAGATCGGCAAGATCGACCTGGACCGCACGTTCGAAGAGCGCACCAACATCAACGCCTCGGTGGTGAGCGAGCTGGACAAGGCCAGCGAGCCGTGGGGCGTGAAGGTGCTGCGCTACGAGATCAAGACGATCAACCCGCCAGCCGACATTCTGGGCGCGATGGAGAAGCAGATGCGCGCCGAGCGGGAGAAGCGCGCGACGATCCTGAGTTCGGAAGCCGCGCGCGAAGCGGCCATCAACACGGCGGAAGGCGAAAAGCAGAAGGTGATCAAGGCCAGCGAAGCGCGCCGGCAACAGCAGATCAACGAAGCCGAGGGCCAGGCGCAGGCGATCCTGGCGATTGCGCACGCCACGTCGGAAGGCATCCGCCGCGTGGCGCAGGCGATCAACGAGCCGGGCGGCTTCGAGGCCGTGCAGCTCCGCGTGGCGGAGCAGTACGTGGCCGAGTTCGGCCGCATCGCCAAGGCCTCTTCCACCGTGGTGGTGCCGTCGAACCTGAGCGATGTGGCATCGATTCTGAGCGTGGCGATGAACGTGATCCGGCACACCTCAGGCGAGGCGCCGCCTCCCCCGCCGCCCCCGCAGCAGCCGCGCCGCCCGCAGCCGCCCCCGCCGCCGGCGCAGTTCTGAGGAGAAGAGCAGGGCGGCTGCGGGCCAGCCGCCCTTGCGCCGGAGGCCGGGCCGCCCAAGGAAGCAGCGCGTTTGTCGGCTAGAATAGAAGTCCGTGTCCGAGCCTCGGGAGTCGTTCCGGTTTTCGCACCGCCAATCGGTCGGGCTGGTGTTTCTGTGCACGCTGTTCGGCGTGGCGGCGCAGTATTTCATCAAGTCCAGCGGCATGCAGATGACGCACATCACGCTGGCGGCGCTGGCGGCGAACTGGCAGCTTTGGGCGGGGCTGTGCTTGTACGGGGTGAGCACGGGGCTGCTGATTCTGGCGCTGCGGGACGGCGAACTGTCGTTGCTGTATCCGGTGATTTCGCTCACGTATGTGTGGGTGACGGTGCTTTCGGTGCTGGTGTTCCATGAGCGCGTGACGGCATTCAAGACGGCCGGCGTGGCGACGATTTGCTGCGGCGTGGCGTTGCTGGGCAAGGGGAGGAGCGAGTGAGCACGCCCGCAAAGTCGATTCTGTTTGTCTTGCTGGCGAGCTTCATCGGCAGCTTCGGCGCGGTGTTTCTGAAGCTGGGCGCGGGGCGGCTGCACCGGCAGATCACCACGCTGCTGCTGAACTGGCGGCTGGCCGCAGGGGTGGGGCTGTATCTGCTGTCGTTCGTGTTCTATTTTCTCGGGGTGCGCGAGGGCGAGCTGAGCGTGCTGTACCCGATGGTGGCGCTGGGCTATATCTGGACGATGTTCTGGTCGCGGCTGTTTTTCGGCGAGCCGCTGACGCGGCGGAAGGCGGGCGGCATTCTGCTGATTCTGGCCGGGGTGGCGATGTTGAACCTGGGCGGGTGAGTTCTTTGCCAGCCGCCGGCTGTATGTCTATCCTCAATACGTGGTGACGAAAGAGCAACAACACCGTTACGCGCTGATTTTGGCTGGAGGGCGCGGCACGCGCTTTTGGCCGCGCAGCCGCAAGGCGCACGCCAAGCAGGTGCTGGATCTGACCGGGGCGGGGCCGTTGATCCGGTTGACGCTCGACCGGCTGCTGCCGCTCGTGCCGGCGCAAAACGTGCTGGTGCTCACCTCCGGCGAACTCCGCGATGCCGTGCGGCGGCTGCTGCCGGAAGTGCCGGCGGGCCGGATTCTGGCCGAACCCGCGGGGCGGAACACGGCGCCCGCCATCGGGTTGGCGGCGAAGATCCTGCTGGACCGCGACCCGGAGGCGGTGATGGGCGTGTTTCCCGCCGATCACCATATCGGCCGCGCGGCGGCTTTCCGGCGGGTCGCTTCGGCAGCGTGGAGAGAGGCAGCGCGGGGGCGAATGGTGCTGCTTGGCGTCGAGCCGCGGCGGCCCGACACGGGCTACGGCTACATCGAGTTTCCCAAGGACGCTCTGCGGCCCGGATCGCTCAAGCCGGCGCCGGTGGCGCGGTTCCGGGAGAAGCCGGACCTGGCGACGGCGCGGCGGTATTTGCGCTCGGGCAATTATCTGTGGAACGCGGGCATTTTCTTCTGGCCGGCGGCGCTGTATCTGGAAAGGCTGCGCGAGTGCCTGCCGGGCACGCACGGCAGGATTGCTTCGCTGCCGCGGTTCGGCTCGCGGCGATTTTCACAGGCTCTGGCCGAGGTCTTTCCGCAGTGCGACAACATCAGCGTGGATTACGCCGTGCTGGAGCGGACGGACGGCGTGCTGGGCTTTGCGGCGGGCGACATCGGGTGGAGCGATCTGGGCAGTTTCGAGGCGGTGTATGAGCTGCTCGAAAAAGACGCCGCGGGCAACGCGGCGCGCGGCGAGTTGCTGGCGCTGGAGGCGAGGGGCAATTACGTGGATGCGCCGGGCAAGCTGACGGCGCTGCTGGGCGTGGAGGACCTGATCGTGGTGGACACGGCGGACGCGCTGCTGGTGGCGAAGCGGAGCGAGGCGCAGCGGGTAGGCGAGATCGTGAAGGCGCTGGAGGCGCGGGGGCTGCGCGGGCTGCTTTGAGGCGGGGCGGAGGTGCGCCGGGGCGGGCGGAAACAGCAGGCCCGCGAAAGACGGGCGCGGCGAGAATTGTATTCCCCTGCCTTTTTTCCGGACAATAGGAGGCGTTGCCAGCCGCACCGCCATTGCTTGTCCAATTGTTCGCCTACCATTTCCCGCCCTCGCGCGCTTCCGGCGCGGCGAGGCCGGGGCGGTGGGCGAAGTACCTGCCGCTCCATGGTGTCCGATGCAGAATAACCGCGCAATCGGCGCCGGGATCGGTCAGCACAGGGCGGACGGCCTATGTGAATCCCGAAGACGCGCGCGGCGCCTGGCGCGCGGGGCTGCTGCTGTGCCGGCTGTTGCAGCGGCTGGCGCCCTACAACGAACAGTGGCCCTGGATACCCGCAGCGCTGCGCCAGGCTTTTGAAGCCAACCGCGCGGAACGGGCGCAGGCCGTGGTATCGACTTTTCCGCCGCTGGCCGGCCATATTGCCGGGCTGCTGTTCCACCGGCGCTTCGGCGTGCCGTGGATAGCGGATTTCCGCGACCCGCTGGCCGGCAGCCCGTTCCGCAACCGGCCATGGGCCGGCCCGTATGACCGGATGCTGGAGGCCGTGGTTTTCCGCCACGCGGCCGCCGTGATCGTCACCAACGATGCGGTGGCGGAGTGCTTCCGGGAGCTCCACCCGCGGCATGCGGGCAAAATTCACGTCTTGTGGAACGGTTTCGACCCGGAGGAGCCCGCTGTGCGGCCGGCGCCAGACTCCGCGCCGAGGAGGCTGGTGCACGCCGGATCGCTGTATGGGCCGCGCAAGCCAGATGCGCTGTTGCAGGCGCTCGACCGGTTGCTCGGAGCGGGCCGGTTGGCGCCCGGCGCGTGGCGCGTGGAATTCATCGGCCCGCATGACGAGGGCACGTTCGCCGGCTGCGCGGAGGCCTTGGAGCGGCTGGCCAACGCGGGCATCGTGGAGATCTGCAGCGGATTGCGGCCCCGGCGCGAAGTGGAAGAAGCCATGGCCAAGGCGTCCGTGCTGCTGCTGCTGGACTTGACCGGAGAGGAGCGCTCTGTGCAGGTGCCGGCGAAGCTGTTTGAGTATGTGCGCACGGGACTGCCGGTGGTGGCGTGGTCGCCGCCGGGTTCGCCGACGCGCCATGTGCTCGAACGGGCGGGGATCGTCTCGCTGGTGTTCGAACCGGGCGAGGACGAAGAGGCGGTGGCCGGCCGGCTGGCGGCATGGCTGGAGGACCCGCCGCCGGCGGCGGCGCCTTCGGAGTGGTTCCTCGAGAAATTTGACGGCGCGCGGCAAGCGGAGTGGCTGGCGCGGCTGATCCGGACAGTGGCGGCGGGACAGAGCGCAAATTCTGCGCCCGGCACGGACGCGGCGGCATCGGAGTGATCATGAATTGGCTCGCGATTATTGTGCTTGCACTCCCGCTGGCGGCAAATCCGCTGCCGCGGGCGGAGGGCGAATCGCTGACCGGGCGGAAGGCGCTGTTGCCGGATGCCTTGCAAGGCAAGGTGTCCGTGGTTGTCTGGAGCTTCTCGCGCGAGGCGGGCGAGCACGTGGAGAAGTGGGTGGCGCCTCTGGCGCGGGACCGGGTGAACGTGTGGAGCGCCGCCGTGATCGAAGCCGCGCCGCGGCTGATCCGGCCGATGATTCGCGCGAGCATGCGGCGGGCTTCGCCGCAGCCGTTTCATGAGAGGTTTCTTTGCATCACGCGCGGAGAGAAGGACCTGCGCCAGGCTCTCGCGGTTCGCAACGACAAGGTTCCTTATGTGACCATCCTGAGCCCGGACGGCGCCGTGCTGTGGCAGCACGCAGGCCCGTACAGCGAATCGGCCTTGACCGAGCTGATGCAGCGGCTGCAGGAATCGCGCTGAACGGGGCCTCCGGCTTCTCCTGGCCGCTCGTCGCACCCGCTTCAGGGCACTGAATTGGTGGTATCGTCGCTAGGTATGGAGAAAGCCGCACTGTTTTGCCTGACTCTGGCACTCGCCGCCTGCCAGGCTCAACCGCTGAGCCAGGGGGAGAGGGATTTCGCGCTGAGCGCGCTGCACGGATCGCGGAAGCTGTTTCTGGACGCCGTGGACGGGCTGAGCGCGGCGCAATTGAAGTGGAAACCGGATGAGAAGACGTGGTCGGTGATGGAGGTGGCCGAACACGTGGTGGCGAGCGAGGAGTTCCTCGCGGGCATGGGGCAGAAGGCGCTGCAGTCGCCGGCTGAGCCGTCGAAGAAGCAGCCGAAGCCGCGCGAGATGGACGCGAAGATCCTCGCCGGCGTGGCCGACCGCAGCCAGAAGGCGCAGGCGCCGGACGGGCTGGTTCCCAAGGGGCGCTTCCGCGCCATCGGCGAGCTGACGGCGGAATTCCGCAAGCTGCGCGACCGCAACATTGCGTTTGTGCGCGAGACGCAGCAGGATCTCCGCTCGCATTTCGCGCCGTCGCCGATGGGCGATCTGGACGCGCTCCAGTGGTACATTTTCATGGCCGGGCACACCGAGCGGCACGTGGCGCAAATCCAGGAACTGAAGGCGCGCCCGGACTTTCCGAAGAAGTAGGCGAAGCGGTCAGCCGGATTGCGCGGCGGCTTCCGGGAACAGGGATTTCCGGATGGCGTCGAGCACGCCGTTGAGGAACGGGATGGCTTCCTCGCCCGTGTAGCGGCGCGCCAGTTCGAGCGCCTCGTCGATCACCACCGGCGGAGGGGTGCCGATGTCGCGCATTTCGTAAACGGCCATGCGGAGAATGCAGCGGTCGACGCGGGGCATGCGTTCGAGCCGCCAGTGCTCGGCGTGTTCGGCGATCAATGCATCGAGGGAGGCAAGGTTGGCGGCGGTGCCCGTCGCCAGAGATTCCATGAAGGCGTCCAGTTCGGGATCGCGGACAATGTCCTCGCCGGATTCCTCCTCGCGCTCGGCGTAATAGAGGTGGTCCAGGAACACGCACAGAGCCTGCTCCGCAGCCATGCCGCACAGGTCGCACATATACAGGACTTGCAACGCACGCTGCCGGGACTTGCGCCGCGCGGGCATGGCTCAACCGGACTGCCGCAGATTGCGGAGAAGATTCGCCATCTCAACGGCGGTCATGGCCGCTTCGTAACCCTTGTTGCCGCCCTTGGCGCCGGCGCGGTCGATCGCCTGCTCGAGCGTGTTGGTGGTGAGCACGCCGAAAGCGACCGGGATGCCGGTATCCATGGAAACCTGGGCCAGCCCTTTGGCGGCTTCCGCGGCGATGTAGTCAAAGTGGGGCGTCTCGCCGCGGATCACCGCGCCGAGGCAGACGATGGCATCGAAGCGCTTCTGCCCGGCGAGCGCGGCGGCGGCGGCGGGCATCTCCCACGAGCCGGGCACGCGGACGATTTCGATATCGGACTCCGCCGCGCCGGTGCGCTGCAAGGCGTCGAGGGCGCCTGCGAGCAGCCGCTCGGTGACGAAGCTGTTGAACCGGCTGACGATGAGCGCGAACCGCAGCCCGCGCGCATCCAGTTGTCCCTCAAAGACCTTGTGCGCCATATGGGATAATCGAAGAAGCCTCCCCTCTATTACATCACAGCATGGATCCATCCCTGATCAGGAATTTCTCGATCATTGCGCACATCGACCACGGCAAGTCCACGCTCGCCGACCGCCTGCTGGAAGCAACCGGCGCGCTGAGCCAGCGGGAGATGATGGACCAGGTGCTGGACTCGATGGACCTGGAGCGCGAGCGCGGCATCACCATCAAAGCGCACGCCGTGCGCCTGATGTACCCGGCTGCCGACGGCAAGACCTACCAGCTCAACCTGATCGACACGCCGGGGCACGTGGACTTCACGTATGAAGTGAGCCGCAGCCTGCAGGCGTGCGAGGGCGCGCTGCTGGTGGTGGACGCCAGCCAGGGTGTGGAGGCGCAAACGCTGGCCAACACGTACCTGGCGATCCACCATGATCTGGAGCTGATCCCCGTGATCAACAAGATCGATCTGCCGGCGGCGGAGCCGGAGCGGATCCGGGAACAGATCGAGCACGTGGTGGGGCTGGACGCGAGCGGCGCCATTCTGGCAAGCGCCAAGACGGGGGTGGGAATCCGGGAGATCCTGGAAGCGGTGGTGCAGCGCGTGCCGCCGCCAAAGGGCTCGCCCGCGGCGCCGCTGCGCGCGCTGATCTTCGACTCCTGGTTCGATCCCTACCGCGGCGTCATCATCCTGGCGCGCGTGTTTGACGGGACGATCCGCAAGGGAATGAAGATCCGCCTGTGGAGCACGGACAAGGTGTACGAGGTGGAGGGGCTGGGCTATCAGTCGCCGAAGCCCGTGCCCTGCGACGAGCTGAGCGCGGGCGAGGTGGGCTTCCTGTTCGCCAACATCAAGACCGTCTCCGACGCGCGCGTGGGGGACACGATTTGCGACGCGGAAAACCTGCCGCCCGAGCCGCTTCCGGGCTTCGAAGAGATGAAGCCGATGGTCTTCGCCGGGCTCTATCCGGTGGAGAGCCACGAGCACGGGCTGCTGCGCGATGCGCTGGAAAAGCTGCGGCTGAACGATTCGGCGTTCACCTTCGAGCCGGAGTCGAGCGCGGCGCTGGGTTTCGGGTTCCGCTGCGGCTTCCTGGGGCTGCTGCACCTGGAGATCGTGCAGGAGCGGCTGGAGCGGGAGTTCCAGATCGACCTGATCACGACGGCGCCGGGAGTGCGCTACCGCGTGTATCTGGGCAACGGCGAGGTGGTCGAGGTCGACAACCCGACCAAGTGGCCCAACCCGAGCGAGATCGTCAAGGTGGAAGAGCCGGTGATCGAGGCGACGGTGATCACGCGCGAAGAGTACCTGGGCGAGATCCTCAAGCTGCTGGACGAGAAGCGGGGCAAGCAGAAGAAGTTCGAGTACATCGGCAGCGGGCGCGTGATGCTGGTGTACGAGCTGCCGCTGAACGAGGTGGTGCTGGATTTCTACGACCGGCTCAAATCGGCGTCGCGCGGCTACGCGTCGCTCGATTATCACCTGTCGGGCTACCGCGAGTCGCCGATGGTGAAGATGGACGTGCTGGTGGCGGGCGAGCCGGTGGATGCGCTGTCGATCATCGTGCACAAGGACTTCGCCTACGAGCGCGGCAAGGCGCTGATCGAGCGGTTGCGGAAGCTGATTCCGCGGCAGCAGTTCGAGGTGGCGTTGCAGGCGGCGATCGGGGCGAAGATCATCGCCCGGGAAAACATCGCCGCGCTTAGGAAAAACGTGTTGGCCAAGTGCTACGGCGGCGACATCACGCGCAAGCGGAAGCTGCTGGAGAAGCAGAAAGAGGGCAAGAGGCGAATGAAGCGCGTGGGACGGGTGGAGATCCCGCAGGAAGCGTTTCTGGCAGTCCTCAAAGTGGGGCACAGCGGGGAGCAGGGGTAGTACGGATCAGGGGAAAGTACTGCGAAAAATCCCGTGAAGATCCTATTGCCTGGGAGCTGGGTGAGGGATAGGATGAATCTGAGGAACAGCGCGCAGAGGTGTCGGAAGGTGCGCCTGTCATGATCCGGAGAGTGCAATGGATCGCCGCCGGGCTGCTGGCCATGGCGACGGCGGGGTGGGGGATTACGATCCCGATTCCGTCCACGCCTGCTTTGGGAACGTCCAACACCGGATTGAATGCGACCAGTACGAACTCCTTGGGCGGAATCACGGCAGGAACGCTGGTTGGCGCCCGTGCCGCCGACCCCGAGTGGCGTTTTTACACCTACACCGGGTCAATGACCAATGTGACGTCGGCCACGGCGCATACAGCTTGGGTAGTGAGGTCGGACCGGGCGCCGATCAGCACCGGGAATTGGGCGCTAAACTCAAACTTGTCGCAATGGATTTCGCCGGAACGAAATCCTTGCGAGGCCAATCAATCTAACTGCGACCTTCCCACCACGCCAGTTACCTCTTACCTCGTCGCCACCACGTTCCGCATCCCTGCCATGACCAACCCGCCCAACTGGCCCCAGTGGTGGCTGGTCATGTCCGGAACCGTGTGGGCCGATGACAACATCGGCGGCTTGGCTTTGTATTCGGGAACGGCGCCGTCCGGCGTGCCGGTTTATTTTCAGACTTTCAGCCCGTCCCTCGCCGGACCGCTGACGCCCGCCACGTTCGGCCTCCAGACGTGAGTCAACCCGAACCAGAATTACACGCTAGCCTTCCTGTTGAACAACACCGCCGGCTCCTGGGCAGGCTTCCGGCTCGAATGGACGAGCAAGTACGTCACACCTGAACCGGGCGCATGGGCGCTGATGCTGACCGCCGGGGCGGGACTCGTGTTCGCTTCGTGGCGCCGGAAGCGCGCGAGGAAGGCGCAGCCGTAGTAAAGGTTCTTCGCGCCGCATTGCAATCGATCGGGCGTTTTGTGCGCCATGGCGTGAGTCGTGGCCATTTCCTTACCGGTCGAACTCTTGCGGGCACAACATTGCGGTTGAAGACCACCTCGCAGACCAACCACCGGGCGTAGCGCGGCAGTCGCTTGTGGACATGGGGCGGCACGGTTGGGGCCCTCGCGCGAGCGCGAGGGGAAACCCGGATGCAGGGGGGCACGGCTTGGGCCCTTGCGCAAGCGCGAGGGGAAACCCGGATGCAGGGGGACACGGTTGGGGCCCTCGCGCAAGCGCGAGGGGAAACCCGTTTTGTCGAGGCAGCGCAAGGAATCCGCTTCTTTTCGCGCATTTCCCCCCCGGATTTCCCCCCGGCCTTCGGCCGGGGGCCCCCGCTTGGGCTGCTTCTGTTTATGCACTATTCTCCCCGTGTTTTTTCCGCACGCGGGCAAGCGTGAATCGCGTGTGTGGGTGTCCGGGAGGGGAGCACGGCTTGGGCCCTCGCGCGAGCGCGAGG